>Ga0182740_1000615_pt1 | contig 34233 bp, 34 predicted proteins | sample eDN5th37CKraftBY_FD_128872 | JGI IMG/M metagenome (GOLD analysis project Ga0182740, IMG submission 128872) | Enriched backyard soil microbial communities from Emeryville, California, USA - eDNA 5th pass 37_C Kraft BY (version 2) (version 2) | ecosystem: Environmental > Terrestrial > Soil >...
ACGAACGCTTCCAGGTTGGCGCGGTTGTAACCCTCGGCTACGTGCGGCGACAGCCGGCGTCCCGCCTTGGTCGCCACCACCGGGCGTGGACCTTTCCATTGTTTGAGTACGTCGCGAATGATGCGCTCGGAACGACCGTCGCCATAAACATCGGCCGTGTCGATGAAGCTCGTACCGGCTTCGAGCGCTGCCAGCAATGCATCGCGCGCCTGCTCCTCGCCTACATCGCCCCACGCACCGCCAATCGCCCATGCGCCAAAACCGATATCGGCAACGTTCCAGCCCGTGCGGCCAAAGGGGCGCGTCTGCATCGTCATGTCGTCATCTCCTGCGGGAATTGAAGCCGTCGCTGACCTGTCGGGACCGGCGAGGCGAGCGGCCGATTCTAGCGGATGAGCGCGACCAGCGTGCGCGTTCGCTGATGCCATGCGAGCGCAATACTGCTAGCTTCCCGCCTGTACCTGCCGCCTCGAGGGATCGCACGTGCGCAATCTCGATTTCAGTTCCTGGCACGCGCTGCTGTCCACGATGATCGGACTTGCGGTCATTGCGCTGGTCACCGTGGGCATCCGCCTGCTGGTCATGCAGACGGTGCAGCAGCGGCGCGAGCGCGAGAACCGGCAGATCAACGAGCGCCTGCGCACGCTGATCGCCGCCTACAAGACGCTGGGCGGTTCGTTCACCGGCAACCTCGGCGTGAACCCGAAGCACCTGCGCGACCTGCGCGCGCAGGGCGAGGTGCAGGACGATGCCGGCTCGGACCGGGCGCGGCGCATCCGCGACGCAGTGGAGGCGGCGTTGTCGGACATCCTGCTGCTGGGTACCGACGAGCAGGTGCAACTGGCGGCGCAGGCGGCCAACGAGCTGGCGCAGGGACGCCCGGTACATACCGACGCGCTGGTGGTGTCGCTGCGCGACTTCATCCGCCACGCGCTGGACCTGGCGCCGATCCCGCGCGACCTGTCGATCCCGCGGCAAGGGCCGACGCGGCCAGGGTCGGGGGCCGCCGGCAAGGGCCGCAAGGACGAGGCCGGCGGTGGCGGCAAGGGCGGCGGAGGGGGCGGCGGCATGGGCGCGATGGGAGGTATGGGCGGCGGCATGGCGCTGGGTACCCGCGGCGACGAGGACGGCCACGGCGGCTGAAGCCACGGCCGCGGCCATTCATCGTGGCCGCAGTCACATCCGCGGGCGCATGCGATTGCGCCGCCGCGGGGCTTGGCGCAATCTCCGGGTTCCTTATTCCCGCGGTGATTGCCATGCAAGACAACATCATCCAGATCATGCCCGCCGCCGGCTGGGTTGCCGTGTTCGACGAGGGCGGCGAGGAAGCCGCGCAGGCGGTGGTGTGCTTCGCACTGGTGGAGAGTGCGATGAAGCGCGAGGTGCGGGCGATGGTCGCCGAGGGCGCGCAGATCGGTTTCGCCGATGCGCTGCCCAATTTCGTGCGCGTGGAGGAGCTGGAGGCGTTCGAGGAAGACGACGAGGACGAAGAGGAGGACGAGGAAGAAGACGAGGAATGATCCCCGCTTCCTTTCCTGTTCCCGGCTCCCCGGCCTGCCGCAGCGTCGGCCTGCCGCGCTGATGCCGAGGCCTGCCGGCGTGGAGCAACGCATGTTTGGCGAAGCCTTCGTCTGCAAGCGCTGGGCGATGCGGCGCACGCTGGAGGCGGTACGCGCGGGTGGATGCACTGGCGTTTCCCGCCGGCGTCGCGTTCATGCGGCAACAGCTGAACCACGTCGCGATCGTGGAGGAGCTGTTCCGCTCGCGCCTGCTCGGCGAGCCCGCGCCGCATGCGGCTACCAATACCGCCGAGGTGCCGGCACTCGAGGAGCTGGCCGCGCGCCTTGAGGCCTCGGACCGGTGGTATGCCGGTCATCTGGCCGGGCTGGCCCCGGCGCAATGGGACGAAGCGCTGCGGTTCCGCTTCGCCGATGGCCGCGATGGCTGCATGACGCGACGGGAAATCCTGTTCCACGTCCTCAACCATTCCAGCTACCACCGCGGTGCCATCGGCCATGCGCTGGACCAGGCGCAGGTGCCGCATCCGGCCGATACCTACACCGTGTTCCTGCATGAAACGCAGCCCGGGCGGCGCGACGGGCGGCTGCCGGACTGAAGCAGCGCCGGATGCGGGCGTGCGGGCGAAGCGGTAAGGTACGCGCCCGCATGCCGCCGCACCGGTGGCACGAAATACCCGTAATGTTGACCGACCCATTCGACAGGGAACACCTCTGGCACCCCTACAGCGCGCTCGACGGCCCGGTGCCGGTGCTGAAGGTGGCGCGCGCCGAGGGCGTGCTGCTGGAGCTGGCCGACGGCACTCGGCTGATCGACGGCATGGCCTCGTGGTGGTGCGCCATCCACGGCTACAACCACCCGGCATTGAACCAGTCCGCCATCGACCAGCTCGGGCGCATGTCGCACGTGATGTTCGGCGGGCTCACCCACGAGCCGGCCATCGCCCTGGGCAAGCAGCTGCTGGCCATCGTGCCGCAGCCGCTGGATGCGATCTTCTATGCCGACTCCGGCTCGGTGGCGGTGGAAGTGGCGCTGAAGATGGCCATCCAGTACCAGCATGCGCGCGGCCTGCCGGGCAAGTGCAACATCGCCACCACGCGCTCGGGCTACCACGGCGACACCTGGAACGCGATGTCGGTATGCGACCCGGTCACCGGCATGCACGGCCTGTTCGGCGCCGCGCTGCCGACGCGGCGCTTCGTGCCGGCACCGGCCACGCCATTCGGCGGGCAGTGGGATGCGGCCGACATCGCGCCGGTCGAGCGATTGTTCGCCGAGCATGCCGGTGAACTGGCGGCCTTCATCATCGAACCGGTGGTGCAGGGTGCTGGCGGCATGCGCTTCTATCATCCGCAGTACCTGCGGGAACTGGCGCGGCTGTGCCGCGAGCACGAGGTGCTGCTGGTCTGCGACGAGATCGCCACCGGCTTCGGCCGCAGCGGGCGCTTGTTCGCCTGCGAGCATGCCGGCATCACCCCGGACATCCTGTGCATCGGCAAGGCACTGACCGGCGGCTACATGACGCTGGCCGCCACGCTCACCCGCCGCGAGATCGCCGAGGTGATCGCCAGCGGCGAGCCGGGCGTGTTCATGCACGGCCCCACCTTCATGGCCAACCCGCTGGCCTGCGCGGTGGCGCTGGCGTCCACCCGGTTGCTGCTGGCGGGGGACTGGCAGGGCAACGTGCAGCGCATCGAGCGCGGTCTGCGCGAGTGGCTGGCGCCGGCGCGCGCGTTGCCGCAGGTGCAGGACGTGCGCGTGCTCGGCGCGATCGGCGTGGTCGAACTGACCGCGCCGCTGCGGCTGGAGCGCATCCAGCGGCGCATGCTGGAACAGGGCATCTGGATCCGCCCGTTCGGGCGGCTGGTCTACGTGATGCCGCCCTACGTGATCGACGACGGACAACTGCAACGCCTGTGCGACGGCGTGGTCGCGCTGGTGGCGGGCCTGCGCGCGGAGGACATGCGGTAGTGAAGGGACAGGTGGTTTTCGTCAGCGGCATCGATACCGAGATCGGCAAGACCGTGGTGACCGGCTGGCTGGCGCGGCAGTGGCGCGAGGCGGGCGTGGACGTCATCACCCAGAAGCTGGTGCAGACCGGCTGCGTCGGCGCGTCGGACGACATCCTGCTGCACCGGCGGATCATGGGCTGCGGCCTGTTCGACGAGGATCGCGACGGCCACACCATGCCGGCGCTGTATGCCTACCCGGCCTCGCCGCACCTGGCCGCGCGGCTGGAAAACCGCGCGCTTGACCTGGATGCCATCGACCGCGCCACCACGCACCTGTGCGAACGTTACGAGACGGTATTGGTGGAAGGTGCCGGCGGGCTGATGGTGCCGCTGACCGGACAGCTGCTGACCATCGACTACGTGGCCCGGCGCGGCTGGCCGCTGCTGCTGGTCACCTCCGGCCGGCTGGGCAGCATCAACCACACGCTGTTGTCGCTGGAGGCCATCGCCGCGCGCGGCATCGCGCTGCACGGCATCGCCTGGAACGGCCGCGACGATGGTGGCGACGAGGTGATCGCCGCCGAGAGCCGCGGCTTCCTCCGCGACTGGATGCAGGCGCGCTTCCCGCAGGCGCGCTGGTACGACGTGCCGGTGCTGGCGCTGGAGTAGCGGCTTGAAAAGCCGGCCATGCGCCCCCATCTCGGACGGATCGAACAAAGACGAAAGAGGGGGCTCATGGAAGCCGTCACGACTGGAATGGTCCAGTGCATGAAGTGCAACACGGTGTACCAGCCGGCGATCAAGGTACTGGAGAGCGTCTGCCCGATGTGCCTGTCGATCAAGACCGCACCGGTAGCGGCCGAACCGCCGCACGAGACGCCGGCCGCGCTGCACTGAACCGCACCGACAACGTTGAAGCACGCAGGCCAGGTCGTCGACCTGGCCTTTTCATTGGTTCTTCACCGCGATTGCGGGGAAGAGCAGGCCTGCAGGCCATGGATACCCCGCTCCTCGTAGGTGCCGGGCTTGCCCGGCACGGGGCCTTGCCGGTAGAGCCTCAATGCGGGGCGAGCCCCGCATCTACGCGGATGCGCCTGCGCTGCCCGGGGCGTGGCAGGCCGCGGCCATCGCGCGGTGCCTGATCCCTGGGCTTGGGTGAAACCTTTTCATTACGCGCCCGCGATGCGGCTTACTCGCCCTGGTACTGCTTTTCCTCGACCAGCGCCGAGCCGGCGACGCGGTTGATCTCGTTCTTCACCGCCACGCGCTCGCCATTGGTGCCGTAGACGCCGCGGGCGAGGGTGATGAAGCCGTCGCCGAAGTCCTGCGCGGTTTCCTTCGCGCGCAGCTGGTCCTGGATGTCCCACATGCGCTCGTTGATCGCCTTGAGCCGCTGCTTGAGCGCGGCCAGCTCCGGGCGCGCGGCCTGCTGCTGCAGCCACAGCGGCCACAGGCCGTCCAGCTCGGTGCGCACGTTGCCGAGCTTGGCAGCGTCGGTGATGCGCTCGGCCTTGATTTCGAGGATGGTGATCTTGTCGATCAGCTCGCCGATGGATACCGGGGTGAGGATGGTCTGCTGCACGTCGCGCTTGCCGAAATGATGACGGGCGCCATGATAGCGCCCGCCGCGACGGCCCCGGCGATGCGGAAAGTTGCCGGTGATCCGGTACTGGCGATGGCCGGCCGGTGCCACGCACAATGCCGGCTTCCGCCACGAGGAGCCGACGATGCCGATATGCCGCGCCCTGCGCCTGTTGCTTGCCCTGTCGTCGTGCATGGGCCTTGCCGGTGCCGCCATCGCCGCCGATGTCTCGCGGCTGCAGGGCGCATGGCGTTTGCAGGCCGGTGAGTTCATCGATGGCGACGGCGCCGTGGTCGATTACGCCAGCCGCACGCTGGCCGGCACCAAGGTGCTGGCCGACGGCCATTTCGCCTTCACCACCACCAGCGACGGCGCCTTCTGGGCGGGCGGCTCGGGCACCTACGACGGCGATGCGGCGCGCTACGTGGAGACGCCGCTGATGGCGTCCTACCCGCTGGAAAGCGGCGGCAGCTACGAATTCCGCTACACGCTGGAAGGCGATACGTGGACGCTGGAGCGCTGGCAGGATGGGCGCCGCGTCGAGCGCGAGGTCTGGCAGCGCGTGCCGTAGCTTGGGTTGATCCCATGCCGGCTGGCGGGTAGATGCGGGGCTTGCCCCGCATTCACGATCCACCGCAGGTGCCGGGCTTGCCCGGCACGGGGCTTCACCGGAAAGGCCTCATGCGGGGCAAGCCCCGCATCTACGGGGTTTGCTGCGCCGGGAAACCGGCTTCGTCCAGTGCTTGGGTGAAGCGCCCGGCCGGCTGTGCCGATTCGATGCGGACGCGCTTGGCGGGCAGGTCGATCTCGACCGTGGCGTCGGCGTCCACCTCCTTGATCGTCGCGGTGACGCTGCGCGCGCAGCCGCCGCAGGTCATGTTCTCGATATGCAGTTGCATGGGGGTTCTCCGGAAAGGAAGGCGACAGTCTGGAGCCTGCCACGGTGGCAAGGTCAACAGGTGCCGCGGCCCGCGGGATTTCAGCGCCGCGTGGCGAACACCCCGTCAAGGACCAACTGCGTCGCGAAGCCGGCCTTCTGCAACCGCGCGGCGACCTCGCGCGGCACGTCGCGGCCGCTGGTCAGCCGGTTCGGCGTGCCGGTGTAGTGGAACAGGCGCCCGCCCTTGCGCAGTACCCGCGCCAACTGGTCGTAGAACGCCTGCGAATACAGTTCGCCGGCGATGCCGAAGCGCGGCGGGTCATGCAGCAGGGCGTCCACCGAGGCATCGGCGATGCCCTCGATTTCGCGGCTGACATCGCCCTGCCGCAGTTGCAGGCGGCCGCCATTCTCCGCTGCGTCGGGGTCCGGCGACCACGGGTTGAGCGTACGCAGCCACAGTACTTCGCTGCTCTTCTCGAACGAGTGGATCGAGGCCGCACCGGCCTCCAGGCAGCACGCGGCGAAATAGCCCAGCCCGCCGCAGGTATCCAGCACCCGCTTGCCGCGCGGCTCGACCAGCGCCACCTTGCGCCGCGCATCCTCGAACGGCGACAGCTGCGCGCTGGGCAGCATCTTGATGCCGTCGATCTCGAACGTCGGCGCACCCCAGTCGGTGGGCACCAGCTTGTACAGGCCGCTGCCGAAGCGCGAGGCCACGGCGAACGCCTCGCCGTCCCAGTAGTGGATGGTCCGGTCCCTGAGCTTTTCCGGCCAGGGGAACGCCTGCCCGCGCCAGCGCCAGCCATCGCCGCCGACGTCCACCGGTTCCTCGCTGCGCCCGAGGTCGAACGATGCCTGCGCATGGCCGGCGCCTTGCTTCAGCGCGGCCTGCAGCGTGTCGAGGACGGGGCGGGTGAGCAACGGCCCGGCGTAGTGGGGCATGTGCGGAGGCGGCGTGGTTGAAGGGGGCGCCATGCTACCGCAGCAGGTCGGGCGCGCCGGCAAGCTTGCGCCTGCCTGAATGCCGGATGGCGTTGCCGCGTCCGCTGGAACTTGCCCTGCCCGCGGCGGTCTGTCGCTGGTTGCAGATGTGCCGTGGCAGGGCCGGTGACCGCCTTGCGGAGCGCCTTGTACCGGAGTTGCATGCGTCCTGCCCGTTTGCCCGAACCGTTGTGGAACCATGCCGTCGCCGCGCTGGCGGCCGTGGCCGTACTGTCCCTGCTCGCACGCCTGCTGTGGCAGTTGCCGGAAGCCCGCGGCACGCGGCAGGAAGCGCGCATCCAGTTGCGCTGGTTGCCGCCGTCATCGGCGCAGGCGTTGCCGATGACGGCGACGAACCCGGTCATGGCCGCCGGAGCCACCGCCATGCCGATGCCGTCGGCGCCCGAGCAGGTCATCGCCCCGCCACCGGATGCAGCACCGCCCGATGCTTCTTCGCCGGCATGGTCGCGGAATCTGTACGGCGACAACGGCCGGGTCACGCTGGCGCCGGACACGGTCGGGGAAACCGCGCAGAAAAGTGCTGCCGAGCGCGTGTTCGAGCACCGCGACGAACTGGCCACCGGCGTCGGCGAGCGCGCCACCGCCGGGCTGTTTTCCAGGCGTCCGGCGGGCACACCGCAATCGCTGGCGCAACGGATGCTCTACGGCGAGGACATCCAGCCGGCGCAGGCGCGACGCCCGCCGGAGGTGGCCTTCAACCCCGCCCTGCACGAACGCCCCGCCGACCTGGGCAGCGCTGCGACCGGCGATGCTTGGAAGGCCGCCCCGATCCGGCATGAGCCCGTCCCCGGCCTGGACGGCACGGCCAGCCGCCGCATCCGTGCAGCCATCGGCGAGCTGGAGCGGCGTTACCCGCGTTGCGCCGCCGGCGACCGCCAGCGCTGGCTGGCGCCGGTGCTGCAGCACCTGGACGCGCTGCAACGGCTGGAATACCGCTACAACCACGGCGCCGACCCGGTGGAAGCCGAGCACAGCCTGCCCGCCGCGGCCGACAGCGCGTACGACCTGGCCCGGCGCGGGCTGTGGGAAGCCGAGCGGCAGATGCGGACCTGCGGTTGAACCGGTAGGGTCGCCGGCCGTCTTCCCTGGCCGGCAACCGCGACCTGACCTGACCGCTGCGGACGCCCGGCAAGGCCCCGCGCGCCATCGCGGAGGCCGCATGCCGATGGCAGGTGGACAATGCCGGCGACATTGCAGGACAACTTTCGCAACTTCATGTTCCGGAAGGATTTTCAGGCGCAGCGCATGCCTAGAATCGGGTTTCGCCTGCGTATGGAGTTGCGATGAAGTCGATCACCCTGCTGTCGTGCGCACTGGCGCTCGCCGCCGCCTTCGGCTGCCAGGCCCGGCCGGAAAGCGCCGCCGCCACGCAGGCCGGCATCGCCCCCGGCCACGCCCACCCGCTGCCGAAGCATGCCCTGGTCGGCTACCTGCACAACTTCGACAACGGCCTGGGGCTGCTGCCGGTGGGCGAGGTGGACGACGGCTGGGACGTGATCGTGCTGGCCTTCGCCGACGACATGGGCGAAGGCCGGGTCGCCTTCAATCCGGACCCGGCACTGGACCGGGAGCGGCTGATCGCCGACATCGCCGCCAAGCGTGCGCAGGGCAGGATCGTGGCGCTGTCCTTCGGCGGCGAGCTGGGCACGGTGACGCTGCGCACCCGGCGCGACGAGGACAACTTCGTGGTGAGCACCGCGCAGGCCATCGACGGCTTCGGCCTGGACGGCATCGACATCGACCTGGAGAAGATCGCCGGCGTCGAGCATGGCGCGCCGGTGGTCCCCCACCTGATCTCCGCGGTCAAGCGCCTGCACGCCATGTACCCGAACCTGTACGTGTCGATGGCGCCCGAGCACCCCTACGTGCAGGGCGGGCTGGTGTCGATGGACGGCATCTGGGGCGCCTACCTGCCGCTGATCGACGGCCTGCGCGACGAGCTGGACCTGCTGCACGTGCAGCTCTACAACAACGGTGGCCTGCCCACGCCCTATCGTGCGGAAAAATACCCGGCCGGCAGCGTGGACATGATGGTGGGCTCGGCGACGATGCTGATCGAGGGCTTCGAGCTGGCCGGCGGCAACGGCCGTTTCCAAGGCCTGCGCCCGGAGCAGGTGGCGTTGGCGCTGCCGTCGGGCCTGCGCGCGGCCGGCAGCGGCCATGCCGTGCCGGCCGACATCAACCGCGCCTTCGACTGCCTGACCAGGGCGGTCGGTTGCGACGAGGTGAAGCCGGCCCGGCCGTACCCGGATTTCCGCGGGGTGATGACCTGGTCGATCAACAGCGACGTCGCCGACGGCCGCGCCTTCTCCGCCCCGGTGGGCGAACACCTGCGCGCGGCGCGCTGAGCGCGAGGGTTCCGCCCGTGCCGGCCAGCGGCCATCATGCTCGGCCCCGGATAGGATGGACGTTGGATGGCGCGCAAACATTGGGTGATGGCGGCGGCAGGGCTGACCGCCGCCGCGTTGGCGGCCAGCTTCCTGTGGCAACCGAAGCCGCCGCGGCGGCCGGAGCCGGCGGCAACGCCGCTGGGCTGGCGCGCGCAGGTCGAACTGCTGGGCGGCGATGGCGTCGCCGGCGATGCCGTCGGCCCCGGCCCGCGCAGCCGCTTCAGCGATCCCTGGGGCGTGGCGCTGGATGCCGGCGGCACGCTCTACGTCGCCGATGCCGGCGACAACAACCGCATCCTGCGGCGCTGGCTGGATGGTGATTTCCGCCTGCTGGCCGGCGGCCGCGAAGGCTTCGCCGATGGCCTCGGTGGCGCGGCGGCGTTCAACACGCCGTCCGGCATCGCGCTGGACCGCCACGGCAACCTGTACGTGGCCGACACCGGCAACCACGCCATCCGCAAGGTCACCCCGCGCGGCGAGGTGACCACACTGGCCGGCGGCGGCGTGCCCGGTTTCGCCGACGGCAACGGCCGCGATGCGCGTTTCAACGGGCCGATGGGCGTGGCCGTGGACGATGCCGGCCGCGTCTATGTCGCCGACACCTGGAACGACCGCATCCGCGCGATCGAGCCCGATGGCCGGGTATGGACGCTGGCCGGCGACGACCACCCCGGCTGGGCGGACGGACAGGGCGATCAGGCGCGCTTCGACACGCCCACCGACCTCAAGCTCGCCGCTGACGGCACGCTGTGGGTAGCGGACATGAACAACGACGCGCTGCGCACGCTCACGCCGGCGGGCGCGGTGACGACGCGGATCGGCGGCCCCTGGAGCGCGCGCGCGTTGCGCGGGCCGATGACGCTGGCCCTCACCCATGACGGTGTCGCCTACGTGGGCGAGCGCGGCACCGGCCGCGTGCTGCAGGTGTCGCCCGCCGGCCACGTGGTGGCGGTGGCCGGCGACACCCAGCGCTTCGCGCGCGCGGCGGGCGTCGCGCTGGCGCCGGACGGCAGCCTGCTGCTGGCCGACGCCGATGCCTACCGCATCCACCACCTGCGGCCATTGCCGCCCGGAGCGGAAGAAGGCGGGGCGGTGGTGGGCCCGTCGATCGACAACCCGCTGCCGCGCAACGAAGGCCGCTGGCCGCTGGCGCCGCAACGCGGCTGGCATGAAGTGGTCGGCACGCTGGGCGAGGTGCGTGGCACTTTCAGCGGCGAGAGCCGGCACCACCTGCACAGTGGTTTCGACGTGCGCGGCGACGTTGGCCAGACCGTGCTCGCCATCGCCGCGGCCAAGGTCGGCAGCCCGGCGGCGACGTGGAACCTGGGCGGGCAGGCCGAAGGCCTGTCGCTGGACATGCTGGACTACATCCACATGAAGGTCGGCCGCGACCCCGCCAACCGGCCGCTCGATCCGGCGCGCTTCCAACTGGTGTACGACGAGGTCGGGCAGCTCGAGCGCGTGCGTGTGCGCCGCGGCACCCGCTTCAACCCCGGCGATGCGCTGGGCAGCATCAACAACCAGGCCCACGTGCACCTGGCGGTGGGGCCATCGGGCTACGAACGCAACGCCGTGCGGCTGGGCTTCGCCAACTACGCCGACCATTTCGTCCCGCGCATCGACGACATCGCCCTGCTGGACGCCGGCGGCCAACGCCTGCGCGAACACCGCGATGGCCGCCTCATGGTGCCGCGCGACGGCGGCGGCCTGCAACTCGTGGTCGAAGCGTGGGACCAGGTGGACGGCAACCTGCCGCGCCGCCGCCTCGGCCTGTACGCGCTGGGTTACCAGATCCTCGATGCCGCCGGGCGCCCGCTGCCCGGTTACGAACAGCCATGCATGAACATCGAGTTCAACCGCATGCCCCCGCAACGCGAAGCGGTGAAGCTGGCTTATGCCGAGGACAGCGGCATCACCGTGCACGGCAGCCGCCGTACACGTTTCCGCTACGTGCTGACCAACACCGTGCGCGACGGCCGGCTGGCGGCCGGGATGCTGGATTTGTCGGGATTGCAGGTGGGTGACTATGCAATCAGCATTGTTGCCCGGGATTACAGTGGCAATGAAGCTGCGGCAGGGACAATGTCGCTGAGGATCGTTGTCGTGGGACAGGGTACAGATGGAGAGTGAGCCTGGATTCCTGTCGCGCTCGATGTGTGAGCAGCAACACGCTGATGCCGGTTTCCCGATGAGTAACCTAGGGGTGTCTGGTTCGCAGGCTACAAGGAGATCGACATGAAGCAGCACATCAAAGGTCTGGCTGTCGTCGCTATTTTGGTTTCCTCGGTGTTGGGAGCGAGCGTCACCGCGGCACCTCCCTGTGATTTGAAGTGTTTCCAGATTTACAACGCATGCAAGGCCAGTGGCGGGAGCGAGGCTTATTGCATGGAACGTTTCGATGAGTGCATGCAGACGGCATGCAACGCGCCCTCCAACTGATTCCGTAATACGGATTTGAACGGGGCCCCGTCACGACGGGGCCTCTTTGCATATGAAATCCATGTGGTCGCGGGACCCCGATATTGTCTGTACCGGGGAATGCCCAATCCAGGTGCTGAGCCGGGAGTGCGGTCTTGGCTATCGACTCGGGAATGAGATATCGCTGCCGAGGAACGAGTGGGACAGGCCCGATCCGTCTTGCAAGGCAAGCCGACGAATCTACCGGCTGGGAAATCCATTCTTTCAACGAGGAGGATGCGCCGGCCGGGTGCTTGCATTCCCTGACGAGGGCGATTCCCCGTGGGATCAAGCGAAGGAACCACAAAAAAAATGCCCCTCCGGGAGGAGGGGCAAATTATGCAAACGATCTATGTAGCGGGCAGTATTAGAAGTCGTAACGGGCCGTGAAGCGCATGTAGCGCGGAGTGGTGTAGTTCAACTCGCGGCCAAACATGTTGTTGTGCTGGGTCGCGCTGGAAGCGTAGTTGTCGTTGTAGAAGGTCGGCACACGCTGGTTGAACAGGTTGATGACGTCAGCCGACAGCGTCAGGTTGTCCATCCAGGCCGGACGGTAGCTGACGTTGAGGTTGAACTGGATCGTCCAGGGAGCCCGGCCATACGAACCACGCTGCGACCACTTGTAGTCATCGCTCGGCGGGGTGTTGGTGCTCGGGTTACCGGGCAGGCCGCAGTAGTGGTAGTAGGAGCCGTTGTAGATACCAGCAGTCGGTGCCGGCCAGGTCGGGTAGTAGCTGGTGCAGCTACGCGGACGTCCCGAGGCTGCGATCAGCGAACCACCCACCGTCCATTCCGGGCTGAAGGTGTAGTACGCAGTGCCCTTGATCTGGTGGGTACGATCGTTGGGCAGCAGGCCGTTTGCACCTTCCATCAGCTGCGGAAGATCCCAATCCTGCGTCACGGAGACGTCCGACTGGCCACCGCTGCCGGTATCCAGGTCAGAGGCGAGCTGGCCTTCGGTGTTGCCGAAGTTGCGCGACCAAGTGTAGCTCAGCTTGCCGTAGAAGTTGTTGGTGAAGGGGTGCTCCACGAACAGGTCCACCGCCACGTACTTGCGCTTGAGCTTCGGCAGGTTCAGCTCTTCCGCGGTGTAGTGATGCAGCGCCAGGCTGCCATCGGCCTGTTCTTCGTAGAACGAGTTGCCCTCGCCCGGGTTGAACAGGAAGCAGCCGCCGCCCAGTGCCTGGGTGCAGGTGTCGTCGATGGCGCTGCGCAGATCGCGGTAGGTGAACTTCGCGCCCCAGGCCAGGGTATCCCACGGCTGGTGTTCGAAGCCGATGATGTACTCGTCCTGGAAGTGCGACTTGATGCCCTTGGCCGCCACGGTCTTCGGATCCGGCGACTGGCCGCATTCCAGATTCGAGGAGATGGCATTCGGGTTGCCCGCGCAGCTGTACCCCAGGTCGGTGACCGGGATGTTGGTTATGCCGGTCGGCGCACCGGTGACCGGGTCGACACCGGTATAGGTGAAGTACTCGAGGGTATACAGCGAGCCGGAGGCCGCGCGGACGGCGACGTTGTTGGGCAGCGCCAGGTGGTAACGGCCGGCGTTGGCGAACACCTTGAGGGAGGAGTCGCCACGGACGTCCCACACGGCACCCAGACGCGGTGCCCACTGGTTGCTCTGCTTGATGTATGCCTTGCCGTCACCGTTGAAATTGGTGAACTGCTCGTTGCGCAGGCCCAGGTTGAGCATGAAGTTGTCGGTGACCTGCCAGCGGTCCTCGATGTAGAAGGCTTCCTGCTCGGTCTTTACGTTGGCTTCCTGGGTGTAGTACTGCCGGCGAACGTAATAGCCCTGGTCGGCGAGCGTACCGCCCACGTCGCCCGGAGCACCCACGCCGTGGGCCGTATCGATCGGGGTCATCGGAGACGGGTTGCCGGCATTGTCGAGCATGCGGCTATAGACCCACACGTACCCGCCCTGGTATTCGGAGCCGGTGAATGCCTCGGCATCCTGGCGGTCATAACCGGCACGCAGTTCGTGCCTGCCGAGCTGGTAGGTGATGTCGAAGCGGCCGCCTTCGGTCTTTTCGTTCTCACCCGGCACGTTGACCCGGTCGGTGCTCCAGCAGCCGGAGTAGTCGAATCCCGGGGCACGGTTCTGGACAGCTGCTGCTACATACGGACAGCTGGGGTCCAGGCCCCACGGCGAGGACTCGTGCGTGATCTTCTGCTGGCCGTACAGGGCCGACAGCGTCAGGTTGTCGGTGATGTAGCCGGTGTACTTGGCCACGTAGAGCCTTGCGTCGTCCTTGTCGGTCGTGCCGGCATTCTTTTCCGAGCCATGGCTGAAGGTGTCGTAGTCGTACGCATAACCGTCATAGCTGTACTTGGTGACGTCGGAGACGCCCGTCAGTTCCAGGATGTGGTTGTCGGTGATGTTCCAGTCGACCTTTGCCGTCCAGCGGGGATAGTCGTAACGGTAGTCCTGGAAGCCGCCGGCAGCACCCGGGGCACTGGAGGTCGAAGCGGCAACGCCTTCGCCTTCGCGGCGGGTGAGTTCCGCATCGGCATAGACGAACAGCTTGTCCTTCACGAGGGGACCGCCAACGTACACGCCGGTGGTGTTCTCCCAAGACGTGTTCTTCTGCCGGTAGGTCAGCAGCTTGCCGTCGGTGGCGGGGAAGTTGCCGGTGTTGGGATAGTAGTAATTGCGCGGATCTTCGCGGGTCGGCTTCGGCGAATAGATGGTGTAGACACCGCCCTTCCATTCATTGGTACCGCGCTTGGTGACGATGTTGATGACGCCACCGGTCGCACGGCCGAATTCGGCGCCGTAACCGCCGGTGAGGATCTGCTCCTGGGCGATGGCGTCGAACGGAAGAGTGGTGAAGCCGATGGAGGTCAACGGATTGGTGACGGCGTACCCGTTGATGTAATACGCATTCTCCGAAGATGCCGAGCCACCGAAGCTGGGGACGCCATAGCTGTCGTTCTTGACGACGCTGGGAGCCAGCATCGCGACTGCCGCGATGTCGCGCGGAATGGCGAACTTCTGCAGCTCTTCCGCGGTGAAGACGGTGCGGGTGTCGACCTGGGATACGTCGATGGACGGAACGCTGGTCGCATTGACGGTGATGCGATCGAGGTCAACGGCCCCCGACGATGCCGCGGCGACGAACGAAACTTCCGTGCCGCTGGCGATTACGACGCGAACCCCTTCGCGTACGCTGACGGGCTGGCCATCCTTCATCAGGGTGACCTTGTAGTTGCCGTTGGGCAGGGACGGCGCGCGATAGCGGCCGTTGGCGTCGACGGCAATGGTCCTGCTCTGGCCGGTATCGGTGTTCTCGATGAGAACGGTGGTACCTGCTTCCGCTGCTGCCTGGCCATAGATGGTGCCGGTAACGCTCTGTGCGTTGACGGCGCCTGCGAAGCACATGCCCAAGGCAATGCTCAAGGCTGTGCGCTTGATGCCAACCGACAGGTTGGAGCGTTTGGGTGAAGTCATCAGCTCTCTCCGATGTGAATGTGTTGCGTTTCTCGCCTGGGGGCCTCAAAAGGGGGCCAAAGATCCAGGGTGGATGGATAGTAGCAACAGGCGCAACTAAATTAAAGCTTTGTTAAGGTCGAAGGTTGTAGGGCGGAAATTTTCATTTATGTAATTGAAATAATTGATAATTTTGCAGTTGCACATGAAATTTTCGCGGAAGAGACTTGGCGTTGATCCTCAGGGAATGGGCTTGCAGCGGGTAGTGATTGGCCTGCTGGCGATGCCGGTATCTGGATCTTCCAGACATCGTCTTTCCGGCATCGTCACCGATGTCGGAGCTGCCGGCGGGGGACTACACCCTGCGCATCACCGCGAAGGACTACAGCGGCAACGCGGCCACGGAGCGGCGGGAGCTCGGGATCACGTTGCTTTGACCGAAGTGACGAAGCCGGCGCTCATGCGCCCACGCGCACCCGCTCGGCCTGCAGGTCCTCCACTGCCCGCACCTCGATGCTGCCGTAGGCCGACCACGGGAACTGGCGGGCGATGCGGGTGGCTTCGTCGGCATCGGCCGCCTCGATCAGGTTGAAGCCGGCCAGGATCTCGCGGGTTTCGGCGAAGGGGCCGTCGGTGACGCGGGCCTGCCCGCCGCGGGTGCGCAGGGTGCGGGCGCTGGCCGGGGGCTGCAGCTTCTGCGATTGCAGCAGGACCCCTTGCGCCTGCAATGCGTCGGCATGGTGCAGGCAGTCGCGCATCAGCGCGTCGTACTCCGCCGGCGGCAGCGCCTGCAGCAGTTCCGGGTCGATGTTGATCAGCAGCATGAATTTCATGGCAGGCGCCGGCAGAGAGGAGCGGCCATGATGGCGCGCGCATCGCCCCGGCGGAACATGAACCTGTTCAGAAAATCCTTGGTCGGCCTTGTCGATTCCCGCGGCGCTGGTTCGTCGTATCGGGTGTGAAGCGGGTCATCCGGCCCGCAACCGAGGAAAACAGGGCGATGAAAGTGATGGTGATCGTCAAGGCATCGGCTGGCAGCGAAGCCGGGGTGATGCCCACGCAGGAAGAACTGGTGGCGATGGGCGCCTACAACGAACGCCTGGTGGAAGCCGGGATCATGCTGGCCGGCGAGGGGCTGCACCCGAGCCGGCGCGGCGTGCGGGTGCGGTTCGATGGCGCGCGGCGCAGCGTCATCGACGGGCCATTCGCCGAGACGAAGGAGCTCATCGCCGGCTTCTGGTTGTGGCAGGTGCGTTCGATGGACGAGGCGGTGGAGTGGCTGCAGCGCGCGCCGTTCAACCCGGACGGCACCGAAGCGGTGGAGGTTGAGGTCCGGCCGATCTTCGAAGACGACGATTTCGGCGAGGCCTTCACCCCCGAATTGCGCGCGCAGGAGCAACGTCTGCGCGAACGCATCGAACGCATCGAACGTAACGACTGATTCGACGACGAGGAGACGCACGATGAAACTGATTCCCTTCCTGGGCTTCAACGGCAACACCCACGAGGCGATGGCGTTCTACGCCAAAGCGCTGGGTGGCAAGGTGGTATCGGAAATGAAATACGGCGACATGCCGCCCGACCCCGACATGGACGCCGAAGGCTGCGGCGGGTTCATGCCGCAGCCGGAGCAGGTCGCGCATTGCCAGCTCGAAGCCGGCGGCGCGGTGCTGATGGCCGCCGACGGCCCGCAGCGCGATGGCGGGGGTGGCACCATCATCAACATCGAGGTGGACAGCATCGAGGAAGCCGAGTGCGTGTTCGCCGCATTGGCCGCAGGCGGGCAGGTGCAGATGCTGCTGGCCGAGACGTTCTGGGCGCAGCGCTGGGGCATGCTGGTGGACCGCTACGGCAAGCCGTGGATGGTCAACTGCATGAAGCCGATGGGCGCGGCGGAGGGACAGCCATGACCGCGCCGAAGATGATCTTCGTCAACCTGCCGGTGCGCGACCTGGAAGCCTCCAAGGCCTTCTTCGCCGCGCTCGGCTACGGTTTCAATCCGCAGTTCACCGACCACAACGCGGCCTGCATGGTGGTCAGCGACAGCATCTTCGTGATGCTGCTGGTGGAGCCGTTCTTCAAGGGTTTCACCAACAAGCCGCTGTGCGACGCGCGCAGCCGGACCGAGGTGATCACCTGCCTGTCGGCGGACAGCCGCGCCGAAGTGGACCGGCTGGTCGATGCGGCCCTGGGCGCCGGCGCCAGCGAGCCGATGCCGGCGCGCGACCTCGGTTTCATGTACCAGCGCGGCTTCCAGGACCTGGACGGCCACCTGTGGGAAATCGCCCACATGGATGGCGAGCCGGGCTGAGCCACCACGCAACCACGGGAGAAATGCAATGGCCTACATCGACGGTTACGTATTGCCGGTGCCGCGGGAAAACCTGCCCGCCTACCGGCGCATGGCCCGCCTTGGCGGCAAGGTGTGGAAGGAACATGGCGCGCTGGCCTACGTCGAAGCCATCGGCGACGACGTGAAGCCGGGCAAGTACACCTCGTTCCCGCAGGCGGTGAAGCTGAAGGAAGGCGAGGTGGTGGTGTTCGCCTACGTGCTGTTCCGTTCGCGCGCGCACCGCGACCGCGTCAACGCCAAGGTGATGGCCGACGCGCGGTTGCAGGGCTGGAACGCCGGGAACATGCCGTTCGACGGCAAGCGGATGTTCTGGGGCGGCTTCAAGCCCATCGTCGATCTCTGACTGCCTTGGCTTGCGCGGTTGCCGCGGCGATGCTGTGATCGCCGTCGATGCAGGATGAGGCGCTCCAGCGCAGGCTCGACACGGTGTGGCGGATGGAATCGCCACGCCTGGTCGCGCGCCTGATGCGGATGCTGGGCGACCTGGACAGCGCCGAGGAACTGGCGCAGGACGCGCTGGTCGCCGCGCTGGAGCATTGGCCGCAGCAGGGCGTCCCCGACAACCCTGCCGCGTGGCTGATGACCACCGCCCAGCGCCGCGCGATCGACCTGCTGCGCCAGCGTCGCCTGCACGCCGGCAAGCACGAGGCATTGGCGCAGGAGCCGGAATGGCAGGGGAGCGTCGTGCGCGACCACGAGCGCGAAGTGGAAGACGACATCGGCGACGACCTGCTGCGCTTGTTGTTCGTCGCCTGCCACCCGGCATTGCCGGCTGACGCGCGGGTGGCGCTGACCCTGCGCCTGCTGTGCGGCCTGAGCACCGCCGAGATCGCGCGCGCGTTCCTGTTGCCGGAACCGACCATCGCCCAGCGCATCGTCCGCGCCAAGCGCACCCTTGCCGAGCGCCGGGTGCCGTTCGAGGTGCCGCGGCGCAAGGCGTTGCCGCAGCGCCTGCGCTCGGTGCTGGAAGTGGTCTACCTCGTCTTCAACGAAGGCTACGCCGCCAGCCACGGCGAGGACTGGATGCGCCCGGCGCTGTGCGAGGAAGCATTGCGCTTGGGCCGGGTGCTGGCCGGGCTGATGCCCGCATCGGCGCCGGTACTGGGATTGCTGGCATTGATGGAATTGCAGGCCTCGCGGCTGGCCGCGCGCACCGACGCGCAGGGCGCGGCGGTGCTGCTGATGGAGCAGGACCGCGGCCGCTGGGACTGGCTGCAGATCGGCCGCGGGCAGGCGGCGCTGGAAAAAGCGTTGGCGCTCGGCGGTGATGACGATATCTACGTCCTGCAAGCCGCCATCGCCGAATGCCACGCACGGGCACGCCGCGCCGAGCAGACCGACTGGTCGCGCATCGCGCAGTTGTACGCACGGCTGGCATCGGTCGCACCCTCGCCGGTGATCGAACTGAACCGCGTGGTGGCGGTGGCCCGGGCGCAAGGGCCGCAGGTGGCATGGCCGCTGTTGCAGGCCCTGCATGACGACGGTCGCCTGCATGGCTACGCCCCTTTGGAGGCGGTGCGCGGCGACCTGCTCGCACAACTCGGTCGCGATGCCGAGGCGCGCGCCGCATTCGAGCGTGCCGCCGCGCTGAGCGGCAATGCCCGCGAACGCGAGGCCCTGCTGGCGCGTGCCGCCGCCGTGTGATCTGGCACTGCCTGCGCCGACGTCCCTCTGGCTACACTCCGGCAACGATCCGACCCTTGGAGATGGATGTGAAACGAGTAGCGATCACCCTGCTGGCGATGTCGGTATCCACCGCGTTGATGGCCTCGCCGCCGAAGTTCGACGGCGCACGCATTTCCGCCGACGTGAAGGAACTGGCCTCCGATGCCTACGAAGGCCGTTCGCCGGCCACCGCCGGCGAAGAGAAGACCATCGCCTACCTGAGCCGCCAGTTCGCCGAAGCCGGCCTGCAACCCGGCGGCGACCTGAAGGACGGCCAGCGCCTGTGGACGCAGGCGGTGCCGCTGCTCAAGGGCGACATCGTCGGCAAGCCGCAGCTGTCGCTGTCGCGCGATGGCAAGGCGCAGGCGTTGACGCAAGGGCAGGAGATCGCGGTGCGCGCGGCAATGAACGGCGCCGGCGCGGTGGCGATCGAGGACGCGCCGCTGGTGTTCGTCGGCTACGGGGTCAAGGCGCCGGAGCGCGATTGGGACGACTTCAAGGGCGTGGACCTGAAGGGCAAGATCGCCGTGGTGCTGGTCAACGACCCGGACTTCGAGAGCGGCGAAGGCGACTTCGACGGCAAGGGCATGACCTACTACGGCCGCTGGACCTACAAGTACGAGGAGGGCGCGCGCCAGGGCGCGGCCGGCGTGCTGATCGTGCACGAGACCGCGCCGGCCTCCTACGGCTGGGCGACGGTGGCCGGCTCCAATACCAACACCATGTTCGACGTGGTGCGCGAGGACCCGGCCGCGGCGCACCCGCCGCTGGAAGGCTGGATCCAGCGCGACCTGGCGGTGGACTTGTTCAAGCGCGCCGGACTGGATTTCGAGGCGCTGAAGAAGCAGGCGCAGTCACGCGGCTTCCGGCCGGTGGAACTGGAGGGCGAAACCTTCTCGGCCGACTACGCGGTCAAGACCGAGGTCATCACCTCGCACAACGTGGTCGCGCGGCTGGAAGGCAGCAGCCACCCGGACGAAACCATCATCTACTCCGCGCACTGGGACCACATCGGCGTCGGCGAGCCGGACGCGCGCGGCGACCGCATCTTCAACGGCGCGCTGGACAATGCCAGCGGCACCGCCTCGCTGCTGGAACTGGCGCGCGGCTTCGCCAAGGCGCCGCGGCCGCAGCGCTCGGTGCTGTTCCTGGCGGTCACCGCCGAGGAAAAGGGCCTGCTCGGCTCGGAGTACTACGCCAGCCATCCGCTGTACCCGCTGGGCACGACCGTGGCGGTGATCAACATGGATGGCATGGCCCCGTTCGGGCCGTCGCGCGATTTCGGCACCTACGGCGCGGCCCGCTTCGAGTTGCTGGACCAGCTCAAGGACGTGGCCAAGGGCTGGGACATCCGCTACACGCCCGATCCCAAGCCGGAAGCCGGCCTGTTCTTCCGCTCCGACCATTTCTCCTTCGCCAAGCGCGGCGTGCCGGCGCTGTCGTACTCGGCCGGGGAGGACTGGATCGACGGCGGCATCGCGGCGGGCAAGAAGGCGTCGGACGACTACACCGCCAAGCGCTACCACCAGCAGGGCGACGAATGGCAGCCGGACTGGAGCTTTGCCGGTGCCGCGCGCGACCTGGAGGTGGTCTACACGCTGGGCGAGCAGCTGGCGAACTCGCGCGCGTGGCCGAACTGGAGCGCCGACGAACCGTTCCGCGCCACGCGCGACGCCAGCGCCGACGAGCGCAAGTAAGCCCAGATAGGGAGAGGCATCCGTAGGAGCGCACCTTGGTGCGCGATGGGCTTGCATGCAGATCCTTTGGGAAAGCCTCATCGCGCACCAAGGTGCGCTCCTACCATCCACGTCCTCGCAGCACGGCTTCATCCCCTGATTTCCCGCCTTCGTCGCATGCCGCTTGTACGTAGCGGCGCAGCGCCTATGCTCGGCGCCACTGTCCAGCCGGGAACGCCATCATGATCGCCAGCCTGTGGTTCTGCCTCCGCATCCTCGTGGCCTGGGTGCTGGCGCTGATCGTGCTCGGCGTCCTCTGGTCGAACCTGTTCGGCGGCCCGGGCGCGATATTCGTGCTGCTGGTGGTCGGCCTGCTGGTGCTGGCGGCGATCAATACCGCCAGCCACCTGCGCCGGGTCAAGCTGGTGGCCGGGCGCCTGGACCACGACAGCCTGTCCAGCCGCCAGCAGCGCCGGATCGAGCTGCCGCTCGATGCCACGCAGGCCTTCGCGCTGGTCGAGTCGGTGGTGGCCGGCTTGCCGCGGGTGATGGACATCGAAAGCTCGCCCGGCAGCCTGCAGGTACGGGCCAGGATCGCGCGCGCCGATTCCTACAACACGCGCCCGCCGTCGCGCTGGAACCCGCTGGCATGGCTGGCGGTCAAGCGCGACCGGGTGTCAGCGACGGTGACGCCGGGCGAGGGCACCAGCAGCGTGGCCCTGCTGTTCGAGCCCGATGCCGGCGCCTGGGTGGACCTGCTGCTGGCCGACGAGGGCAGCAACCGCGAGAACGCCGACGCCATGAGCCGGGCGCTGGGCCAGCGCGTGGCCGAGCAGCGCCGCGACGAACGCGAATCGGCCGCGCGTACCGAGGCCGAGAAGGAACTGAGCGTGGCGCGCCTGAACCTGCTGCATGCGCAGGTCGAGCCGCACTTCCTCTACAACACGCTGGCCAACGCGCAGGTGCTCACCCGCACCGACCCCGAGCGCGCCGAGCGCATGCTCGGCCACCTGATCCAGTACCTGCGCAGCTCGCTGCCGGGCATCGACCAGTCGTTGTCGACGCTGGGGCAGGAACTGGAGCGGGTACAGGCCTACCTGGAAATCCTGCGCATCCGCATGGGCGAACGACTGGCGGTACAGGTCGACGTGCCCGAGGCGCTGCGCGGCGTCGTGCTGCCGTCGATGGCACTGCAGACGCTGGTCGAGAACGCGATCAAGCACGGGCTGGAGCCCAAGTCCGGCGGCGGCACCATCTGGCTGCTGGCGCGCGAGGCGGACGGGCAGGTCCACATCACCGTGGCCGACGATGGCCGTGGCTTCGGCGGCAGTAGCAGCGGTACCGGCATCGGCCTGAGGAACCTGCGCGAACGCCTGCGCCTGACCTGCGGGCCGGAGGCGGCCTTCGCCCTGGTGTCCAATTTCCCCAGCGGCGCGGCCGCGACCCTCACCCTGCCGCACAAGGGCGCGTTGCCGCCGGAGTTGCCCCATGCATCTTGATGCCCTGATCGCCGAGGACGAGCCGCTGCTGCGCCAGGCGCTGGCCGCGCAGTTGCAGCGGCTGTGGCCGGAACTGCGCATCGTCGCCGAATGCGAGGACGGCGCCGCCGCGCTGGAGGCGCTGGAAACCCTGAAGCCGGACCTGGCCTTCCTCGACATCCGCATGCCCGGCGTCACCGGCATCGACGTGGCCCGCGCGCTGGAAACCCTGAGCCCGCGGACCCAGGTGGTGTTCGTCACCGCCTACGACCAGTACGCGATCGACGCCTTCGAGCGCGGCGCGGTGGATTACCTGCTCAAGCCGGTGGCCGACGAACGCCTGCTGGCCACGCGCCAGCGCCTGCTCGCGCGCCTGCAGGCCGGCACGCCGGACCGGCAGGTGCTGGACCGGCTGCTGGAGCAGCTGGCGCGGCGCCCGGCGGAGAAGGCCGCCGCGCCGCCGCTGGCGTGGATCACCGCCAGCAGCGGCCGCCAGACGCGGTTGGTGATGCTGGAGGACGTGCTGTATTTCCGTGCCGACAGCAAGTACACCGCCGTGGTCACCGCCAGCGAGGAACTGCTGCTGCGCAGCCCGCTGCGCGAGCTGGCCGATGTGCTGGACCCGCAGTGCTTCCGCCAGGTGCACCGTTCGACCATCGTCAACATGAAGGCGGTGGCGGCGGTGGAGCGCGAGGACAGCGGGCGCGGCGTGCTGCGGCTGAAGGGCCGCAGCGAGACGCTGGTGGTCAGCCAGGCGTTCATGAGCCTGTTCCGCGGCATGTGAGTCCGCGATATACGCGATCCACGAGGGAGGAGTGCCATGCATTACCTGACCGTCCTGCTCGGCAGCCTGCTGGCGATGCTGGGCTACCACGAGCCGCAGGGGCAGACGTCGATCATCCGCGTCAGCGGCGAGGCGGCCGTGCTCAGCCGCACCACGGTGTCCGCCGGCAAGGCCCGGTTCCAGTGCCTGCAGAGCGAGAGCGGCAGCTGCTTCTACCGGCTCTACCGCGAGGAGTGCCGCGACGAGGCCGCCGGCGAGCTGTGCCGGCGGCTGGCGCTGGACGACTTCAGCGTGGGCGTGGGCGGCGTGCGCGAAGTGCAGGGGCTGCCGGCCGGCTTCGGCCAGCAGGTACGGGCCAGAAAGGCGCAACGCCGCGACTGAGCGCGGCGTTGCGGGGCAGGTGCGGAGAACGGTGGCGGTCAGAACGCAGGTTGCAGGCGCAGCCCGTCGTCGCCGATGTGGTTGAGCTTGCCGACCAGTTCCGAATGCTGCCGCATGCGGCCGAGCTCGCGCATGATGCGGATGTCCTCGTGGCGCAGCTCGCGGCGGGCGCTCACCGCCTGCTTGTAGTCCAGCACCTCCGGGTAGTGCTGCGCCATCTCCAGCGCCTCGGCCACGGTTTCCACGCTGTCGGCGTCGGAGCTGATGCGCGCGCGGCTGTTGAAGGCCTTCATCCAGCGCTCGAAGCCGGCGGTGTGGTCGAACATGTTGGCCATGAACCAGATCACGAACAGGATCGACACCCACGAGCCGAGCACGATGACCACGCGGGTGAAGGTGATGTGGTAATCGTCGCTCCACAGGTAGCTGGTGATCAGCCCCAGCACCAGCAGCGAGGCGGCCTGCCAGAGCACGATGGAGGCGATCAGCCATTGGCACTTGGCCCGGGCCAGCACGCCCACTTCCTCGCGTATCTGCTCGTCGCTCAGGTTCTTCCAGTGTTCGACCTGTTTCTCGAACGGACTGCGGTACAGCTCATTGTCTTGCAACAACAACCCCAAACCTTTGAACAACGCGATCATGTCGAGCTCCTGCAGGTACTGAATCTGGAACGAGCGGATACGGCGTGAAACGGTCAGGCGCCTTCATTTCTAGCATTTTCGTGGGGCTTGGCAATGGGGCAGGCGCAGGAAATTTCGTCGTGCACGGCTGGCGGGCCGCGGGTTTTGCGCTGCGTCACGAGGTAACTGCGTGGAATGGAAACGGAAAGCTGCGCTTCATGCTGCGCATGCACATGATCGCGATGGCATGACGCACGAAGTGCGGCGGCGGCAAACGGAAACGGGCGCCGCGGCGCCCGTTTCCATGACCGGTGCGGCAGGTCTGCTTACCAGACCTTCACCCGCTGCTCCGGCGCCAGGTACAGCTGCTGGCCCTGCTTGACGTCGAAGGCCGGGTACCACGCATCGAGGTTGCGCACGGTCAGCGCGCGGAACTGGCCCGGTGCGTGCACGTTGGTCAGCAGCGAGTTGCGCAGCGCCTGCTCGCGCGCCTTGCTGCGCCAGGCCTGGGCGAAGCCGAGGAAGAAACGCTGGTCCGGCGTGAAGCCTTCCAGTGCCTGCGCCGGCTTGCCCTGCTGCGACAGCACATAGGCGTCGTGCGCGGTGGCCAGCCCGGCCACGTCGGCGATGTTCTCGCCCAGGGTCAGGCGGCCGTTGACGTGCACGCCGGGAAATGGCGCGTAGCCGCCGAACTGCGCGGCCAGCGCGTCGCCGGCGGCGTTGAACTGCTTCAGGTCGTCGGCCGTCCACCAGTTGTGCAGCTTGCCGGTTTCGTCGAACAGCGCGCCGGCGTTGTCGAAGCCGTGGCTGATCTCGTGGCCGATCACCGCGCCGATGGCGCCGTAGTTGACCGCATCGTCGGCGGCGCCGTCGAAGAACGGCGGCTGCAGGATCGCGGCCGGGAACACCAGCCGGTTCTCCAACGGCACGTTCATCGCGTTGATGGTCTGCGGCAGCATCGCCCACTCGCCGTGGTCCACCGGCTGGCCGAGCTTGGCGAGGTTGCGCCGGTATTCGAACAGCGAAGCGCGCTGCGCGTTGCCCAGCGCGTCGTCGCGCTTCACGTCCAGCGCGCTGTAGTCGCGCCACTTGTCCGGGTAGCCCATGCCGACCTTGAGCCCGGCGACCTTGGCCTGGGCGTGCGCCTTGGTCTGCGGCGACATCCATTCCAGCGCGTCGATGCGCCTGGCGAAGGCGGCGATGATGTTCTTCGCCATCTCGTCGGCGCGCGCCTTGGTGGCGGCGTCGAAGTGGCGCTCGACGTAGATCTTGCCGACCGCCTCGCCGATGGCGTCGTTGGTCTGCGCCACCGCGCGCTTCCAGCGCTCGCTCTGCTGCGGGGTGCCGTTCATCGCGGTGCCGTGGAAGGCGAAGTGCGCATCGGCGAAGGCCTTGGGCAGGTACGGCGCGGCTTCGTCCAGCGCGTGGAAGGCGAGGTAGTCCTTCCACGCGTCCAGCGGTTCGCTGGCGACCAGCCTGGACAGCCCGGCCACGGCCTGCGGCTGCCAGACGATGAAGTCCTGCTGCGCCGAGAGCCCGGCCGCATCGAGGAACGCGGCCCAGTCCATGCCGGGCGCCTTCGCGCCGAGGTCGGCCTGCTTCCACGCATTGGCGCCCTTCTCGACGTCGTTGGTGTCCTCCTGCGTGGCGTGGGCGCGCGCGATCTTCGTTTCCAATGCAACGATGCGCGCGGCCTTGGCCGCGGCGGCGGCGTCGCCGGACAGTTCCAGCAGCCGCGCCACGTAGCCTTCGTAGGCCTTGCGCAGCTCGGCCATGCGCCCGCCTTCCAGGTAGAAGTCGCGGTCGGGCATGCCCAGCCCGCCCTGCACCAGGTAGGGCGCGTTGCGCTGCGGTTGCAGCAGGTCCACCGACACCCACACGCCGAACAGGTGCGGGGTGTAGAAGTTGGTGGCGTTGAGCAGGTCCACGTCTGCGCGCACGCTGCCGCCCAGCGCGCGCGCCAGCGCCTGCCGGTCGCCGATGCCGGCGATGGCCTGCAACTGCGGCTGCAGCGGCGCGATGCCGCGTGCCTCGATGGCGGCCTCGTCCATGTAGGCGGCGTAGTAGTCGCCGACCTTGCGTGCCTCGCCACCGTCGGCGCTACCGGCTTCCTCCATGATCGCGCGGGTGTCGGCCAGGGTTTTCTCGGCGATTACGTTGAAGCTGCCGTAGCTGGAACGGTCGGCCGGGATCTCGGTGTTCCTGACCCAGCCACCGTTGGCGTAATCGAAGAAGTCGTCGCCGGCGGCGACGCTGCGGTCCATGCCCGCCGCATCGAAGCCGAAGCTGCCCAGTTGCGGCTTCGATGCCGATGCCTGTGCCTGCGGCGTGGATGCGGCCGGGGCGGGGTTCCTGTCGCAGGCGCTCAGGGCGAGGGCGGCGCCGATTGCCAGTACCAGCAGGGGAGGTTGCAGGACCATTGGTGTATTACCGGGTTGGTGATGAAGGCCCGAGTTTAAGGGCGTTGGTGCCGCATCGCCGATGCCGGCGCCCGCGCGTGGATGTGCCGAATGCGGGCACTCGGCGGCGATGGCGTGCACGCGGGCTTCACGCCGGCGGTTTTGTGCTGCATGCTGCGGTCGATCCGGGCGTGTACGCGAGGCGGGGTATTCCGGCCTTGCAGGGCGCTGCCTGCTTTTCCGGAGACATGGGTGCCGAAAACGACCAACAGCCGATCAAAGATGCGGAGAGCGGCCCGGTGAGCCGGGGCATCGCGCATCCGCTGCGCTCGGTTTCCGTGTTCGGCGCGGTCATCGCGCTGCTGCTGGCGGCCATGTTGGCCGCCATGTTGTGGAGCGACCATGCCAACCGCATGCAGGCCGCGCAACGGCAGAGCATGGCGCTGGCCGCCGGCAGCGACCGCCTGCTGCGGGCCGAGCTGACCGCGGTGGAGCGGGTGTTGCGGCGCGTGGCCGAGGACGGGCGCGCGTTCTACCGGCAACACCCCGGGCAGGCCGCGACGCTGTTGCAGGAAGGCATCGGCGGCACGCTGGGGCGCAACCCGGACCTGGCCGCGATCACCCTGGTCGACGACGCCGGCGCGGCGCTGACGGCCGGGCGGGGCGACGCCAGCCTGCCGCGCTGGGTGTCGCCGCCGAACCGGGTGCTGGCCGGCGAGATGTACCTCGGCGACGTCGAGCGCACGCCCGATGGCGGCACCGTGGTGATGGCGGCCATGCCGATGCAGCCGGGGCAATGGTTGCTGGCGCGGGTGCGGCTGGCGGTGTTCCAGCGCGTGGTCAGCGGCCTGGATACCGGCCGCAACGGCGTGGCCTCCATCGGCAACCGCCAGGGGCAACTGCTCGCGCACAGCCTCGACCCTTCCGCGGTCGAGCGCGCATTGCCGCGGCCGATGCGCAAGCTGGAGCCGGCCGACAAGGTGCAGCCGATGGGGGCGGTGATCAGCCCGCTGGACGGCGTGCGCCGCGTCAGCGCGGTGAGCGTGCCGCGCGATTACCCGCTGGTGCTGTTCACCGGCCTGTCCGCGGAGGAGGTGATGGCGCCGTGGCGCACCTACCTGTACGTGGCCGTCGGCCTGTTCCTGCTGTACCTGGCCGGCTTCGCCTACCTGTTCCACAGCGTGCGCGGCAATGCGCGGCGGCAGGCACGGTTGACCGACGAACTGCGCGCCGGCGCGGCGGAACTGGCGCTGGCGCACAAGGTCGGCAAGGTCGGCACGTGGTCCATCGAAGGCGATGGCGCGTGGGTCCACTGGTCGGACATCACCCGGCAGATGTTCGGGCTGGAGCTGCGCGGCGCCTCGCTGGAGGCGTTCCTCGGGCAGGTCTGCGACGAGGACCGCGAGCTCCTGCGCGAAGAGCTGGCGCGCGCCTGGAACGGCGAGGAAGCGCTGGACATGACCTACCGCTTCGTGCTGCCCGATGGCGGGCTGCGCTGGCTGTCGGTGCGCGGCGAGCGGGTGGACAGCCAGCGCGGGCGGCGCCTGGCCGGCGCGGTGGTCGACGTCAGCGAGCACCTGCGCAACCAGGAGCGCGCGCAGGAGGCCGAGCGCCAGTTCCGGCTGCTGTTCGACCGCAACCCGGCGCCGTTCTGGATCTTCGACGTGGACACCCTGCAGTTCCTGGAGGTGAACCGCGCGGCGATGGAGCAGTACGGCTACAGCCGCGAGGAATTCCTGGCCATGACCATCCTCGACATCCGCCCGGAGGAGGAGTGGAGCGAGGTCAAGCAGGCGCGCGACGATGCCCTCGGCGGGCGCGCGCTGGCGCCGCGGGTGCGCATGCACCGGCGCAAGGACGGCAGCACCTTCGAGGTGGTCGGGCACATGGCGCAGTTGGAGTTCGACGGCCGCGCCGCGTGCCTGACGCTGGCCGAGGACGTCAGCCAGCGGCTGGCCTACGAGCGCGACCTGGCCTATCGCGCCAGCCACGACCCGGACACCGGCCTGTTGACGGTGCGCGCGCTGGCCGAGCAGCTGGATGCCGACGGCGGCGGCTACACCATCCTGCACATCCAACTGCGGGGGCTGCGGCTGGTGACCGACACGCTGGGCCGCGAGGCCGGCGAGGACGTGCTGCAGGCGATGGTCGGCCGGCTCGGTGCGCTGGGCGCGCGGCATGGCCTGACCGCGTGGCAGCCGGCGGAGGACTTCGTGGTCGCGGTGACCGCCGGGCACGACCCGCAGGCGGCGCTGGAGGCCCTGTTGGAAGCGGCGTCCGAGCCGGTGCGCGGGCGCGATTCGTTCCACCAGCTGGAGCCGCGGATCGGCGTGGCCAGTTGCCCGGACGACGGCGAGCGTGCCGACCAGGTGCTGGGCCGCGCCGCGCAGGCCGCGCATGCCGCGCGCGAGCAGGGCGTGGTGGTGTCGCGCTTCGACTGCCGCATGGCCGCGCGCCACGCCGAGCGGCTGCAGCTGGCCGGGCGCATCCGCCGGGCCATCGACCGCGACGAATTCGAACTGCACTTCCAGCCGATCCGGCATGCCGGCGACGGCACCCCGGCGGTGCTGGAGGCGCTGCTGCGCTGGCCGCAGCCGGACGGCGGCTTCATCCCGCCGTCCGACTTCATCCAGTTGTGCGAGGACACCGGCCTGATCATCGTGCTCGGCCGCTGGGTGATCCAGGCCGCGGCGCGGGCGCAGCGCGAGCTGGCCGCGCATGGCTGGGCGGGGCTGCCGATCGCGGTCAACGTGTCGGCGGTGCAACTGTTCAACAGCGACCTGCTCGGCGAGTTCGTCGCCGCCACCGAGGCCAACGGGCTGGCGCCGGGCGCGCTGCAGATGGAGCTGACCGAGAGCTGCCTGATGCACAACCCGGCGCAGGCGATGCAGGTGCTGAAGAGCCTGAACGCCCGCGGCATCGCGGTGTCGCTGGACGACTTCGGCACCGGCTTCTCCAGCATGTCCTACCTGCAGCACCTGCCGCTGGATTCGCTGAAGATCGACCGCTGCTTCGTCACCGACGTCGAGCGCAACCCGCGCAATGCCGCCATCTGCCGCGCGCTGTTGTCGCTGGGCCACAGCATGGGGCTGGTGGTGATCGCCGAGGGCGTGGAGAACCAGGCGCAGCTGGACTGGCTGGTGGCGCACGGCTGCGACCAGGTGCAGGGCTACCTGCTGGGCCAGCCGATGCCGCTGGCCGAGGTGATCGCGCTGCTGGCGCTGTCGTGCGACGGGGCGTGAGCGGAGACGCCCGCGACTTCCGCCGCCACTCTCCGTAGGTCGGGGCTACGCCCCCGACGCGCCATGCGCAGCGAAGCCGGGGGAGTAGCCCCGTCCCACGGGCAGTGGTTGCAGACCGCCGTCTTCGGCCGTTGGCGGCTGTGGTAGTTTTTTTGCATTCATCCAACCGTCGCTGCCGGCGTCGGCAGCCTGCCGTCGTGGTGGCGACTCCCGTGGAACACGCATGCACACGATCGAAGTCGTCCTGGCGATGCTGGTGGCGGTGGTCGCCAGCGGCTACCTGGTAAGAATCCTGCCCTTTTCCCTGCCGCTGCCGCTGGTGCAGATCGCCTTGGGCGCGCTGATCTCCGGCGTGCTCAAGCGCGGCCACGCGCTGGAGCCGGAGGTGTTCTTCCTGCTGTTCCTGCCGCCGCTGCTGTTCCTGGACGGCTGGCGCATCCCCAAGCAGGGGCTGTTCCGCGACAAGGGCGCGATCGTGGAACTGGCGTTCGGGCTGGTGGTGTTCACCGTGCTCGGTGCCGGCCTGCTGATCCACTGGCTGATCCCGGTGATGCCGCTGGCGGTGGCGTTCGCGCTGGCGGCGATCATCTCGCCGACCGACCCGGTGGCGGTCGGCGCCATCGCCGCGCGGGTGCCGTTCCCCAAGCGGCTGATGCACATCCTGGAAGGCGAGTCGCTGCTCAACGACGCCTCGGGCCTGGTGTGCTTCAGCTTCGCGGTGGCGGCGGTGATGACCGGCAGCTTCTCGCTGGCGCAGGCCTCGCTGACCTTCCTGTGGGTGGCCTTCGCCGGCCTCGCCATCGGCGTGGCGGTGACCCTGGGCGTGTCCACCCTGCAGCGCTGGCTATGGCGCCGGTTCGGCGAGGAGCCGGGCGCCGCGCTGCTGGTCAACCTGCTGATCCCGTTCGCCGCCTACCTGCTGGCCGAGGAGTTCGAGGCGTCGGGCATCCTCGCCGCGGTCGCCGCCGGCATCAGCATGAGCTACGTCGAGCTCAGCGGCCGGGTCAGCGGCAGCATGCGGGTACAGCGCACGGCGGTGTGGAACACGGTGCAGTTCAGCTTCAACGGCATCATGTTCGTGCTGCTGGGCGAGCAGCTGCCGGGCATCGTCCAGCGTGCGGTGGCGACGATCTCGGTCACCGGCCACCACGAGTGGTGGTGGCTGCTGATCTACGTGACGGCGATCAGCGTGACGCTGGTGCTGCTGCGGCTGGTGTTCGTGTGGCTGTCGCTGCGCTGGAACCTGCTGCGCGCGCGAATGCGCGGCGAACAGCGCGCGCATACGCCGACGCGCGTGGTGCTGGCGATGTCGGTGGCCGGCGTGCGCGGCGCCATCACCCTGGCCGGCGTGCTGACGCTGCCGTTGCTGCTGCCCAGCGGCGAGCCGTTCCCGGCGCGCGACCTGGTGATCTTCCTGGCCGCGGCGGTGATCCTGATATCGCTGCTCGCCGCCAGCGTGCTGCTGCCGCGGCTGCTGAAGGGGCTGGAGCTGCCGAAGGACGACAGCGCCCGGCGCGAGGAGGACCTGGCCCGCAAGCTGTCCTCCAAGGCCGCGCTGGTGGCGGTGGAGAAGGTGCGCCAGCAGCTGGTGGAGGGCCAGCCCACCGCCCGCATGCAGCTCTACAACGACGCCGCGGCGCGGGTGAGCCTGCTGTACCAGCGCAACCTGGAGAAGGGCCAGGGCCCGGACGAGGACCCGGGCAAGGTGCGGCGCATGGAGCAGGCCTACCGCAGCCTGCGCGCGGCCGGGCTCAACGCCGAGCGCGAGGAGCTGTTCCGGCTGGTCCGGCACGGGCAGCTGTCCGACGAGGTCGCGCGCAGGCTGATCCGCAACCTGGACCTGCTGGAAAGCCGGCAGCGGGATTGAGCGGGGTCCGTGGGCAGCGCCCCTCTTCCTTCGCGGGAGAAGGGCGCCGCGGCCGTGCGCCGGACGCTGCCGGGCGCGGCGTTGCCCGCCTTACTTGTTCAGTTCGAGGAAATACGCTTCCACCGAGCCGTTGATCTTCAGCGTCATCGGGTTGCCGCGACGGTCGCGGGCCTTGCCGGCCTGCACCCGGATCCAGCCTTCGCTGACCGAATATTCCTCGACGTCGTCGCGCTCGATGCCGTTGAAGCGCACGCCGACGCCGCGCTCGAGCATGGCCGGGTCGTGGAACGGGCTGGTGGGGTTGACCGCCAGGCGGTCGGGAGGGGTATCGCTCATTTTCGGGTTTCGCTGCGGGCCACCGTGGCCGGCTTCGGTGCGCAAGGATACCCGCTGCGCCGGCGCGGCCGCTTCCGCCGGCGCGCGCGCGGCGGCAGAATGCCCGCCATCCCGTGGAAAACCGCCCATGCCCGACAACAGCGCCGATTACGAAGATCCCGACGAGCTGCAGCCGACCTTCGACGAGGACGACCACCCGGCACGGGTATGGAACCTGCTGTGGCTGCTCAATCCCGGCGACGAGGAACTGGCGCTGCAGCAGTTCGACGCCTGGCGCGAGGCGCGCGCCGGCGCCGAGCACGAGGCCGGCGACGAACAGTGGCTGTGGGACCTGAAGGACGCCATCGACTGGCGCTCGGGCTTCTTCGTGGACGGGCAGGACACCGGTTCGCTGGTGGCGGTGATCGACGAGCTGGCCGCGCGCTGGAACCTGCGCGTGGACTGGGGCGGCGACCTGGACGACGAGGATTTCGCCGAGACCATCGACGTACCCGCGCTGCTGGCGACCGCGCATGATCGCCTGCGCGAGCATGGCTACACCCTGTGGACCTGGAACACCGGCGAGGACGCCCATGCCGGCTGGATCGCGCTCCGCCGCGACGACGAGGCGATGCTGGCGCTGTGCTCGCTGCTGGGCGTGGAAGTGCGGCCGGGCAGCGACCCGTTCTGAACGCCGACGGATGGCGTAGGTCGGGGCTACGCCTCCGACGGCATGAATCGCGAAGCGTCGCGCTCACCGAGCGCGGTGCGGATTGCCGAAGAGCCTGCGGGGCAAGCCCCGCAGCTACGGGCTGTATTGCGTGCGCGCGTTGGCGATGACCGCGCGCAGCAGCTCGCGGTCGGTATGCCGGGAGATGCCGCGCGCGCCCAGGGCGATGGCCTGTTCGCGCAGCGGCGCCGGCACGTCGTAGTGCGCGCCGCTGGGGCGGTTCTGGAAGGCGCGGCGCGGGATCCCGAGCCGCTGCGCCAGCGCGTGCAGCTCGGGCAGGGTGTCGGCCATCAGGTGCGCCCAGCGCTCGCCGCGCCAGGGATGCACCGCATCGTCGATGTAGACCGCCACCGCGCGCGGCCCGTGGCTCAGGCCTGCGGCTTGTCGCCGTCGGCGGCTTCGGCTTCGGCCCCGCCGTCGGCAACGGCTTCGGCCGGATCGCCGGCCGTCGCGACCGCTTCCTCGCCTTCGACGTTCTCGAACTCGGCGACCTGCGCGGCCAGGTAGTCGTCGGCGCTCACGCCCTGCTCGGCGGCCAGCGCGTCCAGCAGCTGCTGCAGCAGCGGCGAATGTTCCAGGTTGACGGTGCGGCCTTCCTTCTCCTGCACGTTGGCCAGGTGCTTGAGCATGGCCAGCATCGGCACCGGGTTGTCGGCGTTGCCCATCGTCTGCCCGCCGATGGACAGCAGCCATTGCCGGCCCTGCAGGCCGATGGCGGCGACCACGTGGCCTTCCTCGTTGGTCAGCACGGCGTGGTTCTGCACCTGCTGCTGCGCATCCAGGCGCAGGAACGGACGGCGGGCTTGCTGCTTCTTGCGCTGGTCGCGCTTGGCCTTGGAATTGCGGGACATGGGCTGCTCGGTAAGGGAAAACGGCCGCCATTGTAGGCGGCCGCCCGCGGCGATGCCGGAATGCCGCCGCGCCGGCTAGTCGATGCCGGGCGTGGTGGCGTCCGCCGGCGGCGCCGCGGCCTCGGGGATGGCGGCGGCATCCGGCGCGTCCAGCGGCACCGCGGCGATGTTCGACAGCGCCGCGGCCTCGGCTTCCTTGGTCATCACCACGATGCTGATGCGGCGGTTGATCGGGTTCTGCGGGTCGTTCTTGTCGAACAGGACCGACGAGGCCAGGCCGACCACGCGCGCCACCTTGGCCTCGTCCATGCCGCCTTCCAGCAGGGCGCGGCGCGCGGCGTTGGCGCGGTCGGCGCTCAGCTCCCAGTTGCTGTAGCCGCTCTGCGTGGAATAGGCGGTGGTGTCGGTGTGGCCGCTGATGCTGATGTGGTTGGGCACCTGGTTGATGAAGCGCGACAGCTCGCGCAGGATGTCGCGCGTGTACGGCATCAGCTTGGCGCTGCCCACGTCGAACATCGGCCGGTTCTGCTTGTCCACGATCTGGATGCGCAGCCCCTCCGGGGTGATGTCCAGCAGCAACTGGTCCTTGAACGGCTCCAGCGCCTGGCTCTTGTCGATGGCCTCCTCCAGCTCCTGCTTCAGCGCCTCCAGCCGCTGC
>Ga0182740_1000617_pt1 | contig 34157 bp, 38 predicted proteins | sample eDN5th37CKraftBY_FD_128872 | JGI IMG/M metagenome (GOLD analysis project Ga0182740, IMG submission 128872) | Enriched backyard soil microbial communities from Emeryville, California, USA - eDNA 5th pass 37_C Kraft BY (version 2) (version 2) | ecosystem: Environmental > Terrestrial > Soil >...
ACAGCGTTGGTGCGCAGGCCGGCCGCGATCTCGCGGTTGATGTTGATAAGCACGTTGAGGCGCTCGGGGTTCATCTCGGTCGCGGTTTCGATAGTGCGCGAGCGGTTGAGAACGAACATCGCGAGCCTCGAAACGTTCTTCTTGATCTCGAGCGGGAGCGGGTTCTCGGCCTTGTTGAGGCCGTCAGCGAAAATCAGCCAAAGGCGGCGATTGTACCGCACGGCGGAGATGATGTTCTGATTGTCGGTAACCTCGCCGTCCTTGACGGCCTGCAGCCTGGATGCGGCGCGCATCAGAAGCTGGGCTTCGAGTTCGCGGATATTACCGGTTTCCTGTGCGTTCTTGGCGTAAGTCTGAGCCGGATTGGCCATGCGACAGCAGTTCCTCTTCGTAGTGCAACAATAGCTGCGCTTCCTTGAGCGCTTTGTAAAAGGAACCGGTTAATATCTCATTATTCATACGGTCGAGGTAAGGGAGTGTGGAGGGCGCCGCGAGCATGACGTCCTTCACCAGCCCGAAGTAAAGCTCGTGGTGCTGCTGCGGGTTGCGCGCGAGATACATCAGCTGGACGGCGAGGTAGATCTTCTTGCAGGGCGTATCGGCCTGCTGCGGGGTCATGATGTCTTTTTCGCGCAGGATCGGGGCATCTCCCTCGATGACCAGGCGAGTGCGCTGATCGTCGTTGGTGATGACGCTGTTGCCGACGATGATGCGCTCGCCCGGTTTCAGTTCGACCTTGAGGCCCATCGCGATGCTCCCGATGCTTTTTCGCGAATCAGCTGCGCTATTCTGACCGTAAATCGCGGCTTTTACAGGTGGCCGGAAAAGAAAACGGCGGGGTTTTGCCCCGCCGTTTCCGTTCATTGCGTCGAAGGTTATTACGAGAACAACCGCAGCACCTGCTGCTGCGCCGACGAGGACATCGACAGCGCGGCCGTCGAAATCTGCTGACGGGTTTGCAGCGCCGTCAGGTTCGCGGCTTCCTCGTTGGTATCCGCCAACGTCAAGTTGTCGGCACCAACCTGCAAGGTGTTGATGAGGTTCTTCGTGAAGTCCTGACGGGTCTGCACGACCGCGAGGCTCGTGCTCAGGGTCTTGGCCTGAGTACGGAGCGTATTCGTCGCCGCCGTGATGTCGGAGAGCGCCGCATCGATGTCAGTCTTCGAGGCCCACGAGTTGGCAGCGCCGCTAATGGCGAGGTCGGCGGACGTCGTGTCGTTGACGCCGTTGATCGTCACCGAAGAGGTGCTGGTTTCGTTGAAGTTGACGGTCAGGTCGTCGCCGGCCAGCAGGTTGATGCCGTTGAAGCCGGAATCAGCTGCAAGCTGGTCGATCTGCGTCAAGAGGTCGTCGAACTGGTCGGCGAGGTCCGCACGGGCAGCCGTGTCGGAGGTCTGCAGAGCCGAGTTCGCGAGCGCCTTGGCAGAGGAGACGAGCTTCTGGATGGCGGTGATGCCGTCGTTCGCGGCCTGCACGGTCTGAACGGCGTTCGACTCGCCGTCGAGAAGATCGCTCAGGTCGGAAGCGCGGCTCGAGAGAGCCTGGGCCGTGAAGAAGCTATTCGGATTGTCGAGCGCCGAGTTGACCTTCTTGCCCGTCGAGAGACGGTTCGAGGTCTGCTGGAAGAGGTCAGCAGTGCTCTGGAGAGCGAGGAGGTTCTGGCGAACGCCAGCCGAAAGAGTAATGTCACCCATCGTTCAGTCCTTTCCTAGGATACACACAGAACGGCCTCCGTCCTGGAAGCCGTGAACGCCGATTTGACACGACAATCGCTAATGGCTGGTTACGCCGGTTGCGCGGCCGGGGTGACGATTCGTGCACCAAAGCGAGCGAAAGGGCGGGGGTTTTCCGGCGCTTTTCGCCGCCGGCGGCGCGTTAGGAAAGCGTTAAGGAGCTTCGCTAACCCAAAAAGAAACGGCCCCGACGCGAGACCGGCGGGGCCGTGCAGCAGGTCCTGGAAGATCGGAAATCAGCTCGAGCGGCTGACCATCACCGGGCGCGTCGCGGCGCGGGGCGGGGTGCTGCGGCCATTGGCGTGATAGCCGCGCGGGTTTTCGCGGCGGCTCGCTTCGTCGGCGGCGCCGCGGATCAGGCCCTCGGCGACGGACTGCGCCGTCTGCACGACGCGCAGGTTGCGGCTCAGGATGTCACGGAAAGAATCGTGGGCGAGGCGCATTTCCTCGACGAGCTCGGGCAGCGTTTCCTTGATGAACTTGGCGTTCTGCTTCACCGTTTCGATGTCGCGGATATAGATCGAGGCAAGGTTGGTCTTTTCCGCCGCGAGATCCGCCGCCGCATTGATCTTGCCCGAGCGCACGAGACGGGTTTCGTCCTCAAAAACCTGCACGAGCGCCACCATCGTCTCGCCGACATGGTTCAACAGCGCTTCGGCCGCCGCCTTGCTTTCGATCGGGGGATATTTCAACGCGGTTTGAGCGGTCATTGGTGACTCTCCTGCAGGGATACAAGCTGCCGTTCGATTTGTTTGGCGACACCGATGCCGCCGGATTGCGCGATCGACTTCGCGTACTGTTCCGTCAGCATCGAACGCCAAGGGCCGTTGCCCGCACCGCTGCCGAACGGACCGTCATCTTCGAGGCCGTCGAACATATTTTCGAACATGTTGGTTAAAAAAATCGTTTCGAAATCCTGGGAGACGGCCTTGATCTTGTCCTTGCCCGCATTGGCCGGGATCTGGTGCGCAGGCATCCGGGCCATGGAACCGCTCACGGGAACCGGCGCAAAGCCCGTCTGGCCGATCACAGCCATTACATCACCTCGATTTCGGCCTGGATTGCGCCCGCCGCCTTGATCGCCTGCAGGATCGAAATCAGATCGCGCGGGCTGACGCCGAGCGCGTTCAGTCCGTCGACGAGATCGGAGAGCGACACGCCTTCCTGCACGAGGCCGAGCTTGGTTCCTTCTTCCTGCACGCCGACCTTGGTTCGCGGCACGACTCTCGTACGGCCGCGCGAGAAGGGCCCGGGCTGGCTGACGACCGGCGTTTCCGAGATCGAGACGGTGAGGTTGCCTTGGGCGACGGCGACGGTCGCGACGCGCACGTCGCGCCCCATGACGATGATGCCGGAGCGCTCGTCGATCACGACCTTGGCGGTGAGATCGGGTTCGATCTGCAGCGGTTCAATCTCGGTGAGGAGCTGCACGATGTTGCCGGAATATTTGTGCGGCACCTGCAGCATGATGGTGCCCCGGTCGATGGGTTCCGCGGCGGGCGCGCCGAGGAAATCGTTGATGGCGCCGGCGATGCGCTTCGCGGTGGTGAGATCGGGATTGCGGAGCGCGAGCCGGATATTGCTCATGCGGTTGATGGCGAAATCGATTTCGCGCTCGACCAGCGCGCCGTTCGAGATGCGGCCGACGGTCGGCACGCCCCGAACGATCTTGGCGGCGTCGCCTTCGGCCTGAAAGCCGGCGACGGCAACGGTTCCCTGCGCCACGGCATAGACGTTGCCATCGGCGCCCATCAGCGGCGTGACGAGCAGCGTGCCGCCTTGCAGGCTTTTGGCATCGCCCAGCGCCGAGACGACGACATCGGTGCGCGTGCCCTGCGTCGCGAAGGCCTGCAGATTGCCGGTGACCATCACGGCCGCGACGTTGCCGGTGCGAAGCTGCGCGCCGCGGATGTTGACGCCGAGGCGCTCGAGCATCGCGGTGAGGCTCTGCTTGGTGAAGGGGATATTGTTCAGCGTATCGCCGGTGCCGTTGAGGCCGACCACGAGGCCGTAACCGATCAGCTGGTTCTCGCGCACGCCTTCGACGTCGATGAGATCCTTGATGCGCGAGGCGGCGTTGGCCGTCTGCAGCATGGACATCATCGCAAAGGCGGCAAGCGCCCAGGCGGCGATCTTGTTCAGTTTGGTCATCGACTTTGGCTCCCCAGCTTGTCGATGGATGGACTCGGGGAAGAGAATGCGAGGGCCGTGCCAACCGGCGCGATGAATCAAGCCGCTGGTTTTGCTCGATATTTTTTGAAACGGGCGCGGCACCCGCCGGGGAATTCCTGCCGACCCGGCAAAACTTGCCGCCGTTTACCAGGTCTTAACCATCAAAACCCAATATCTGCGCCATTCGGGGATCATCCCGAGGGCTCGGGGGAGCAAACAAGATGCGGATCCAGGCGGCCACCAAGACTGGTGTGTCAGCAACGGGTGCTGCGCGGCGCACGGCCGGTAGCGGCTTCGCTATCGGCACCGGCAACGCGCCAAGCCGGGCTTCGGCGGCAAATGCCGCCAATGCCATGAATTCCATCGACGCGCTGCTCGCGCTTCAGGGAGTGGAAGATGCCGTCGAGCGCCGCCGGCGGTTTGCCCGCCGTGGCGCCAAGGCCCTCGATATGCTGGATAGCCTGAAATTGCAGATTCTCGAGGGCCGCATGGATGTCGCGACGCTGGCAAGGCTCGAAGCCATGCTGGGCGAATTGACCGAGCGGAGCGGGGAGCGCCGTCTCGACGAGACGCTCGATGCGATCGGCCTGCGGGTAGCGGTGGAACTGGCGAAACGGCGCGCGCAATAATCGCGCAATAGAATTTCACATATAAAGCATTTGGCATATCAGCAGCCGGGACGCCCGGCTGCTCGTCATATTGGCGTATCGACACGCCGCTATCGAAACAAACGACGATTCGGGTTGTTGACCGCAGGCGCAAGGCCGCTATAAGCGCGCCACTGAAAGGCCGGGTTAACGGCCGGTTAAAAAACGACACTGGGAACTGAAACCTGCAACAAGGGCGTTTGTCATGTTGGCGGCAGAACAAGAGTATCGGCCTTCTGAATCCGAACCGTTCATGAACGACCGGCAAAAGGAATATTTCCGCCAGAAGCTTTTGCGCTGGAAGGAAGAAATTTTGCGGGAGAGCAAGGAGACGCTCGATAACCTGCAAAAGGAAAACGAGAACCACCCCGACTTCGCCGACCGCGCTTCGAATGAAACCGATCGTTCGATCGAGCTGCGCGCGCGCGACCGTCAGCGCAAGCTGATCTCCAAGATCGATGCCGCGCTCGCGCGCATCGACGACGGCACCTACGGCTACTGCGAGGAGACCGGCGAGCCGATTTCGCTCAAGCGTCTCGAGGCGCGGCCGATCGCGACGCTGTCCATCGACGCGCAGGAGCGTCACGAGCGCAAGGAAAAAGTCTATCGCGACGAGTAATGCGTCGCGGCTCTGTTACGCAGAGTTTCCAATTCGTCATGGCCGGGCTCGTCCCGGCCATTTACGTTTTGTTTTCCGGCAGGCGGGCTGCGGCGCGGCTACTTCGCCACGAACACCGTCTTGATATTCACGAATTCGCGGATGCCGAAGTGCGATAGCTCGCGGCCGTAACCGCTCTCCTTGATGCCGCCGAAGGGCAGGCGGGGATCGGAGCGCACCGCATCGTTGACGAATACGCAGCCGGCTTCGATTTCCTCCGCCGCGATTTTTTCGGCTCGCGCGAGATCGCTGCCGATGACGCCGCCGCCGAGGCCGAAGATCGAGTCGTTGGCGATCTCGATGGCGTGCTTCTCGTTATCGGCGACGATGATCGCGGCGACCGGCCCGAACAGTTCCTCGTCATAGGCGGGCATGCCTTTCTTGACGCCGGTGAGCACCGTCGGCGGATAGAAAGCGCCTTCACCCTTTGGAACCTCGCCGCCGCATAACAGCCTGGCGCCCTTGCGGATACTCTCTTCCACCTGCTTGTGAAGATCGTCGCGCAAATCCTTTCGCGCCATCGGCCCTACTTGCGTGCCCTCGGCCATCGGGTCGCCGACCCTGGCAGCCTGCATCTTCTTCACAAAGGCTTCCTCGAACCTCGCGCGGTTCTTTTCGGTAACGATGAAGCGCTTGGCGGCAATGCAGCTCTGGCCGGAATTCACCAGGCGTCCCTTGGCGGCGATCGCCGCTGCCTGCTCGATGTCGGCGTCATCCATGATGATATAGGCGTCGCTGCCGCCCAGCTCCAGCACCGTCTTCTTCAGGCACTCACCGGCTTTCGCCGCGACCGCCCTGCCGGCGGGGGTGGAGCCGGTCAGCGTCACCGCGCGGATCAGCGGATGCTCGATCACGCTGGCCACATCCTTGCTGCCGATCATCAGCGTGCGAAAGAGATTTTCAGGAAAGCCCGCGTCCTTGAAAATCTGTTCGATCGCAAGGGCGCAGCCGGGAACGTTCGAGGCGTGCTTGAGGACGCCGGCATTGCCCGCCATCAGGCCGGGGGCCGCGAAACGGATCACCTGCCAGAACGGAAAATTCCACGGCATCACCGCGAGCACGACGCCAAGCGGCCGAAAGGCGACATAGCTCTTGCGCGCGTCGGTCGCGACGATCTCATCGGCGAGATGCCGCTCGGCATGTTCGGCAAAATAATCGCAGCAGGTCGCGCATTTTTCGGCTTCGGCAACGCCATCCTTGAAGGGCTTTCCCATCTCCTCGGCCATCAGGCGGGCATAATCCCTGGCGCGGTCGCGCAGGATCTGGCCGGCTTTTTTCATCGGGACGGCGCGATCGCGAAACGAAACATGCCGCCAGCCGAGATGCGCCTGGTGGGCCCGCTCGATGATCTGGGTCAATTCATTCCGTTGCGTTTCCGCGTAGGAAGAAACCGGCGTGCCGCTCGCGGGATTGATCGATTGAAATGTCATGGTTGCCCCCGTTCCTGGTTGCCGCCGATGCGGGTTTTGCAGATAACGCGGAAGCTAGCACATGGTTCGGGCAGGCGCGTTGCGGAAGGCGGGCGAATTTCCTAATATCGCGCGGGGTTGGCGATGAAATCTTTTCGCAGACGAACGACTGTCCGTTCCGTGGCCGCGGTTATCGCGGCCTATGCGATCGTTTTGCATGCCTTCCTTGGCGCGCTCATCCTTAGCCAAAGCGCGACGGCGGCGACCGGCCCATTCGTCATCTGTCAGGTCTCGGCTGCCGGGGCTGGCGGTAATGCGAGCCACGACAATGGTGTGGACGATCAGGCTCCGGTCACGCCGGTTTCCTGTTTTGTCTATTGCGCCTCGCACGCCGCGGGGGCCGTGCCGCCGGTGCTGCCCGAAGCGAATATTGTCGCGGCGCAATCCTCCGCGCTGCCCTTCGTTGCGGCCGCCGAAGCCGCGCGTCCGTCCGAGCATTCCCCGAAATTAGCGCAGGCGCCTCCGTTCAACGTGTGATCCGCGCGGCCGCAAGGCCGATCTTCCACGTTTCCCGGAGAGTTTCATGTCTATGCTCTTGCGCGCGTCATGCGCGCTCGCCACGATCGTCTGCGCAGGCGAGGCGCTGGCGCAAGCGGCCACCGATCTGCCGCCGATTACGGTGACGGCGCCGCAACCGCGGCCCGCGCGTTCCAGTGCGCCCGGAACGCCGACCGCCGTGGTGACGGTCCCCGTGCTGCAGAAGCGGGAGAGCCTCACCGCGAATTCCACCGAGCAGGCGATCCGCGAAATTCAGCAGACGCCGGGCGGCGTCGCCGTCGTGCCGGCCGAGGCTTACCGCGACACGCAGGCAGCGACGCTCAAGGATATTCTCGATTACGTGCCGGGCGCTTTCGTGCAGCCGAAGTGGGGCGAGGACACGCGGCTCTCGATCCGCGGTTCGGGACTGTCGCGCAATTTTCATTTGCGCGGCGTGCAGCTTTCGATGGACGGCATTCCGATCAACACCGCCGACGGCTACGGCGACTTTCAGGAGATCGATCCGACCGCCTATCAGCATGTCGATGTTTACAAGGGCGGCAACGGCTTGCGCTTCGGCGCGAATTCGCTGGGCGGCGCGATCAATTTCGTTTCGCAGACCGGCCGCACGGCGAGCCCCTTCGAGGGGCGGTTCGACCTTGGCAGTTTCGGCTTCAGGCGCTTTCAAGCCAGCACCGGCGGCGCGAGCGGCCCGTGGGACGGTTTTCTCACCGGCTCGTACCAGCAGGCGGACGGTTATCGCGATCACAGCTGGGGGCACTCGGCGCGCGCCAGCATGAATTTCGGCTACCAGATTTCGCCGGATATCGAGACGCGATTTTATTTCAATGCCAACGAGATCCGCCAGCGCATTCCGGGCGAGGTGGACAAGCAGACGGCACTGACTTCTCCGAAGACGGCGAACCCCACCAACGCAACCTATGACTGGCAGCGGAACATCGATTCATTTCGCATCGCCAACATCACCACATTCCGCACCGATAACGGCAAGATCGATGTCGGCGTGTTCGGCGTCGATCGCCACCTGATGCATCCGATCTTCCAGTGGCTCGACTATCATTATGTCGAATACGGCGCGTTCACGCGGCTGCTCGACGAGCGCAAGATCGCGGGCTTCGACAATCGCTTCGTCGCGGGCGTCAATCTGCACAATGGCGACACCGATGCGAGAAATTATGTGAATCTTCCCGGCGCGGTCAAAGGCGCGCTGCTGACCTACGACAAGCAATATTCCCGCAACCTGACTGCCTATGCCGAGAATTCGTTTTACTTCCTGCCGCGCGTCGCCTTTGTCGCCGGCACGCAATACGTGAATGCCGGCCGCAAGCAGGATGTGCTTGCCGGCGGCGATGCGATCTTCGACAAGCATTACGATCTGTGGAGTCCGAAGCTCGGCCTTTTGTGGGACATTGACCGGACGTCACAGGTGTTCGCGAATATCTCGCGCAGCGCCGAGGTGCCGAGCTTCGGGCAGGGCATTGCGATCGATTTCAATACGCTGCAACCGCAGACGGCGACGACCTATGAAATCGGCACGCGCGGCCGCAAGCCTGATCTGACTTGGGATCTTTCGGTTTATCGCGCGAAGCTCACCAACGAGTTGCAGTGCCTGAATTTCAACATCTACGGCACCTGCAGCGAGCGCAACATTCCGCACACGATCCATCAGGGCGTCGAGGCCGGGCTGGGGATCGCTGTATTGAAGTCGCTGTTCGCGAGCGGCAGCACACCGGATCGGCTGTGGCTCAACACGGCGTACACCTACAGCGATTTCCGTTTCGACAACGACGCCATGTTCGGCAACAATCTGTTGCCGGTTGTTCCGCGGCATTATCTTCGCGCCGAGCTGCTCTACAGGCACCCGAGCGGCTATTACTTCGGCCCGAATGTCGAGTGGGTACCGGTGTCGTATTTCGTCGACAACGCCAACACCTTCAAATCGGAATCCTATGTGCTGTGGGGCTTGCGCGCGGGCTACGATCCGGGCGGCAACTACTCGTTCTACATCGAGGCGAGGAATCTCGCGGATCGCGCGTATATTTCGAGCGCGAACGCGGTCGATATCTACAGTCCCGCCAATCCCAATCTGTTCAATCCCGGCAATGGCCGCGCGATCATCGGCGGGCTGCGCCTCAAGATGTAAGGTGCGCGAAGCCAACCGGCCGCAAAGTCCACGCGTGCGGCGCGATCAGCAGCAAGGCCGCGCGCATGAGTGCAAAAAAAGAGCACGGCCCCGCGGGGGAGCAGCGGGGCCGTGCGGTGCCGATCTCCGGGGAGCGGGAGCGGCACTGAGGGTCGCGATCCGGTTTCGCGCCCTAGCAGGTGAGCTTTAGAACGGCAGGATTACGTCGGAGATCTGTTGCCCCCAGCGCGGCTGCTGCACGTCGGTGATCTGGCCGCGGCCGCCGTAAGCGATGCGTGCCTGCGCGATCTTGGAAGATTCGAGCGTGTTGTCATTTTCGATGTCCTCCGGCCGGACGATGCCCGCGACCTTGAGTTCGCGGATCTCGTAGTTGACGCGGATTTCCTGCTTGCCTTCGATGACGAGATTGCCGTTCGGCAGAAGCTGCGTGACGACAGCCGCAACGTTGGTCTTCAATTGTTCGGAACGATTGACCGAGCCCTTGCCGTCGCTTGACGATGTGGAATCGGCGGTGAGCAGCCGCCCCGGAATCGGCGTCTTGGTCAGCGGCACCTTGGAGAGTCCGAACAGGTTGGTGATGCCGGAATCTTCCTTGTTTTCGCGGCTGCGCTGCGTTTCGTTCGCGACATTGGCGCTGTCGGTGAAGTTCACCTTCACCGTGAGGATGTCGCCGACCTGATGGGCGCGCTGGTCCTTGAAGAAGGCGCGCGAACCGTTCCGCCACAGCGAGTTTGGATTGTAGGAGGCGGGGACCGGCTCCGGCATCGGCATCGTCACCGGCTTGTAGCCGCGCATTGCCGCCGGGTTCTCGACGGAGCTGAGCTTGGGCTCCCGGCCGACATTGGCGAGGCGATCGAGATAGGCACAGCCGCCGCTCGAACACATCACCAGTGCGATCGCGCCGAGCTTGAGAAGATTGCGGATAGACATGACAGCCTCACGAGGATGGAGAAACAAACTCACTTCACGGAATCGGCGGTTTCAATCGAAGCGGAACGGGCCGCCTTCATCGAACGGACGATCACGTGACCGGGGCCGTCGACGGTGGCTTGCACCGTGCGCTTCGATTGCGGATTGGTGACCGGAATGACGTCGCCTTCGGTGCCCGATTCGACCGCGCGGGCCCGGACGGAAAGCATGACGCCGGGGCTCTCGAAGGTAAGCGTCACGGTGTCGCCGCGGCCGACAAGCTCGGGCTTCATCATTTCGGAAACGCGGAGTGGAACACCGGCGCGCAGGTCGCGGCGCGCGGCGTGGCCGATCACGGCGGCGGTATTGCGAAGCGTATCGGCGGTAAGCTCGGCTTTCGGCCGCCGCTGCATTTCGATATCGCCGTCGCGGATGATTTCACCGCGGCTGAAGGCGCGGGCGAGCGTCGGCACTTCAACGCTCTCATAAAGATAGCCGGAAATGCGCGCGGCTTTCTTGCGTGTCACAGCGCTGCCGGGCATGTCGATGCTGGCATCGAAACGCTGCGAGCGCGGATCGTAATTGAACTGCACGATGCGCAGCGCGGTGGCGGCGTTCGGCTCGACGACGAGAGGGCGCACGCTCGAGTCGAAATAGACCGAGACGTTGCTCGCGTTATCGATGCCGATTTGTTTGGCAGCGGTCTCCGCGACGGCGCGCTCGATCTCGGCGATCGGAATGGTGCGGGCTGCTCTCGTAATGACGACTTCGCTAATGCCGCGGGTGTCGAATACCGATACGCCGTTGGCGCGCGCCGCCTCGATGACGCGATAGACCTGGATGGTGCCGGACTGGCCGAGCTCCGGGGCGCGGAATACCGGCGTTTTGGCGTTGGCCCCGATGTTTTCGATCAGATCGCCGAGGCGGACGAATTCGCCTTCGACCGAGGCGGTGTCTTTCAGCGACGGGATCGCCGGATCGGCCGGCGTGCTGGCGAGCGCCGGCGCGGCGAGGGCGGCGGCAAAGGCGAGGGCGAGAAACATGCGCATGGTCATTCTCCTCAGCGCAGCATCTGCACGGTCGATTGCAGCATGTCGTCGGCGGCGCTGACGACCTTGGCGTTCATCGAATAGGCGCGTTGCGCGGTGATGAGGTCGGAAATCTCGGTGACGGCGCTGACGTTCGAGGCCTCGAGCTGGTTCTGCAAAAGATTGCCCATGCCGTCGACGCCGGGATTGCTGATCTGCGCCGTGCCGGAAGCGTCGGTTTCGAGATAAAGATTGTCGCCGATCGATTGCAGGCCGACCTTGTTGACGAAACGCGCGAGCTGGATCTGTCCCAGCACCGTGTTCTGCGACTGGCCCGGCAACAGCACCGAGACTTCGCCCTGCTGGCTGATCTGGATGTTGCTGGCGTTCTGCGGGAAGGTGATCGACGGATCGACGAGATAGCCTTCCGGCGTGACGAGCCGGCCCTGATCGTCGGTCTCGAACGAGCCGGCGCGGGTATAGGCGGTACGGCCGTCCGGCATCAGGACGCGGAAGAAGCCTTCGCCGCGGATCGCGACGTCGAGATCCTTGCCGGTCGGCAGGAGATTGCCTTGCGTCATGACGCGCGGCGTGCCGGTCGTCTTGACGCCCGCGCCGATGTCGAGGCCGACGGGCAGGCGGTTGCCCTGGTTCGACGAGTTGGCGCCGGCGCGGCGCAGGCTCTGGTACATCAGGTCCGAGAACTCGGCGCGCTGCTTCTTGTACGCCGTGGTCTGCATGTTCGCGATGTTGTTGGAGATGATCTGAACGCTCATCTCCTGAGCCACCATTCCGGTCGCTGCCGTATAAAGTGCGCGCATGTTCGTGCTCCCCTATCCGCTTTACGAAGTGGTGTCGGCGAGCTTGTTGATCGCCGTCTTTCGCAAATCGTCGGTGTTGGTCATCATGCTCGAAAGCGATTGATAGGCGCGCATCACTTCCAGCATGCGCGACATCTCGATGATCGGGCGGACATTCGATTTTTCGAGCGTGCCTTGCGTCACCGAAGTCTTTTCGGTGGCGGGCTGCGCCGTCTGGCCGGGAGCGGCGTAAAGTCCGTTGCTCTCGCGCACCAGCGCGTTCTGGTTGTTGAAGCGAACGATGTTGAGCTTGGCGCGCTCGATCACCTGGTTCTGGATGCCGTTGATGGCGGTGATGGTGCCTTCGCGGCTGAAGGTGATGTTGCTGTCCTGCTGGTCGAACTGGATCGGGCCGTTCTGGCCGCGCACCCGGTAACCCTGCATGTTCACAAGCTCGCCCTTCTCGTTCATCGTGAAGGCGCCGTTGCGCGTATAGCGATCGCCCTGCGGCGTCTCGACGACGAAGAAGCCTTCGCCGCGGATCGCAAGATCGAGCGTGCCGCCGGTTTGCTGCAGCGAGCCCTCGGAAAAATCGGTCGTCGATCCGCTCTCACGGACATAAGACACACGCTGGTCGGCCGGCGAGGGATGGGCGATGCGCGCCTTGGAGGAGAGGTACTCCTCGAAGGTGACGTCGTTCGCCTTGAAGCCGTTGGTGTCCATGTTCGCGAGGTTGTTCGCGATCACGTCCATCTCACGCCGCAACGTGACCTGCTTCGACAGGCTCACGTAAAGTGCATTCTGCATGGGCCTAGCTCCCCTAATGCCCGTTCGGATCGTGCTCCCCAGCTCGATCCGCCGTTCTCATTGCAGGGGGCGTGCCAGATCGGTTTATTTAGCTATTTCAACGGATTAGCGAAAAATGCCGGCCAAAAGGCCCGGCACAAGCGGCACTCCCGGCAAGGATCGCCCGGCAAAAATTGCCGCTTAAAGGCTTCGTTAACCATAGTTACCTAGCGTTTACGCCAGCTCTCGTTTCGCGGCCGCCCGGATTCGCGAAATGCAAATGGAGGATCGGAGCATGGCGGAAGCGGCAGCGGCGGACGGCCCGGAAACCGAAGGCGCAGAAGGGGCAGCCAAGCGCGGCCTGATCGGCTCGATCGCCGGCAAGATCCTCGGCCCGCTCCTCGGGCTCAACAAATTCGTCCTGATGGGCATTGGCGCCGGCGTGCTGCTGCTCGCGGGCGGCGGCTATTTCCTGCTCGGCGGCAGCCATCACGAGAAGGCGGCGGAAGCGCCGAAGGCGCTTTTCTACGATCTGCCGGACATGACGGTGAACCTCTCGGCGTCGCCGGACCGGCCGCAATACCTGCGCATGAAGATCACGCTCGAGGTCGAGAACACGCACGTCGTCGAGGCGATCAAGCCGGTGATGCCGCGCGTCATCGATACGTTCCAAACGCATTTGCGCGAGCTGCGCATTACCGACCTCGAAGGCTCGGCGGGCCTGTTCCGGCTGCGCGAGGAACTGACGCGCCGCGTCAATCTTGCCATCGCGCCCAATCGCATCCGCGCGGTGCTGTTCCGCGAAATCGTCGTGCAATAGCGAGCGCCCATGCCGACCGATCAGGAACTCGCCGACGAATGGGCAAAAATGGAAAGCGGTGGCAGCACCACCGCGAGCGGAGGCATGTCCAACGACGACATGGCCGCCCAGTGGGCGGCGATGGTCGAGGAAAGCCCGGCTGACACACGCGCCAAGGGCGGCGCCGACCGTATTCTGAATCAGGACGAGATCGACGGCCTGCTCGGCTTCAGCCTCGAGAACCTCGCGCTCTCTGACCATTCCGGCATCCGCGCCATCATCGACTCGGCGATGGTGTCCTACGAGCGTCTGCCGATGCTCGAGATCGTCTTCGACCGCCTGGTGCGGCTGATGACGACGAGCCTGCGTAACCTCACCTCCGACAACGTCGAAGTCTCGCTCGACCGCATCACCTCGGTGCGCTTCGGCGAATATCTGAACTCCATTCCGCTGCCGACGATCCTCTCGGTCTTCAAGGCGGAGGAGTGGGACAATTTCGGGCTGCTGTCGGTCGACTCCAACCTGATCTATTCGATGATCGACGTGCTGCTCGGCGGCCGCCGCGGCCAGAGCAAGACGCGCGTCGATGGCCGGCCCTATACGACGATCGAGACCAATCTCGTCCGCCGCATGATCGAGGTCGTGCTGGCCGATGCCGAGGCCGCGTTCCGGCCGGTGTCGCCGGTGCGCTTCACCATCGACCGGCTCGAGACAAACCCGCGCTTTGCCGCGATCTCGCGCCCGACCAACGCTTCGATTCTGGTGCGCCTGCGGATCGACATGGAAGATCGCGGCGGCAACATCGAATTGCTGCTGCCTTACGCCACCATCGAGCCGATCCGCGAGACGCTGCTGCAAGCGTTCATGGGCGACAAGTTCGGCCGTGATCCGATCTGGGAAGGCCATTTGGCGAACGAAATCTGGCAGGCGGAAGCCGAAGTGAATGCCGTGCTTTACGAGGGCCTGTTGCCGCTCAAGAAGCTGATGAATCTCGAGGTCGGCGAAACGCTCGTCCTCGACATCAAGCCCGACACGCTGGTGAAAGTGCGTTGCGGCGAGGTGGTGCTGACCGAAGGCCGCATGGGCCATGTCGGCGAAAAGATCGCCGTGAGTGTCGCGAGCCCGCTGCGGCGCTCGCGCACCACGCTGTCGATGTTCGAAAACGCAGGAACAATGAAAAGAGCGGAGGCCTCATGATCTCGAACAGCTACGGATTGATCATTGAAGGATTGGTCGCGGTGCTGCTCGCACTGACCATCGGTTATTGCATGTTGCTCAATCGCCGCCTGACGCGGCTTCGGAACGACGAGCATTCCTTCAAGGACACGATCGCCGAACTCATCACCGCGACCGAAAGCGCCGAGCGCGCCATCGCCGGTCTCAAGCTGACGGTGCGCGAGAGCGAGGAAATCCTCGCCAAGCGCCTGCGCGATTCCGAACTGATCGCGGCCGATCTGCAGCGCGAATTGAAGCGCGGCGAGGGCGTTCTGTCCCGCATCATCCGCATCACGGAAGCCGCGAACGATCCGCGGCCGCAGGCGCAGGAGGCGGCGGTGGCGATGCCGGCAGTGCCCGAACCGGTGCTGAACGCGCAGGCGCTGATCCGCCGGCGCGCGGCGGAAACCGTCGCGGCAGCGCAGGCGCTCGCCAGCCGCGCCCGGCTGCGTGCCGGACAGGCGGCCTGACTTGAGCAAGAGTTGAGCGATGGAATTGCGGCTCATTCCAGTGGTGGCTTTCGCGGCGGCGAGCCTGCTCGCCGTCAAGATCGTCACGCTTGCGGAACTCGGCCGTGCGCTGCCGGATGCGGCGGCGCTTTCGCCCAACGAACTCGCTTCGCTTAACGATGGCGACATCACCGGCTCGACGCCGGGCCCGAAGAAAGAGGACCGGCCGCACGGCGCGCCCAAGGGCGTGACGACGACGCCTCCGCCCGAGACGCCGATGATCGGCGGAGCGAAATTCGTCGCCGGCGGCGGCTCGCAGGCCGAGCGCGCGCTGTACGAGAAACTCGGCGAGCGGCGCGAGGCGCTCGACAAGCGCCAGCGCGATCTTGAACTGCGGGAGAACATGCTGAAGGAAGCCGAGCTGCGGCTACAGATGCGGCTCGACGAGCTGAAGGACATCGAGAACCGCCTCAACGGCAAGGGCGGCGAGCAGCGCGCCAAGCTCAAGAACATCGTCTCCATGTACGAGTCGATGAACCCGAAACAGGCGGCGCAGATTTTCGACAAGCTCGATCAGAGCGTGCTGCTCGATGTGGCGATCGCCATGAAGCCGTCGAAGCTTTCGGCGGTGATGGCGGCGATGACGCCGGACGGCGCGCAGCGGCTCACGGTCGAGCTTGCCAAGCGCACGGAAGGCGGCGAGCAGGGCTTGCCCTCGACCGACCTCAAAAAAATCGAAACAAAACCAGCTAGTTAGCTCGCAGCCATCGCGCCCCGCGGCGTCCCGCGGCCGTAAGCCCGCATTAAGGACGTTTCATTAGGGTTTGCCGCAGATTGGCTCCTATTCGGGGCCGCGGCCGTTTTTACGAGTACGAGCGTCATGCGTAGCGTTTCCCCGGCGGGCTGTGCCATTTCCGCGGCTTTCTTCGCCGCCCGCCGTTTTCTCATCAACCCGCTGCTCGTCATGCTGGTCGGCATCGCGCTGACCTTCGCCGCGCGCGCGCAAAACGCGCAGAACTCCGCGCCGATCAGCGCGGATGTCGCGGCCTATACCGATCAGGGCTACGGCCGCCTGCTGATTACGTTCTCGCAGGAGATCAAGGCCAGGGTGCGGGTCGAGAACAGCATCATGATCGTCGACTTCGGCAAGCCCGTGCGCATGAATGTCGGCAAGCTCGCCTCGCGCCTCGAAGGTTATGTCACCGCCGTGCGGCGCGACCCGGATGGCACCGCGCTTCGCCTTGCGCTGAACGGCAAGCCGACCGTCAACGTGATGGAAGCGGCGGAAAAGCTGTTCATCGATCTTCTGCCCGAGGATTGGGTCGGCTTGCCGCCGGGACTTCCGACGGCGGTGGTGGACGAGCTCGCGCGGCGCGCCCGCGAAGCCGAGCACAAGGCCAAGATGGATCGCTTCGCGCCGCAGAAGATCTATCAGCCGGTGAAGCTGCATTATGCGAACGCACCGACTTTCGCGCGCTTCAGCTTCGAGATGGCCGAGCCGCTGCCGGTCGTGAGCGAGCAGGACGGCCAGGAAGTGCGGATCATTTTCGGCGCGCCGGTGAAAGTCGATTTCGGCGAGATCTTCGCCGCACTGCCGCCGGGCATCGTCGGGTTGGATGCCGACTATCAGAACGACCGGACGATCGTGCGGCTCGTACTCGCCCCGGCAGCAAGCGTGCGCACCTTTCAGGAGAACGCGGCGTTCATCGCCGATGTGACCCAGGGCAAGGCGGAAACGCCGAAGGATATTCAGGGCCTGTTGAAAACGCTTGATGCGAGCGAACAGCTTGCCGAGGCGAAGCCCGTCGGAAAATCCGCCGGCAAACAGGAACTCGCCGCCGCCGCGCCGCCGCAGGCCAAAGAAGAAGTAAGGTCGCCCGCCGTTCCGGTCGTCATGCCCGATGCGCAGGCCGAAACGAAAGCGCCGCATGCCGATGCGCAGGCTGAGACTGCCGCGAAATCCAGCGAGGCGGTTTTCGCGAGCGTCGCCCGCCAGCCGAACGGCGTGTCGATCGACCTGCCATTTAACGAGCCGGTTTCCGGCGCGATGTTCCGGCGCGGCGACTGGACGTTTCTGGTGCTCGACACCGCGCGCCAGATCCGGCTCGGCGATCTCGTCCATGAAACCGCGCAGAACGTGAAGGGCGTCGAGCAGAGCGCGCTGGAGGGCGGCCAGCTCATCAAGCTCAAGATCGAGGCATCGCGCCTCGCGAGCCTTTCGACCGGCGACAAGGGCTGGACGCTGCATATCGGCGGCAACCTCTCGAGCCCGACGCGGCCGATCCCGGCGCGCCGCGTGTTCGTCTCGCAAGGCCGCGGCGGCGTGTTCATTCCGCTTGTCTCGCCTGTGCACGCTTACAGCATCAAGGACAGCGAAATCGGCGACGACCTCGTGGTGGTGACGGCGGCCTCGCCGGTGCGCGGTCTCGTGCGCGGCCAGGATTTCGTCGATTTTAACGCGCTCGCCTCGGTGCATGGCGTCGCGCTCGCGCCGAAGGCCGACGACCTTGCGGTCGAGCTTACGATGGAGGGCGTGACGATCACGCGGCCGCGCGGGCTCGAAGTCTCCGAGATGAGCAGCGTGCTGCCGGCGCTGCCGGAAAAGACGCGCGGCGCGGAAAACGCTTCGGCCGCGCTCGACCCGGATCGCTGGAAGGAGGAGCGGGCGGCCAATTTCGAGGAGCGCGAAATTGAACTCGCGCGCGCGCTCGCCGAAGCGCCGATCTCGGCGCGCGCCGAGAAGCGGCTGACGCTGGCGCGCTTTTATCTCGCGCGCGGCCTTGCCTCGAACGCCGTCGGCACGCTCGATGCCGCGAGCGAGAGCGAAGCCAAATACGGCTCCGACGTTTCGCGGGCGCTGCTGCACGGCTATGCGCAGCTTTCGCTCGACCGGCCGCGCGATGCTTTCCGCGACTTCAGCAATCCGGTGCTCGCGAAGTTGCCGCAGGCGGCGCTCCTGCGCGCGAGCGCGCTCTCGGGCCTCGGGCGCTATCCGGAAGCGCGCGATCAGTTCAATTCGGGCAAGCAGGCGGTGGCGACGCTGCCGGTCGATGTTCAGCGCCGCGTGCTGATGGATGCGCTGCGCACGATGGTCAATGCCAGCGACTTCGGCGCCGCGACCGATATCCGCGGCGAGATGGATGTCGTCGGCGTGCCGCCTGAGATGAAGGCGCCGCTCGCCGTGCTTTCGGCGCAGCTTGCGGCCGGCCTCGGGCGCCGCGATCAGGCGATCCATCTTTACACCGAGGCCGCCGCGGGCCCGGAAGGTCCGGCGCCGGCCGAAGCGCGGCTCAGGCTCGTCGAGATGCGTCTTCAGAACGGCGATTTCGACCGCCAGCGCGCGATCGAAGGGCTCGAGACGCTTTCATTCGTCTGGCGCGGCGACGAGACCGAAGTGCAGGCGATGCAGATCCTGGCGCGGCTCTATGTCCGCGAGTCGCGCTATCGCGATGCGTTCAATCTGCTCGACGGCGCGATGCAGGTGCGGCCCGAGAGCGACACGACGCGCGGCTTCTATAACGAGATGGCGGCGACCTTCGAGGATCTCTATCTTTCGGATCGCGCGAAATCGATCGAGCCGCTCGAAGCGCTCGCGCTCTATTACGATTTCTCGAAGCTGACGCCGATCGGCCGCCGCGGCGACGAATTGATCCGGCGGCTCGCCGACCGGCTGGTCTCGGTCGATCTTCTCGATCAGGCGGCGGAGCTTCTCGACTATCAGGTGAAGTACCGGCTGACGGGCGTCGCCAAGGCGCAAGTCGCGGCGAAGCTCGCCTGGGTGCAGCTTCTCAATCACAAGCCGGGGCCCGCGGTGCAGGCGCTTGCCGAAACGCGGGTCGCGGAGCTGCCGGGCGAATTGCGCGACCAGCGCCTGATGCTGGAGGCGCGCGCGCTCTCCGAGCTTCATCGCTACGATGCGGCGCTCGAGCTTGCCGCCGGTCTGCCGGGCAAGGAAGCCGACCGGCTGCGCGGCGACATCTTCTGGTCGGCGAAGCGCTGGCGCGAGGCGGGCGAAGCCTATGAGAAACTGCTCGGCGCGCGCTGGCAGACCGCGAAGCCGCTCGACGACATGGAGCGCGCCGATGTGCTGCGCGCCGGCATCGCCTTCACGCTCGGCAATGAGACGATCGGGCTTGCGCGGCTGCGCGATCGCTACGCGGCCAAGATGCCGGAGAGCAACGAGCGCACGGCCTTCGGCCTCATGACGGCGGCGAATAACGATCCGAAGAAGATGACCGACGTCTCGAAGGTGCTCTCGACAGTCGACAGCCTGCGGCTGTTCCTCAAGCTCTATCAGGCGCGCTATCCCGACAAGCCGCTGCCGGAGACGGCGGAAGCGAAGCCGCAGAAGGTTTCGGCGCGGTAGAGCTAAGTCTGGAAGCTCTGCACCAGCGAGCCCGCGATCAGGCTCCAGCCGTCCACCAGCACGAAGAAGATGAGCTTGAACGGCAGCGAGATCATCGCGGGCGGCAGCATCATCATGCCCATCGACATCAGCACCGACGCGATCACGAGGTCGATGACGAGAAACGGCACGAACAACAGAAAGCCGATCTCGAAGGCGCGGCGCAGTTCGGAAATCATGAAGGCCGGCATCAGCACGCGAAGCGGCACGGCATTGGCGTCGGCGGCCGGCGGCTCTTTTGCGAGATCCATGAACAGCGCGAGGTCTTTTTCGCGCACGTTCTTGATCATGAAGGTGCGGAACGGCACGACGCCGCGCTCGAAGGCCTGTTGCGGCTGAATTTGGCCGGCGACGAGCGGCTGCACGCCTTGCTCATAGGCGGTCTGGAACGCGGGGCCCATCACGAATGCAGTGAGGAAAAGGGCGAGCGACACCACCACCGTATTGGGCGGGGCGCTTTGCAGGCCGATGGCGCTTCGGAGCAGCGACAGCACGATGACGATGCGGGTGAAGGACGTGACCATCACCAGGATCGCGGGCGCGATCGACAGGACGGTGATGAGCGCGACAAGCTGGATGACGCGCTCGGTCAGGCCCGTGCCTTGTCCGAAATTGATGCTGACGTCTTGCGCGAAGGCAGGCGAAGCGAATGCGAGCAGAGTCGCAGACGCAATTGCGCCGGCTACGGCAAAGCGAAGCCGGCGCATTCGGTTCATGCAGGGTCTTTTCCGCTCGGCTTCAGAAGGTTCGCCATTTCTTCTTCTAGCGTCGAGAAGACATCGCCGGCTTTGTCGGCGGGGGCGGCCGCCGCGGTTGCGGCGGCAGGCGCCGCAGCCGCGGCTTGCGGTTCGGCACGGAGCGGCGGCGCGACACGCGGTTCCTGACGCGCTTCCGGCGCGGGACGCGCCGGCGGCGGCGGCACATCGGGCGCCGGTGCGCGCAGCGCGGCTTCGAGGCGCTGTGCCATGTCGGAGTATTGCGGCTGCACGCGTGGTGCCGCTGCCGGTGCGGCAGGACGGGGCGCCGCGGGCGGCGGAGGCGGGGGCGGCGGGGCCATGCGCGGCGCGGCGGCCGGAGGCTGCGGCATCGGAGCCTGCGGCTGCGGTGCCGGTGCGCGCATCGCGGGGCGCTGTGCCTGCGGCGCCGGACGCGGCGCGGGCGGTTCTTCGTAATAGGGCTCGTCCATCGGCACGAGCGACGGATCGTATTCGGGCTCGACCGGTTCGATCGGCGCGCGCTGCGGCGCGTGACGCGGCTGCGGCGCGAGCATCGGCGCCGCGGGATGAGCCCGCACGACATTGGCCTCGACGACCACATCGGTCGGGCCGCCGATCATCAGGAGGTGCTCGACATTGTCGCGGCGGATCAGCACGAGACGGCGGCGCGCATCGACGACCGCCGAATCAAGCACCGCGAGCCGCGGCTGACGGGCGCGGCCGCCGGCGGTGCCGGACGGACGGGCCGAACTGAACTGGCGGATCAGCCAGGCGGTGAGGCCGATCAAAACCATCACCAGCACGAAGGCGATGACGAATTTCAGCGCCGAATTTTCGATACCCAGGAATTCACTCATCTTGGCTCCTCGGGCGCTACTCTAGCGAGCGGCGCATTTGCGGGCAGCTAGGCAAAAAATGCCGTCCGCATACCTAATAAACGGTTAACGCTTGAGACCGATTCCGCCAAGTTTGAGGCGAAAAGGGCATGGAACCACACGTTCCATGGCCATTTGATCCCATTAACCCCGCTTTAACTATACGCCCGGCAATTATTGCCGACAAAGACGTCGATCGGAGCGCCGCTGGGGAGCGGGAGCGCTCCTGAAACGGGGCCTCGAAGCACGGCTTCGAAGCGGAATCTGGGAGCACGGTCATGGCCATCACCGATCTGCCGCTGTTTTCAATGCTGAAAACCCGGATGCACTGGCTCGAGCAGCGCCAGAAGCTTCTGGCGGAGAACGTCGCCAATTCCAACACGCCGAACTATCGCGGGCGCGATCTCAAGCAGCTCGACTTCAAGAGCACGCTCGAGGCTTCGCTCGGCTCGGCGGGCAATATCCCGGCAAGCATGGGCATGACGGCGACGCAGCCCGGCCACCTGCGCGGCGGCAGCGGCACGCGCGGCTTCGACGTCAATCCGTCCGGCGGTTTCGAGACGACGCCGAGCCAGAACTCGGTGGTGCTCGAAGACGAGATGATGAAGGTCGCGCAGACGCAGCTCGATCACCAGACGGCAATTTCGCTCTACCAGCGCGGCGTCGGCATGATCAAAACCGCGCTCGGCAAGAGCTGAGGGAGGGCGCTCATGGATTTTATTCGCACGATGATGATCGCGGCGTCCGGCTTGCGGGCGCAGACCGACCGCATGCGGATCATCTCCGAGAACATCGCCAATGCCGATTCGACCGCGGCGAACCCGCAGGCCGATCCCTATCGCCGCCGAATCCCGACATTCCGCTCGGCCTTCGACAAAGAGCTGCAAGCGAATGTCGTGCAGCTCGGCAAGATCCAGACCGACAAGTCCGACTTCACGGTGCGCAACGAGCCGGGCAATCCGGCCGCCGACGCCGCGGGCAACGTCAAATATCCGAACGTCAATACGCTGATCGAAACCGTCGACATGCGCGAGGCGCAACGCTCTTACGAAGCGAACCTCAATGTCATCGGCGCGACGCGCCGGATGATCTCGCGCACGCTCGATCTTCTCAAGGCTTAGGGGGCTAGACCATGACCATTCCATCGACTGCCGCAAGTGCTTATGCAGCGCTCCAGCGCATCGCCCCGAACGGCGGCGCGCAGGATCTGTTGAAGCCCAAGGGCGAGGGCGGCAGCTTCGGCGCGATGCTGGAGAGCGCGATGGAGAAGGTCGTCGCGCAAGGGCACGCCACCGATATGAAGGCGCGCGAGCTTGCCGCCGGCAAGGGCGACCTCATCGACGTCGTCACGGCCGTCGCCGATTCGGAAGTCACCGTGCAGACGCTCGTTTCGGTGCGCGACAAGGTGATCTCCGCCTACGAAGAAATCATGCGGATGCCGATCTGAGGCATGATCCCGAAAACGGCGCAGCGGTTTTCGGGCAATCGCGCTCCATCAAACAGGAACAGGAATCATAAAATGACCGGGGCTGATGTTCTCGACATCGCGCGCGACGCGATCTGGACGGTGCTGCTGCTGTCGGCGCCGATGATGGTGGTGGCGCTCATTGTGGGCGTTGCGATCTCGCTTCTGCAGGCGCTGACGCAAATCCAGGAAATGACGCTCGCTTTCATCCCGAAGATTCTCGCGATGTTCGTGACGCTGCTGCTGGCGCTGCCGTTCATGGGCGACGTGCTGCAAAGCTACATGGCGCGGATCGCCGAACGCATCGTTTCGCCGGGCTGAAGCCGTATCGCAAGGCCCAAGGTCTTATGACCATCAATCTCACTTTCCTGCCGTCGCTTGCCGCAGCGTTCATGCTGATGTTCGCGCGGCTCGGCACGATGGTGATGCTGATGCCGGGGCTCGGCGAGCAGGGCATCCCGATGCGGGTGCGGCTCGTCATCGCCATCATGCTGACGCTGGTGATGATGCCGCTGCATCAGGCGGCCTATACGAGCGTCGATCTTTCCAATTTCGCGCCGGTGATCGGGCTTCTCATTAAAGAGGTCATCATCGGCATTGTGCTCGGCATGGCCGGGCGGCTGACGATCTCGGCGCTGCAGGTCGCGGGCGTCGTCGTCGCGCAGCAACTCGGCATCGGCTTTGCAAGCACGGTCGATCCCTCGCAGCACGAGCAGACGGCGATCGTCAGCAGCTTCCTGACGATGCTCGGCGTCGCGTTGATCTTCGCGACGGACCTGCATCATCTCGTCATCGGCGCGCTCGAGCAGAGCTACCGCATCTTCATGCCCGGCGCGCCGCTCCCGGCCGGCGATTTCGCGCAACTCATTCTCATCACGACGGCAGGCGCATTTCGTGTCGGCGCGCAGATCGCGGCGCCGTTTCTCGTCTTCGGCCTTCTCTTCAATGTCGGCCTCGGCGTGCTCGCGCGCCTGATGCCGCAGGTGCAGATCTTTTTCCTCGGCATCCCGGCCTCGATCATGCTCGGCTTCCTGCTGCTATCGCTCATCCTCGCGGCGGTGACGGCGGTATTCCTCGGCTATGTCGGCTCGATGCTCGGCGACCTCGCGCTTCGGTAACGGAGAGATCAGGTGGCCGATACCGACGATACCGAAAAGACAGAAGACCCAACCCAGAAACGGCTGGAAGAAGCGATCAAGGAAGGCAACGTCGCCAAGAGCCAGGAGGTCAACACCTGGTTCATGCTCGCGGGCGCGACGCTGGCGATCGCGGTCTTCGGCGGCAGCGCCGCGACGAGGATCGCATTGTTGTTTCGCGATTTCCTCGGCCGTATCGGCGGTATCGGCGAGCATAATTTTTCGTACACGCGCTTTGCCGCGGGCCTGCTCGGCGACGTGGCGATGATCGTCGCGCCGTTCGCGGGCATTCTGCTGCTCGCGGCGCTTGCCGGCAATTACGTGCAGCACGGCCCGCTATGGACGGTGAAGGCGCTCGCGCCGAAACTGTCGCGGCTTTCGCCGCTCTCGGGAGTGCAGCGCATCTTTTCCAAGAACGGGCTGCTGCAGCTTGCGAAAAGCATCCTGAAATTCGCGATCATCGGCAGCGTCATCTTCTTCGTCGTCTATCCTGAAGTCCCGCGCATCAAGCTGCTGGTCAGCAGCGACGTCGCGCAGATAATGCCCGTGCTGCTGACGCTGACGCTGCGGCTGATGTTCGGTGTCTGCGCGGTGATGGGGCTGCTCGCCGCCGCCGACTGGTGGTGGGCGCGCTATAGCTGGTACGAGAAACTGCGCATGACGGTGCGCGAGATCAAGGAAGAGCATAAGCAGTCCGAAGGCGACCCGACCGTGAAGGCCAAGCTGCGGCAGGTTCGCCGCATGCGGCTTCGCAAGAACATGATGAAGAACGTCGAAAAGGCGACGGTCATCATCACCAACCCGACCCATTATGCCGTCGCGCTGCAATACGAGCCGGGCATGAACGCCCCGATCTGCGTCGCCAAGGGCATGGACCTCATTGCCCTCAAGATCCGGGCCATCGCCGAGGACCACCGGATTCCGCTCATCGAGAACCCGCCGCTCGCCCGCGCGCTGCACAAAACCGTGGATATCGACCAGGAGGTGCCGCCCGAGCACTACAAGGCGGTGGCTGAAGTCATCGGCTACGTCATGCGGCTCAGGCGGAACGTCCGCTATCAATAGGGGCAGGGAAACGCTTGCGAAACAGTGGGGTTGTCGGGCAAACCGGAGTTGCGGGCGCCGCTTCGCGGAGCGGCCTCGTGCAGGAGATGTTGGAAATGGCCGTTGACGACGCGCCCAGTGCCCCGGTCGACAGAAGCGCCGCTACCGGCTCGATCGGCCTCGTGCTGCTCGTCGCGCTGGTGCTGGTCGGCACCGCGGTGTTCCTCCTGTTCGTCGGCCGCGATCAGGCCGAGCCTTACATTCTGGCGGTGCTCGCTTCGCTTGCCGTGATCGGCGTCTTCGCGCTGTTCGCGGGCGCGGCGGGGATCGTCGAGTTCGCCGGCCGTGCCGGCCGCAACGATCTCACCCGCGCGGTGATCGACTCGTCCCCCGAAGGCATGTCGATCGTCGATGCCTCGGGCCGCGTGCTCTACGCCAATCACTCTTATCTCGGCCTCACCGGCGCGAGCGGCCCCGACGATGTGCGGCCGCTCGAGCGGCTGTTCACCAGCGATCCGGAAGTTTCCGAAGCGATCTATCGTCTCGCGCAGGCGGCGCGCGAAGGAAAATCGCAGCAGGAGGAAATCCGTCTTGCCGGTACCGGCGATACGGCGCTGCGCTGGGTTCGCCTGCGCGTGCGGCCGCTCGCCAAGCAAGGGCGGCTCTCCAAAATCGTGATGTGGGGTATCGCCGATATTTCGCGCGAGCGCGACAAGCAGGAAAACACCTTCCTCGAGTTGCAGCACGCCATCGATTTTCTCGATCACGCGCCGTCGGGTTTCTTCTCGGCGGAGCCGTCGGGCAAGATCGTCTATCTCAACGCGACGCTTGCGGGCTGGCTCGGCTATGACCTTGCCGAAGTGCCGCCCGGCGGTTTGCAGCTCGGCGATCTCGTTCAGGGCCCGAGCGCGGCGCTCCTGTCGGGCATCGTCCCGGTGCCCGGCGAAGTAAAGACCGAAATCTTCGACGTCGATCTTCGCAAGAAGAACGGCGAGATGCTGCCGGTGCGTCTCCTGCATAAAGTCGCGTTCGCGGGCGACGGCACGGCGGGCGCGTCACGCACGCTCGTCCTGTCGCGCGCCCGCGATACGGGCGACGCGCTGCGCGACGCGGAGGTGCGTTTTGCGCGCTTCTTCCACAATACGCCGGTCGCCATCGCGACGATCGCCCGCGACGGCAAGATCGGCTCGATGAATGCGAGCTTCATCCGGCTGTTCGGCACGGGCGAGGGCACGGAACACTCGATTTTCTCTGTCGTCGCCGATGCCGACCGGGCGAAATTCGAGAGCGAAGTACGCGGCGCGCTCGACGCCAAAAGCGGCATGCGGGAAGTCGAGGTCACGCTCAAGGGCGACGAGCCGCGTTCGGCGCGCTTCTACATCACCACGGTCGAGGCCGAGGACGGCGAAGCGGCGATCGTGCACGCCATCGACACCACCGAGCAGCGCGCGCTGGAAGCGCAATTCGCCCAGTCGCAGAAGATGCAGGCGGTGGGCCAGCTCGCGGGCGGTGTCGCGCACGATTTCAACAACGTGCTGACGGCGATCATCGGCTATTCGGATCTTCTGCTTGCCAATCACCGGCCGACCGATCCTTCGTTCCAGGATCTCATGCAGATCAAGCAGAACGCCAATCGCGCCGCCGGCCTCGTGCGGCAATTGCTTGCGTTCTCGCGCCGCCAGACGATGCGGCCGCAGATGTTGCAGCTTGGCGACGTGCTCTCGGATCTTTCGACCGGGCTTTTGAAGCGCATCATCGGCGAAACGGTGAAACTCGACGTCAAGCACGGCCGCGATTTGTGGCCGGTCAAGGCCGACCTCAACCAGTTCGAACAGGTGATCGTGAACCTTGCGGTCAACGCGCGCGACGCGATGCCGGGCGGCGGCAGGCTCTCGATCGCGACCCGCAACATCACCCGCGAAGGCTGCGCCGAATTCGGCGAGCGGCTGCTGGTGCCGGCCGACTATGTGATGATCGAGGTGAGCGACACCGGCGAAGGCATCGCGCCCAATCTCCTCGACAAGATTTTCGAGCCGTTCTTCACCACCAAGGAGGTCGGCAAGGGAACGGGCCTTGGGCTTTCGACGGTTTACGGCATCGTCAAGCAGACCAACGGCTTCATCTTCGCGGATTCGACGGTGGGCGAGGGCTCGACCTTCCGCATCTTCCTGCCGCGCCATGTGCCGACGGTGGCGGAGACGGAGAAGAAAGAGGCCGCCGGCGAGCAGCGCGCCGATCTCACCGGCCGCGGCACCGTGCTGCTCGTCGAGGACGAGACGGCGGTGCGCGCCTTCGCGGCGCGCGCGCTCGCTTCACGCGGCTATCAGGTCGTCGAGGCGGGAAGCGGCGTCGAAGCGCTCGCGGCGATGGAGCGGATCGACGGCGAAGTCGATCTCGTCGTTTCGGATGTCGTCATGCCGGAAATGGACGGCCCGACGCTGCTGCGCGAGCTGCGGCAAAAGCGCCCAGAGATGAAGGTCATCTTCATCTCCGGTTATGCGGAGGGGGCCTTCAAGAAGAATCTCCCCGAAGGCGAGCATTTCACCTTCCTGCCGAAGCCGTTTTCGCTGAAGGACCTGGTGGCGGCCGTTAAGGAAACGATGGCTTCGTGACAGTCTCGTATTCTGTATGCCTGCAACTAGCTTAAGTTTTACTTCGCGGAATATGGTCATTCTTTTGGCATCCGGGCCCAGACCCCTACCGGAACTGTGTTAATCGGCGGTTGGAATGACAATAAATGGACGATGAAGTGTGACGGCCGTCACATTGCATACCGGTTCAGCTTGACCGTTTTCACAGATTTAGGTCTATTCGCGCCTGCGAGATCGGTTTTCGGCGGCTTGTTTTCTGACTCCGGCTTTTGGCCCGCGATCAAGACAACTCCAAAAACGGATGCGCCCGTTCCGACGATACCCGTCGGACGGACGATTAACAGGAAACGAGGAAGACTAAGATGCCTGTAGGGACCGTGAAGTTCTTCAACACCCAGAAGGGCTACGGATTTATCCAGCCGGAAGACGGCGGCAAGGACGTGTTCGTGCACGTTTCGGCCGTTGAGCGTTCCGGTATGCACACGCTCAACGAAGGCCAGAAGGTGTCCTTCGAAATCGTCACCGAGCGCGGCAAGACGGCGGCAGCGAATTTGAAGTCGGTCTAAGCAATCACGGAAGGATTATCCTTCCAGATGAAAAACCCGGCGTCTCGCGACGCCGGGTTTTTTGATGGGCAAAAATTGCGGATCAGCCGACGGCGTCGGTGACACACTTCTTGGTGAAGGAGTTTTTCGCGGCGCCCGAGAGCTTCTTGTCGGCGGCCTGCTTGTCGCAAGCAGCCTTGGCGTCGTTTTCGCACTTCTTCATATGGCTGGTCTTCGCGGCACCCGAAAGCTTGGCGGAGCTTGCCGCGCAGGACTCGGCTTGCGCCGCGCTGGCGGCAAAGACAAACGCGGCAGCGAGCAGGATAGCTTTCATCGAGGTCACTCCCTATGCCCGGCGGAATCGCCGGCGCGGAACGAGAGGCTAGCACTCGCCTGAATGACGTAAAGAGCGGTGCGGCAACCCCGCCGCGCGGGGCGCGGCGGGGGTATTTATCAATTTGGACAAGTACCGCTTAAGTGCTTGTACCCATTACGCCGGTTAGTCGATGACCTGAACGACGCGGCCGGAGCCCGGATCGACCAGAACGGTGCGATCATTGACCACGGTGTAACGGTACTTCGTAACGCCGTATTCGCGCGGCACTTCGTAATAGGTCACGCGGTCACGCGGCAGCATGACGCCGACGCGCACGTCGCCTTCATAACGGAACGAGCGCGGACGTTCGTGAACGACGTACTCGTTGAACCTCGTGCGGTTGGCATCCGAAATGCCGCCCGCGATGGCGCCGACACCCGCGCCGACTGCGGCACCAACCGGCCCGCCGACAATGGCGCCGGTCACAGCGCCGGTACCGGCGCCGACGGCCGTATCGCTCTGGGCGTTCGCCGCGAGCGGCGCGGCAGCAAGCGCCGCGGCGCCGAGCAGAAATGCAAGTTTCTTCATGGAAGCGTCTCCTTTGGACTGGTTCATCTGGACTGGTTCATCGAAATGGTTTGCATGATGGTTTGCATGGATGTGCACAGGCTTGCATTCCCCGCTGTAAGCAAACGCCGGAAGCCGTGCCGCGTTCCGGCAATATTTTTTGCGGGAACCCGGAATTTCAGCGGAACCATCTGCTCGCCATCCGCGCGGCGAATGCCGGCGATGGCCGCGCGCGCAGGCTGAGCGCCTCAAGCGCCAAACGCGATAATTTGGCGCGGCTTTTGCGAAAGCCCCGGCTGCGCTATCCATAGAAGAACCGCAGCGGGGGCTGTCTCCATGTTTCTGACGACGTTGCCGACCTGGCAGGCCGCGATCCTGATCGTCGGCGTGCCGACGCTTCTTGCCGTCACGGGGCCGTTCATCGTGCGGCGCTACGTGGATTTCAAAACCCTGAAGATCAACAACGAGGTCGCCGGTTTCAAATTCGCGACCGTCAGCGTGCTCTATGCGGTGCTGCTCGCCTTCGTCGTTGTCGTCGTGTGGCAGAAGTTCAACGATGCCGACAGCGTGGTTTCGCAAGAGGCGGCGGCCGCCGCGACGGTCTACCGGATCTCCAATGATCTGCCCGGCGATCACGGCCAGCATCTGCGCAGCGCGCTGAACGATTATTTGCGCGCGGTGATCGGGCAGGAATTCGCAACCATGGCGAAGGGCCAGGCGAGCGGCGAGGCGAAGCTCGCGCTCGACAAGCTTTACGCCGAATTCCTCGACATCAATGTTTCGGCACCTGGCGATGTCGTCACCTATGGCGAATTGCTGCGGCTTCTGGATCGCATAACGCAATTGCGCCGGGCGCGGCTGTTTGCCTCGAACGGCGTCGTGCCCGCGGTGCTGTGGGTGACGCTGATCATCGGCGCGCTCGGCACGATCGGCTTCACGCTGTTTTTCGGCACCCCCAACATCCGTGCGCAAGCGGCGATGACCGCCGTTTTGTCGGTGCTGCTGTTTTGCGGGCTGCTGATCGTCGCGGCCTTCGACCATCCGTTTGCAAGCTCAGTGCGGGTCACATCCGAGCCGCTCGCGACGGTGCTCAAAGACTTCAGCAGCTTGCCGGCAAGGAGCCGCTAGCTAGCTCAACCGGTCGATCAGCTGGGAGAGCTTTTTCTGCAGCTGCATATCCCCGGCGCGGCGCGAAAGCCCGCGCCGCAAGCGGCCGCCTTCATCCATCAGGCGCTCGCCATAGCCGCGGCTGCCGAAGGCGGAGGGCGCGTTGCTGGCGGCAAGGCCCACCATGCAGCCGAGAATAAATGCGCCGCCGAGCCAGAGGTAATCGGGCTCGATGCGGCGGCTGACTTCCCGCTTGAGGGTGCGCGCGGTGTCTTTGGCGGATTCGATGGTGTCCTTGACCGCCTGCTTGCCGGTCTGGCCGTGCTGCCTGGGCGCGCCGCTGCGCGAACTTGGCTGGGTCATCGAGACGGGATCGGAAGCGGGGAAGGAGTCTTCAAGGGCTTCGTCGAGCTTGTCTTGCCTGCCATTGCCGTTCTGCATTGGAATTCTCCCTTTCATAGGCAACGCGGCCGCCGCGCCGCGGTTCCGCTAATATGCGCGCAAACGAAAGCCGCCCCCGGAATTCGGGAGCGGCTTCGCTTCGCGCCGGTCAATTCAGGCGCGACGTCCAGTTGTCGACTTCATCGCGGATGGCATCGCGCTGCTTGCCGTAGCGCTCCTGCAACTTGCCTTCGAGCTTGTCGCGGTTGCCGGCGATCTCGGTGAGGTCGTCATCGGTGAGCGCGCCCCACTGTTTCTTGACCTCGCCCTTGAACTGCTTCCAATTACCCTCGACACGGTTCCAATCCATCGTCCACTCCTTCTGTTGCGTTCTGTTGCGGAAAATCCGTTGTGCAGGGCTAATCGCGGGCGGCGCGGATGGTTCCGAAATCCGTGGACATCGTGCCGCGAAACGCAGCGGGCGTGCTGGCGTTCGACTAGCTTGCCGCCATGTGCGGGCGGATCGTGCAAAAGAGCGGTGTCGCGGGGCTCTCCATCGTCGAGGCGACGGAAACGCGCGCGGGCGAGGGCGGCAATATTCCGCCGCGCTACAACGGCGCGCCGGGGCAGGATCTCCTCGTCATCCGCCGCAACCCCGCGAGCGGCGAAGTCTCGATGTCGCCGCTCAGGTGGGGCCTCATTCCGTCCTGGATGCAGGACGCGCGTGGCGGGCCGAAGCCCATCAACGCCCGCGCCGAGACGGTGCGGCGCCTGCCGATGTTCCGCGAGGCCTATGCGAAACGCCGCTGCATCGTGCCGGTCGATGCGTTTTTCGAATGGCACGCGAGCGGCAAGCCGCGAAAGCAGGCCTATGCCATCGGGCTCAAAAGCGGCGCGCCGTTCGGCCTCGCGGCGCTGTGGGAGAACTGGAAAGACCCGAACGGCGAATGGCAGCGCACCTTCGCGATCGTCACCTGCGAGGCGAACGAATTGATGCGCGAGATTCACGAGCGCATGCCGGTCATCCTGCAGCCGGACGATTATGTGCGCTGGCTTTCCGATGCGCCGGAAGCGGACGATCTTCTGCGGCCGTTCCCGGCTTCGCTGATGAAGATGTGGCGCGTGGGCGCGCGGGTGAATTCGGTGCGCAACGATGATGCCGCGCTGATGGAGGAAGAAGCGGAAGAGGAAGCGGCGGCGCAGTGACACGCGCGCAAATGCAAGGAAGCCCCGGCCGGGCGGCCGGAGCTTCACTCGCAATGATGAATTGACGCAACGATTACTTAAGCCGGCCCGCCGCGACCGGAGTCTTCGCGCCCAAGCGCTCTACGTGCGCACGCGGACAATCTCGAATTCTCTCAGGGCATCGCCCGCGCCGATCGTCACGCGGTCGCCTTCCTCCTTGCCGGTCAGCGCTCGGGCGAGCGGCGAGACATAAGAGAGCGAGCCCTGCGCGGGATCGGCCTCGTCCTCGCCGACGATGCGATAGCTGCGCTCGCCGCCTTCGCCGCGCAGCGTGACGCGGCTGCCGAAACGGATGCGCCCGTCATCCTCGCCGGGCGGGACAAGCCGGGCCGATTGCCGCCGCGCCGTCCAGTAGCGCAATTCGCGCGCGGCGCGGGCGAGGCGGGGGCGGTCATCCGCAGCCTGCGCCTCGGCGTAGCCGCGCTGGAATTCGGCAACGCGCGCCTCGATCAGCGCGAAGCCTTCGGCCGTCACGTAATTCGGATGCGGCGAAATCTCGCGATCGGGCAACTCGTCCGAGCGGACGGCGTCGCTTTCCTTGACGAAGGCTTGGCTCATGCGAGGAGGATAAACACAACTGTGGACGGAGGATAGGGCGGCGTTTTCCTCGACGCGCAAGCAGGCCGGCAGCGATTGTGAGGTGAATTAGTTGTACGAACAGGAATCAATGCTCTTAATTATCTTCTTCGATATTTGTATCGAGGGTCACCGTCCGGACTAAAATTCGGATCTGCATCTAGATTAAAATTCGGATCCGCATCCAGGTTAAAGTTTGGATCGGCGTCTAGATTAAAATTTGGGTCTGCATCCAAATTAAAATTTGGATCGGCGTCTAAATTGAAATTGCTATCCCCATAGATATTTCCTCCTGCTTCATTTACCCACCGCCCTTCAGAGTCTTGATGCATTTGGGCAACTGCGATCGAGTTGCTGAAGGCAATAAATCCGAAACTTAAAACCTGCAGCAGAAAAAATCTCGATCGAAAATTTCTTTTCATTTTAACCTCTAACTTTGCGACTCGCGAGAGAGGTGGGAAATACCTGACCAGAGATATCATTCCTGTGGGCAGCGGAGGAATGAATTTTTAATAAATATCTTGACTAGCTCGACGATATATGTTTATATTCCTATCACCTCACCCACGAGGGGCGCGCTCATGAGGCGTCGTGTTCGCGGGGTGGGGGCGGCGCTCGCTCCTTCGGCTAACGTGGCCGGAGGACCGGGAGGCGTCAGGTAACCGTCCGCGGGTAACACAGGCCCGCTGCCTTCGCGGCTGGACGTGGTACCGGTTTGGGCGGGGAGATCCCGTCCGCGGCACGGTTGAAGTGCCTTCGCACCGGCGGCGACGCCGCGCGCGAAGCCTTCCCCGAGGCCGCCAGGCGATCCGCCAAAGTAACCGGCACCCGGAAGTGCGGTCCCCACGCCAAAAATCGCCGAAGGCGGTGCGAGAGCATCGTCATGCTGGAGCGCCGCGAGGCGCCCGCCGTCCTCCGTTCGTCGCGGAAGGCGGCCACGGAATGCCTGAGACGCCACGCGGCGCTCCGGCCCCCTTATGTTTTGCGCGAATGGGGCAAGCCCCAAACGCGCGGAGCATCGAGGGAAAAGAGAAACGCCCCGGCCGCGCCGGGATCCGAAATGGGAGGAGAGCCAATCCGCGCGAATGTCTCGCGCGGAAACGAAGGAGCATGTCCGAATGGAAGAAGCGAACGAGAAAGCGCGGGTCATTACCGCGAACCCCTATGTCCTGCAGGAGCTTGCAAAGCCCGAAGGCGAGCGCGAGCACGAAATCCTTTCGCGGCGCCGGCGCGGCCTTGTGCCGCCGCACGGCTATCCGCTTTCGGGTTTCGATGCCGAGGGCCGGCAGGTTCTGATCCATTCCGGCGAGAAAGGGCGCTTCGATGTCCCGCAAGCGTGAGCGCGATCCGTGGCACGCCGCGCGGCAGCGTTCGAACGCGCTCGAGCATGAGGCCTTGAGCGCGCATATCGAAAGCTGCAGCGGCATCGCCGTGTTGCTCGCGCGCGATAACGAGCGGCGCATCGCGCAGGCGATCGACGGAGGCGAGGGGCGCGCCGCGATCGAGGCCGAATGGCGGGCGTGCAAGCGGCGCATTCCGCTCATCCAGTTCTTCGCGAGCCGCGCGCTTGCCCAGCTTCGCTGCTCGCACGCCGCCTGCCGGCGCGCGCGCCGCTGCGCCTATGGCGGGCTGCGCTGCCTGCGCGGGCTCACCCTTACGCATGAGGAAGAAGTTGCGGCGCGGCGCGACTATGCCGAGTTCATCGAGGCGATGACGGCGCCGGAAAACGAGTCGGAACAGGCGCTTGGCGGCGGAAGCGCAAAATCCGATTCAACGGGCGGCCGGAGGTGACGGGGGCGGATTCGGAAAATGCCGGAATCGCATTTTACCGCGCCGCGTTGCGGCTTCACGCGATGATTCAACGGCGGCGGCCAAGCGGCTG
>Ga0182740_1000622_pt1 | contig 33849 bp, 33 predicted proteins | sample eDN5th37CKraftBY_FD_128872 | JGI IMG/M metagenome (GOLD analysis project Ga0182740, IMG submission 128872) | Enriched backyard soil microbial communities from Emeryville, California, USA - eDNA 5th pass 37_C Kraft BY (version 2) (version 2) | ecosystem: Environmental > Terrestrial > Soil >...
CTCGGGGCAGTACAGCGAGAAGTACCGGTCGAAGTCGCCCTCGAGGCTGAGGCGTTGGCTGGACTTGAAGGCGGCGGGCAGGTTCGATCCGAACACCGCGTTGTTGCCCTTCGCGTCGAGCACCATATGCGGCAGCGGAACGTCGAGCTTCACGGCGACGTACCCCCAGTTGTGCGTCGTGCGGTTCTTGCCCGATCCGGTGACGTACCGGTAGTTCGCGAACTCGACGAACCGCGGACGATGGCCTCGCACGAGGTCCGTCGCGACACGCGAGTCGCCGATCGAGAAGATCATGCCCGGCAGGGGCGGTGCCGCGTGCTGCGGCTCGAACGTCATGCCGTTCGCGCGTGCGAAGCGGTCGAGCCGATACCAGCGCTCGCGGCGTTTGCGCTGGCCGAGCACGGACGTGAAGACGATCGCGACGGCGACGACCCCGATGAACACGAGCGGCAGCACCATCGGCAGAAGCGTGGCGATGCCGCCCGGCTCCGATGAGGCGAGGGCGCTGAAGACGGCGGTGAAGACGCCGACCACGACTCCGCCGAACATCACGAAGAAGAAGAACGCGATCACGACGACGACGATCGTCGCGCCGGAGAAGCCGCTGGGGACGCGGCCCGACTCGCGCAGACTCCGCGCGAACTGCGAGACCGCCGCCCGATCGACCGGCTCGGTGAGGGGTCGGGCGTCGAACGGGATCGGCGAGCTCATGCCGCCACGGTACCCGGTCGAGTGCGGCAGGATCGGATCACACCCGCTCCCGTATGACGCCCAGGAGGCGCACCATGTCCGCTGACGATTCCGCGAGAGACCCCGACGACCTCGACGCGCTGCGCGCGGCATCCGACATCCTCGGAATCGACGCCCTGCTCACCCCGGAGGAGCGGGCGGTGCGCGACCGCGTGCGTGCGTTCGTCGACGCGGAGATCCGCCCGCACATCGCCGACTGGTTCGACCGGGCGGAGTTCCCCGCGGAGCTGGTCCCCGAGCTCGGACGACTCGGCGTGCTCGGAATGACGATCGAAGGGCACGGATGCCCCGGCCGCAGCGCCGTGGAGTACGGGCTCGCAGCGCTCGAGCTCGAGGCCGGCGACTCGGGCCTGCGCACGTTCGCGTCGGTGCAGGGCTCGCTCGCGATGGGCTCGATCGATCGCTGCGGGTCGGACGAGCAGAAGGCGGAGTGGCTGCCGCGGCTCGCGCGCGGCGAGGCGATCGCGTGCTTCGCGCTGACCGAGCCGAGTGCCGGATCGGATCCTTCGAGCATGAAGACGTTCGCGCGGCGCGACGGCGGAGACTGGGTCATCGACGGCGCGAAGCGCTGGATCGGGCTCGCGTCGATCGCCCAGGTCGCGGTCGTCTGGGCGCAGACCGAGGACGGGGTGCGCGGATTCCTCGTGCCGACGGATGCGCCGGGTCTCGGCATCCGTGTTCTCGAGCCCAAGGGTTCGATGCGCGCGTCCATCCAGTGCGAGCTCTCGTTCGACGGAGTCAGGGTGCCGGATGCCGCACGCCTTCCCGGCGCGCGAGGCCTGCGCGCTCCGTTCGCAGCCCTCGGCGACGCCCGCTACGGCATCGTGTGGGGAGCCGTCGGGGCCGCGCGCGACTCGTTCGAGGCCGCGCTGCGGTGGTCGCTGCGCCGCGAGCAGTTCGGGCGCCCGATCGCCGGCTTCCAGCTGACCCAGCGCAAGCTCGTCGACATGGCGGTCGAGGTGCAGAAGGGTGCGCTGCTCGCACTCCACCTCGGGCGGCTCAAGGATGCGGGCACGCTGCGCCCCGAGCAGATCTCGCTCGGAAAGCTCGACAACGTGCGGCAGGCGATCGCTGTGGCGCGCGAAGCGCGCACGATCCTCGGCGGCGACGGCGTGCTGCTCGAGAACTCGCCGATCCGGCACGCGGCCAACCTCGAGTCGGTGCGCACGTACGAGGGCACCGATGAGGTGCACACCCTCGTGCTGGGGCAGCACCTCACGGGCATCGCGGCGTTCCGTTGAGCCGCCCGGCGCGCCCACGGGGTGCCGAGATTGCGCGAACTGCTGACGGATGCCGCATCCGCCGGTCATTCGCGCAATCTCGACGCCTGGGTGCGGGCGCCGGGGGCGCCGGGGCGGGGGCGGGAGCCGCGGGTCAGCGGTTCACGTCGTCGGAGTCCCATGTGAGCGCGGCGCCCTCGTGAAGAGGGAGGGCCTCGAGCTCGAGGTGCGCGCACACCGCCTGGATGAGCTCCATCGGCCCGGCGACGATGGTCGAGTCCCAGTCGACCTCGGTGGCGACGGCGAAGGCGCGATCACCCGGCCAGATCCAGCTCGGCGAAGCCGTCAACGCGGCGGGCTCGTCGGCCCACGGCACGGCGGCCACCCAATCCGGGTCGGCAAGCTCGGCGATCGACCCGCGGAACAGCACGTGATCGCGGTGCGGGAGCGACAGCCGCGGCCCCCTCGAGACCTCGTCCGACAGCACGCCGGGCTGCCACGTCCGCTTGCGGAACACGTTGTTGAAACGGTCGTGGATGCTGCGCTCGAGCATCTCGCGATGGCGGTCGAGCAGCTCCGCGTCGTCGAGCGACACGTAGCGCAGGTCCGCGGGCTCGTCATCCCGCGTGAGCGTCACAACCGCTCGAGCGGGCGTCTCACCGTAGAACCCGAGCAGTCCGCCCCAACCCTCCCAGACCGCGATGTACGCGTCATCGGGGGTCGACGTGTGGGCGGAGAGCACGCCGGCGAGCAACGCGAGCAGGGGAGGATCGAGTCGGCCCTCCTCTGGCGGCGAGTAGCGCCAGCCCGCGGCATCCGTCGATTCGCCCGACCGTTCGAAGCGAGGCTCGGTGCGCACGATCCGGTGCCATTGCGCGCCCGCATGCATCGTCGTTCCGAACGCGTCAGCGGCCTCGCCCCACGTCACCCGCTCCGTGTCGACCTCGACGCCGGCGCGGCCGAACTCCTCCCACTCGGCGCGGTGGCGGTCGGCGGGCTCGGGCGGCCACTCGCGCCCGACCGGACGCTCGCGCATCGCCGGGTGGAACACCCGGGCGTACGCGGCGAACCCGCGCGGCACGATGTCATGCATCGTTCCCCGCCATGGATCGTCGATGCGTTCGCGCAGCCAGGCGCCGGCCGAGGCATCCGGTTCCCATTCCATCGGGTTCACGCTACAGCGGACATTGCGGATGCCTCAGCCCGCGTCACCGTCGCCGCGAGCGACTCGCCGCAGAGCCGCCGCCAGCCACGCGCGGTACTGCTCGTCCGACCACCCGGACTGCGCGACGAGCTGCTGGTAGGCCTCAGGTGACAGGAGGAAGGAGAGCTCGGCGCCCGCGCGCTCGACATCGAGGTCCGGGTCGCCGAAGGGGCGACGGCGGAGCTCCTCGGCGAGGGCGAGGAAGTCGCGGTGCCGGTTGTCGAGCATCGTGGCGAGGGCCTGGGCGACGACGTCGTCCGAGAACGACGCGGCGAGGAGCACCGTCCACAGGCGGCTGCTCGCGGCGTTCGAGGCTGCGACGAACTCGACCGTCGCCGCGATGAAGTCGTCGTCGGGGAGGGCCAGCATGTCGAGCACGCGCTCGGTGTCGGTGAGCGTGCTGCGCCCCTCGACCCCGGCGAACGTGATCTCGAACGCGCGGATGAGGAGATCCGCCTTGGTGCCCGCGGACTTCACCGTCTCGGTCGATACGCGCGCTGCGCGGGCAATGGCCGCGAGGGTCGTCGCCTGGTAGCCGTTCTGCGAGAACTGGGCGGCCGCGGCCTCGAGGATCCTCCGCCGGGTCTGCTGCGCCTGCTCGGCGCGCAGTTCGGATCGGTAGGTTCGGGTCGCCGTCGCGCTCGCGCTCGCATCCGACATATTGACTTTCCTCCGAGGGTGGTGAATCATCTGGAGAGCAAATCAATCCTATCCGGAGGAACCATGGGTTCGTACCTCATCACCACGACGCCCGCTCACGGGCACGTGGCGCCGCTGCTCACGATCGCACGGCACCTCATCGCGCGAGGGCACCGCGTCCGCTTCCTCACGGGAGCGAAGTACGCCGATGCCGTGACCGCGGCCGGCGCGGAGTTCCTCCCGATCCCGCCCGAGTCCGACATCGACCTCGATCGGGTCGGGGAGCTGTTCCCCGAGCGCGCGGGGCTCGCGGGGCCGGCCGCCATCCGCTTCGACCTGCGCAACATCTTCTTCACGCCGGCGCGCGGTCAGTACGACGCCCTGGTCGCCGCGATCGAGGCCGAACCGACGGACGCCGTCCTCACCGAGGGTCTCTACCTCGGCGGCGCACTCCTCGCTCTCCGTCCGCGCTCCGAGCGCCCGCCGATCGTCGCGCTCGGGATCTTCCCCCTCGGGGCTCCGAGCCGCGACACCGCCCCGTTCGGCGTCGGGATGATCCCGATGGGCGGATGGATCGGACGCCTCCGCAACCGCGTGATGACGACGATCGCCGACAAGGTGATCTTCGGGCCGGTGCTCGAGGAGGCGGATGCGCTCGCGCGCGAGATCGTCGGGCGCAGCTTCGAGGGTTCGTTCCTGACATGGAACGTCCGTGCCGACGCGCTCGTGCAGTTCACGGTGCCGTCGTTCGAGTACCCGCGGTCGGATCTGCCCTCCACCGTCACGTTCGCGGGGCCTCTCCCGTGGATGCCGCCCGCCGCCGTCGCGCTGCCGGACTGGTGGGATGAGCTCGACGGCTCCCGCCCGATCGTGCACGTCACGCAGGGCACCGTCGCGAACGCCGACTTCTCGTCGCTCGTGCGCCCGACGATCGACGGCCTCGCCGAGCGCGACGACCTCCTCATCGTCGTCACAACGGGCGGCCGCCCGGTCGACACGCTCGGGCCGGTCCCCGCGAACGTCCGTGTCGGCTCGTATCTCCCGTACCGCGAGCTGTTCCCGAAGCTCGACGTGCTCGTGACGAACGGCGGCTACGGCGGAGTGCAGCAGGCGCTCGCCCACGGCATCCCCCTCGTCGTCGCGGGGCAGACGGAGGACAAGATCGAGGTCACCGCCCGCGTCGGCTGGTCGGGTGCCGGGATCAACCTCAAGACGAACAAGGCGGATGCCGCGAAGCTCGCCCGGGCCGTCGACACCGTCCTGCGCGATCCGTCGTACCGCGCCGCCGCACAGCGCATCGGCGCCGACATGCGCACGACCGACGCGCTCGCCGCGCTCGACGGCGTGCTGGAGAGGGTGGTCGCCCTCCCGACGGCGTGAGCCGCCGCATCCGCTGATCCAACGGCTCGCGAGTGCACGACCTGCCTTCGAGTGCACGACCTCCCCACGCGGCTCGGGCGTGCACTCGACGCGAAGTCGTGCACGCGACGGACCGGCGGGATCCGGCCCGATTGGGGCCTTGACCGGGCATCCGGTACGATAGGTGGGTTGTCCGGTCTCGGCCCATGCCGATTCCGGCCGGACACGTGCACACACCCTCCTGCTGTCGGGAAGTGCCCGACAGCCGTTCTAGTCCGAAGGAGGTGGGTCAGTGACGCACAAGTACGAGCTCATGGTCATCCTGAACCCTGAGATCGACGAGCGCCAGGTCGCCCCGAACCTCGACAAGTTCCTGAAGGTCATCACGAACGATGGTGGCTCGATCGACAACGTCGACATCTGGGGTCGCCGCCGTCTCGCATACGAGATCCAGAAGAAGAGCGAGGGCATCTACGCCGTCGTCAACTTCACGTCGACGAGCGCTGCCGCGCAGGAGCTCGACCGCCAGTTGAAGCTGGACGAGCGGGTCATGCGCACCAAGGTGCTCCGCGCCGAAGAGGCCATGGCACAGGTCGCCGCCGAGCAGAAGCGCTCGGAAGAGAAGGCGGCCCGCAAGGCCGCGAAGGCTTGACATCATGGCCGGTGAGACGATCATCACCGTCGTCGGCAACCTGACTGCCGACCCCGAGCTGCGCTACACGCAGAACGGACTCCCCGTCGCCAACTTCACGATCGCGTCGACGCCTCGAACCTTCGACCGCCAGGCCAACGAGTGGAAGGACGGCGAAGCGCTGTTCCTCCGCGCGAGTGTGTGGCGCGACTTCGCCGAGCACGTGGCCGGCTCGCTGACGAAGGGGATGCGGGTCATCGCTACCGGCCGCCTCAAGCAGCGCAGCTACCAGGATCGCGAGGGCAACAACCGCACCGCGATCGAGCTGGAGGTCGACGAGATCGGCCCGTCGCTGCGCTACGCGACGGCCCAGGTCACGCGAACCTCAGGCGGTGGCGGACAGGCGCGCCAGCAGGTCGCCGACGAGCCGTGGGCGACCCCGGGCTCGTCGAACGCGGCCGGCTCGAACGCCGACGCGTGGAGTGCCCCCGGCGCCTACGGCGACGACACCCCGTTCTGATCTCAGTAAACGAATTGAAGTAGTAAAGGAATCACCATGGCTGGAAAGGCGAGCGGCGACCGCCGCAAGCCGCGGAAGGGCGCGAAGAACGCCGCCCCCGCGAAGGCGATCCGTGTCGGCGTCATCGACTACAAGGACGTCGCCACCCTCCGCAAGTTCATCTCGGAGCGTGGCAAGATCCGCGCCCGTCGTATCACCGGAGTCTCGGTGCAGGAGCAGCGTCTGATCGCGAAGGCGATCAAGAACGCGCGTGAGATGGCGCTCCTGCCGTACGCCGGCGCTGGCCGCTAAGGAGTACCGACATGGCAAAGCTCATTCTCACGAACGAGGTCGCCGGGCTCGGCAGCGCCGGTGATGTGGTCGAGGTCAAGAACGGCTACGCCCGTAACTACCTCATCCCGCAGGGCTTCGCGGTCGCGTGGACGCGCGGCGGCGAGAAGCAGGTCGCATCGATCCGCGCCGCCCGCGAGGCGCGCGCGATCGCGACTCACGAAGAGGCCGTGGCCCTCAAGGAAACCCTCGAGTCCAACAAGGTCAAGCTGGCCGTCAAGGCCGGCGCGGAGGGCCGCCTGTTCGGCTCGGTCAAGACCGGTGACGTCGCCGACGCGGTCAAGGCCGCCGGCCTCGGCGAGCTCGACAAGCGCAAGATCCAGATCACCTCGCCGATCAAGTCGGTGGGCGAGCACGAGGCGACCGTTCGCCTCGGCGACGAGCTCACCGCCGTGATCACGCTTCAGGTGGTCGCCGCGAAGTAACACTTCGCCGGTCGAGTGCCGCCGCAGGCGGCGCATCACATACCAAGACGGATGCCGCGACCCGGCCCTCCCCCGAGGGCTCGGGCCGCGGCATCCGCCGTTCAGGCCTCCGATCGCGGCCGGCCGGTTCCAGGCACGAAGGCGCCGACCGCGACCGGAGGAGTGCTGGGGACGGGAGGACCGTCTGGCAACGGCCCTCCCGCCTTGCTCCGGTGAACTGGGCGACCGAGGGAACGGCCGCCTCAGGTCACGCGGAGCGTCGCCGCGACACGAGCACGCCGCCGGCTGCCAGGAGCAGGAGCCCCATCAGCAGCGCGCCCAGCGCACCCGTCCCTCCTGTCGCGGCGAGGTCTGTCACGCCGTCGAACGCGGCGGCCGAGCCGAGCCCGGCCGGCGTGCCGCCGGAACCCGGGTCGCCCGGTGTGGTTCCGCCCGGCGGGTCTCCCGGGTCGCCCGGGGTGCCGGGTCCACCGGGCGTGTCGGGGCCGTCACCCGGGTCGGCGTCGCCGAGCACGTCGACGAGCGCCTGCTGGAGAAGGCCGGTGCTGTCGATCGCGTCGCCGATGTTGGCACCCGCGTTCTGCACCGTCGAGGCGAGCGCTGTGGGAACGTCGCCGCCCGTGGCGAGAGCGTCGACCAGGGCGCCCGCGTCGGCGAGCGCGTCGTTCACGAGGCCGTCGACGATCTGGTTCGACGTGTTCGCCGTCGCGTTGAACAGCGTCCGGCCCAGGTCGTCGCCGAGGTCCGACACTGTCGTGCCGAGGTCGTCCACGACGCCCGAGAGATCGCCCTCCCCGAGTTCGTCGAGGACCGCGTCGCCGTTGTCGACGAGGTCGCCGACCAGGCCGCCCTCAACGAGGATCCCGTCTCCGACGACGTCGTTGAGACCCGAGTCGGGGCCGACCAGGCTGTCGACGATCGTGGTGCCGGCGGTCGTGCCGGTCACATCGTCGATGAGGCCGGCCACAGCATCGGTCACCGGCTCGAGCGCGCCGTCCTTGCCGAGGATGGGGTCGAGCACGCTGTCGCCGACGAGCCCGTCGACCAGGCCGTCGTTCTCGGTCAGGCCGGTCAACAGGCCGTCCGCGTCATCCGTCGCCCCGCCGTGATCGGGGGCGTTCGCCTCCTCGAGCGTCGTCGTGAGGGCGTCCTCGAGCAGCCCGGTCGTGTCCGTCGTGTCGGCGACGTTCGCACCGAGGCGCTGCAGCATGGTGTAGATCTCGGCGGGCGTGTCGCCGCCGTCGAGCACATCGCCGAGGTCGGTGAGCGCGTCGGCCACGAGGCCGTCGATCATCTGGTCGTCGACGTTGGTCGCGGCATCCGTCACCGTCTCGTCGAGTGCCGTGCCGAGGTCTTCGACGGTCGTTCCGACATCGTCGAGCGCGGCATCGAGATCACCCGCGCCGACATCGTCGAGCACCGCGTCGACGTTCGTGGCGAGGTCGCCCACGGTGCCGCCCTCGACGAGCGCGCCGTCGCCGACGACGTCGTTCAGGGCGGAGCCTCCGCCGGTGAGCGCTCCGACGAGCTCGGTTCCGGCCGTGGAATTCGTGACCTCGTCGACGATGCCGGCCACGGCGCTGGTGACAGGGGCGATCGCGCCCGCATCACCGAGGACCGGTTCGACGACCGTGTCGCCGACGAGGGAGTCGACCAGGCCGTTGTCGCCGAGGAGCGACGAAACGGGTCCCGGTTCGGGAGGTGGTTCGGCCGCGTTCGCGGCCGTCGCGCCGAGCAGCGTGATGCCGCCGGCGAAAAGCGTGCCCCACAGGGCGCGCTTGATGAAAGCGTGCATGATGTCCCCTTTGTGATGGATCACTGAACTGCGCGCGCCTACGACGCGCCGAAGCAGATGCCGCCCCGGAGGGAGGCGACGCGATCCGATCAGTCGGGGAAGACGTCGGTGGCGAAATGAGGAGCGCCCGGTGCGGCGTCGTCCGCGGGCCCTGCTCGACGCACCCAGGCACGGTGTGCGACGAACGGAGCTGCGGCGACGAGCGCCCAGGCGGCGGAACCCGCGCCACCGGGTCCTGCAGTGGAGGTGAGCGGCGCCGAGGACGGCACCGCGTCGGGGGTCGGTTGGGCCGATCCGCCGTCGGATGGCGTGGTCGAGCCGAGGGATCCGGGCGGCGAACTCGACACGCCGAGGCGATCGGACGCGAGGCCGTGCGCGGTGCGCGCGAGCGCGGACGACGAGGAGGCGGATGCCGGGGCATCCGCGATGTCGGCCGGCGGTGCAGCTGCATGCGTGCCCGGAGCCGGTTCAGGAGCCGGAGGCTCGGGCGCCGTGACACCGGGGATCTGTGGGAGGACGCCGTCCACAGCCGCCCCCACCTGGACCACGAGGTGGAGGGCGTCGCTCGCGGTGCGGTCGACGATCGCGGCGGTGTCCGTCACGGCATCACCGATCCCGAGGCGGGCTGCGACATCGGCGACGATCGGAACGCGCCCGAGCGTGGCCACGACGGGGGCCGTGAGCTGCGAGACGACGCCGGAGTCGACGACGTCGACGACAGGGGCGGCGACGGCTCCCATGACCGAGGACACGACGCCCGGCGCCGACTGGGGAGGCGCCGGCGCGGGCTGCGGGGCAGCGGGCGCCGACGGCTGCTGGAGTGCCGGCTGCGGCGGCGCGGGAGCGGGTTGCTGCGGCGCGGGTGCCGGCTGCTGCGGTGCGGGTGCCGGCGCGGGCGAGAGGACGCTCTTCACAGCATCCGTCACGGCCGGAACAGCGGCCGACACGGTGGAGGTCACCGCCGAAGTCGTCCGGTCGAGGACCTTCGTGACACCGCTCAGGAGCCCTCCGCGGCGGGAGTCGTCCGCGGAGTCGTCCGCGCGCGCATCGCCGGAGGCGAAGCCGAGAACGACCGAGAGGACGAGCCAGGCGAACGCGAGTGCGGCCCCGATGAGGCCCAGCCGCACGATCCTCCAGCCCGAAAGCGAGTGTGCGTCCTCCACGTTCACCTCCCATGACGGAGTCTCGCGTTTCGTGCGAAACGCGTCTGAGGGTGCCTGGATCTCCGACCGTAGTCGGTGATCTCCGCCATGTCCAGCACCTCGGCCGGGCAACCGAGGATGTGGGAGATTCCGGGCCGCGTCGATTTGCGGTATCGCCGGATTTGTGCACAGGTGCCCGTTGCGCCGCGAACCTTCAAGCACGACTTCAACCACATCTCGTTCCACAGGATGTGAGATGAAAAATACCAGGTCAGCGGGCTGAAAAAAGTTGTGCGTCGGCTGAGAGCGCGACGTTATCCACAGCGGTTGTGCACAGGTCTGTCGGCGTTTCTCGCAGACTCTCCACAGAGTTATCCACAGGCGCTGTTGCATCCCTTCCGGGGTCTCCTTAGCGTGGGCTTCGGCCCGATCGGGGGGTGCGCTCGACTGTCGTAGGCGACAGGTTCGAGGCTTGCGACGACGACTGATGTCGGTGGTCCGTGTTGTGCTCGACACGGAGGCGGCAGCATGCCGTCCGCAAGCCACGACCATGCGAGGGCGCTCGCCCGCATCCGTAGGCCGCGTGTCGTTCTCGAGTTGCTGTGGGAGGTATGGGGACCCGTGTCGATCGCAGACATCTCCGAAGACCGCCTCGGCGGACCGCGAGAAGCGGAACGGACCCCTCCCCACGATCTCCTTGCGGAACAGAGCACCCTCGGCGGAATGCTCCTGTCGCCCGACGCGGTCGCCGAGGTCATCGAGATGCTCCGCGGCTCGGACTTCTACATCCCGAAGCACGAGCTCATCTACGAGGCGATCCTGTCGCTCTACTCGCACGGCGAGCCGACCGACGTCGTCGCCGTCACCGACGAGCTCATCAAGACGGGGGAGCTGCAGCGCGCGGGCGGGCCGGATTACCTGCACTCGCTCACCTCGATCGTTCCGACCGCGGCGAACGCCGGCTACTACGCGTCGATCGTCGCCGAGCGCTCGCTGCTCCGCCGTCTCGTCGAAGCGGGCACCCGCATCGTGCAGATGGGTTACTCGGGGCAGGGCGACCCGCTCGACCTCGTGAACAACGCGCAGGCGGAGATCTACGCGGTCGGCGCCGCGCAGGAGACCGAAGACTACGTCCCGCTGACCGTCGCGGTCGACGCGGCGGTCGACGAGATCGAGGCGGCACGGGGTCGCGACGGGCAGATGACGGGCATTCCGACCGGATTCGCCCAACTCGACCAGCTCACGAACGGACTGCACCCCGGCCAGCTCGTCATCATCGCGGCGCGTCCGGCGCTCGGTAAGTCGACGCTCGCCCTCGACTTCGCGCGCGCGGCCGCGATCAAGCACAACATGCCGACGATCTTCTTCTCGCTCGAGATGGGGCGCAGCGAGATCGCGATGCGCCTCATGAGCGCCGAAGGCGCGGTGCCGCTGCAGGCCATGCGCAAAGGCACGCTCGACTCACGCGACTGGACCACGATCGCCGCGACGCGCGGTCGCATCAACGACGCGCCGCTCTACATCGACGACTCACCGAACATGACGCTCGTCGAGATCCGCGCCAAGTGCCGCCGGCTGAAGCAGCGCGTCGGACTGAAGATGGTCGTCATCGACTACCTGCAGCTGATGACGTCCGGCAAGCGCGTCGAGTCGCGCCAGCAGGAGGTCTCGGAGTTCTCGCGTGCGCTCAAGCTGCTCGCCAAGGAGCTCGGCGTGCCGGTCGTCGCGCTCTCGCAGTTGAACCGTGGTCCCGAGCAGCGCGCCGACAAGAAGCCCGCCCTCTCCGACCTGCGTGAGTCGGGCTCGATCGAGCAGGACGCCGACATGGTGATCCTCCTGCACCGCGAGGCGGCGTACGAGAAGGAGAACCCGCGCGCGGGCGAAGCCGACCTCATCGTCGCGAAGCATCGCAACGGTCCGACCGACACGGTCACCGTCGCGTTCCAGGGTCACTTCTCGCGGTTCGCCGACATGGCGGTCGGAGACTTCGGGTAGCCGCGCCGCGGAACGGCCGAGACGCCGAGGTCCGGCCCTGGAGGAGGAGGTCGTCGATGACGCAGTACACCCTCGAACTGCCGGAGGTCGATCTCGTCTACGACGTCCACGGGCCGCTGCCGACAGCCGATGGGCGGCCCCCGCTGCTCATGATCGGCCAGCCGATGGATGCGAGCGGCTTCGACGCACAGGTGAAGCTGTTCGGCGACCGCACAGTCGTGACGTACGACCCGCGGGGCCTCGGTCGAAGCAAACGCAAGGACGGCGTTGTCACCAACGAACCGCAGGTCCAGGCCGAAGACATCCACGCGCTGATCGAAGCGCTCGGCGCCGGTCCGGTCGACATGCTCGCCAGCAGCGGTGGGGCGGTTACCGCGCTCGCGCTCGTGACCGCGCACCCGCACGACGTGTCGACGCTGGTCGCCCACGAGCCGCCGATCGACTGCGTTCTGCCGGATGCCGAGGCCGTCCAGCGCGCACGCGAGGCTTACACGCGCGTGTACCAGGAGAAGGGGTGGGGCGCGGGGATGGCGGCGTTCATCGCGATGACGTCGTGGGAAGGCGAGATCACCGACGAGTACCTCGCACAGCCGGCGCCCGACCCCGCCGCGTTCGGCTTCCCGACCGACGACGACGGCACGCGCGACGATCCGCTGCTGTCCGACCGATCGTGGGCGGTGACGCTCTACCGACCCGACTTCGAGGCGCTGAAAGCCGGACCGACGCGGATCGTGGTCGCGGTCGGGGAGGAGTCGATGAACGTGTACACCGGTCGGACCGCGATCGCGCTGGCCGAGCATCTGGGTCAGCAGGCGACCGTCTTCCCCAGCCATCACGGCGGGTTCATGGGAGGGGAGTTCGGCTACGCCGGGCAACCCGAGGCATTCGCCGCGAAGCTCCACGAGGTGCTCGACGCGGGATGACCCCGGTCGCGTAGGAGACGCCGCAACCGCACCGCGGGCCGGGTAATCTGCCACGGTGCTGCATCCTCCGATCGAGCCATTCGCGTCCGGTGTCCTTCGTCGCCCCGACGGGGCGGAGTTGTACTGGGAGACGTCCGGCAACCCACAAGGGCGACCGGCGCTCTACCTGCACGGCGGCCCGGGGTCGGGGTTGGGGCCCGGCGGATACCGCCGTCGCTTCGACCCGGAGAAGTACTTCATCGTCGGCTTCGACCAGCGCGGCTGCGGGCGGAGCACCCCGTGGGCGATGGACGACCTCGAGCACCTTGACGCGAACAACACGCAGACCCAGCTCGCCGACATCGAAGCGCTCCGCGCCCACTTCGGCATCGAGCGCTGGCTTGTGCACGGAGTGTCGTGGGGCTCGGCACTCGCCCTGGCATACGCGCTCGATCATCCCGACCGCGTGACCGAGATCGTCCTCACCGCGGTGACCACCGGGAGCAGGCCGGAGATCGACTGGATCACCGAAGGGGTCGGCGCGGTGTTCCCGGAGGCGTGGAGCGAGTTCGCCGCGGATGTCCCCCGCGGTACGCGCGTCGTAGACCACTACGCGGCGCTCATGCGCGACCCGGATCCCGCGGTGCGGACAGCCGCCGCCGACCGGTGGGACGCGTGGGAGTCGACGCACATCTCACTGGACCCCGCGTGGGAGCCAGGCCCGCTGAACGAAGACCTGCGAGTCCGGCAGAACGTGGCGACCCTCGTCACCCACTACTGGTCCAACGACTGCTTCCTCACCGGCGATCGCGTGGTCCTCGACCGCGCGGGTGAGCTCAGCGGCATCCCGGGCGTCCTCATCCACGGGCGCTACGACGTCAGCGGTCCCGCGATCACGCCGTGGCGTCTGCACCAGGCCTGGCAGGGAAGCCGATACCTCATCGTCGAGACGGAGGGCCACGGCGGCCCGATCGAGATGGGCATGACGGCCGAGGCGATCGACGGGTTCGCACAGCGCGGCGCGTGATCACCGCCGTGTCCCGGGAGAGAGCGAGCGGACGATTCGATCGATGACCCGGATGCCTCGCCGAATCCGCTCCTCGTCGACGTTGCCGAACCCGATCACGAGTGCCGGCGGCAGCGGGTCGACGTGGGCGGCGGCATCCGGTTCACCGAATCGGTATCGGCCCAGCGGGTTCACGCGCACTCCTCTCGCGGCGGCCGCCTCGGCAACCGCCGCCTCGGACGCGTCGTCCGGCAGCCGCAGCAGCGCGTGGCATCCGGCCGCCAGCCCCTCGAGGCGGCCAGGGCCGAACGTGCACTCGACCTCCGCCGCCAGCACGTCGCGCCGCGCGCGGTAGGTGTCGCGCATGCGGCGCAGGTGACGGTCGTAACGGCCGGTCTCCATGAGCAGCGCGAGTGCCTCCTGATCGAGCGCGGGGGCGCCGCGCGTGCTGAGCCGCTTCTCCTCGACGATGCCCGGCACGAATCTCCGAGGTGCGAGCACCCAGCCGAGCCGGATCGCCGGTGCGAGCGTCTTGCTCACCGACCCCAGTGCGATCACGCGATCGGGATCGAGGCCCTGCAGCGAGCCCACCGGCTGGCGGTCGTAGCGGAACTCGGCGTCGTAGTCGTCTTCGAGGATCACACCGTCGACCTCGTTCGCCCATGTGAGGAGGGCGCGGCGGCGAGCCGGTGCGAGTGCGACACCGGTCGGGCACTGGTGCGCCGGCGTCACCAGCACCGCGCGGGCTCCGCTCGAACGCAGGTGTTCGACGTCGACACCCTCCGAGTCGACGCGCACCGGGACGGCATCGAGCCCGGCGCGGCGCGCGATGACGTCGTGCTCTCGCGGCCCCGGGTCTTCGAGAGCGATACGACGAATGCCGCTCCGCGAGATCGCCGCGAGGGCGAAGGTCAGCCCCTGCCGGAAGCCCGACACGATGACCGCGCCCTCAGCCGCGGCGAAGCCCGACCGCACCGAGCGTGAGCGGGAGGTCCGGTCCTCCGCGCCGCCAGTCCACGGTCACAGGACGAGGCTACGAATGGTCCACTCTTCCGTACAAGATGTGGCCCTTCACGGTGGACCGTCGCCGGTCCTAGGTTCGGATGCATGAGTTTCGGAGTCGTCCTCGCGCTGTCGTCGGCCGTCGCATACGGCGCGTCGGACTTCGTCGGCGGGGTCGGCGCGCGCCGGTTCTCGTCATGGCAGATCGTTCTCGTGGGGCAGACCACCGGCGCGGTCGTCATGTTCATCGCGGGCCTCGCTCTGCCCGGGATCCCCGTACCGGCCGACTTCGCGTGGGCGCTCCTGGCCGGCGTGGGCTCGGCCACCGGAAGCATCTTCCTCTTCCGCGGGCTCTCGCGCGGTCGCATGGGATTGGTCGCACCGATCTCTGCCGTCGGAGCCGCGGTGCTGCCGGTGCTCGTGGGCGTCGCACTCGGCGAGCGCCCGAGCTGGCTCGTCTGGGTCGGCATGGCCCTTGCGCTGCCCGGCATCTGGCTGGTCTCGCGCCCCGCGGCCTCCGATCGCCCGCGTGACGTGCGAGGTGCGGTGCTCGACGGCGTTCTCGCGGGGCTGGGTTTCGGAATCCTCTTCGTCGCGCTGGCACAGATCTCGGATGCGGCGGGCCTCCTGCCCCTCGCCGCGAACCAGCTCTCCGGGGCCGTGCTCACGATCGTCGTCGCGTCGCTTCTCAAGCAGCGTTGGCGTCCCACGCGCGAGGTGCTCGGCTGGGGGAGCGCGACGGGCGCGCTCGGCGCGTGCGGAACCCTCGCGTTCATGATCGCGACGGGCTTTACGAGCCTCGGGATCGCGGCGGTGCTCGCATCCGTCTACCCCGCCGTGACCGTCCTGCTGGCCGCAGGCCTGCTGCGCGAGCGGATGGGCGCGGCACAGCTCGCGGGCATCGGAATCTGCACCGTCGCCGTCGCGTGTCTCGCACTCGGCTGAAAGGATCGACCCCATGTTGACCCAGGTCGCCGAAGGCGTGTTCGTCCATCGGAGCGAGCTCCTCCGCAACAACACCGTGGTCGTGGAAGGCGACGCGGGCGTGCTCGTGGTCGACGCGGGAGTGACCGGCGATGAGCTGGAGTGCCTGGCCCGCGACATCCGCGAGCGGGGGCAGACCGTGGGGGCCGGATTCTCGACGCATCCGGACTGGGACCACGTGCTGTGGCACGCGGCGCTCGGCGGAGCGCCCCGCTATGGAACCACCGACTGCGCCGAGTTCATGCGCGATTTCCGGGCGGAGCCGGAGTGGGAGGCTCGAGCCCGCGAGGCGCTGCCGCCCGAGATCATCGAACAGACGCCGCTCGAGGGATTCGGGTTCGTCGCGGCGCTTCCCGGCAGGTCATCGGTGTTCCCGTGGGGCGGTCCGCGCATCCGGATCATCGAGCACCCCGCGCACGCCGTCGGCCATGCCGCGCTGCTGGTCGAGGACCGCGGCGTGCTCATCGCGGGCGACATGCTCTCGGATCTCTTCGTCCCGATGCTCGGCGGGTTCGAGGGGCCGCGTGATCCGCTTACCGATTACCTGACGGGCCTGCTCCTGCTGGAGGAGGCGGCGGATGCCGCATCCGTCGTCGTTCCGGGCCACGGGTCGGCCGGCGGTGATGCGCGGGAACGGATCGCACGCGACCGCGCCTATGTCGAGGCGCTGCGGGACGGTCGCGAGATCGACGACTCGCGCATCGCGTCGCCGGAACCGGGGTGGGAGTGGGTGAGCTTCATCCACGAGGGTCAGGTCGACAGCGTCGCGCGATGGCGCGAGAGTGCGTGAGGGCGACCGGCTACCCCGGGTGGTCGAGATTGCGCGAATGACGGGTCGCGCTGCGGCGCGGCGGTGATTCGCGCGATCTGGACGGATGCGGCGCGCGGCCGGCGCGGCATCCGGTGCCGGTATCGTCGTCGCTGGAGCGATTGAGCGCGCCCTGCCGAGGTTGCACGAACGACGGCTGAGTCGGCGCAGGCGCGACGATTCGCGCGATCTCGCACGGATGCCGCGCGAGCGCGCTCAATCGTCGTCGCCGCCCCCGCCGGGCCCACGACCGGGTCCGCCGGGGCCCGGGCCCCGGCGGTCCTCACCCGGAGGGCCGTCGTCGTCCGAGTCGGCCGGCGGCGGTGGCGCGGGACGGCGGAGGTACTCACCGGGCGGCTGCGGGAAGCCGCCGCCCGGGTAGAGCTGGTTCGCGACCGCCTGGATGTCGCGCGCGAGCGGGAGCCGGATGGTCGAGAGCTGCCGGCCGTCGTGCCACGCGCGGAACACGTCGCCGAAACCGATCGCGTTGCCGGCCCACACGCCCGTCGTCACGCGTGCGCTCGATTCGACGAGCCACGTCTGGATCTGCTCGTGGGTGCCGGTCTTGCCGATCAGGGGCGTGCCGTCGTTCGGGTTCCCACCGAATCCTGTGCCGCCCGGCCTCATGACGCCCTGGAGCGCGAACGCGGTCGCGGCGGCGACCTCCGGGCTGATCGCCTGCTTGCAGCGGTTGCCCGGAATGGGGACGTTCTGACCGTCCGCGTCCACCACGCGGTCGATCGCCCGCGGAACGCAGTACACGCCGTTGTTGGCGACCGTGGCGTACGCCGCCGCGAGACTGACCGGTGCGATGTTCTCGGTGCCAATGATCGCCGCGGCGCCGTTGATGTCGATCGGATCGCCCGACCCGCGGGCCACCCCCATGCGTGCCGCGACCTCCTCGATGTCGCACAGATCGAGCTGCTCGGCCATGCCGAGGAAGCCGGTGTTGAGAGACTGCGCCGTGAACTGCATGGGCGTGCCGGTGTACCCGCGAACGCCGCCGAAGTTCCGCACGATGTGGTTCTCGAGGTTGACCCACGTGCCGTCGCAGCGGTCGTTCAGGCGCCGGATCGGGCGCACGTTGCCGTTCACCGGCTGGAAGAGCGACTTGCCCTTCTCGAGCCAGTCCACGAGCGTGAACAGCTTGAAGGTCGAGCCGGTCGGGAACCCGTCGGAGCGGCCGTGGATAGAGTCGCCGGCGTAGACGAGCGAGGTGTACGCGGGATCCGACGCGGCGACGTCCCGGTCCTCCGTGAACCGGTTGTTCTGGCTGATCGCGAGGATCCGACCGGTGTTCGTCTCGATGCTGACGGATGCCGCGCCGAAGTTCATGCCCGGAACCGTCACGGGCGCGTATCGCGCCATCGCGTCCTGCGACGCCTGCTGCAGCCGCAGGTCGATCGTCGTGTAGATGCTCAGGCCGTCGCGCGTGAGCGACCGCTGACGCTCCTCGGCGGTCTCGCCGAAGGCGGCGGCGTAGTCCGGGTCGTAGCGCACCGTGTTGACGACGTACTGGCAGAAGAACGGCGCCGACGAGGATGTGCAGCCCGTGCGCGGAGGCTGGATGGCGGGGGTGATCGGCTCGATCGCCGCGGCGACGTACTGCTCGTCGGTGATGCGCCCTTCCTCCCGCATCCGGTCCAGCACATACAGCTGCCGACCCTTGGTCGCGCTGTACGCGTCACCCGCGGCGAGGTGCTGCTCCTCGGTGATCACACCTCGCGCCAGGAGGGAGTCGAGGCCCGCGAGCGTGCCGCGGGTCACGTCTTCGATCGATCCGTCCGCCGCCTTGTTGTAGCGGGTGGTGCCGTCCTCGCTGACGATCGAGCCCTGGGGTTGGTCGATGCGGAACGTGTTCGGGTTCTGCACGATGCCCGCGAGGGTGGCGGCCTGCCCGAGCGTCAGCTTCGACGCGGTCGTGTTGAAGTAGTACCGCGCGGCAGCCTCGATGCCGTAGGTCCGGCCACCGAAGTTCGCGATGTTGAGGTATCCGAGCAGGATGGTGTTCTTGGAGTACTGGCGCTCGACCTGGATCGCGTAGCGGATCTCCTGCAGCTTGCGGTGGTACCCCTCGATGCCGCTGGCCTGGGTCGCGTCGAGCCAGCAGTCCAGCAGCACCTCTTCGCGCGTCTTGATCTTGTCGGTGCCGTCCTCGTTCTTGACGGGGTCGCCGTTCTCATCCAGGACCGGCTCGGGCTTCGCGTCGCGCTCGCAGCGTTGCACGAGGACGTTCTTGACGTACTGCTGACTGATCGAGGAGCCGCCCTGGATCTGGCTTCCCTGCGCGTTGCGGATGAAGGCGCGGGCCGTTCCGATGAGGTCGACGCCGCCGTGCTGGAAGAAGCGCGGGTCTTCGGACGCCAGGATCGCGTCGTAGACGACGGGGGCCACCTGGTTGAACTCGACCGGAACGCGGTTCTGGTCGTAGAACTTGGTCAGCTCGACGTCCTTGCCGGTGTCGGGGTCCCGGGCGTAGATCGTCGTCGGCAGCATCAGCCGCTCGATCTCGAGGTAGCTGGGCAGGCCTTCGAACAGCGTCGCCGCCGAGTTCGCCGCGTGGCCCGCAAGGGCGATCGCGGGAGCGAGGGGGGCGACGACCAGCAGCCCCGCGATGACGCTCAAGACCGCAAGCCCGGCCAGACCGCCGAGCACCCCGGCGATCGTGCGCCTGTAGGGCGGCAGCCCCACCTGCGGAGAACCCTCTGCTGACGGTTTCACGACGGCATCCAATGTGCGGTTGGTGAGAGCATGTCACACCGCTCCGAATTGTGCGACCGGTCGTTATCGGACCGAAAAGTCGGATGCCGCATACGGCATCCGCGCCCTCCATCGGGCGTCGGCACTCGCGCTCAGAGCGTGGGCGTCCAAGCGCGGGTCGTCACGCTGCCGACGTTCCACGCATTGATCGACGCAGGACCCGCACCCGTTGAGCTGTGACGCACGGATGCGAGAAGGCCGGTTCGGAGCTCCGGGCGCCGAGATTGCACGATTCACGCTGTCGCCGTCGCCGAGACGGTGACTCGCGCGATCTCGACGGGGGTGAGGGCGGGCCATGATGGGGCGCGGACTAGGCCGGCGCGCGGAGCGCCGACTGGATCCGGCGGATGTGCTGCCCCAGATCCCCGGATGCGAGGAGCCCCGACCCGAGCGGCCCGGACGAGTCCTCACCGACGAGCGGCAACCGGCGAAGTGCGGATGCCACTTCCTCCGTCATGCGCTCGAGCTGCCATTCGAGCTCGGCGCCCGCCGCATCCGCACCTCTTCCATCGTCCGCCGCCAGGACGACGGCCTTCGCGGCGTACGCGGCCGCGCCCAGCGCATGCGCGCCCATGTGCACCACGCCCGCCGCCTGTGCGGCGGCGCGAGCGGCTGCGGCGCCGGCCGGCGACGTCGCGGAGTGCGCCGCCCGACCCGCGACGAACCTGCGCCGGATCTCCTCCGCCGCGGTGAGCTCGGCGCGCGAGAACGCGCGCGCTCGCGCGATCGCGTCGCGGGCACGGTCGTCGTCGGGAGCCTCGGCCTCGAACAGCGGCAGCACGCGCTCGGCGCAGTCCGCGGCCCAGGCGGCGACGAGGCGGCGGTCTTCTTCGCTCAGGGATTGCGGCGACAGGCGGGGCGGCACGTCAGCAATCTTGCATACTCCGGGTCGATCGCACCGCGTCGGACGCGGGGAGTAGCCTCGGCCGGTACGAGCGAGGAGGCTCCCCATGCGCACCGTGACGTTCTCGATGACGATGTCTCTCGACGGGTTCATCGTCGACCCCGAAGGCAGCATCGACTGGTCGGCACCCGACGACGAGATCTTCCGCTCCCACATCGAGGAGATCCGGAGCATCGACGTGCACCTCCTCGGACGCAGGCTCTACGAGACGATGCTCTATTGGGAGGATCCCGAGGTCGCCCCGTCGTTCAGTGAAGACGAACGTGAGTGGGCCTCGCTGTGGAACCCACTGCCGAAGGTCGTGTTCTCGAACACGCTCGCCGAGGTGCAGGGCAGTGCCAGGCCGGCGTCGGGGAGCCTGGCCGAAGAGATCCAGCGGCTCCGCGCCGAGCCGGGCGACGGCGAGATCGCGATCGGCGGCGCCACGCTCGCCGCGGCGGCCGCGGACGCCGACCTCATCGACGAGTACCGTGTGCGCATCTACCCCGTGCTCCTGGGCGGCGGCATCCCCTTCTTCGCCCGCGACGAGAAGAAGGTCGACCTCGAACTGCTCGAGACGCGCGTGTTCGGCAGCGGCGTCGTCTACCTGCGCCATCGCGTCCGTCGTTGACGCCGGACGGGGCAGATGCTCCGCCATCCCCCTTTCGCGGCATCCGGCATCGACCTAGCGTGGACCGCCTGGACAGGAACGGGCACGAGGAGGCTCCCCAGATGCGATGACTGACCGTGGATTTCATCATCTCCCTTGACGGATACGGCGCCGCCGAGGGCTGGCCGGGGTGGTGGGGCATGGAGAGCCCCGAGTACCTCCAGTGGCTCGACGACTCGCCCGAGAAGGGTGATCCGATCCTGATGGGCGCCAAGACGTACCGGCTCATGTCGATGTTCGCGACATCGGGCGAACCGGGCACCGAGGCGCTCACCGCCATGCCGAAGTTCGTCTTCTCTTCGACGCTCACCGAGCCGCTCGAATGGGCGAACACGACTCTCGTCACCGGCGATCCCGTCGAGGCGGTGCGCCGTCTCGAGCAGGACTCCGAGCGCAACCTCCGTACGCTCGGGAGCGTCTCGCTGTGCCGCACGCTGCTGCAGGCGGGCCTCGTCGACATCTATCGCGTGGTGATCTTCCCCGTCATCACGGGTGCGACGGGCCAGGACCGCATCTTCGACGGGTATCCCGACGTGCGCCTCGACCTCGTGAACAGCCGGACGTTCGAGGGCGGCCTCCAACTGCTGGAGTACGCGCCGACCGTGCTCGAGGGCCCGCCCGGCACCGGCGTCTGACCGCGGCTGCGGGGTACGTCAGCGGACCTCGATGCTGCCGGCGTCGGCCGTGCGTCCGCCGACCTCGACGAGCCGTCCGTCGTCGACGACGCGCGTGAACAGCTGCGAGCCCTCGCCCTGCGTGATCTCGAGGTCGCGGCCGAGCATCCCGGCGAGACGGATCGCCGCAGCGCCGGTCGCCGGGTCTTCGGGTATGCCGATGGCGGGGCCGAACATGCGTGAGCGGACGCGCCCTGCGCGCTCGTCGATCCATGCCCACACGTAGAAGATCCCGCCCCCGTAGGCGGCGGGGTCGACGGCCTCCACATCGCGCGGTGCCTCGAGCTGCTGGAATTCGAACTCGGGACCCCATTCCGGCACCGCGGTGACGAACACGAGATCCCGCTCCGCCCGGACGTGCACGTTGCCCGCGGGAACCGCGATCGATCGGATGTCGTCGCCGCTCTCTCGCAGCCAGGCGGCGAGTCCGACGGTCGGATGCCCCGCGAAGGCGAGCTCCCGCGTCGGCGTGAAGATGCGCGCGCGGGCCCGCCCGTCCGCGACCTCGTCGATGAAGATCGTCTCGCTGAACCCCAGATCGCTCGCGATCTGCTGCTCCTGCCCGCGGGTCGAATCGGATGACCAGATGATCCCGAGCGGGTTGCCGTACTGCCCGCGGGAATCGACGAACACATTCACGACATCGGCGAAGAGGCCCACGCCTCCGGATTCTCGCAGGGCGCGCCGGTGAGTGCGAGGCACTTGACGCGGGGGACGCGGATGCCTCCACCGGCGCGTAGCGCATCTCGGGGCCTGCGTCGACCCCCCTCGCGACATGCGCACCGGTTCTTATCGTTGACCTACTTCCGGGAACGGCCCGGATCTGTCAGGAGGGAGCCGACATGGGTCTTGACGACAAGATTCAGAACGCCGCCCAGGACGTGGCCGGCAAGGCGAAGGAAGCCGTCGGCAAGGGCACCGACAACGAGCGCCTCGAGGCCGAGGGCGAGGCCGACCAGACGAAGGCCAACCTCAAGAAGGCCGGCGAGAACGTCAAGGACGCCTTCAAGTAGATCTGACGTACTTTCCGAGCGTCCCCGCCCTCCCGGGCGGGGGCGCTTCTCGTGACCCACCTGCCGTTCCGCGGGACGGGGCAGTACCGTGATGCCATGCGCGAGCCGACCGAGAGCGCTCGCCGCTCGTGGCTGCCGATGGCGGGGCTCTTCCTCGCTCAGATGCTCATGTCGTACAACGTCGCCGCGCTGCCGGTGTCGCTCGGGGGCATCGTCGAGACGCTCGGTGTGCCGCCGACCGTCGTCAGCACCGCGATCGTCACGTACGGCATCCTCGTGGCGGCGCTCGTCATGGTCGGCGCGAAGGCGGGCCAGCGCATCGGCTGGGTGATCATGTTCCGGACCGTGGTCGTCGTGTTCGGCGCATCCGCGGTCATGATGATGCTCGCGCCGTCCGCGGTGTGGATCATCGTGGCGCAGGCACTGGCGGGCGCATCCGCCGCCGTCATCGTGCCGTCGCTCGTCGCGCTCATCGCCGAGAACTACCGGGGGCGGCAGCAGGAGACCGCGATCGGATCGCTCGGATCGGCGCGGGCGCTCGCCGGTGTCACGGCGTTCATGCTCGGCGGCACGCTCGCGACACTCGTCGGATGGCGGCCCGTCTTCGTCATCGTGCTCGTGTTCGCGGTCGCCGCGTTCGCACTGAGCTTCACGCTGCGCCCGGTGCCCGGCAACCGCGAGGTCACGATCGACTACGTCGGCGCACTGCTCATCGGGCTCGGCATCGTGGCGCTCACGCTCGGCGTGAACAACCTCAACACGTGGGGCCTGTTCGCCGCGCACGCGGACGCGCCCTTCGACTTCCTCGGCCTGTCGCCCGCGCCCGTGCTGATCGTGGTGGGGATCGTGCTCGTCCAGCTGTTCTTCTGGTGGACGCGCCGCCGCGCCGCGTCGGGCCGCGTGCAGCTGGTGAGCCTCTCGATCTTCGGCTCGACGCAGGAGCGTGCCGCGATCTACGCGATGTTCATCGTCGTCGCGCTCGAGGCGGCGCTGAACTTCTCGATCCCGCTCTACATCCAGATCGTTCAGGGGCGCACGCCGTTCGACACGTCGCTCGCGATGCTGCCGTTCAACCTGACCGTCTTCTTCGCCGCGATCATCGTGGTGCGCTTCTACCGGCGCTTCACCCCGCGCGCGATCGGGATGTTCTCGTTCGGGCTCACGACGATCGCACTCGTGTGGCTCGCGCTCGTCGTCACGAACAACTGGGAGACGCTGCCCACGATCCTCGGCCTCTTCGTGTTCGGCGTCGGCCAGGGCGCCCTCGTGACGCTCGTGTTCAACGTGCTCGTCACCGCATCGCCCAAGGAGCTCGCGGGCGACGTCGGCTCGGTGCGCGGCACGACGCAGAACCTCGCGTCGGCGGTGGGCACCGCCGTCGCCGCCCACCCCGAGCTGCCGGATGAGCTCGTGTCGCAGGTCGACCTCGACCGCACGAACTTCGTGAGCAACGACCGGCTGCGCGAGATCCTGGAGGAGACGGATGCCTCGCCGAGCCAGGTCGCGGCGGCCGTCGAGGTGAACGAGTCCGCGCGCCTCGGAGCGCTCAAGGTCGGGCTGCTCATCCTCGCGGGGGTGAGCGCGATCGCGATCGTGCCCGCGAGCCGGCTGCCCCGGTTCACACCCGGCGACATCCCCGAGACGGTCGCGACCGGCGAGGCGACGGCGGATGCGGCATCCGGCGTCACGCATGTCGACCGGGACCTCGACGACCACTGAGCCGAGCCTGGCCCAGCGCTGGTACGGTCTCGCACATGAAGGCGACGTTCATGTACGGCCCCCGCGATGTGCGGGTCGAGACGGCTCCCGACCCCGTCATCCGACAGCCGACCGATGCGATCGTTCGGACGGTGCGCGCGTGCGTGTGCGGTTCGGATCTGCACCCTTATCACTCGCTCCCGCCCCGTACCGAGGGGCGGCCGATGGGCCACGAGATGATCGGGGTGGTCGAAGAGGTGGGGGCCGACGTACGCACTCTCGCACCGGGCGACTTCGTCATCGCGACGTTCGCGTACCAGGACAACACGTGCGTGTTCTGCCGCGAGGGCTTCCACACCTCGTGCGTGCACGGCGGCTTCTACGGGTCGCCCGACGTCGGCGGATTGCAGGCGGAGCTCTGCCGCGTGCCGCTGGCCGACGGCAGTCTCGTGAAGGTTCCGAATGCGGACCCCGACGCCCTCGACGAGCGCATGCTCGCGTCGCTGCTGACGCTCTCCGACGTGTACCTCACGGGGTACCACGCGGCGCACATGGGCGGCGTCGGACCGGGCAAGACGGTCACCGTCGTCGGGGACGGAGCCGTGGGGCTCTCGGCCGTGCTCGCGTCGAAGCGTCTCGGCGCGGAGCGCGTGATCCTCATGGGCCGCCACCGCGACCGCACCGATCTCGGAGTGGAGTTCGGGGCGACCGACGTCGTGGCCGAGCGCGGCGACGAGGGCGTCGCGCGCGTGATGGACCTCACCGGCGGCGAGGGTTCGCACGTCGTCATCGAGGCGGTCGGGCTCCTGCCCGCGCTCGAGCAGTCGGTCGGCATCGTGCGGCCCGGCGGGGTCATCAGCCGCGTGGGGGTGCCGCAATACGACGACGCGCCCGTCGGGCGGCCGCTGTTCTCCAAGAATGCGACGATCACGGGCGGGCCCGCTCCCGTGCGCGCGTACATCGAGGATGCGCTTCCCGAGGTGCTCGACGGCACGATCGAACCCGGCCGAGTCTTCGACCGCACACTCGGCCTCGACGAGATTCCCCGTGCATACGCCGAGATGGATGCTCGCACCGCCCTCAAGGTGCTCATAGCGCCTTAGGGTCTTTTGCATGACCACTCCGATCGGCGAATTGACGGAGACGCCGGACCCGGTCTACGTGATGGTGGGCGACGGCTATCGCATCGCGACATACTCGTGGGGCGATGACAGCGCGCCGACCGTCGTCGCGGTGCACGGTTTCGCGTCGAACACCCGGGACAACTGGGTCAACACCGGATGGGTGCGCGATCTCCGGCGTGCCGGATACCGCGTGCTCGCACTCGACCAACGCGGACACGGCGCGAGCGACAAGCCTCACGAGCCCGGGCAGTACGACCTGCGGCTGCTGGCGAGCGACGTCGAGGCGGTGCTCGACACGTACCTCGTCGACACCGCCGCCTATGTGGGCTATTCGCTCGGGGCGCGCGTCGGCTGGGAGGTCGCGCAGGACTTCTCGAGTCGCATCGAGCGTGTCGTGCTCGGAGGCGTGCCGGACGGCATCCCGCTGGCGCGGCTCGACATCGAGCAGGCGCGGGCGTACGTCGAGGACGGAACACCGGTGACGGATGCCGTGACCCAGAACTACATCCGCCTGACCGAGCGCGTCGCGGGCAACGACCTGCGCGCTCTCCTCGCGATCGCCGAGGGCATGCGGATGTCCGGCACGGTCGACCCCGACCCGTCGCACGCGCCGGAGCAGCCGATCCTCTTCGCGACCGGGTCGCTCGACGCGATCATCGAAGGATCACGCGCGCTCGCGGCGGCGTCTCCGCAGGGACGGTTCGTCGAGATCCCCGGACGCCACCACTTCAATGCGCCCGGATCGCGGGCCTTCCGTGAGGCGGCGATCGAGTTCCTCGGCGAGACGTGACGACGTCGTATCCGTAGTCTCGGCGTATGCCTGTCACGACGCGTCGCCTCCAGGACCTGACGATCGAGGACCACACGATCACCGTTCCGCTCGTATGGGATGACCCCGACGACGGACGCACGATCGAGATCCACGCCGCGGTCGTCGCGCGCGACGGCGGCGAGAACCTGCCGTACCTCGTGTTCCTGCAGGGCGGCCCGGGCAACGAGTCGCCGCGCGCCTTCCACTCGCCGTCCGCGCCGAACTGGCTCGACGCCGCCCTCGAGCACTATCGCGTGGTGCTGCTCGACCAGCGCGGCACCGGCCGCTCGACACCGGTCGGCGACGCCGACCTCGAGCGCGGCACCGACGACCTCGTCGAGCACATCACCCACTTGCGCGCGGATGCGATCGTGCGCGACTGCGAGGCGATGCGCGAGCATCTCGGCGCGACGACGTGGAGCGTGCTCGGCCAGTCGTTCGGCGGCTTCACGACCCTCGCCTACCTGTCGACGGATGCCGCATCGCTCGAGGACGTCTTCATCACGGGAGGGCTCAGCGCGCTCGGGCGCCACCCAGACGAGATCTACTCCGCCACGTACGACAAGATGCGCACGGAATCCGAGCGGTACTACCGGCGCTTCCCGCAGCACCGCGACGCGATGCGTCGACTGGCCGATCTCGCGGATGCCGGCGGCATCCGCCTCCCGTCCGGCGAGGTCGTCTCGGTGTCACGTCTTCGCTCGGTCGGGATGCTGCTCGGCACGAACGACGGGTGGCAGACGCTGTGGTCGCTGCTCGAGCACGACCCGGGCACCAACGCGTTCCGGTACGACCTCGCAGCGGCCCTGCCGTTCAGCGCGCGAAACCCGCTGTACTACGTGTTCCACGAGTCGAGCTACGCCGACGGCTTCGCGACCAACTGGTCTGCCGAACGCGTCGAACCCGACGACTTCCGCGATGACCCGACACTCCTCACCGGCGAGCATGTGCGGCGCGAGTGGCTCGACACGGTGCCGGGCCTGCGCCCCTGGCGCGATGTGACCCTGGCGCTCGCGGAAGTCGAGTGGCCCCGGCTCTACGACGCCGACGCGATCGCGGCATCCGGAGCGCGCGGAGCGACCTCGATCTACGTCAACGACGCGTTCGTCCCGGTCGAGTTCGCGCTCGAGACGTCCCGCCTGCTCCCGGGGGTCATCCCATGGATCACGAGTGAGCACGAGCACAACGGCCTCCGCGCGGGAGATGTGCTCGAGCGGCTCATCGACCTCGCGCACGGGCGCCGCGTGCGCTGACCCCTCACAGCGGGTTCAGCGGCCTCCGGCCGCATGGACTTATTCTAAAGAAACCTTGCGAAAGGAGTCTTTAGGATCTATCGTCGTGCCATGACCGCCGACGAGAACCCGCAGCGCGAGACCGGCGCAGACCGCGACGCGCGCGAACGCATCTCCGACCCCGCGCGCATCCGGGCCCTCGCTCATCCCGTGCGTCTCAAGCTGCTCGACCACCTCGGCGACGTCGACGCGGCGACCGCGACCGAATGCGCCGAGGCGATCGGTGAGTCGCCGGCGAGCTGCTCGTTCCACCTGCGGATCCTCGAGAAGTACGGCTACATCGAGCGCGCCGCGCGCCGCGGCCGCGAGAAGCCCTGGCGCGTGCGCGCGAACGACTTCGACCTGCGCCCCGATCCCGACGTGCCGGGGTCGCTGCTGGCCGTCCAAGCGGTCGCCGAGCTCGGACTCGAGTCGGAGTTCCTGCGCGTGCGCGACTACTTCTCGCGCGTCGAGCACGAGGACGACGACTGGGTGCAGGCCTCGACGTTCACCCGTTCCACGTTCTGGGCGACGGCCGAGGAGCTCGCCGAACTCAGCCGCGAGGTGCAGAACCTCACCGACAGATTCGCGGGTCGCAGCGCCGACCCGTCCAAGCGGCCTCCGGGAGCGCGTCACGCGCGGTTCCTCGCCGTCGTCAACCCCGACCCCGAGGAGACCCGATGAGCACCGAGGCATCCGAAACCGCCGACGCCGCACCGCGCCGCCGTCGCCTTCCGATCGCGTTCGAGGCACCGGGCTTCGGCCGCCTGTCGACCGCCTGGGTCTTCACGAACCTGGGCGACAGCGCGCTCTACCTCATGGTCGCGGTGTGGGTGAAGCAGTTCACGGGCTCCGACGTCGCGGCGGCGTTCGTCTTCGTCGCGCTCGGCCTGCCCGCGATTCTCGCGCCGTTCATCGGCATGATCGCCGACCGGATGTCGCGCAAGCGCCTCCTCGTCGCGAACAACGTCGCGATGGCGCTCATCGTGCTGTCGCTCCTGCTCGTGAGCGGCCCGGATCAGCTGTGGCTCATCTACACCGCGATCTTCCTCTACAGTGCGGGCGGGTATGCGACCGCTGCGGCGCAGTCCGGCATCATCCGCGGAATGCTGCGCGACGACCAGCTCGCGAGCGGCAACGGCGTGCTCTCGACGATCGACAACGGCTTCCGCCTCGTCTCCCCGCTCATCGGCACGGCGCTCTATGTGGTGTTCGGCGCGCACGCGGTCGTGCTGCTCACCGCGGTGTGCTTCGCAGTGTGCGCCGTCGTGCTGATCGGGCTGCCGGTGCGCGACGCGGCCCCCGAACGCGCGGAATCCCGCGGCTACCTCCGCGAGCTCGTGGCCGGGTTCGAGCACCTCGTGCGCGTGGTCCCGCTCCGGCGTCTCACGATCGCGATCGCGGTGGCCTTCGGTGCGACAGGGCTCTTGAACGTCATCATCTTCCCGGCGCTCGACGCGATGAACGCGGATGCCGCGGCCATCGGCTGGCTCGTGCCGCTGCAGGGCGTCGGGGCGCTCGTCGGCGGCATCCTGTCGGCGACGCTCGTGACGAAGCTCGGTGAGGGCCGAGCCGCCGCGCTGGGCCTCGTGATGCTCGCGCTCGGTTCGATGCTCCTGCCGCTCGGCTCGCTCCCCATCGCCGCGTGCGGCATGGTGGTCGCCGGCTTCGGCATCCCGATCACCGTCGTGGGGTTCTCGACGATGCGCCAGCGGCTCACACCCGATGCGCTCCAGGGCCGCACCGCGGCGGCCGCGAACGTGTCGCTCAACCTGCCGCAGACGGTGGTGTCGATCGTGGGCGCAGGGCTTCTCGCCGTCGCGGACTATCGCTTGCTCATCTGGGTGACGGTCGCCGTGGTGCTCCTCGGTGCGGCACTCGCCGCGACCGCTCGCACGACGGCGGCGACCAGTCCCGACGAGGGCCTCGCAGGCGACGGTCCGACGGGCGAGGCGGTCGCGTGAGCGCGCTCAGCGCAGCGCGATGCGCGTGTGCGTCTGCTCGGCGCCGCCCTCCTTCTTGAGCGAGCGGAGGAGCGCGTCGAGAGCCGCCATATCGGGCACACGGATGTGCAGGTGGTAGTCGTACGGGCCGGTGACGTGCGCGGCATCCGTCACCGCTGAAAGCGCACGCGCCCATTCGAGGAACTCATCCGAGTCGCGGTCGGCGCGCAGCCGCACGTCGATGAAGGCCTCGATGCCGCCCTTCGCCGTCGCGGGGGCCTCTTCGCCGAGCACCGCGCGGTAGCCGACGATCACCTCGGCACGCTCGAGACGGCGGACCCGTGCCGCCACGGCGTTCGTGCTGAGGCCGACCTCGCGTCCGATGGCGCTGAAAGAAGCGCGACCGTCCTCCACGAGAATCGCGAGAATCCGCTCGTCGAGCTCGTCCATGCCGCGAATCTACCCGTGTCGCCGAGGATCTTGCAGTCCGGCCACCGACGGCGGCCGATACTGCCGGGCATGAACCCCCTCGCCGCCCTCACCGGCGGAGCGCTCGCGGGCTTCGCCATCGCCGTGCCCGTCGGCGCGATCGGCGTGCTGCTCATCCAGGAGGGGATGCGGCGTGGCATCCGTCTCGCCCTTTCCGCGGCGGCCGGGGTCGCGAGCGTCGACGCGCTCTACTGCCTCATCGCCGTGGTCGCGGGCGCCGCCGTCGCACCGTTCATCACGCAGATCGAGCCGTGGCCCGCGGTGGTCGGCGGGATCGCCCTCGTCGGGATCGCGGCGCTCGGGCTGCGCAGGGGCTTCGCGCGACAAGGGCTTCCCGGCACCAGCCCTGGGGTTGAGAGGTCGGCGCTCGGCGGCTTCCCCCTGTTCTTCGGGCTCACGCTCATCAACCCGGCGACGGTCGTCTACTTCCTCGCGATCGCGACGGGCCTGGCGGACCTGTGCGCCGATCCGTTCGCGGCCGTACTCTTCGTCACCGGCGCGGGCGTCGCGTCTTTCGTGTGGCAGACGGCGCTCGTCGCCGCGGGCGCGCTCTTCGGGCGACGCGCGTCGCCGCGCGTACAGCACATCACGGTCGTCATCGGCTACGTGATCGTCGCGGGATTCGGGGTCGCACTGCTCGTGCGCGCGCTGGTTTAGCGCCCGGCAGGGGGCTCAGAGCCCGCGGCGACTCAGCGTCATGTGCACGACGCCGCTCGGCGACGACACCTGTTCGATGTCGTAGTCCGCCTCGAGTCCCTCGAGGCCGTCCCACACGCGCTCGCCGCGGCCGAGCACGATCGGCACGACGACGAAGTGCGCGACGTCGACGACCCCGGCGGCCATGAACTCGCGGATCGTCGTCGCACCGCCTCCCAGGCGGACGTCGCGGCCTCCGGCGGCCTCCTTCGCGGTGGCGACCGCCTCTTCTGGCGTCGCGTCGATGAAGTGGAACACCGTGCCGCCCTCCATCTCGATCGACGGGCGGGGATAGTGGGTCAGCACGAACACGGGGGTGTGAAACGGCGGGTTCGGACCCCACCAGCCACGCCATTCGTCGTCTTCGCCGACTTTCGTCCAGGGTCCTGTCTCGGCCGTGAACTTGCGCCGACCCATGATCTCGGCTCCGATGCCGAGCGTCTCATGCCGTTCGGCGAATGCGTTGTCGAGGCCGTCGCTTCCGCCGGACTCCCCGAGCATCGCGCGCCCGAAGCGCGTTGCGAACATCCATTCGTGCAGGCGTTCGCCGGCGTGCCCGAACGGCGCGTCGAAGCTCTGGGGTTCGCCCGTGCCGAAGCCGTCGAGCGAGATGGAGAAGTTCTGGACGCGGACGAGAGACATGGCGATGCACCTCCGAGATGCGCGGATCACACGCTCTTGGCACGGTAGACCCACCCGCCGACACCGCGACAGTGGGTGCGCGGCGGCTTCAAGCGAACGAGACGGATGCCGCGGCATCCGTGATCGGCGCCCCTGCGTCCTCGGCGGCGAGCCGACGTGCGATCGCGGCGACCGCCTCGCGACCCGCGCGGTTCGCCCCGATCGTCGACTGCGACGGACCGAAGCCGATGAGGTGCACGCGCGGCTCGCGCAGCGGCTGGGTGCCCCGCATCGTGATGCCGCCGAGTTCGTTGCGCAGCCCGAGCGGATCGAGGTGGACGAGCGAGGCCTTGAAGCCCGTCGCCCACAGGATGGCGTCGACGGGAGTGAACGAGCCGTCTGCCTCGCGCACACCGTGCGGCTCGATCGCCGTGAACATCGGGCGCCGCTCGAGCGCCCCGCGTGCCTTCGCCGCACGGGCATACGGCGTCCACGGCAGACCCGTGTAGCCCACGACGCTGCCCGTCGGCCGACCGGCCTCGACGTCGGCGATCACTTTCGCGATCGTCTCGCGGCCGGTCGTCTCGGGCATGAACTCGCCCTCGATGAAGACCGGCTCGCGCCGGGTGTACCAGAAGGTCGTCGCGCCGCGGGAGATCTCCTCGAGCTGCTGGATGGCCGAGATTCCGCCGCCCACGATCGCGACGCGCTGACCGGCGAACTCATCCGCCGAACGGTAGTCGCGCGTGTGCAGCTGGCGGCCCAGGAAGCCGTCCTTGCCGGGATGGTCCGGAAGCACCGGGTTGTCCCACGTGCCCGTCGCGTTGACCACGAAGCGCGTGATCCACACGCCGCCGTCGGTCTCGATCACGAGATCGCCGGTCGGCGAGTCGTCTGCGCGGCGCACCGCGGTCACGTGAACGGGCCGCAGGATCGGCAGCCCGAGCTCGCGTTCGTACGCGGCGAAGTACCGGGGCACGGCCTTGCGGCTCTGCTCGCGGTCATCGACCGGGGGCTGGCGGATGCCGGGAAGATCGAAGATCCCGTTGACGGTGGCCATCGTGAGCGACGGCCACCGGTGCTGCCACGCGCCGCCGGGAGCGGGCGCGGCGTCGAGCACGACGTACGTGCGGGCGGCCGCCGGTTCAGTGAGCGCGCTCGCGAAGCCCCGCCGCTGCAGGTGGTACGCCGCCGAGAGCCCCGCCTGTCCGGCGCCGATGACGACGACGGTCGCGCGGCGGGGTTCGGAGATCACGGCGGATGCAACAACCGGCGCGCTCGGAACCTTCCGGGCGCTGAGCGCGGTTGGCCTAGCGTTGTCATCATGACCCACCTCATCGCCGGCGTCGAGACCGGAGGAACGAAGGTCGTGGCGGCCGTGGCCCGCGCAGATGAACCCGGTCGGATCGTCGACGAGATCGAGATCCCGACGACGACTCCCGACGAGGTGGGGTCCCGCGTACGCGCATTCCTGGGTCGGCATGCCGGCGTCCAGCATGTCGGGATCGCGGCCTTCGGCCCTGTCGACCTCGACCCCGATTCACCCGCGTACGGCTCGGTCACCTCGACACCGAAGCCCGGATGGTCCGGCGCTCGGCTCGCCGACCTGGTGGACGGGCGCCCGCACACGATCGTGTCGGACGTCACGGGCGCGGCTCTCGGCGAGCACGCTCGAGGCGCGCTCGTCGGGATTCCCGACTCGGCATACATCACGATCGGCACCGGGGTCGGAGTCGGCGCGCTCGTCGACGGACGCCCGTTCTCGGACACCGCGCACCCCGAGCTCGGCCACATCGCGATGCGCCGCCACCCCGACGACGACTTCGACGGAGTCTGCCCCTTCCACGGAGGAGACTGCGTCGAGGGGCTCGCCGCGGGGCCGGCGATCGCAGAGCGCTGGGGCAGACCGACGCGCGAGCTGGGCGACGTGCTCGACCGCGCGGTCGCCGTCGAGGCGTGGTACCTCGGCCAGCTCGTCGCCACCGTCACCTACGCGTACCGACCGCAGCGGATCGTCATCGGCGGAGGCGCCACGAAGATCCCGGGGCTGCTCGACGCCGTGCGCGAGGCGTCGGTGCGCGAGATCCGCGGGGCGCTGGGGGTGGGGCATCCGTCGAATCAGCTCGACACCTACCTCGTGCCGCCCGCCCTCGGCGACCGGGCCGGTGTGATCGGCGCACTCCACCTCGCCGCCGCGCACGCGGGTTGATTCCGCGCGCGGCGAGGGTGGCGAGCCCTCGCCCGACAGCTCGCACCGCGCGAGAATGGTCGGATGGCTGAATCCCACCAGGTCGAGGTGAGCGCCCTCGCGATCAACGTCGCGGTCCCGGAAGAGCTGCGGTGGGCGGATGCGCGCCGCGGGCAGAAGTTCGAGCTGCACACCCTCAACGTGCGCCTGATGCCGGACGGCACGTTGGCGGTCAAGGCGTACGGCAAGCCGCTCGAGGGCGGGCGTGCGGGCTATGTCCCCTTCCGGATGCCGGA
>Ga0182740_1000623_pt1 | contig 33815 bp, 24 predicted proteins | sample eDN5th37CKraftBY_FD_128872 | JGI IMG/M metagenome (GOLD analysis project Ga0182740, IMG submission 128872) | Enriched backyard soil microbial communities from Emeryville, California, USA - eDNA 5th pass 37_C Kraft BY (version 2) (version 2) | ecosystem: Environmental > Terrestrial > Soil >...
ATGTCTGGCTTCATCCCCGGCCTCGGCGGCACTATGCGCAACGCCGCCCCGCGAGGGCGGGGCTATCCCGCCGGGGCCTCCACCCTTAAAGAAGGGCCTGCCCCGAGACAGGTCGGGCCGGCACGCCGGAGTCTGCTTGTTGCGGTTGTTCCGGGGCGCGCCCGCGGGGGCGGGCGCCGGCGGGACGCCCAGCAGAGATGGAGAACACCTTCGATGGCATCCGACGATGCCCGGCCTCGGTCCTCCCTGATCGTCCCGCTGCTGTTCATGCTGGTGGGGCTCGGCATCCTGCTGGGGCTCGGCTTCTGGCAGCTTGAGCGCAAGGCATGGAAAGAAGGGCTGATCGCGACGCTGAACGCCAAGCTTGCGGCTCCCGCGAGCGATCTGCCGACGCCGGAAGCATGGCCCGGCCTCACGGCCGAAAGGGACGAATTCACCCGCGTGCGGTTGACCGCGACCTTCCTGCCCGGGCGCGATGCGCTGGTGTTCACGAACGGGTCTCCGCTGCGGCCGGATGTGAAGGGCATCGGCTATTGGGTGTTCACGCCCGCCCGCCTGGCCGACGGACGGCTGATCGCGATCAACCGTGGCTTCGTGCCGGAGGCGCAAGGGAGTGCCGCGCGCCTGCCGGCCGATGCGGCTCCGGCACCGGTGGACATGGTGGGTGCGCTGCGCTGGCCGGAGCCGCGCGGAGCCTTCACGCCGGCGGATGATCTTTCCCGAGGCATGTTCTTCGTGCGCGACATTCCGGCGATGGCCGCCGCCCTTGGCTGGGGTGACGTCCCGGCCGTCTATATCGATCTCGAATCCCCGGCGCCTGCCGGCCCCGGTCCCCGACCCGGGCCGCTGGCCGTATCCCTGCCCAACCGGCATTTCGAGTATGCGATCACCTGGTTCGGCCTTGCCGCCAGCCTTGTCGCCGTGTTCGGCTTCTGGGTGGCCTCGCGCCGCCGAAGCCGCCTCCCGTTCCCCGATGGTGGCGCGCCCTAAAACCACCCCGAAGCTGCCGAACAAGATCGGCCGCGCCGGGCCCGTGTTGATTTCGGCGCGGGTGCTCTAAGCTCGCGCGCGCAAGCGTCGTGTTTCGCGGCGGCTGCGCCGAAGCCGGTGCCGGCGGTGAGCGAGGGGCCGGGATGTGCCGGCAGGAGGCAGCGATGAGATCGCAAGGGATGATCGGCGGCTGGTTTCATGGTCGGCCCTTTGGCCGGTTCCATGGTCGCTTCCTTGACCTTGCGGGGCTCGGTCGCGTGGCCTCGGGCCTTGCCGTTCTCGTGCTGGCGATGACCGCCGCTGCCGCCGAGCCGGCCGATCCCGCGCTGCTGCGCATCGTGGAAGGCCCCCAGCGCGCCCCGGAAAATGTCGCGCGCGACACCTATCGCAACCCCGCAGAGACGCTGCGCTTTCTCGGCCTCACTCCGTCCATGACCGTGGTGGAGATTTTGCCCGGCGGGGGCAAAGCCTACTGGACGGAAATTCTCGCGCCCTATCTGCGTGACAAGGGCAAATACGTCGCCGCCATCGCTGATGGCGAGGCCGCGTCCGACGCGCGAAAGCGGGTCAATACCGACTTCCGCAACAAGCTCGTGAACGATCCCCAGCTCTATGATCGGGCGCAGGTCAACCTGTTCGGGACCGACCGGCGGGACATCGCGCCGCCGAACAGCGCGGACATGGTGCTGACCTTCCGCAATCTGCATAACTGGATGGCGTCCGGCGACGTCGAAGCGGTGCTGGAATCGATCCATAAGGCGCTGAAGCCCGGCGGCATCCTCGGCATCGAGGAGCATCGCGGCAGCCCCGACCAGCCGCAGGACCCGGCAGCGAAATCCGGCTATGTGCGCGAGGACTATGCCATCGCCCTGATCGAGAAGGCCGGCTTCAGGCTGGAAGCAGCTTCGGAGGTGAATGCCAATCCGAAGGACACGAAGGATCACCCCGGTGGCGTCTGGACGCTGCCGCCGTCCTATCGCCTCGGCGATCAGGACCGCGCGAAATACGCCGAGATCGGTGAAAGCGACCGGTTCCTGCTGCGCTTCGTCAAGGCGCCGAAATAGCCGCCCCGACAGGAACCGGACATTCAGGCGACGCCGACGCGCAGCAGGTCGTGCAGGTGCAGAATCCCGATGGGCCGGGCGTTCTCGACGACCACGAGCTGGCTCTTGTTGGCGCTGTTGAGCAACTCCAGCGCCTCGCTGGCGAGCTGCTCCGGCCGCACCGTCAGGGGCGTGCGGGTCATGATATTCTCGACGCGGGCGGATAGCAGGTCCGCCCCCATGTGCCGGCGCAGGTCGCCGTCCGTGATGATGCCGGCCAGCCGCCCGTCCGTTTCCGCGATGACCACGCAGCCGAGGCTTTTGGCGGAAATCTCCACCACCGCGCCGGACATCGGCGTGCCGACCGTGACGAGCGGAATGCCCGTGCCGGTGCGCATGAGATCGCGGACGAATTTCAGCGACGCACCAAGCCGCCCGCCCGGATGGAAAGTCGCGAATTCGCTGGCGGTGAAGCCCCGTCCTTCCAGAAGCGCGATGGCCAGCGCGTACCCCAGCGCCTGCTGCATCAGAGTGGATGTGGTCGGCGCCAGATTGTGCGGGCAGGCTTCGCGGGCCTGCGGCAGCACCAGCGCCACGTCGGCCGCAGCGCCGAGCGTGGACGTGCCGCTGCCGGTGATGGCGATCAGGCCGATGCGGAAGCGGCGGGAATAGTCGATCAGGTTCTTCAGTTCAGCGGTCTCGCCGGACCAGGACAGCGCGACAATGGCATCGTCTGCCGTGATCATGCCGAGATCGCCATGGCTGGCCTCGGCCGGGTGGACGAAAAAGGCGGGTGTGCCGGTGGAGGCGAGGGTCGCCGCGATCTTCCTGCCGACATGGCCGGATTTGCCCATGCCGGACACGATCACCCGGCCACGGGCATGCCGGATCAGGTTGACGGCGGCGGAGAAGGGCTCGCCCATGCCGTTGGCCAGCATGGCCGCAAGGGCCGCAAGGCCATCGGTCTCCGCTTCCAGCGTGCGCAGGGCGGAAGCGATCGCCTTGGCGGGCGGAACGGCTGGCTGCGGGGCGGCAGGCTGGGTCATCGCGAGGACAGCTCCGAAATCCGGCAGGGAAAGGATGGCGGCTGATATCACGGCCGGGCCGTCGCCGCGACCCTCGGCTGAGGCCCGGCATTTCATCCCGCCGACCCAGGGCGGGGCGGAAGGCCGCAGCGGCGGCATCGGCGGAAGATGGCAACGGCCTGTTAACCATCAACCAGTCGTTAACCATAAGTCCTTTAATCCGTTAACGAAACCTAACGGCCTGCCGAGAGGTCCCAGCGCGTGCCCGCCCGCCGTCCGCAATTCCATCTGCTCGCCTTCGGCGTGGTCGCGGCCATGGCCGGCTGGGCCGCAACGGGCGTGTGGCCGGCTGCTGCGCAATCGGGCCTGCTGGCGCCTATGCTGGAGAGTGGCGCTGTCCGGCCCGGCTTCCGTCCGGCGATGCCGGGAGAGGACGTTTCCGGCCCCGGCGGCTTCGAGAATGCGGCAGCTTCGGCGTCTATCGGCCGATCCGGTTTCAACTCCCGTCGCGGCCCGCCGCCGACCGGGACGACCGCATTTCGCTCCCGCCCCGCGGTCGTGCCTGCGCAGCCAGCCCCGGCGCCGGTCTCCCGCCGGCCGCAGCGGCGCGGCGCCCCCGATGTGACGGGAAGCGTCACTCCTTATCCCTCGGTCGTCCCGGTGCGCCGCCGTCCTCCGGAGGCGGAGCCCTTCGCCGCGCTGGGCTGGCGCGCAGGGGCGTTTCTGGTGTTTCCCGCGATCGATCTGACGGCCGGATACGATACCAATCCGGCTCGTCGCAAGGGTGGCACGGGGTCTGCCGTGACGACCGTGGCGCCGGAACTGGTGGTGCGGTCGGACTGGTCCCGCCATTCGCTGAATGCGGAACTGCGCGGCAGCTACACGACCTTCGCGTCGGCGCCGGATCTCAATCGTCCGCTGTTCAATGCGCTGATCGATGGCCGGATCGACGTCAGCCGGGACCTCAGCCTCGACCTTCAGGCGCGGGGCGCCATCGGTACCGACAATCCCGGCAATCCCAATACCGAGGCGGGCCTGTCGCGGCTGCCGGTCTATACGAGCACCGGCGTGACGGTGGGGCTGACCCAGCGGCTGAACCGGCTCGAGATATCGGCCAAGGCGCTGGCGGACCGGACGGCCTATGGGGCTTCCAGCTTTACGGACGGAACCACCTTCGACAATCGGGACCGCAGCTATAACCAGGTCGAATTCAGGCTGCGCGCCGGCTACGAGACCGTTCCGGGTTTCAAGCCCTTCGTCGAGGTCGAGACCGACCGGCGGCTCCATGACGAGAAATTCGACCGGGCCGGCTTCGAGCGGGACTCGACCGGCCGGACCGCCCGCGTCGGCGTTGCGCTCGATCTGCCGCGCGGCCTGCGCGGGGAAGTGTCCGGCGGCTACACGGTCCGCGACTATCGCGATCCGGCGCTGCGGCAGGTCAAGGGCTTCGTCTTCGACGGGTCGCTGGTCTGGGCGGCGACCGGTCTCACCAACGTGACGCTCACGGCGAAGTCGGCCGTCAACGAACTGATCCGTCCGGGAGAGTCAGGCTATCTCACGCAGGATGTGGGCGTGCAGGTGGACCATGCGTTCCGGCGCTGGCTGGTCGGCAGCCTGCGCTTCGGCGTCGGCTTCGATACCTATGAATGCATCTGCCAGTATGACCAGCGTTACACTCTTGCGGCGGCCTTGACCTACAAGGCCACCCGCACGGTGCAGATCAAGGGCGAGGTGCGCCGCGAGATGATGCGGTCCAACGATGCCGGCCGCGACTATACGGCCGACATCGTGCTCTTGGGCGTGCGCCTGCAACGGTAACGCGCCTAGCCGAGCAGGTCCTTGAGTTCTTCACGGAAAGCCGGTGCGATGTCCTTGCGATCCAGCGCATAGGCAACGTTGGCGGCAAGGAAGCCGACCTTGGAGCCGCAGTCGAAGCTCTTGCCCTCGAACTTGAGGCCATAGAATTTCTGGCTTTGCGACAGCGCGATCATCGCGTCGGTGAGCTGGATTTCGTTGCCGGTGCCGCGCTTCTGCTCTGCCAGCAGGCCGAAGATCTCGGGCTGAAGGATATAGCGGCCGGTGATGATGAGATTCGACGGCGCCTCTTCGCGGGGTGGCTTCTCGACCATCTGGTCGATGGCGAACAGCTTGCCCGTCCGCTCGCCGACACCGACCACGCCATACTGGTGGATGCGCTCCATCGGCACTTCCTCCACGGCGATGACGTTGGCCTGTGTGCCGGCCTCCCTTGCCGCCTCCATCATCTGCGCAAGGCAGCCCTTGGGATGCTTCACCAGCACGTCCGGCAGCAGCAGCGCGAAGGGTTCGTCGCCGATCAGCTCGCGCGCGCACCAGACCGCATGGCCGAGGCCGAGCGGCTCCTGCTGGCGGGTGAAGCTGGTGGCGCCGGGGCCGGGCAGGTCCTCGGACAGCAGCTTAAGATCGGCCTTCTTGCCACGCTCCCGGAGCGTCGTTTCCAGCTCGAACTGGCGGTCGAAATGATCCTCGATGACGCCCTTGTTGCGACCGGTGACGAAGATGAAATGTTCGATCCCCGCCTCTCTGGCCTCATCCACGACGTGCTGGATCAGGGGTCGGTCCACCACCGGCAGCATCTCCTTGGGCATGGCCTTGGTGGCGGGAAGAAAACGGGTGCCGAGACCGGCGACGGGAAAAATGGCTTTGCGGATGGGCTTCATGGAAATGCTTGCTGTCTCGAAATCCTGCGGCGGGAAGAAAGTAAGCGGGTAGGGATGAATTGCCGCTTAAATGTGATGGGCTGATGTCGGGCTGCGGCAATGGGCATCAGGCGCATTAACCCGCCGGAAACCTCAATTGTTCCCCATAGGCGGCATGCAGATCGTGGTTGGGGATTCGAAAAACATGCCGGGATCGGAAATCGCCGGAAGCGGCTTCTCGCGCCGCGCGGCGCATGTGGTGGCGGCCGTGGCATGGCTCGGCCTGCTGCCGGTGGCCGCCCATGGCCAGGTGACCGGCTCGCTGCCGCGCTCCAGCGAATGGAGCGGCCAGTCCGGCGCGTCGGGCCACCCCGAGATGACGGCCGAAGCGATCCGCGCGGCGGCGGCCGGCTTCAGGTCCTGCGTCGCCGGCATGGCCGCGGATGCCGCGCGCCGAGGCGTGAGCCGGGCGGCTTATGAGCGGATCACCGCCGGTCTGACGCCGGACCTCAAGATCATGGATTTCATGGATTCCCAGCCCGAGTTCACGCGCTCGTTCTGGGACTATCTCGACATGCTGGTGAGCGATACCCGCATCGAGCGCGGCCGCGCGATGATGGCGCAGCACCGCGCCGCTTTCGATGCCGCGGAGCGCAACACCGGCGTGGACCGCTATGTGGTCGCCGCGATCTGGGGCATCGAATCGAATTTCGGCACCACCGCCGGCGACCGGCCGGTGCTCCGCTCCACCGCCACGCTCGCCTGCGTTGGCCGCCGGCAGGCTTATTTCAAGGATGAGTTCCTGGCCGCTGTCGAGATCGTGGCCCGGGGCGATATCAGCGCGGAGCGGTTCAGGGGCTCCTGGGCAGGCGCGTTCGGCCAGACTCAGTTCATGCCGACGACCTTCAAGCGCCATGCCGTGGATGCGGACGGTGACGGCCGCCGCGACGTGATCGGTTCCGTGGCCGACGCCATCGCCTCGACCTCCAACAATCTCCACAAGGCCGGCTGGCAGCCGGGCCAGACCTGGGGATACGAAGTTGTCGTGCCGAGCGATTTCGATTTCCGGCTGGCGGACCGCAAGACCCGCCTGTCCGTCCATGACTGGCAGCGGCGCGGCATTCATCGCGTGGCGAACCGTGCCTTCCCGCGCGGCAATGACAGCGGCTACATGCTGGTGCCGGCGGGCATCCAGGGCCCGGGCTTCCTGATGCTGAATAATTTCCGCGTCATCATGAGCTACAATCCTTCCGAGGCTTATGCGCTGGCGATCGGCCATCTGGCCGACCGGATGCGCGGCGGCGGCCCCTTCGTGCAGGACTGGCCGCGCTACGAGCGCGTTCTCTCGCGGCAGGACCGGCTGGAGATGCAGCAGCATCTGGCCCGGCACGGTTTCGATGTCGGCGAGGCGGACGGGCGCCTTGGCTCCAGGACGCGGGAGGCTATTCGCGACTTCCAGCGCCGCGCAGGGCAGGTGCCGGATGGCTTTGCCTCCGCCTCGGTTCTCGACCAGTTGCGCGGGCGCTGAAGGCGCGTCGGCCGGCCTTTGCGACCGCCCTCGCGGTTCCCTTCAACTTGACACTTTGCTGTAATATGACTTCGCGGCGGCAGGACTTGCTGGTGCAGGACTTATTGGTGCTTGGCTCGCCTGTCGGGCGCGCCGCCGCAAGGTCAGGCCGCGACGCCGGCATGGGAAGCCGGCGAGCGTGAACCGTTGGGCGAAGTGACGATGCGTGGATGGTTGTCGTCATCGGGGCGATCACGGGCCGGGCGAAAGCGGGCCGGGCTTCCGCGCGGGCTGATGGCGCTTTGTGTCGCCGCCGGCATGCTGGCGCCGCTGCCTGCGGCCGCTCAACTGCTGGACTTTCTGTTCCGTCCCCGTGGCGGACAGGTTTACGAGGTCGATCCCCGCTACCGTCAGCGCCCGGTGCAGAGGCCGGCGGCGCCTGCTGCCGCGGCCCCGGCGGACTCCACCCGCGCGCCCGCGCCGGAGCCGCGCAAGGCCGATGTCGCCGCCACGACCAAGGTGGTCGTGTTGGGCGATTCGCTATCCGACTGGCTGGCTTACGGCCTAGAAGACGCCTGGGCGGAAGCGCCGGAAAATGAAGTTCTCCGCAGGCACCGGGCCTTCTCGGGGCTGATCCGATACGATGCCAAGGGCGACGCCACCTGGGCGCAGACCGCGCGGGAGATCGTCAAGGCCGAGAAGCCGGACTTCGTCGTGATGCTGGTCGGCATCGCCGACCGCCGGCTGATTCAGCCCCGGACGGCCCGCCGGGCTGGCGAGGCGCATGAGGCCGAGGCTCAGAATGGCGAACAGGCCGGGGGAGAGGATGACGACGAGGCGGCCTCCATCGTCGCGCGCGAGCCTCAGGGGGGCGGGGGCGCTCTGGCATATCGCACCGAAGCATGGGCGGAAGCCTATGGACGCCTGATCGACGACACCATGACCGCATTGAAGAGCAGCGGCGCACCGGTGCTCTGGGTGGGCATTCCCTCGATTCTCGGCACCCGTTCGACATCCGATGCCCAGTATCTGAACGGGCTGTACCGGGCGGCGGCGGAAAAGAATGGCGTCGTCTATGTCGATCTCTGGGACGGCTTTGTGGATGAAAACGGCCGCTTCACGCGGCAGGGGCCGGATGTGGACGGGCAGATCCGGCGGCTGCGCACCCAGGACGGCGTGCATTTCACGCTCGCGGGCGCGCGCAAGATGGCCTTCTATGTCGACCGGGAAATCCTGCGGCTGCGCAGCGGGCCCGCGCCTGTCGCCCTGGTGGCGCCATCGGAAGCGGTTCCCGAAGACCCTTCGGCGCGCAAGCAGCCGGACGAGCCGCAGAAGCCCGCAGGCCCCCGCGCGCGCGCCCTTGCGGGACCGGTGCTGCCGCTGACGGCCATGATGCGGGACAGTGAGGAACTGCTGGGCGGTCAGCCGTCCGGCCGGTCCGGCAAGCCGATGTTGCGCCCGCTTGCGAGCGGCGGAGGCGCGCCGGCCGGCCGCGCCGACGATGCCACCTGGCCACGCTCGGCGATCGACTATGTGGAGGCCCAGCCGGGCGCCACTCCGGTGGTGGCCGTTGCGGCGCCGCCGAAGGATATGACAAAGACGCCGGCCCGGTCCGAACAGGCGAAAGCGAAAGCCGTGCGGCCGCGCCCCGCCGGGCCGCCGGTCGCGGTCAGTGGTCCGCCGCAGCCCGCCCCGCCTCGCTCGGCTTTCGGCTCGTTCTTCGGATTGTTCAGGTAATTCCGGCAGACGGACAGCCATCCCGAATGCGCGTGATGGAGCCGGAGTGCCCGATTGCTCGGGCCGCTCCGGAGCCCCGGCCTTGAGAGGATCGCAGCCGGGACTTCAGGATCTGTTTCGCCGTCGTCAGCGCGGCAGCAGGGTCGAGCCCATCAGATATTTGTCCACGGCATGGGCGGCCTGCCGGCCCTCGCGGATGGCCCAGACCACCAGCGACTGGCCGCGGCGCATGTCGCCCGCCACGAAGACTTTGTCCACGGAGGTGCGATAGCCGATGGTGTCGGCCTTCACATTGCCGCGCGGATCGAGATCGGCGCCGAGGGCTTCCAGCATGCCGGCTCTGACCGGGTGGACGAAGCCCATGGCGAGCAGCACGAGATCCGCCTCCACTTCGAACTCCGTGCCGGGAATGGGCTGGACCTTCTCGTCCGCCCGCACGCAATGCAGCGTCGTCACGTTGCCATGTCCGTCACCGGAAAAGCGCTGGGTGAGAACGGAGAAGTCGCGCTCCGCGCCCTCCTGATGGCTTGAGGAGGTGCGCAGCTTCAGCGGCCAGTCCGGCCAGGTCAGCAGCTTGTTCTCCTTCACCGGCGGCTGCGGCATCACCTCGAAATTGAGCACCGAGGCAGCGCCCTGCCGGACCGACGTGCCGATACAGTCGGAGCCGGTGTCGCCGCCGCCGATGACCACGACCTTCTTGCCGGTGGCGAGGATCGGCTCGATCAGTTCTTGCGGCTCGTGGCCGATGCGCCGGTTCTGCTGCGGCAGGAATTCCATCGCGAAATGGATACCCTTCAGGTCCCGGCCGGGGATCGGCAGGTCGCGCGGCTGCTCCGAGCCGCCGGCCAGCACCACCGCATCGTGGCTGCGAACGAGATCGCCGATCAGGATGTTGTTGCCGACATGGGCGCCATATTCGAACTTCACGCCCTCGGCTTCGAGCTGGGCGATGCGGCGGTCGATATGGTGCTTCTCAAGCTTGAAATCCGGAATGCCGTAGCGCAGCAGGCCGCCGGCCTTGGCATGTTTCTCGAACACGCGCACGTCATGGCCGGCGCGGGCGAGCTGCTGGGCGCAGGCAAGGCCCGCCGGTCCCGAGCCGATCACTGCCACGGTGCGGCCGGTGCGCTGCGCGGGCGTTTGCGGCGTGACCCACCCGTTCTCGAACGCCTTGTCCACGATGGCGCATTCGATGGTCTTGATGGTGACCGGTGTGTCCTCAAGGTTGAGGGTGCAGGACGCCTCGCACGGGGCGGGGCAGACGCGGCCGGTGAATTCCGGAAAGTTGTTGGTGGAATGCAGGTTGCGCGCCGCTTCCTGCCAGTCGTTCCGGTAGACGAGATCGTTCCAGTCCGGAATCTGGTTATTCACCGGGCAGCCCGTGTGGCAGAATGGAATGCCGCAATTCATGCAGCGCGCGGCCTGCTCCCGCGTATCCGTGTCGCCGAGCGGCACCACGAATTCGCGATAGCTGCGGATACGCTCCGCGACCGGCTCGTAGGTGCGGTCGCTGCGTTCGATTTCGAGAAATCCTGTGACCTTGCCCATGGCGATTACGCTCCTGCGGCCAGACGCGGCTGTTCGGCTTCGAGCGCCTTGAGTTCCTTCAGGGCGCGGCGGTATTCGACCGGCATGACCTTGCGGAATTTCGGCAGGAACTCGTCCCAGTTGGCGAGGATATGCGCGGCGCGGGCCGATCCCGCGAACCGCGCATGGCGGGCAATGAGAAGATGCAGGCGCGCCGCGTCATAGCGGCTCAGGTCTTCCAGCACTTCGACGCGGCCGGAGGTCATGAGGTCGGCCTTATGACCATAGGCCCGCATGTTGATGTCTTCCTCCTCCGGCACCGGTTCGAGTTCGACCATCGCCATGTTGCAGCGCTGGGCGAAGCTGTCGTCCTCGTCGAGGACATAGGCGATGCCGCCGGACATGCCGGCCGCGAAGTTGCGCCCGGTGCGTCCGAGCACGACGACGAGGCCGCCGGTCATGTATTCGCAGCAATGGTCGCCGGCGCCTTCCACCACCGCGATGGCGCCGGAATTGCGGACGGCGAAGCGTTCGCCCGCGACGCCGCGGAAATACACCTCGCCCTCGGTCGCGCCATACAGCACCGTGTTGCCGACGATGATGGACTCTTCCGGCACGATGCCGGCATCGGCAGCGGGGCGCACGATGATGCGGCCGCCGGAGAGGCCCTTGCCGACATAGTCGTTGGCCTCGCCTTCGAGATCGAAGGTGATGCCGCGCGCGAGCCAGGCGCCGAACGCCTGGCCGGCGGTGCCGGTCAGCTTCACATGGATGGTGTCGTCCGGCAGGCCCGCCGCGCCGTAGCGCTTCGCCACCTCGCCGGACAGCATCGCGCCGGCGCTGCGGTTCACGCTGCCGATCGGCGTCACGAGCGCGACCTTCGCGCCGCGTTCGAGCGCCGGCCGTGCTTCCTCGATCAGCTTGCGGTCCAGAACCTTCTCAAGATGATGATCCTGCGCCTCGGTGCGGTAGATGCCGACGCCCTGCGGCGCGTCCGGCTTGTGGAACAGTTTCGAGAAATCAAGGCCGCGCGCCTTGGACTGGGCGACGACCCGCTGGCGATCCAGCATCTGGAGCTGGCCGATCATCTCGTTGACGGTGCGGTAGCCCATCTCCGCCATCAGTTCGCGCACTTCCTCGGCGACGAAGAAGAAGTAATTGATGACGTGCTCCGGCTGGCCCCGGAACCGCTTGCGCAGCACCGGGTCCTGGGTCGCGACCCCGACCGGGCAGGTGTTGAGATGACACTTGCGCATCATGATGCAGCCGGCCGCAATCAGCGGCGCTGTGGCGAAGCCGAACTCGTCCGCGCCGAGCAGCGCACCGACCACCACGTCCCGGCCGGTGCGGATGCCGCCATCGACCTGCACGGTGATGCGGCTGCGCAGCCGGTTCGCCACCAGCGTCTGGTGGGTCTCGGCAAGGCCGATCTCCCAGGGCGAGCCGGCATGTTTGATGGAGGTCAGCGGCGAGGCGCCGGTTCCCCCTTCATAGCCCGCGATGGTGACATGGTCGGCGCGCGCCTTCGCGACGCCCGCCGCGACCGTGCCGACGCCGACTTCCGACACCAGCTTGACCGAGACGTCGCCCGACGGGTTGATGTTCTTCAGGTCGTAGATGAGCTGGGCAAGATCCTCGATGGAATAGATATCGTGGTGGGGCGGCGGCGAGATCAGGCCGACACCCGGCGTCGAATGGCGGACGCTGGCGATGGTCTGGTCCACCTTGTGGCCGGGAAGCTGGCCGCCTTCGCCGGGCTTGGCGCCCTGCGCCATCTTGATCTGCATCACGTCGGAATTGACGAGATATTCCGCCGTCACGCCGAAGCGGCCGGAAGCGATCTGCTTGATGGCCGAGCGCATCGAATCGCCGTTCGGCATCGGCTTGAAGCGGTCGGCTTCCTCACCGCCCTCGCCGGTGTTCGACTTGCCGCCGATACGGTTCATCGCGATGGCGAGAGTGGTGTGCGCTTCGCGCGAGATCGAGCCATAGGACATCGCGCCGGTGGCGAAGCGCCTGACGATCTCGGCGGCCGGCTCGACCTCGTCGAGCGGAACAGGCTTGCGGCCGTCCTCGGCTGCGCTGCGGATGCGGAACAGGCCGCGGATGGTCAGCAGCCGTTCGCTCTGGTCGTTGATGAGCTTGGCGAAGGCGCGATACTGCTCCAGCGAGTTGCCGCGCACGGCATGCTGGAGCGAACCGACCGTCGCGGCAGTCCAGACATGCTCCTCGCCACGCACGCGATAGGCATAGTCGCCGCCGATATCCAGCGCATTGCGGTAGATCGGGGCGTCACCGAAGGCGTCGCGATGACGCTGCAACGTGTCCGCCGCGATATCATCGAGGGAGATGCCCTCGATGCGTGTCGCGGTGCCGGTGAAGAATTCGGCGATGACGTCCGAACGCAGGCCGATCGCATCGAAAATCTGCGCCCCGCAATAAGATTCGTAAGTGGAGATGCCCATCTTGGACATCACCTTCATCAGGCCCTTGTCGATGGACTTGATGAAGCGCTTGACGATTTCCTTGTCGTCGAGCGGCTGCGGCAGGTCGCCCTTCATCGCGATCAGAGATTCGAAGGCGAGATAGGGATTGATCGCCTCGGCGCCATAGCCGGCAAGGCAGGCGAAGTGGTGAACCTCGCGCGGCTCGCCGGATTCGACCACGAGGCCGACCGAGGTGCGCAGTCCCTGCCGGATCAGATGATGATGCACTGCCGCGCAGGCGAGCAGCGACGGCAGCGCGACGTGTTCGGGGCTCATCCGCCGGTCCGACAGGATGATGATGGTGATGCCCTCGCGGACGGCGGCTTCCGCCTTGCCGCACAGCGAGTCGAGGGCGGTCTTCATGCCGGCCACGCCGGTTTCGGCCGGGAAAGTGGTGTCGAGAGTCAGCGAGACGAAATGGGAATCCGGCAGATCCTTGATGGTCCGGATCTTCTCCAGGTCCTCGTTGGTGAGGATCGGCTGGCGGACTTCGAGCCGCTTGGTGCGCGACATGCCTTCGAGGTCCAGCAGGTTCGGCCGCGGCCCGATGATCGACACCAGGCTCATGACGATTTCCTCGCGGATCGGGTCGATCGGCGGGTTCGTCACCTGGGCGAAGTTCTGCTTGAAATAGGTGAACAGCAGCTTCGGCCGCTCGGACAGCGCCGAGATCGGCGCATCGTTGCCCATGGAACCGGTGGCTTCCTCGCCGGTCGCGCCCATCGGCGCGAGCAGGACCGTGAGTTCCTCCTGCGTGAAGCCGAATGCCTGCTGGCGATCGAGCAGCGCAAGATTTGACAGCGTTGCCTTGGCCGGAACCGCCGGCAGTTCTTCCAGCACGATCTGCGTGCGGTCGAGCCATTCCCGATAAGGGTGGCTGCCGGCAAGCTGCGCCTTGATCTCCTCGTCGGGAATGAGGCGGCCTTCCTCAAGGTCCACCAGGAGCATCTTGCCGGGCTGGAGCCGCCACTTCCGGACGATGTCCTTTTCCGGCACCGTCAGCACGCCCATTTCGGACGCCATGATGATGCGGTCGTCGCGGGTGACGAAGTAGCGGGCGGGACGCAGGCCGTTGCGGTCGAGCGTCGCGCCGATCTGCCGGCCATCGGTGAAGGCGATGGCGGCGGGGCCGTCCCATGGCTCCATCAGCGCGGCGTTGTATTCGTAGAAGGCGCGCCGCTCGTCGTTCATCAGCGGATTGCCGGTCCATGCCTCCGGGATCATCATCATCACGGCATGGGGCAGCGAGTAGCCGCCCTGCACGAGGAATTCGAGGGCATTGTCGAAACACGCGGTGTCGGACTGGCCTTCGTAGGAGATCGGCCACAGCTTGCTGATGTTTTCGCCAAACAGTGGCGAGGACACGGAAGCCTGCCGCGCCGCCATCCAGTTCACGTTGCCGCGCAGGGTGTTGATTTCGCCGTTATGCGCGATCAGCCGGTAGGGATGGGCCAGCGACCAGGTCGGGAAGGTGTTGGTGGAGAAGCGCTGATGCACCAGCGCCAGCGCGCTGATGAAATCGGGATCGTGCAGGTCGGGATAATAGGCGCCGAGCTGGTCGGCGAGAAACATCCCCTTGTAGACGACGGTGCGGCACGAGATCGACACCGGATAATAGTTCGACAGGCGCCGCTCGCGGCGCTGGTAGATCCTGTTGGAGATGGTTTTGCGCAGCAGATAGAGCTTGCGTTCGAAGTCGTCGCTGGACAGCTTCTCGCGGCCGAGGCCGATGAACACCTGCTGATGCACCGGCTCGGTCGGCTTCACCGTTTCGCCAAGGGTGGAGTTGTCGGTCGGTACGTCGCGCCAGCCGAGCAGAGTCAGCCCGCTTCGGGCGATCTGTTCCGCGAAAATAGTGCGGATCACCTGCCGCCATTCCGGCTCATGAGGCATGAACAGCGCGCCGACGGCATATTCGCCGGGGGCGGGGAGGGTGAAGCCGTTCTCTGCGGCCTGCTTCGCGAAAAAGGCATGGGGAATCTGGACGAGGATGCCGGCGCCGTCGCCCGCCCGCGGGTCCGCACCCGTCGCGCCGCGATGCTCCAGATTGCACAGGATGTTAAGGGCGTCCTGCACGATCCGGTGGGATTTGCGGCCCTTGATGTCGGCGATGAAGCCGACGCCGCAGGAGTCCTTGTCCAGAGCGGGATCGTAAAGGCCCATGGGGGCCGGCACGCCGGGGTCGGCGGTGTCTTTGAACGTCTGCGACAAAAGGTTGGGAGGCGGGACACAGGTCTGTCCCGAGCGTTGCACCTTATTCATGTCGCGAACATTCGCTGACTGCATCGTCCCTCCGTGCCGGTTGGGGCCTCGACTTAAAACAACTCCAATTTTCCTCGCGTGGAGGGCACACCGCCCATGTGCCGAGCCGCTTGAGGCGTCCGGCATGTCGAAGTGAACCCATCGTCGCGAAGGTGCAGCCTTGCCTCTCGCTCCCTGCGAAAGCACATGACCGCGAATGCCAGGCCAGCCGGTTTCGTATAAAGGAATAAAATCCTATTTCTACGGACCTCACGGGTTGCTCACCCGTGTGGGCAGGCACTAACAGGACAGCATTGCTGTCCTAAATCAGCCTGCCAAACTTTGACCTCCAACACAAGGGCCAGTTTATGCAGGAAATACGGGCATCTGCCCAACCGCTTCGAACCAATCTTACTGCAATCCCAAAGAACGGTCGAATCGACAGGCCCTGCGCGGGAGCTTTCCGGGAGGGCAAGCGCACGAGGAAAACAAAAGGGCGCGCTCGCGCGCGCCCTTTTCGGGATTTCTTCGTTCAAGGCCGTCCGCCCGGTCGGGGCTCAGGCCGCCAAAAGGGCTCAGGCCGCTTTGGCGTCGATCACCTGCGGGGCGGCGGGCTCGCCGGCGCCGATCCTGATCTGGCGGGGCTTCTTCGCCTCGGGAATTTCCCGGACGAGATCGACGTGGAGAAGCCCGTTTTCAAGGCTTGCGCCGCGTACCTGCACGAAATCGGCGAGCTGGAATACCCGCTCGAAGGCGCGCGCCGCGATGCCCTGATAAAGCACCTCGCCAGCCTTGTCGGCTTTGGCGCTGCGTTCGCCGCGAATGGTGAGGGTGTTTTCCTTCACCTCGATATTCAATTCCGGCTCGGCAAAGCCGGCGACGGCGACACTCACGCGATAATCGTTCTCGCCTGTCCGCTCGATGTTGTAGGGCGGATAGCCCGGCGCGGAAGCGTCGAAATTCGCGCCCTGGTCGAGCAGGGAGAACAGACGGTCGAAACCGACGGTGGAACGATAAAGGGGAGCAAGATCAAATGTACGCATAGCATATCCTCCTGAAGCGACATGCGGTTGATGAATCCGCCATTTGGCCGGATTCGGATCGCGCAGCCCATCGGGGCCTGCACGATACTTAAACTGGGTTCGGGCTGAGGCCCTTTCAAGAGGGCACGGGGAAGCGGAGGTTTGTCGCCGTGCCGCCGGACACCCGGTTGAGGCCCGGCCGGATGCTGCTAAAAGAGGACGCTTCAGCTTTCATGCGCCCGGGTCCCGCGGGCTGATCGGCAGACCGTATGCTGGTTTCGATTCCTGCCAACCCGATTCCCGAAGATGCCGTTTCAGGGATGCTGCGCACCGACGATGGCGTGGAACTGCGGTTCGCGCGTTTTGCGCCGCCGCCTGGCCGCAAGGGCACCGTCTGTATCTTTCAGGGCCGCTCGGAATTCATCGAGAAATATTTCGAGACGGTCCGCGACCTGCGGCGGCGGGGTTTCGCCGTGGCGACATTCGACTGGCGCAGCCAGGGCGGCTCCGAAAGGCTCATCCGGCATGCGCCGCGAAAAGGCTATGTGCGTCGCTTCGACGATTACCAGCACGATCTTGAGGCTTTCGTCCGGCAGGTCGTGCTGCCGGACTGCCCGCCCCCGTTCTATGCGCTCGGCCATTCGATGGGCGGCCTGAACCTGCTGCGGGCCGCCAGCAAAGGCATGCACTGGTTCGAGCGAATCGTGCTGTCGGCGCCGCTGATCGGGCTGACCAATCTGCGGATGCCGGGGCTTTCCCGCGCGGTCATCAAGACCATGCGACTGGCCGGCATGGGTGAGAGTTATATCCCGCGGCGCGATGCCAGCATGCTCCAGTCGGCGCCCTTCACCGGCAATCCCCTCACGTCCGATCCGGTCCGCTATGCGCGCAACGCGGCCGTGCTGGAGGCCGCGCCACAGCTTGCGATCGGCTGGCCGACGGTCGCCTGGACCGACAGCGCCTTTGCCGCCATCGCGGAAGCGGCGACTGCGCATTTTACCGCCGCGATCCGCCAGCCGGTGCTGATGATCGGAGCCGGGGAGGATCGTGTCGTGTCGACCCCGGCCACGGAAGCTTTCGCCGCCCGGCTGCGCCTTGGCTCGTATCTGATGGTGCCGGGCGCGCGCCATGAATTGCTGATGGAGCGCAATCATCTGCGGGCCCAGTTCTGGGCCGCATTCGACGCCTTCGTGCCGGGGACGGCGTCGCGGCGCTGAGCCGCCGTCAGGCGTTGAGCAGTTCCATCGCGGCACGATGGATGCGCTTGTCCCCGGCCGCGATGACGCGGCCGCCGGCGGATGGCGAGCCGCCTTCCCAGTCCGTCACGATGGCGCCCGCGCCACGCAGGATCGGGATCAGCGGAACGATGTCGTAAGGCATCAGTTCGGTCTCGATGACGAGATCGATATGGCCGGCTGCGAGCATGCAATAGGCGTAGCAATCGCCGCCATAGCGCGAGAGCCGGACCGCTTCCTCGACTCGTTCGAAGGCGGCGCGGTCCGCATCGTTCATCAGTCGCGGGCTTGTCGTGAACAGCACTGCCCGGGCGAGATCGGGGCAGGCGCGCACGGCAAGGTCGCGCCGGCCGTTCGGTCCATGGGAGCGGCTCTGGCTGCCGTCGCTGAAAAAGCGCTCGCCCGTGAAGGGCTGGTTCATCATCCCGTACACCGGCTCTCCGAAACGTGTCAGGGCGATCAGCGTGCCCCAGACCGGCATGCCGGCAATGAAGGATTTGGTGCCGTCGATGGGGTCGAGCACCCAGACATATTCGGCATCCTCGCGCTCGCTGCCGAATTCCTCGCCGACGATGCCGTGGTCGGGAAACGTCTTGCGGATCATGGCGCGCATGGCATTTTCGGCCGCCCGGTCCGCCGCCGTGACGGGGTCGAACCCATCGCGGCCGGCCTTGTGTTCGACCGTCAGCGTCGTCCGGAAGAAGGGCAGGATGGCATCGGCCGCCGCCGTTGCGAGGGCTTCGACAAAAGTCGCAAAATCCACGGCTGTCATCAAATTGTTCCCAAGCCGGCGCAAGCCGCGGACGCGGCCTCTTCGAGTAGCGAAGAGAAAGCCGCCCGGCAACCGGACCGGCGCCAGGACGTGGTTAGGATCTGGGCGGCAAGCTTGCTCCCCCGCAAAGCCTGTGTCACGTCTCGCAGCCGGACCGACCTGCCGGGGCGCCAGCAAAAAATGACTTCCACACAAGCTGCATCGCCGGCGGCAATGACACGCAGCGCCGTCGTCGTGCTCGTGACCACGCTGGTGGCTGTCTATATCGTCAGCCAGTTTCTGCGAAATTCGATTGCCGTCATCGCGCCCAACCTGGCGGCCGAATTGCAGATGTCCGCGGCCGAGATCGGGCTGCTGGCGAGTTCGTTCTTCTTCACATTCGCGCTGGCGCAGATACCGCTCGGCCTCGCACTCGACCAGTGGGGTGCCCGACGCTGCATTCTGGCCTGCATGGCGGTCACGGTCGCGGGGGCGATGCTGTTCGCGCTGGCCACCGGTCCGGCCATGCTCGTGGTGGCGCGCACGCTCCTGGGGCTGGGCTCGGCAAGCTCGCTGATGGCGCCCCTTGCGCTTTATGCAGCACGCTTTCCGCCCCATCGTTTCGCGACGCTGGTGGGAATCCAGATCGGGTTCGGCAGCCTTGGCACGCTGCTCGCCACGGTGCCGCTGGCGTGGTCGACGGTGGTGATCGGCTGGCGCGGCAGTTTCATGGTGCTCGCCGGCCTGTCGGCGGTCATGCTGGCCGCCGTGTTCGTGGTGGTTCGCGATCCGCCTCGGCGCGCGGAGCATCGGGTGGAAAGCTTTCCGGAAGCGCTGGGCGGCCTGTGGTCCGTCATCAGGACACCGGTGGCCCTGCCGGTGTTTCTGATGCATCTCACGTCCTATTCCTCGATCGGTCTGATCGTAGGGCTATGGGGCGGCCCCTATCTCACCCATGTCTACGGCTACGATCTGGTGGCGAGGGGCGAAATCCTCCTGCTGCCCGCGGTCGGCACCATCGCCGGTTCGTTGTTCTGGGGCTGGGCGGCGGACAATGTGTTCGGCAGCCGCAAGATACCGGTGCTGATCGGCGCCATCGCCAGCGCATCGTGTCTCGGCACGCTGGCGCTGGCCGGCAGCCTGCCGGTCCCGCTTCTGTGGATGCTGTTTGCGGTGTTCGGTATGGCCTGCGCCTTCACCACGGTGCTGATAGCGCACGGACAGTCGCTGTTTCCGCAGCACCTGAGCGGCCGTGTCATCACCTTGTTCAACATGGGGACAATGGGCGGGGTGTTTCTCTCCCAGACCATCAGCGGCTTCGTGATCGACCAGTTTCCCCGTGACGGGGATGTGTATCCGGTGGCTGCCTATCAGGCGGTGTTCGGCATGCAGGCGCTCGCGTTGCTGGCGGCATGCTGGTTATACAATCGGCGGGTGCCGGACCGGCGGGTGTCTTCCCTCTGAAGATCGGCTGCGCTGCGCCGCCGATGCAGCTTATGGCGAGGGGAAGCCGCCAGAATCAGTCATTTTTTGCATCGCGAAATGAAATTTTCGCTCGCAAGAGATGTAGAAGATGAAAACGTAAGCAACATCAATTGTTTATACGGATCGGCACACCGCGGGAAAAATGATGAGGGCTCTTGCGCTTTGTGCGATGCGGTGTATCTTATTGCGGTGCGGTAGAGATACCGCCGCCCTCCTTGGGCGTTTCCTCCCTAGACTTGGGCCGCCGGCACTGCCGCGCGGCCCTTTTTTCGGGCCAAGGCATCGTTTCTGAACAGAATCACTCGGCAGCGGCGCGATAGGGCCGCAGGTCCTCCGGCGACAACTCGCTCAGGTGCCGGGCCATGGTGTCGAGGTCCCGGGACAGGGCGGCAAAGGCTTCCGTGGGCGTGAAATTCTGCTCGTCCATATAGAGCGCCCGGTTGATCTCGATCTGCACCGCGTGGATACCAGCGCCGGGATTTCCGTAATGCTCCGTGATGAAACCGCCCGCATAGGGCTTGTTTCGGCTGACGGTATAGCCGCTGCGGCGCAGGGTTTCTTCCAGAATATCCACCACGGCAGGCGCGCAACTCGTGCCGTAACGGTCGCCGAGGACGATGTCGGGCCGCGGGCGCTCATCCCTGAGGCCGACGGTCGATGGCATGGAGTGACAGTCGACGAGTATGGCGACGCCGCTGGCCTGCTGGGCGCGCGCGATGAGCCCCCGCAGCGTCCGATGATAGGGCTTGTACAGCGTTTCGATGCGATGCAGCGCCTGTTCCACCGGGATGCGGCGGGCGTAGATCTCCTGCGCATCTCCTACGACCCGGGCGATGGTGCCAAGGCCGCCGGCCACGCGCATGGACCGCGTGTTGGCGAACGGCGGAAGCCGGCCCTCGAACATGCGCGGGTCCAGTTCGTAGGGCTCGCGGTTGAGGTCCACGTAGCAGCGCGGGAAGTTCGCGCGCATCAGCGGATGACCCTGGGCAACCGCGCCCATCATCAGTTCATCGACGAAACAGTCCTCCGACCGGCGCAGGGCGGACAGGCCGAGCCGCGACGCGGCGAGAAAATCCTGCGGATACGCCCGGCCGCTATGGGGCGAGTTGAAGACCAGCATGCTCGGCCGATCTCCGGTGTGCAGAATTTCGAATGGGTCCAGGCTGGGGTCCGTCAGACCGTGCATCCGTCGCGCCGTTCAGGGTGAGGCTGTTTCAACTGTGCTGCGGGCTCGAGCGTTCCCCGCGCCAATTCACTATGACCTGATTGGAGAACTTGTCCACGCCCGTCTTCATGGCGGTCTTGCGGGCCGGTATACCGGCTCGGGGTGCGAGGGGCGTGGAGGCAGTTCACTCGATTTTTACCAGAAGGTCTTCCTATGGGGGATCGAGGGGACAGGCCGACAGCGGCCAAGCCGGTGCAGACGCGGAATGATGACCAAAATTCTTCTGGCTGAAGACGATAACGACATGCGCCGCTTTCTGGCCAAGGCGCTCCAGAATGCCGGCTACGAGGTCGTGTCCTATGACAATGGCCTGTCCGCCTATCAGCACCTGCGGGAAGAGCCGTTCGAACTGCTGCTGACCGACATCGTGATGCCGGAGATGGACGGCATCGAACTGGCGCGCCGGGCCTCCGAACTCGATCCCGACATCAAGATCATGTTCATCACCGGCTTTGCGGCGGTGGCGCTGAATTCCGATTCCAACGCCCCGAAAAACGCCAAGATCCTGTCCAAGCCGGTGCATCTGCGGGAACTGGTCAGCGAAGTGCAGAAGATGTTGGCCGCCTGAGGCGCAGATGTCGTCGCCGGCCAGACGAATGCAGCCTCGACATTCCGGCAGAGCATAGGCTCTGCGTCTCCGGCACATGGCTCCCGACCCATGGGTTTCGGCCCGGCCGAAGGCATTCTGCGGGCAGACTGCGACGGGCTGATTGTTACAGAACGGATCGTCCCGGAGCCGCCGGGCCGGCTCGGCCTGCACTGATGTGCGCCGAGGCTCGAGCTGTGCGGGACTTGCTGCCTGCCGGAGGCTTGCTGCCGCCAAGGTGCCGCTGCTCCGATATCCTCGGACGCTGATCGGCTTTCTGCGCCGGATTGCGGCGCCGCACCCCCGCTTGCTTTTCCTCGGGACGAGTCGATCCGCCTCCCGTTGCCGTTGTCCCGGGAGGGGGCTCCGGGCCGATGAGCCGGCTGGCGGTCCACGGAGGTGACTTGGCCTTCCGCCTGGCTGCCAGATGCGGAACCGGCGCCGCCATCCACGCTCCCGCCCCAAGCCGGGCGAGCAATCCTCGGATCGGGTTGGAAGGTGGCCGCCGCAGGCAGGCCTCTCTTTCCGTGGTGGTGAGAGGCCCCGCGCCCTGCGTCGGCGACCGACGATCGGGATCCGCCTCCGGCTCTCGAACAGCACGGGAGTGTCGCGGAAGGGGCAAGGTTCGGCCTTGCCTCGCCAGCAGCAAGCCGATAGAAGAACCGCCGTGGTGACGGGCGCGTAGCTCAGCGGGAGAGCACTACCTTGACATGGTAGGGGTCACAGGTTCGATCCCTGTCGCGCCCACCACTCGTTCCCCCGCTTCAGAGATTTCGGTCGTGTCGCGATAGAAGCCCGCGAATGGCGGGCTTTTCTGGCTGCGGTCTTTGCGAGAGCGGTCTCTGCGGTGCGTTTGCGCGCATTTCCGGACTTGGTCTCCACCGCCAAAATTCCTGTTCCAAACAGGCAAGGCAGATCGTCCCGGTTCGATCCGGACGAAGTCCAACAGGCGATGACGTGATAGCCGAAATGCATCGGTCTCTATCGACGCCCGGCTATCATTGAGCGGGTCGCGTGAGCCCCAGGCCCGGGCGATGGCACGTAGCAACGCTGCTTTGCGTTCGGCCTTGCCGCCCTTGACGACGAGGATTCCGGCCGAACCAGCGGCAGGGAGGTCAAGGCCAGCACGCGCAAGTCAGATATGGACCACCATATACAAAATCGACGTATCGTCGTTACGATGAACTCTCTAACGCTTCAATGAAAGGAGGGATTCAATATGGACCGGCGATCTACAAGCAAGCTTGCTCACTCAATATCAGCCGCTGCGAGCCATGAAGCCTCTAAGGAACAAGACGCGGAACTTGCAGCGGTCCGCGCGGCAAACCGAGCATATTATACGGCACTATCCGCGCGAGACTTAACCGCTATGGCGAAGGTCTGGTCGCAGTCTTCCGAGGTTGTGAATATTGCTCCGCCGATCCAACCGGTTGCTCATGTGGGTTGGGACGCCGTTAAACGGAATTATGAAAGCTTCTGGGCGAAACTGGCCGATCTGACCGTATCGATGGACGAGCCAGTGATAAGAATAGAAGGCAATACCGCTTGGGCTTTCGGCGTCGAGCATTCCAAGAGGATATCGAAAAATGGTCAAACGAGCAGCGGTCCCAATCTGGGCACCAGCGTCTTTGTCAAGCGGGACGGCAGATGGCTCGTTGTTTTCCATCAGGCCGCTTTGATTCCCAAAGATTGATGCGAAGCACTTCCATGCGTCAGCCTTGAGCAAGCGCAGCGTCGACGGCGCGCCGGACCATCGATAATGACCTTTAGTGGCGGGATTTTGTCGGAAATTTCTATATATTCAAGTAGCGATAGTTCTTTTGCTGTTTGATTGTAAATTTCATGCAATATCTCTTCAGGATATTATCTTCGAGCGGGCTGAGATATATAGCCATCGCGCAACTCGAAGCATGAAACGTGTGGCCTTCATGTTGATCGGAAATATTCTATCAATCGAATCGGTGTGCGAATGACCTATCGATACTTTTCGATAGGTCGCCGCGCTGATGCAATGGGGAGTGTAAGAAATGAGCAATTCTTCTGAATATACGCCACCCAAGGTTTGGACCTGGAACAGGGATAGCGGTGGACGTTTTGCCAATATTAATCGCCCGATCGCCGGCGCGACGCACCAGAAGGAGCTTCCCGTCGGTCGTCATCCCTTGCAGCTCTACTCGCTCGGTACGCCGAATGGCGTGAAGGTGACAATTCTGCTGGAAGAATTGTTGGCTCTCGGCCATAGCGGTGCGGAATATGATGCGTGGTTGATCAAGATCGGCGAGGGCGACCAGTTCGGAAGCGGTTTCGTTGAGGTCAATCCCAATTCGAAGATCCCCGCGTTGCTGGATCGCAGTACTCCTGAGCCAGTGCGAGTGTTCGAATCCGGTTCGATTTTGCTGTATCTCGCGGAGAAGTTTAAAGCGTTGGTGCCTCTCGAATCTGGAGCAGCTCGGGCCGAGTGCCTGTCATGGCTGTTCTGGCAGATGGGCAGCGCACCTTATCTCGGTGGCGGGTTTGGGCATTTCTACGCCTATGCTCCGACAAAGATTGAGTATGCGATCGATCGTTTTGCCATGGAGGTCAAACGGCAACTCGACGTGCTCGACCGCCGTCTGGCGGAAAGCGACTATATCGCCGGCAGAGAATACACCATCGCCGACATCGCCATATTTCCCTGGTACGGTGGGCTGGTGAAGGGCTGGAACTATGGCGCGGCTGAATTTCTCGGCGTGCAAGACTACAAGAATGTTCAGCGCTGGGCCGATGTCCTGCTGGAACGGCCAGCGGTTATGCGCGGCCGCATGGTCAATCGTCTCAGCGGTAATCCATCCAGTCAACTTCACGAACGCCATGACGCCAGCGATTTCGAGCATCGGACACAAGACAAGCTGGCCTGAAGTGAGCAAGATAGCATTTCTTCGTCGATAAGCACTTCGATGGTCGAAAGGGAGTTCGAGTGGATCGCGTCTTCATTCCATCGCTGGAAGCCTGTCATTAGGGGAAATTGTTAAGCCCGCCCTTCCGCCTTGGCCAATCCCAATTCGTCACCTATCACCAGCCGGTGTTGTATGCAGGTTGGCTTCACGGGCGGATGAAACATGGCTTGGCGACCGTCGCCTTTCAACTCCGTCCGCGTCTTTGAGGCGGCAGGTCGCATCCGCTCTGGCAAAGCGCCAAACCGTCGGCTCAACCTATCGAAAGCTCATCATACAAACGGCTCGGCCGGTCTTTCAGGATCCCTATTTCTCCCTAAATCCGCGCAAGACGATCCGGATGATCATTGAGTTACCTCTCATCGCGGCGGGCAAGATTCGCAAGGCTGATCGGCGCCACGCCGTAAGGGATATGATCGATTGGGTCGGTCTGCCCGAGCGCGTTCTCGAGGGGTATCCGAGCGAGCTGTCCGGCGGCCAACGCCAGCGCGTGACGATTGCAAGAGCTCTGATCACCAATCCCCGTCTCGTGATTTGCGACGAACCCACGTCGGCCCTCGAAATTTCTGTTCAAGCGCAGATCCTCAGCCTGTTGAGAGACCTCCAGAAGGGTCTCGGACTTTCCCATCTTCTGATCAGCCACAACCTCGATGTTGTTGAGTATATGCCGGCCGAGTCTCCCGTGATGCAGAACGGCTCGATTGTTGAGTCATTCGATGGAATTCAGTTGTTCCACTCACCACAGCATCCCTATACGCAGCGCCTCCTGGCTTCGATATTGCCAGTCCGGCCGCCAAGGCGGCTCCCCGAAAAGTAGGCGCCGCAGGCTGAGTGGAATCCAAGCCGCGTCGGTCTGCTGGAATTCCAATTGCTCTGAAATTGAAATTCCTTTTCTAGGGGAGGGCCTTCGATAAGTATTAGTTCGACGCGATCTGCTTCGCGACGATGCCAACTCACGACTCTGCTCGCTATCAAGTGAAGGCATCACCGCGAGGTTATGCCGCAGTCACTTGTTGTCCGGCTCGCGACAACGGTCGGCCTGCATCCTGAATCCCAGCGACTATGCGATCATCGCGCACAACGCGTCGAGGTCGCGAAGCCGAGTGTCCATAGCCCCCAAAAGGCCCTGCCGTACGATGCTCTCGGATGGAGGCCGAGGGATGGCTCATCCATTCACCATACAAGTCGCTTTGCCTTCGTTGATGAGGAGCGCCTTCCGCTTGAGAAAGCGCTGGATGCCCGAACGTTTCCCGCCGAGGCCGGAGACGCCGAAGCTGTCCGCCTCCGCCGGCGCGGCGAAGAAGGTCAGGCAAGCGTCCTGCACGGAGATGTTGCCGGCGTCGATGCGCCGCGCGATGCTGCAGGCCTCCTCAACGTCGGCGCCGATGACCGCAGCCGACAGGCCGAAGATCGTATCATTGGCGAGCGCGATCGCCTCCTCGGGCGTGTCATAGGCCATCACCGGAAGCACCGGCCCGAAGGTCTCGTCGCGCATGATGGTCATCGAGTGATCCACCTGGGTCAGCACCGTGGGGCGCATGTAGAGCCCGCCGTCCAACTCAAAGCTTTTCCCGCCCGTAACGATCTTCGCGCCTTTCGCCAGAGCATCGTCGATATGGCTGTCCACGATCGCGGCCTGGGGCGCGAAGATGAACGGGCCGAGATGCCCGGACATCGGATCAGCATGATTGAGTACGACCTGATCGCAGCGCTGCGCCAGCATGGCCACAAATTCGTCGTGAATAGGCCGCTCCACATAGATGCGTTCGAGAGCAAAGCAGGCTTGCCCGGTGGACCGGAGTCCGCCCCGCGCGGCAGCTGCCACGGCCCTCTCTAGATCCGCGCCAGCGGTGATGATGAGAGGGTCCTTGCCGCCAAGTTCCACCTCGAAGGGAATCAGGCGGTGGCTGCAAGCCTCCGCGACCTTGCGGCCCGTGGGCACCGATCCCGTGAAGGAAATGAAATCAACATTGTCGATCAGGGCCGCTCCGGTTGGGCCGGCGCCCTGCACGAAATCGAACACTGCCGCGAGTTCGGGAACCGCCCGAACACTTTCCAGAACGGGTGCGATGAAGCGGGGCGTCACTTCCGACGGCTTGACCAGAACGGCGCAGCCCGCCGCCAGCGGCAGGATCGAGCGCAGCAGCGCCAGCCAGACCGGCCCGTTCCACGGGCTGATGACACCGACAAGACCGATCGGCTGAAGCACGGTCTCGTAGCGCAGATCGGGACTGAACGGCGAAGGTCCGTCGCGCAGCGCGTCCTGATATTGCTTTACGGCCGCGTCGCAGACCGAGCGAACCGTCGGCGCGAGCAGCGGCGGCGCGGTCCGCGAGATCTGGCCATAGCCGGTATCGATGGAATCCGCGGCGATGATAGCCGCGCAATGAGCGTCCAGACTGTCGGCCCATTTGCGCATCAGCGCGAGGCGCTCCTCCAGCGGCAGCGCGCCCCAGACTGCCTGCCCCCGCCGCAGTTCCAGCGCCTTGCGACGGACATCCTCCGGCGATGCGGCGGTGAAGCTGAAGTCCACCTTGCCGGTTCGCGGATTCCTGACATCGATGACTTGAGCGGCCACATCCATCGTTCAATTCCTTCTCATGATCCTGCGGAACTGCTGTCATCAGCTCCGCCGGGAATAACGCGGAGCGGCGTCGCTGCGCCGCGCTGGTTCGTGCTTCCAGAGCCGGCCTGAGCCAACCGTGCAGTCCGCCCGTATCGGCGCGTCGGGCGAGCCCGACGACGTCGGCTCCGGACGAGGCACGTCCGAGACTCAGTTCTCAGTGATTCCAGCCTGCTTTACATAGGTCCGGTAGTCCTCATATGTCTTCAGATACATCGCCTGCCCCTGATCGGGAGAAACGATGAAGGGAACGCCGCCGATCGGAGCCATGAACTTCCGCGTCTCCTCGGTTGCGAGAATTTCGTTGAACAGCTTGTTCAGCTTGTCAACGATCGGGCGCGGGGTCGCCGCGGGCACAATGGTCGAGAACCAGCTCCGGATGTCCAGATCCGGCACGCCGCCTTCCTGCATGGTCGGCACGTTCGGGCTGGTCGGCATCCGCTCGCTGGACGAGATTCCCAGGAGGCGCAGACGGCCTTCACGCTCCTGCGACATGCCGAAGGCAGGGTTCACCACCGCATAGTCGAGCGAGCCGCTGTTGAGATCGTTGATGAACTGCGAGTCGGTCCGATACTGGACGATATTTACGGCAAGGCCCATCCGGACCCGATAAAGCTCGCCGATGATCTGCGCGAAGGAGTTCGACACGCCATAGCTGCTCTGTCCGTTCTTTTTCTTCATCAGCGCCGTGAGTTCAGACAGGGTCTCGACCGGACTGTTCGGCGCGACGGCGATCATGAACGCCTGACTCTGGACGTTCGATACGATCTGGACATCCTGAACCTTGAAAGGCGGATTTTTCAGGCTGTGCAGATTCGTTGCGATGGTGTTCGGGCCATGTACCAGAATCGTATGACCGTCGGGCTTGGATCGCACGACAAACTCGGTCGCGATGTTGCCGGATGCACCTGGCTTGTTTTCGACGATGACCGTCACCGGCACCTTCTTGGCAAGTTGCTCGGCGAGATAACGAACGATGACGTCTGCGCCGCTGCCCGCAGGGTGGCCACAGACCAGCGTGATAGTGCGATTAGGGAAGTCGTCAGATGCGGAAGCCCGTTCGGCGGCCATTGACAAAACTGCGATAAGGAAAATTGCAGCCAATATTTTTCTTGCAATGCAAGTCATGACTTCCTCCCCATATTTTACACGACTTTGATCCGCATGGCTGCGGCTTTGTATGTCGACGCCTAGTGAGGCATGGCTTGAATGACCTCAAGTCGCCGGAAAGACATTTTCGCGGTTACGGCATCGACGTCATCACCTCGAATATCGTCGAGAGACCGTACCGAAACTATCAAGTCGTCTATCAATAAAATATGACTTTGTCATACAAGTCAAGCGCGCAGTGGGGGAAAATCAAGGCGTTTCTCGCGAGGCCGTGCCGATGAAACAGTCGCGAAATTCCGATGAGCGCTTCTTTATCTGGCGGCGGCATGCCACTTGATCAATCAGCAAGCGTTGCTGTGATTGTCGCGAGTGATATCAGTCAATGTCCGGCTCATATGAGGTTGAATTGGTTAGGCGAATAGAGGATATCCCAGCCATCCAAGGCATGGTGTTGGGCTAAGGCACAACGAACGATAGTTATAGTCCCCATCGCATCCGAAATAGGCAGAGCTAGCTCGGAGCGCTGGCTTGCCGTGACTTTAGAATATCTGAAAACATTCTAGGCCGCCTCCGCCATCGTGCCTTTGCCCCGGATCATGTCGGCGCCTTTCTCCGCGATCATCATGACGCAGGCGTTGATGTGCGCGGTCACCATGTCCGGCATTGCGGAAGCGTCGATCACGCGCAGCCCCTCGACTCCGCGGACGCGCAGTTGCGGATCGAGCACGGTGTCGGAACCGGTGCCCATTTGACAGGTGCCGGCCGGATGGCTCACCGTTGTGGTGGTGCGGCGAATGAAGTCGTCGATGGCCTGGTCGCTCTGCACCTCCGGCCCCGGTTCGAGTTCGGGGCCGCGGAACTCGTCCATCGCCTTCTGCATGACGATGTCGCGGCCGCGGCGCACGCCTTCGCGCAGCGTAGGCAGGTCATTCGGAGCCGAGAATGGGTTGAAATGAATGCGTGCGAGGGCTCGTGGATCGGCTGAACGCAGCATGATGCGCCCCCGACTCTCCGGGTGCATCAGTGCCGGGCGAATACCGAAAGCATCGTTGTAGCGCGCGCGGATGCCCGGGAACCACATACCTGGCTTTGTCGGCGAATTGGGGAACATGAATTCGATGTCAGGTACGGCGAGTTCCGGCCGTGTCTTGATGAAGGCCAGCGTGCCGCTCGGAATCGACGTGGCCGGGCCCGTGCCGAACAACTGCGCCTGAACCATGGCACGCGCCATGCGGTCGAACCGCATCAGGTTGTTGAACGGCCCCGGCGTCTTGCGGGCGTAGAGAACAGTTGCCGCCCAATGCTCTTGCAGATTGAAGCCGACCGGCAGATCGACCTTCACGGTGATGCCGTGTTCGCGCAGATGGTCGGCAGGGCCGATACCGGACAGCATCAGCAGATGCGGTGAATTGTAGGCGCCGCAAGAAACGATCACCTCCCGCGCTGCGCGGGCACTCGTTAGCGTACCCGTCTCCTCGAACTCGACGCCAACGACGCGCGATCCCTCGAACAGGATGCGTGTCACCAGCACCTTGGTCTTGAGCGTGAGGTTCTTGCGGCTGAGCACCGGTTTGAGGAACGCGGTCGATGCCGAGCAGCGGCGGCCGTCGCGGATCGAATACTGGCTGGGCGCGAAACCTTCGGTATCACCCGCGCTGTTGTCCTCGATGACCTTGTAGCCCGCGGTACGGCCGGCTTCGAGCCAGGCGTCATAGATCGGATCGAACTTGACGGCGCGCTGCACGCCGACTGGACCGGAGCCGCCGCGATGCTCGCTCTCGCCGCCCACCCAGGTCTCGATCCGCTTGAAGTAAGGCAGCACGTCGGCATAGGACCAGCCGAGCGCGCCCTTCTGCGCCCAGCGGTCGTAATCGCCGCGATCGCCGCGGGTAAAGCCTGTGATGTTGATGGAAGAGCAGCCGCCGAGCACCTTGCCGCGCCGCGCGCCGATGCGGCGGCCGGCCGCGTTGGGCTCCGGCTCGCTCTTATACCCCCAGTCGTGCATGTTGTGTTTGCTCATCATGCCGACGCCGATCGGAATGTGGATCAGCGGGTTGTAATCCCAGCCTCCGGCCTCCAACAGCAGCACGCGCACTTCTGGATCCTCGCTCAGCCGGTTGGCGAGTACGCAGCCAGCCGATCCCGCGCCAACGATGATGTAGTCGTAGTCTGTATTCATAAGTAGCCGTCCAACTTCCGGTATCGATCTTCGAGCGTTTGTTTTGTTGAGGAGATATTACCCTCATGCTGCATGCATATGTTTATAGCTGCATTTTGAATTGACCTTATAGGCGATCGGCGGTATTTATGTGACTAAGTCATCTATAAATTGACGATCATGGGAGGTTGAAGTGGCGTCCTATTTACCCCGCGAAATATGGATTGGTCTCTGGTATCTTTCTGCAGGAGTGGCTGTGCTCTGCGCGTCCTCCGTCAACTTGGCAGCGCAATCCTACCCATCTCAAGATATCCATTATGTTGTTGGTTATCCGCCTGGCAGTGGTGCGGACGTGCTGGTTCGTTTTTTCGCTGAAAAGCTGCGGCCGCTGTCGGGCCAGAATGTCGTGATCGACAACAAGCCTGGCGCGCAGAACGCGATTGCCACGGAATACGTCGCGCGCGCCAAGCCGGACGGATATACGCTGCTCAGCGCAGGGAGCGGCGCAGCCTCCGCCATGCATCTCCTGGCCAAGCCGCCGGTCGACGTCACGAAGGCTTTCCAGGTGGCCGCGACGATGGGGCGGCAAGGCTTCATGGTGCTGGTCGATGCTCGAAAGCCGATCCATAACATGGCTGAGCTGACTGCCGCGATGAAAGCAAAGGGCAGCGCTGGCAGTTATGCATCCGCTGCACCGAACGGCACCGTAGTCGGTGAATTCTACAAGAAGAGCGCCGGACTTGAGACCGTCGAGGTCAATTACAGAACGAGCAATGACACGATTAATGACATGATGAGCGGCGCAGTGGATTTCGCGGTTCTCGATCCCGTGGTGTCCCTGGCGCAGCAACGTAACGGAAAAATGCGAATTCTTGCGATCAGCACGGGCGAGCGCCTGCAAGCCATGCCCGACATACCCACGCTGATGGAGCAGGGTATTCCGCTCGACCTCACCGGATGGACCGCGGTGACTGTGCCGGCGGCAACGCCGCGGCCGATCGTCGATAAGCTCAACGAATGGTTCCGGAAGATCGTGTCTACTCCGGAGGCGCGCACGTTTCTCCACGGAGCAGGCTCCGATCCCTTCATGACATCGCCGGACGAGGCGCAGGCCCTGTTGGTCAAAACGTCGAAGGATTGGGGCGAGTTGATCAAGATCGCCAACATCAAGCCGCAGGGCTGAGCCCGGCAGCTTGCTGAAGAATGTCGCCCGCAGCTTCCGCTGGGCGGAGCGGTATCCAGGATCCAGCATTAAGAAGACTTGTCTGGATTCTGGGTCCGCATCTTTAGTGTGTTTGGCGATGACCAATTTTATAAATGTCTCCAGATGATGAGTTTGCGGCCCTCACGCAGCCTGCGTGAGGGCCTCGCGCAGTTTCTTCAGGCTGCCGCCGCGCATGACCGATCCGGGCAATGGATGGCCGACGACATCTTCGGCGAGTCGCGCGCATTCGATCAGTTGTTCCAGATCAACGCCGGTCTCGACTCCCATTTCGTGACACATGAACACGAGGTCTTCGGTGCAGACATTGCCAGCTGCGCCCGCATGGCCGGCGAACGGGCAGCCGCCGAGTCCGGCAACGGACGAGTCGAATTTCGAGACGCCCATCTCCAGGCCGGCAAAGGCATTGGCGATGCCCATGCCTCGGGTGTCGTGCAGGTGAAGCACGATATCAAGCTCCGGAAATCTGTCCTGAACGGCACCCACGGTGCGCTTCACAGCCAATGGCGTCCCCCAGGCCATCGTGTCGGCCAGCACCACCGATTTCAGCCGCAAGCCGTGCCGAGCGGCCTGGTCGACAAGCTGCCGCACCAGCGCGACCACCGCACTTTCGGTGACATCGCCATCGAAATTTGAGCCGAACGCAGCGGCGATGATGGCGCGATCAATCGGAATGTTCTTCGCCTTGTAAAGCTCAAGGATCGAGTCCTGCGCCGCCATGTGCTCTTCCGGCGTGCGGTTCTGGTTGCGCTTGAGGAAGCGCGGCGATGTCGATGCGGATAGCGAGCCGAAAAGCGTGAGCCGCCCGGTGGCGATGGCCCGATGCAGGCCCTGTTCGTTCAACCAGAGGCCCGTGTAAGTCACGCCAGGCTGCATCGTCAGGCCGGCGATCACGTCTTCGGCATCGGCCATGCCGGGAACGAGCTTCGGATTCACGAAGGATACGGTGATGATCTGCTTCAGGCCGGTTCGTGCGAGCGCGTCGATGAACTCGATCTTGCGCGCGGTCGGGATCGGACCTTTCTCGATCTGAAAGCCTTCGCGCGGGCCTTCTTCAAAGATATGGACGAAGCCCGGCAAGCTAGGCATTCAGATTCTCCCGATGGTTTGAATCCGGCTACTGGCCTTTGCGTCGTGTGTAGGCGAAGGCGGACGGGTTACGATCAGGCCGTCGACGCCGAAACATCCGCTATCGGTGATGAGGAACGGATTGATTTCAATCGACGTGATCCACTCACGATGCTGGATCGCGATGGCCTGAAGGGCCAGCAACGCATCGATGATCTGGTCGATCACCGGACCGCGCGCAGTGTTGTGCGCTGCGAACATGCGGCCCACCGCCGTTGCGGAGATGCCGGACCTGATGGCTTTGCGGCTGCTTGAGATCGGTAGCAATGCGGCCTGATCGAACACCTCCGTAAAAATGCCGCCAAGGCCGAAAACAAGGAAATGACCGAGCCCCGGCTCCTCGCTGACGCCGAGGATGATCTCGGCTTTCGCCGGCAGCATCGGTTGCATGATGACGGGGACATCGTCGCCATAGCCGGCCGCGAGGATGCGGCCGCGCAACTCCTCATACTGGCAGCGCAACGCGGGAAGGTCGTGGATGCCGACGACGACAAAGCCCTTGTCGTTCTTGTGCGCGACGTCGGGTGCAATGGCCTTGATGACAACCGGGTATCCGAATTCGCCAGCCGCCGCTTCGGCGGCTTGAATGGACATGATGGTCCGGCTGTCCACCATCGGAATCCCGGCGCGGCGCAGCAGTGCGGTGCTTTCGATTTCGGGCCAGAGGCCGCGCCGGGTGAGCCGTTGTTCCTCTTCGGTCAACGGGATCGGCTCGTCAGGCACCGCCGAGGCGTCGATCCGCAATGCGGGCAGGGTGGCGTAGTGGCACGCCAGGCTGTCCATGCCGGTCGCAATATCCGCGAAGACAGGGATGCCGTGTGCTCGATAGCCCGCCTCGACATCGTCGCTGAGGCCCCCGGGAGCGATGACGACAACCAGCGAGCCGGCGCGGGCCTTGCGCGCGGCGGCAGCATCGATGAGCTGCTGGCCCAGCTCCGGCCGCGCCGCGCCATGCGCGAAGATCGCCAGGGGGCCGCCGATCCCTTGATCCTCAAGCACCCCCATCACATCGGTTGCGCGATGCCAATGCGCCGTGAGTGAGCCGAGATCGATGGGGTTGCGCAGGTGGCCACTGCGCGGGATCGCTGCAATGCGTTCCGCCG
>Ga0182740_1000627_pt1 | contig 33659 bp, 33 predicted proteins | sample eDN5th37CKraftBY_FD_128872 | JGI IMG/M metagenome (GOLD analysis project Ga0182740, IMG submission 128872) | Enriched backyard soil microbial communities from Emeryville, California, USA - eDNA 5th pass 37_C Kraft BY (version 2) (version 2) | ecosystem: Environmental > Terrestrial > Soil >...
GGCCGCCTCCAGCAGTCGCGCCCGCGAGCGCGCCGGACGCGGATCGTTGCTTCCGGGCGTCATGGTGCCTCACCTCCATCGACAAAACAAGACTTACCGTCTCGCTACGAGACTGTTAGTCTCAAAACTCGACCTGACGAAGGAAGCTCTCATGACTGACGCCCTCGTCGAGCCCGGCCAGAATATCGACTCGCGCATGGCCGAGCTCTCGGTTCGCCAGCGTTACTGGCTGCTGATCGTCGCGTGCCTGGACGTCTCGCTCGTGATCTCGTCAATGGTCGCGCTCAACGCCGCGCTCCCCGACATCGCGACCCAGACCTCGGCCACGCAGGCACAGCTGACGTGGGTGATCGACGGATACACGCTGGTGCTCGCGTGCCTGCTGCTGCCGGCCGGCGCGGTCGGCGATCGTTATGGTCGCCGCGGTGCGCTGCTGACCGGGCTCGCGGTGTTCAGCCTGGCATCGCCGGCACCCCTGATCTTCGACAGTCCCGTCCAGTTGATCATTGCCCGCGCGGTGGCCGGGGCGGGTGCGGCGTTCATCATGCCCGCGACGCTGTCGTTGCTCACCGCGGCGTTCCCGAAATCGGAGCGCAACAAGGCCGTTGGCGTCTGGGCCGGCGTGGTCGGATCCGGCGCCATCGTGGGTTTCCTGGTGACGGGCGGTCTGCTGCACTTCTGGACGTGGCAGTCGATCTTCGTCACCTTCACGATCGCCTCGGTCGGGTTGTTCATCGTGACCTGCACGGTGCCCTCCTCACGCGACGACTCGGCCGCACCGCTGGACTGGCTCGGCGCCGCGCTCATCGGTACCGCGGTGGCCGCGTTCGTGTTCGGTGTCGTCGAGGCTCCGGTGCGCGGGTGGACGCATCCGTCGGTGTGGGGCGCGATGGCGGGCGGTGTCGCGCTGGCCGCGGCGTTCACCGCCGTGCAGTTGCGGCGCACCCACCCGCTGCTCGATGTCCGCCTGTTCCGCGACCCGAATTTCGCGACGGGCTCGGCGGGGGTGACGTTCCTGTTCTTCGCGACCTTCGGGTTCTTCTTCGTGAGCATGCAGTACATCCAGCTGATCATGGGTTACAGCCCGATTGCGACGGCTATCGCCTTGTGCCCCTTGGTCGTACCCATCTTGGCGTTCGGCGCCACCACGCACCTGTACCTGCCGCTGCTCGGCCTGCGCCTCACGGCATTCCTCGGCCTGCTGGTCACCGCGGTGGGGCTGTGGTGCATGTGCACACTCGAAACAGGTTCCACCTACTTCGATTTCGCCTGGCCACTGCTCATCATGAGCATCGGTGTCGGGCTGTCCACAGCACCGGTGACGTCTGCCATCATGGGCGCGGCACCTGACGAGAAACAGGGTGTCGCGTCCGCGGTCAACGACACCACCCGCGAGATCGGCGCGGCGCTCGGCATCGCGGTGGCCGGTTCCGTGCTCGCAGCGCAGTACGAGAGGCATCTCTCCCCCGCACTCGGCGCGATGCCCGAGGCCGTACGCGGACCCGCGCTCAATTCACTCGCCGAGGCGCTCACGGCGGCTGAGCACATGGGACCGCAGGGTGCCGAACTGGCCCAGACGGCCCGGCAGGCGTTCGTCGACGCGACCGGTGCGGCCGTGATCATCCTGGGTTCGGTTGTCGCGGTGGCCGCGGTGCTGACCGGGATCTGGGGCCCCGGGCGCGACGGGCAACAGCTGCGGGTGATCCGCCGGCTCAGGTCGCGATGAACTCGGCGGCACGGTGGCCGATCATGGCGATCGTCGCGTGCGGCCCGCGGCTGGTGATGGCGGGCATGATCGAGCCGTCGACCACCCACAACCGCTCGACACCGAGTACCCGGCACGTCGGGTCCAGCACGCCCTGCCCGTCGGCACTCAGCGGCGCGGTCCCCGCGAGGTGCTGCGAAGTCGACCAGGAGGCCTCCCCCACTTTGACTGCGTGACTTACCAATTCGCGGGCGAGTTCGGCGCCCGCGCGCAGCGCGTCGACATCCCCTGCGACCGTGTCGTAACGGTGTTCGATGATCGGGGGCACGGCCGGATCCGCCGACGCGAGACGCACCCTGCCCCGTGAATGCGGACGCATGAGCGCGACACCGAGATGTGGGAGTTCGGCCGGGTCGTGTTCGGGCCCGTGCACCAGCGCCGAGAAACCCGCGGTGTAGGGCCGGATCTCGATGCCGTCGGCCGTGGTGAGCACGGCTTCCAGCGGCGGCAGGTCATGTGTGGGGGTCCAGGCCACCGGCAGCACCCACTCCGGGTGGTCGACTGTCGCCGTCCCCACAGGTAGGTTCGCCGCCACCGCGATCCCGTGGGCCGCCAAGTCGCCCGCCGGCCCGATGCCTGAGAGCAGCAACAGATGTGCCGAGCCGATGGCCCCGGCGGACAACACGATTCGATCTGCGTACAGGATCTCACCGTCGACGCATTCCACACCCACCGCGGCATCATGCTCGACCAGCACGCGACGCACCCGGGTGTCGGCGCGCAGATGCAGATTGGGCCGGTCGAGTGCGGGCTGCAGGTAGGCGCCTCCGGGCCCGAGACGGGTTCCGCCGTCGATGTTCAGCGGCACCGCGCCAACGCCGGGTGGCAACGCCGCGTCGGCATCCGACCCGTTGAGATCGTCGATCCAGCCATACCCCGCGGCGGACACGGCGTCGACGAATGCCGCGGTGCAGCCGTCGAATTCGTGGACCCGGCGCACCTTGATCGGACCTTCGGAGCCGTGCAGCGCGGTGGCGAAGTCGAGGTCGGTCTCGATCGCACGGAAATGGGGCAGCACATCGTCCCAGCTCCATCCGGGAACCGCCCATGCGGTGAAATCCGTGGGCAGCCCACGACAGAAATAGCCACCGTTGACCGCTCCGGAGCCGCCGACCACCGAACCACGGATGATCTCGGTGCGCCGCGGCGGATCCTCGGTCAGCGTCGACCCATAGTGCCGCACCACCGAACTCGCGGCGCCGATGGGTAGCCGCACGCCGTCGGTGATCTGCGCGGCCACCCGCGGATCCGACGGCGCCGGACCAGCCTCGACCACCGTCACCTGACACGCCGAATCTGCGGAAAGGCGTTCGGCCAAAACCGATCCGGCGCTGCCCGCGCCGACGATCAACACGTCACTCAAAGTCGGCGGCTAACTCCGCACCTGGGGCTTGAGCGCGCCGAGGTGACGCTCGCGCACCACGCCGGTCCACAGACCGGTGCCGTAGGCGATGTCGTCCAGTCGCTTGAGCACGATGTGGGTGAGCAGTCCGACCGGTTTGGTGTCGTCGTCGGCGTTGCCGCGTCGCGTCACCCAGTCGACCACACCGTCCACCACCGCGGCCACCAGCACCGCGTGCCGCGCCCGGCGGAACAGCACCGCCGCGATCATCGCGATGGGCCAGTAGTGGCGACAGATCGCCGAACACAACTGCAACGCCGACGACCACAGGCCGTGGGCGGCGACCACCGCGACCTCCTTGGGTTCGGTCTCGACGACGCTGAGCGCCCGCGCGATGCGGGTACCCGCGAACACCGCCGCCGCGAGCGAGGCGAGGTAGCCGAAGAACGAGCCCACCCCGAGCATCAGCCACACCATCAGCGTCCACCCCGAGATCACCAGCGGCGACGTCTTACCGGGATGGCGCACCGTCAGCGGAGCGGCCGACGTTCCATAGAATGCCTTGCGGTGGAACCACTCTCGCAGGTTGGTGCGGTGATCGTGCGCCACCAGGGCGATCGGTTCGTAGCGGAGACGGGCGCCGGACTCGACCAGGCGCCAGCACAGGTCGACATCCTCCCCCGAGTGCATGGTCTCGTCGAACCCGCCTACTTCCACGAGCGCCGACCGCCTGCAGATGATCGCCGCGCTCGGCACATACGACACCGTGCCGTGCGGCACCACGGGCGCCTCGCGCACCCCGAGGTCCAGCGAGGATCGGACGGACTCGTACCGGGCCACGATGTTGTCGGCGTTGTGCAGACCCACGATGCGGGGCGCCACCAGTGCCACGGCCGGATCGCAGAAATGCCCGAGCAGCGCCTCGAGCCAACCACGCTTGGGCACCACGTCGGAATCGAGGAACGCCACGAAATCCGTCTCGCACGCCGCAAGGCCGGTGTTACGCGCGGCCGCGGGGCCGTTGCTGCGGGTGTGCCGCAGCACCTGCACGTCGCAGTGCATACCGGAGAAGTCGGACGGTTGCACCGGGATCGCCGAGCCGTCGTCGACCACGATCACGCGCAGCCCGCGCAGCGCCGCCATCAGGCGGTGCAGGCCGGATGCGTTGTCCCGTACGGGGACAACCACTGTGACGTCCAGATGGGACGGCCCGCTGGCAGGCCGCGGATGCGCGACGGTCGCGTCCAGGAGGGTTCGCGCGAGTTGCGCGGACACCGCGTCGTGAACCTCGAGGCGGCCCCCGCTGAGCATGTTCTGGGCCGTCGGCGCCAACCGCAGCAGGCGGGTCGGTGAGCCGCCCAGCAACGCCGCGCCCTCTCCGAGCACCTTGACTCGGCGATCCACCTGCACGGCAAAACCGTCGGGCAGTCTCGGTCCGGTCATGTCAGCAATCCGTTCCGGTCGGGCTGCCACCGCTTGATCCGGTCGGCGCAGCCGTTGACCATCTCAGCAAAGATACGCTCCCCTTCGGCGGCTGTCGCGGTCGTCGGGTCACCCAGAATCCCGAGTTCGCTGACGGCCGCGACACCGCCACTGCGCATGCGCGGCATCAGCTCCGCCAACGGGGCCGTATTACCGCACACGAGCTCGTCGGTCAATACATCGTCGGGTGAAATATGTAGCAGTACGGACGTTTCGGTGTGGCCCGCGTGCGCATCGGCGTCGGGCACGCTGCACGGCACCCAGCCGGCGTCGCGGCCCTCGTAGCGCAGCAGCGCGACGGCCGCGGCGAGGGCCTCGACGTTACCGCCGTGACCGTTGACGAAGACGATACGAGACGTCCACTTCGACGCCGACCTGCCGTATTCGACCAGCAAAAGCTCCAGCGCGGCGGTGCCGATCGAGACGGTTCCGGGAAATCCCTCGTGCTCGCCGCTGGCGCCGTAGGCCACCGGAGGGGCCACCACCGCGTCGCGGTCGGCGGGCGCGCCGAACTGCTCGACCACGGTGCCGGCCACAGCTGCCGCGATCCTGGTGTCGGTGTCCAGCGGCAGGTGCGGACCATGCTGTTCGGTGGAACCAACCGGGACAAGCACCATCGGCACCATGCTGTGTAGCTGCCTCGACGTCGAGTTCCCGAGCCCGCTGGGAAAAGCCACGTGCCGATGGTAAGCCGAATTCACCTGGCGTGCGCCAGATGTTCGCGCATACGCAGTGTTCGATTTCCCGTCAGTTTCCGTGCGCAAGAGGGGGCGCATCCCGTGCGCCCCTTCTGCCACCCCTGTCACGCCCCGCGGGAGGACCTCACGAACCGGATGCGGGCGGTACACCCAGCGCGCGGGTGAAGCCCTCCGGCACGAGGATGTCCTCGGGGACCAGATCGTGGATCGACGAACGCCCCAGGCCCATCAGCGCCGAGTCGATACCTCCGCGCAGGATGTCGAGCACATTCTCGACCCCGGCCTGCCCCTCGGCGGCCAGACCCCACAGGTAGGCGCGTCCGATCATCACCGCACGCGCACCCAGCGCGACGGCCTTGACGACATCGCTGCCGCGGCGGATGCCGCCGTCGAGCAACACCTCGACCTGGTCGCCGACCGCTTCGGCGATCACGGGCAGGGCGCGGATGGCCGCGGGTGTGCCGTCCAGGTTGTTGCCACCGTGATTGGACACCGAGATCGCCGAAACGCCCGCGTCAACAGCACGTTTGGCGTCGTCGACGCGGATGACGCCTTTGAGCATGAACGGCCCGTCCCACTGCTCGCGCAGCCAGGCGATGTCCTCCCACGTCGGCGGGGGCGTGCCCATCCACTCGCCGTAGGCCTGAAAGAACGGCGGGCCGTCCTCGCCGCGCGCCCCCTGGTTGGGCACCCGAAGGTTCGGCGGACGCATGGTCTTGCCCCACTGCCACAGCCAGCGCGGCTTGGTCAGCGCCTCGGGCATCATCGTGACCATCGTCTTCAGATCCATTTTCTCCGGGATCTTGGGACTCCCCCAGTCACGGCCGTGACTGAAGCTCCAGTCGGTCGTGACGATCAGACCGAGGGCACCCGCTGCCTTCGCGCGCTCGGCACGTGCGAGGATCGCGTCACGGTCACCCAGCCAGTAGATCTGGAAGAAGATCTTGTCGTTGACCGCGACGACCTCTTCGATCGGCTTGCTGGCAAACGAGGACAGACCCATAGCGGTACCGCGCGCGGCGGCGGCCCGAGCAACCGCGACCTCGCCGTCGGGGTGCACGGCCTGCACGCCCGTCGGCGAGATGATGACCGGCAACGAAATCTGTTGGCCCATCACGGTGGTGGCCATGTCGCGCTTCTCGGGCGCACCCACCACGTGCGGTGCGAACCCGAGCTCGGCGAACGACTCGACGTTGTCGGTGACCGTCACGCCCTTCTCGCTCGCGGAGATGAGCGAGGAATAGACGGATTTCGGCAGCCGCTTGCGGGCCCTTTGCTGGGCGATCGCAACGGTCTCGAACCAGATGTCTCGTGCCATGTTCACACCGGACTTTCGTTGCAGAACCGGGCCGGGGGTTTGGTCAGCAGCTTCAACGCCACCGGCCCTTGTTTGGTGCCCCGCGAGTGGTCACCGCTGGGCTTGGGTTTGATGCGTTCCTTCTCCAGTGCCGGGGCACCCCAGCCCTCGACGCATTCGGGGTCGGGGCCGTCGAGCGGCAGCCCCGTGAAGAACTTGGCGGCCATGCAGCCACCACGGCAGGCGTCGAAGTGCCCGCAGCTTGCGCAGGCACCGGCCGACTGCGGTTCGCGCAGTTCGCGGAACAGTTCGGAGTGCTGCCAGACGTTCTGGAAACCGCCGTCGGACAGGATGTTTCCGGCCAGGAACTTGTCGTGGATCGCGAACGGGCAGGCGTAGACATCGCCGACCGGGTCGATCAGGCACACCACGCGGCCTGCGCCGCACAGGTTCAGACCCGCGAGCGCACCCGGTGCGCCGAGCCCGGACAGGTGGAAGAACGAGTCGCCGGTGAGCACACGGTCACCCTTGGCCACGAGCCAGTCGTACAGCTGGCGCTGCTGTTCGGCGGTGGGATGCAGATCGTCCCACACATCGGCGCCCCGGCCGGACGGCCGCAGCCGCGTGATGCGCAGTGTGGCGCCGTAACGTGCTGCCAGCGCGGCGAATTCGTCGAGCTGGTCGACGTTCTGCCGCGTGACGACCACCGAGATCTTGGCGTCGGTGAAGCCTGCGTTGCTCAGGTTCTCCAGCGCGCGCACGGCCATGTCGAACGAGCCCTTGCCGCGCACGGCATCGTTCACCTCGGCGTTGGCGCCGTCCAGCGAGATCTGGACGTCGACGTAGTCACTGGCCGCGAGCTTCGCGGCGACCTCGGGCGTGATCCGAACGCCGTTGGTGGAGAACTTGACTCCGACGTGGTGTGCGGTGGCGTAGTCGACCAGCTCCCAGAAGTCCGAGCGCACGGTGGGCTCGCCGCCGCCGATGTTCACGTAGAACACCTGCATGCGTTCGAGCTCGTCGATGATGTCCTTGCACTGCTGCGTCGACAACTCCCGCGGGTCGCGCTTGCCCGACGAGGACAGGCAGTGGACACACGCGAGGTTGCACGCGTAGGTGAGCTCCCAGGTGAGGCAGATCGGCGCGTCGAGTCCGCGCTCGAACTGTTCGACCAACCGGGGCACGGGCTGAACTGAAGTCATTGCGATCCTTCGGGATTCCCGGGTACGAGCATGTTCGACTGCACGAGCACGCCAAGTGCGTGCAGATAGGGCGCTTGCTGATCGTCGGCGACCCCCGCGGCGCACAGCGCCGACCGGGCGTCGGGGTGGTCAGCCAGCGAGTTGACCACCTCGACGACCGTTCGGTTCTTCAGGAACGACAGCTTGCGCGTCCCGAAGTGGTACAGCAGGGCGCCGAACGGCTCCGGCCGAACCGCGACCTGATGGTGCAGACGCCAGCTCACATCCGGGTCGAAGGTGATCTGTTCGGCGACCTGAGTGGACACGGTCAGTAGACCCCGCACATACCGTCGATCGAGACCTCTTCCACGAGAGTCTCGGTGACGAGTTCGGTCTCGGCCTCGACGTGCTGATTCGGTTCCATGTGGACTCCCTTTCGTCGCGTATGGTCTCGACAGTTGTGATCGAGATCGCAAATATATGGCATCGAGTGCCAGAATGGAAGAGGGGGTGTGAGAGATGTCCGAGGGTTCCCGCGCGGGGCGTCGCCGCTCCACCACGCAGGACCACATCGCCGGCGTGGCGATCGATCTGTTCGCGGCCCGAGGGTTCGACGCGGTCAGCGTCGACGACGTCGCGGCCGCCGCGGGCATCTCGCGACGGACCCTGTTCCGGTACTACGCCTCCAAGAGCGCCATCCCGTGGGGTGATTTCGACTCACACCTGCAGCACCTGCAGAACCTGCTGAGGACCCTCAGCTCCGAGGTGTCACTCGGCGACGCCCTGCGCGAGGCACTGCTGACCTTCAACACCTACGCCGACCACGAGATGGCCGAGCACCGGCAGCGTATGCGCGTGATCCTGGAAACCGAAGAGCTGCAGGCGTATTCGATGACCATGTACGCCGGCTGGCGTACCGTCATCGCCGAGTACGTCGCCGACCGCCTCGGCATGTCCACCACGGATCTGATGCCGCAAACCGTGGCGTGGCTGATGCTCGGCGTCGCGCTGTCGGCCTACGAGAACTGGCTGGCCGACGAGTCGGTGTCACTTCGCGGTGCCATCGCCGCCGCGTTCGAGGTGGCCCGCCCCGGTCTGGATGCGCTGCAACCCGCGCACTGATCACTCGGGATGCCAGGCGCTGACCAGCGGTCCCGAACGGTCGGGACTCAGCGGCTCGGTCAGCATGATCGGCGTCTGCGCCATGAAACGTGGCCGCGTGCCACGGTGTTCGTCGGCGGCATGCACCGTGAACGGGTGCACCAGGTACATGTCCCCTGCCTGCCCGGTGGCCGTTGCGACCGGACGGTCCGCACTCGCGCGGTCCAGCAGCGGGCCCGAGGCCGTGAATTCGACGGGTTCGGGGCCCAGCACGGCCGCGGCGTCGCGGTGCGATCCCACGCGGATACGCGTCGGCGCGTCGTCGGGCCCCACCTCTGAGAGCAGGGTCAGCAGCAGCATGGTGTGCGGCCTGCCGGTCACCGCCCAGGTGCCGTCGTCCACGGGGGTGTTCGCGTCGATGTGCCAGCCCCGGTCATCTGCGGCAGGCAGGACCGGAAAACGCACGGGGATGTTTCCCAGCACGAAACGCCGCACCCATCCACCGGGTCCGCACAGCTGATCGAGGGCTTCGATCAGCACGGGACTGCTGGTCAGCCGGCCGAACGGGCCCGCATTGGTGAAGTCGTTGGTCCACACCACAGGCTCGGTCCACGGACCGTCCGGTGAGAGACCGATGCGTTCCCACAGCAATTCCCTTGCCGCGTCAGCGACCTCGACATCGACGACCCGTGTCAGTTTGACGAATCCGTCACGCGTGAATTGCTCGATCATCGAACCCAGCCTGGCCCAAACCGGCCACGGTCGCGAGCCATTTTTCGGGTGCTCGAGAAAATTTTCGCCCGAGGACCGTCGGAGTTCGGCGTCCTGACGCGACGATAAGGGTGTGAGTGCCGAAACAGATGCTCCGCGGGCACTGCTGAGGCTCTACGACGAGGCCTTGCCGGTGGTGTACGGATACTTCGTCCGGCGCTGCGGTGACCGCGGGACCGCCGAGGATCTGACGTCTGAGACGTTCCTCGCGGCCATGGATGCCGCGCGCAAACCGTCGCCGCCGCCCATGACGGTGCCGTGGCTGATCGGCGTGGCACGGCACAAGCTCGCCGACCACTACCGCCGCAGGCACGACCGGTTCAGCGTTCCCGTGGCGGAACTGCCCGAACCGGACGACCCGGCCGACAACTGGGACGCCGCCGTGGACCGCATCGTCGCCGAGGCTGTGCTGGCACGGTTACCCGAGCAGCATCGCACCGTACTCGCGCTGCGCTACATGGACGACTGTTCGGTGCCCGAGTGCGCCGAGCTCATCGGTCGCACAGTGCACGCCACCGAGGCCCTTCTGGTACGGGCCCGCAAGGCATTTCGAGCGCAGTACCCACGGGACTCACAGTCGGAAGGAGGAGCGCCGTGAACGCAGATCACGACCCGCTGACCGTGCTGCACCAGCACGACGAGCCTCCGGTTGCCCCGGACCCGGAGTTCGTGGCGCGGTTGCGCGCACGTCTGGAGGCGGCACTCACACTCCCCAACCGAACCGAAGGAGTCGTCATGACCGGCACCGATACCGCCATCGCAGAACTCAAGTCGCCGTCGCAGGCGGCGCCGCGCCCTGCGGTGATCTCCTACCTCACCGTCGCCGACGCCCGCGCGGCCATCGGTTTCTACGTCGACGCACTCGGCGCACGTGTGCTCGGCGATCCGATCGTGATGGACGACGGACGCATCGGCCACGCCGAACTGTTGCTCGCAGGCGGCGTGCTCTACCTCGCCGACGAATTCCCCGAAATCGGCCTGAAAGCCCCTGCACCCAACGCTGTCTCGGTGAGCCTCATGTTGTCGGTACCTGACACCGACGCCGCGCTCGCGCGGGCCGCGGCACATGGCGCCCGGGTGCAGCGCGAACCGTACGAGGACCACGGCACGCGCAATGCCACCTTCATCGACCCGTCCGGTCACCGCTGGATGCTGTCCGGGCCGGTGGGTGTTCGCGTACCGGTCGAGGCGATCCGGCACGGTGACGTCGGCTACGTCTCGGTGTGGGTGCCCGACGCCGACCGGGCCGCCGCGTTCTACGGACACGTCCTCGGCTGGACCTACGACCCGGCCACCCGTCAGGTCACCAACACGCAGGAGCACATCGGCATCTTCAGTGTCGCGGGAGCACCCACGATGTTCTGCTGTTACGCCGTCGACGATCTGGACGCGGCCCGCCGGGCGATCACCGCCGGTGGCGGCACGCCCGGCGAGGTGCGGGAGTCCGAGTTCGGAACCGTGCTGGACGCGACCGATCCGGCGGGTACGGCGTTCGCGGTGTTCGAGCCCGTACCGGGCACACCGCGGCCTGCGGTCAACGGCACTGGGCCCGGGTCACTTTCGTACATCACCTACAACGTGCCGGATTCCGCGGCGTTCAAGGAGTTCTACGGCCACGTCCTGTCCTGGACGTTCGAACCGGGCCGTATCGCCGACGGCTGGGGCGTGCAGAACTGCCAACCGATGTCGGGCATGGCCGGTGGAAGCGACCGCGCCACAACGGTGCCCATGTGGACCGTCGCCGACATCGACGCCGCGGTCACGCGCGTACGCGAGGCCGGCGGCAACGTGATCAGCGCACCGGCGCGGCAACCGTACGGGCTGATGGCCGAATGCACCGACGATCAGGGCGCTCGCTTCTATCTGGGCGAGTTCTGAGTAGGCGATTTGTGGAGTTTTCCGTGCGCTGAGCGCCGGTAAAACTCCACAAATCGCTGCGACGTCAGCCGCCGAGGACCTCGGCAATCGGTGCACCAGCGGCGATCTTGCCGCGGGTCTTCATGACCTTGCCGGGCATGCCGCCGCCGACCACGCCGACGAGCACGCCGTCACGCTCGTAGTAGGCCAGGAACTTGCGGCCGTCGTCCTCGACGATGTGGACGGTGTCGTCGGATTCCGGCTCGCCGAGGCACTGGATCTTGACGTCGTACTGGTCGCTCCAGAAGTACGGCACCGACACGACGGCCGAGGCCTCCTGCCCCAGCAGCGCGGGCACCATGGCACGCGCCTGGTCGGCGACATTGCTCCAATGCTCAACGCGCACTTGACCACCCACGTGATCGCGCCATGACGCGACGTCACCGATCGCCCACACGTGCGGCGCACTCGTGCGTCCCACCTCGTCGCACACGACACCGTTGTCCACCTCGATGCCGCTGCCTTTCAGCCAGTCCACCGACGGGCGTGAGCCGATGCCCACGATCACCAGGTCGGCCTCCAGTTCGGTGCCGTCGGCGAGCACCACGGTCTCGACGTTCTGGGTGCCGCGCACCTCGGTCACGCCGACGCCGCAGCGGACGTCGACGCCCTCGGCCCGGTGCAGGCGGGTCACCAGCGCACCGATCTTCTCGCCCAGCACCGACGCCAGCGGGGTCGGCTGCGGTTCGACCAGCACCACGTCGACACCGAGCTTGCGCAGGCTCGCCGCGACCTCACAGCCGATGAAGCCGGCACCGATCACCACGGCACGCGAGGCCTTCCTGGCGTCCTCACGCAGCGCCATGCTCTCGTCGTAGGTGCGCAGCACACGGATCCCCTGCAGATCGGGGAACGAACCGATCCGCTTGGGCACCAGCCCGGTGGCGATCACGAGTTCGTCGTAAGGAAGTTCGCTGCCGTCGGCAAGCCGGACGGTCTGGGCGGCCGTGTCCACCGACTGCGCACCCGACCCGAGCCGCAGGGTGATGTTGTTCTCCTGGTAGAACTCGGCCGGCTTGAGTGTGACGTCGTCGTTCTCCGCGCGCAGGACTTCCTTCGACAGCGGCGGACGGTCGTACGGCAGATGGTCCTCGTCGCTGACGATGGTGATCGGCCCGGCGTACTCCGAACGGCGCAGCTGTTCGGCAGTCCGGGTGGCGGCCAGGCCACCACCGACGATCACGATGCCCGCAGAATGCGCTGAAGTGGTCACGAGGGCTTTTTACACGATCGACAGGCGCAGGTGTGCGTCACCCCACAGCTAACCAATTGATCTTGATGGTCAGCCACGTGCACGTTCGATGATGTTCGACAGGACGACGATGCTCTCGCTGCGCTCGATGTCGGCCGAGGCCCGGATGCGTTCCAGTGCCTCCTCCAGGTGGCGCATGTCGCGGGCCAACACATGCAGGATGGCGTCGGCGGTTCCGGTGACTGTGGCCGCGCCGACCACCTCGGGGATGTCCACCCACGCCGCCCGCAGTTCGTCGGGCGCGATGGTGCCGTGGCAGAACACCTGCACGTACGCCTCGGTGTTCCAGCCCAGGACGTTGCGGTCGACGACGGTCGTGAAACCGCGGATGACGCCGTCGGCCAGCATGCGGTCCACACGCCTCTTGACCGCCGGGGCCGACAGGTTCACCTGCGCTCCGATCTCGGCGTAGGTGGCCCGCGCATCCTCGGCGAGAACGCCCAGAATCCGCTCGTCCGTCTCGTCCACCCGGGGCATATCCACTCCTGTGCAAGAAATCGACGCGAATGTGTTCCAGACGCAATATATCGCTGTATATCGCGCAAGTTCTCACGATTGATTGCGTGATCAGGGGTTCATATCGTCGAATCATGACGATTTCCGACGATGTCATCTGGAATGACCGTGTCCGCCCGGATCAGCACGGCCCCTCGGCTGACGTCGCCGCTCCGCCGGCACGCAGGTCCACCGTCCGCCACTACGCCATGACCGCTCCCGACCACTTCACCGTCGAATACGCCATCAATCCGTGGATGGACGTCACGACCCCGGTGGACACGCAACGCGCGCTTGACCAGTGGCGCGCACTGCACGACATCTACCGCGACCTCGGCCACACCGTCGACCTGGTGCCGCCGCGGGCGGGCCTGCCCGACATGGTCTACGCCGCCAACGGCGGATTCATCGTCGGGCGCACGGCCGTGATCGCGCGCTTCGCCTACCCGCAGCGCGCACCCGAGGCCGACGCGTACGCCGAGTGGGCGGCCGCCCTCGGGCTCGACCCCGTCTTCACCCAGCACGTCAACGAGGGTCAGGGCGACCTGCTGCTGGTCGGTCCGAACCTGTTGGCCGGGTGGGGGTTCCGCACCGACCGCCGCGCGTCCTACGAGATCGCGGCGATCACCGGGCTTCCGGTCGTCAGCCTTGAGCTTGTCGACCCGCGGTTCTATCACCTCGACACCGCGCTGGCGGTGCTCGACGACACCACCGTCGCCTACTACCCGCCGGCCTTCAGCCCCGACTCGCGTCGTCGCCTGCAGGAGCTGTACCCCGACGCGATCGAGGTGGCCACCGCCGATGCCTACGTGCTCGGTCTCAACGTGGTTTCCGACGGGAAGAACGTGGTGATGCCGGCGGCGGCAACGGGTTTCGCCGAGCAATTGCGTCACGCCGGCTTCGAACCGATCGGTGTCGACCTCACCGAACTCCTCAAAGGCGGCGGATCCGTCAAATGCTGCACATTGGAGCTGCACCCATGACCATCCTGGACAACGTGAACCATGGCCTGGACCCCCACGACGCCGGGGCGGCCGCCACCTCCATCGCTGAGGCCATCGCACTCGACGACCGCTACGTCGCGCACAACTACTCGCCGCTTCCCGTGGTGGCGGCGAGCGCCGAGGGTGTCTGGATCACCGACGTGACAGGCCGTCGCTACCTGGACTGCCTGGCCGCCTATTCGGCGGTGAACTTCGGGCACCGCAATCCCGAGATCGTCGCGACCGCGCACGCGCAGCTCGACCGGCTGACCCTGGTGAGCCGCGCGTTCCACTCCGATCAGCTCGGCCCGTTCGCCCAAGCACTGGCCACACTGTGCGGCAAGGACATGATCCTGCCGATGAACAGCGGCGCCGAGGCCGTCGAGAGCGGCATCAAGGTGGCCCGCAAGTGGGGCACCGACGTCAAGGGTGTCGCAGCAGGCCAGTCGAACATCGTGGTGGCGCGCAACAACTTCCACGGCCGCACCACCACGATCATCAGCTTCTCCGACGACGAGACCGCGCGCCGCGGGTTCGGCCCGTACACCCCCGGTTTCCGGTCCGTGCCGTTCGGTGACGCCGCCGCGGTGGCCGATGCCATCGACGACAACACGGTCGCGGTGCTCCTCGAACCGATCCAGGGCGAGGCGGGCATCATCGTGCCGCCGCCGGACTTCCTGCCCCGGGTGCGTGAGATCTGCACGCAGCGCAACGTGCTGATGATCGCCGACGAGATCCAGTCCGGCCTGGCGCGCACCGGCCGCACCTTTGCGTGCGAACACTGGGGCGTGGTGCCCGACGTCTATCTGCTGGGCAAGGCCCTCGGCGGCGGCGTGGTGCCGCTGTCGGCCGTGGTCGCCGACCGCGACGTGCTCGGCGTGTTGCACCCCGGTGAGCACGGGTCGACGTTCGGCGGCAACCCGCTGGCCACGGCGATCGGCAGCACCGTGGTGGCCATGCTCAGGCGTGGTGAGTTCCAGCAGCGCTCAACCGAACTCGGTGCGCACCTGCACGCGCGCCTGCAGGACCTGATCGGCCGCGGGGTGCTCGCGGTGCGGGGCCGGGGGCTGTGGGCCGGGGTGGACATCGATCCGGCGCTCGGCACCGGCAAGGAACTCAGCGTGGCGCTCGCCGAGCGCGGCGTCCTGGTCAAGGACACACACGGTTCGACGCTGCGGTTCGCCCCGCCGCTGGTCGTCACGTCCGAAGAGATCGATTGGGCGGTTGACCGATTCGCCGACACCCTGGCGGAGGTGCGCCGATAATCGCTTGATCGGCACCTAGGAGGCACCATGTCAGCCCCGCCCACCAGCATGGCCGGTCAGATGATGCGACGCCGGCCCGTCATCGGCGCCCCGGTCGCCCACGGTGCGTCCGATCATCTCAAGCGAAGTATCGGCACCTTCCAGCTGACGCTGTTCGGCGTCGGCGCGACCGTGGGCACCGGCATATTCCTGGTGCTGCAGGAAGCCGTGCCGGAGGCCGGTCCGGCGGTGCTCGTCTCGTTCGTCCTGGCGGGTGTCGCGGCCGGTCTGTCGGCGCTGTGTTACGCCGAGATGGCCTCGGCCGTGCCGGTTTCGGGGTCGACGTACTCCTACGCCTACACCACGATGGGCGAGTTCGTGGCAATGGGTGTGGCGGCCTGCCTGCTCCTGGAGTACGGCGTCTCGATGTCGGCGACCTCGATCGGCTGGGGCGGCTACCTCAACCAGTTGCTCGACGATGTGTTCGGTTTCCGCATACCGCAGGCGCTCACGTCGGCACCGTGGGGCGAGAACCCCGGCATCATGAACCTGCCCGCCACGCTGCTGATCGTGATGTGCGGATTGCTGCTGATCCGCGGAGCGAGCGAATCCGCGCTGGTCAACACCATCATGGTGATCATCAAGCTCGCGGTGCTCGCGTTGTTCGTCGCGGTCGCGTTCACGGCGTTCACCACCGACCACTTCGCCGGGTTCTGGGACAAGGGTTTCGCCGGCATCACGGCCGCCGCGGGCTCGATCTTCTTCACGTTCATCGGTCTGGACGCGGTCTCCACGGCAGGCGACGAGGTGAAGAACCCGCAGAAGACCATGCCGCGCGCGATCCTCGGCGCGCTGGTGGTCGTCGCGTCGGTCTACATCCTGGTGGCGTTCGCCGGGTTGGGCACGCAGTCGGCCGATGAGTTCGGTTCCGAGGAACAGTCCGAGGCCGGGCTGGCGGTGATCCTCACGAACATCCTGCACGGCCAGACGTGGGCCAGCACGATCCTGTCGTTCGGCGCGGTGATCTCGATCTTCTCGGTGACGCTGGTGGTGATGTACGGCCAGACGCGCATCCTGTTCGCGATGGGCCGCGACGGTCTGCTGCCGTCGATGTTCGCAATGGTGAACTCGCACACCATGACCCCGATCAACAACACCATCGTGGTGGCGCTGGTGACCGGCACACTCGCGGGCTTCGTGCCGCTGGACTACCTGTGGGATCTGGTGTCCATCGGAACCCTGGTGGCGTTCATCGTGGTGTCGGCGGGCGTGGTGCTGTTGCGGGTGCGCGAACCGGACCTGCCGCGCTCGTTCAAGGTGCCGGGTTATCCGGTGACGCCGGTCCTTTCGATCATTGCGTGTCTGTTCGTGTTGTACGGACTGCCGGCGGTCACGTGGTTGTGGTTCAGCGTGTGGGTCGGTGCGGTGCTGCTGTTCTACCTGCTGTGGGGCCGACGCCACAGTGCGCTCAACGACGGCGGTGACGGGTACATCCCAGGTGCGGCCGCAGGTGAGGACGATGTCATGACAGGGCATCCGGAGGATCGCGCATGACGGCGCAGCGAGGAGCGAAGGCGGATCGCACGGCGCACGGAGCGAAGGCGGATCTCGCATGACGGTCGTGGTGGGTTATCTGACCGGCAAGGCGGGTGCGTCGCCGCTGCACCTCGCCGTCGGCGCGGCACACACGCTGCAGACCTCACTCGCGGTCGCGACCGTCGTCCCGCGTCCGTGGATGACACCGTCGCCGGCGCGCATCGACGCCGAATATGCCCAGTACGCAGCGCAATTGGCGTCGACATCGGCCGAACAGGCCCGCCAGGTGATCTCCGAGCTCGACAGTGAACTCGAGGTCACCTTCCACAAGTTCGCGCACCGGTCGGTGTCGGACGGACTGATGGAAGCGGTCGAATCGCTGAACGCAGAGGCCCTGGTGCTGGGCTCGGCTGCGGACGGCAAGCTGGGGCAGGTGGTGGTCGGTTCGACGGCCGACCGGTTGCTGCACTCGTGCCCCGTTCCGTTGGCGGTCAGCCCGCGCGGCTACCGCCGCCCGAAAAGCGGTGGGCTGTCACGGATCACGGTGGCCTACCCGGGAACCCGCGACGCCGTCGACGTCGTCGAGCGCATCGCGGCCCTCACACAGCGGTTGGGTGTCACGATGCGTGTGGTGACGTTCGCGGTGCGTGGTCGCAGCATGTATCCACCGCTGGTCGGGCTGAGCAAGGAAGACCTCATCCTGCAGGAATGGATCGAGCAGGCACAGGATTCGCTGCGCCGGCTGGCCACCGACGGCGTCATCGGCGAGGACGTGGAGGTCGTCGTCGCCAGCGGCAGCGCGTGGGACGAGGCGCTGGACTCGATCGAGTGGATCGAGGGCGAGGTCCTGGCCATCGGCACGTCCCCTGCGGGCGCCGTCCGGCGTGTGTTCCTCGGCGAACGCGGTACGAAGATCCTGCGCTACAGCCCTGTTCCGGTGCTCGTCCTACCGGGCTGACCGGGTCCCGTATCCCTCGCGAGAGATTTCTGGCGGGAACTCAGTACTTCATGACGCCGCGGTCGACGGCGATCTGGCTGCCCGACAAGGTCGCCGAGCCGTCGCCGGCGAGCCAGGCCACCACGTCGGACACCTCTTCGGGGGTCATGAACGTCGAAAGCCCTTCGGCGCCTTCGCCGACCGGCTGGTACGGCATGGGCGCGAAGCTGTGCAGGTAATTCGGGTACTTCGCGAACACCTGCGCCATGGCCTCGGGCTCGATCATGGGCGTGTCGATCGAGTAGGGGTGGATGGAGTTGACGCGGATCCCGTACTCCCCCACCTCGAGAGCCAGCGAGTTGGTGAGCGCGACGAGCCCGTGCTTGGAGGCCGCGTAGTGCCCGTTGCCGGGCGTGGCCTTGAGCCCGGCCGACGAGCTGACGATGATGATCGACCCGCCGTTGCCCGCCTCGATCATCGCGGGCACGGCCGCGCGGATGGTGCGCCACGTGCCGTTGAGGTTGACGTCGACGACGGTGTCCCACTGTTCGGGCGACATCTCGAAGATGCGTCCCCAGCTGAGCACGCCCGCGTTGGCCACCACGATGTCGAGCCGGCCGAACTGCTCGACACCGTCGGCGACCACCTGCTGCTGGGCCGCGAGGTCACGGATGTCGACCTCGCGCGCGAGGACCTTGCGCCCGGTCGCCTCGACCGCGGCGACGGTCTCGGCGAGATCCTCCGGTGTCGCCGACGGATAGGTGATGGTGTCGTCGACGGGTGCGCACACGTCGATGGCGATGATGTCGGCGCCCTCGTCGGCCAGTCGCACGGCATGCGCCCGTCCCTGGCCGCGAGCCGCCCCGGTAACGAACGCCACGCGCCCTTCCAGCGTTTTACCAACTGTCGCCATCCCCGGTCCTTTCTCGATGTGCGACCAGGCTACAGCGAAACTAGAACGTGTTCTAGTACCTACCAGTCGAGAGGGTCGCGGATGATGGGGCAGGTCATGCAGTGCCCGCCGCCGCGCCCGCGGCCCAATTCCGCGCCGACGATCGTGATGACCTCGATACCGGCCTTGCGCAGCAGCGAATTGGTGTGCGTGTTGCGGTCGTACGCGAGCACCACACCCGGTTCCACCGCGACGAGGTTGTTGCCGCTGTCCCACTGCTGCCGCTCGGAGTCGTACCTCGTACCACCGGTTTCGACGACGCGGAGTTCGGCCAGGCCCAGCGCGTCGGCCACGACCTCGACGAACGGCTTGGTGGCCTCCTCCACCTCGACGCCGGGATCCCGGTCGCACGGATGCAGCACGAACGTCTGGATCGAGTCGACGATCTCGGGGTAGATGGTGACGACGTCGCGATCGGCGAAGGTGAACACCGTGTCCAGGTGCATGGCCGACCGCAGCTTCGGCATGCCGGCGACGATGACCTTCTCGGCGGCGCCCTCGTCGAACAGTTCGGCCGCGACCTGCGTGATGGCCTGCCGCGATGTACGTTCGCTCATCCCGATGAGTACCACGCCGTTGCCCGGCACCAGCACGTCGCCACCCTCGAAGGTCGCGAGTCCCCAGTTCTCCTCGGGGTCACCCCACCACACTCTCGAGTCGACGTAATCGGGGTGGAATTCGTAGATGGCCTTCATCAGCAGGGTCTCGTCGTGCCGGGCCGGCCAGAACAGCGGGTTGAGTGTGAGGCCGCCGTAGATCCAGCAGGTGGTGTCGCGCGTATAGAGCGTGTTGGGCAGCGGCGGCATCAGGTACTCGGTGACGCCGTTGGCCTCGCGCGCCAAAGCCCGGTAGCCGGACTTCATCTCGGGCGGGAGATCGCTGATCGACATCCCACCGATCAATAACTCGGTGAGCCGGCGCGACGTCAGTGAGTCGAGGAATCCGCGTGTGTCATCGACCAGCCCGAGCCCCACCTCGTTGGGCGTGATCTTGCGGTCCAGCAGCCAGTCCTTGGCTTCCGGGATGTCCATGGTCTCGCTTAGCAGTTCGTGCAGTTCGACGACCTCGACGTCGCGGTCGCGCATCTTGTCCATGAAGTCGAAGTGGTCGCGGCGCGCGTTCTGCACCCACAGCACGTCGTCGAACAGCAGGTCGTCGCAGTTGGTCGGCGTCAGTCGTTCGTGGGCCAGACCGGGCGAGCACACCAGCACCTTCCGTAGTTTGCCTACCTCGGAGTGCACGCCGTACGCGTCGGAGGGGTTGCTCATGGAAGGTCCTTTCATCGTGTGGGACTTCAAATCTGGATTCCGCCGGAGATCAGCCCGTAGAGCCCTCCGATCGCGCCGAGGACGATGAGGCCGAACAGCACGGCCTCTGCCCGGGTGAACACCCGCAGGTTGCGCTCGCGGCGGGCCAACCAATACAGGACCGCGCCGCCCGCGTACAGGATGCAACTCAGCAGCAGGTGGTCCCACCCCGCGGCGTACAGCAGGAACAGCGTGTAGAACGTCGCGACTGCGGCGATGACCATATCGGGCACCCGCGAGCGGTCACCGTCGTACGTTTCCCGTGTCACAGTGAGTTTCAGTGCGTACCCCGCGGCAAGAAGATACGGGATCAGAGCCAGCGCGGCGGTCAGGTCGAGCATGAAATTCAGTGCGTCGGAGGCGAACAGCAGCAGGATCAGCAGCAGCTGCACCAGGCCACCGGCCATGATCAGTGCGGGAACCGGTGCACCGTTGCGGTTCTCGCGGGTCAGGAACCGCGGCATGTCCTCGGATTTGGCCGGGATGAACAACATCTCGGCCGCCATCAACGTCCACGCCAGGTAGGCCCCGAGCACCGACAGGATGACCCCGAGCCGGATGAACACCGAACCCCACTCACCCACAATGGATTCCAGCACCGACGCCATCGACGGTTGCGATATGCCGGCCAATTCGTCCTGCGACAGCACGCCGTAGGACGCCAGCGTCACCAACATGAACACCGAAAGCACCGACAGGAAACCGATGACCGTCGCACGTCCGACGTCCTCGCGTTTACGCGCGAACCGCGAGTACACGCTCGCCCCCTCGATGCCGAGGAACACGAACACCGTGATCAGCATGGTGCCCTTGGCCTGTTCGAACAGCGATGCCCACGAATAGTTTCCGTCGCCGCCCCAGAAGTTGCCGGTGAACACATCGGCCTTGAAGGCGATGACCGCGATCACGATGAACACCAGGATCGGGACGACCTTGGCCCAAGTGACGATGCGGTTGATCACCGCGGCCTGCTTCACACCGCGCAGGATCAGGTAGAAGAACAGCCATACGCCGATCGTCGAGCAGATGACCGCCAGCAGGGTGTCCCCGGCTCCTAGGGCGGGGAACAGCGCGCTCGTCGTCGCCATGATCAACACCCAGTACGACGTGTTGCCCGCGCAGGCCGACGCCCAGAACCCGAACGCCGAGTTGAACCCCATGTAGTCGCCGAAGCCCGCTTTCGCGTAGGCGAACAACCCGGCGTCGAGGTCCGGTTTCCGCGTCGCCAGGCGCTGGAACACGAACGCCAGCATCAACATGCCCGCACCGGCGATCGCCCAGGCGATCAGCGCACCCGCGACCCCGGACTCGGCCCCGAACCGGCCGGGCAGCAGGAACACACCGGACCCGATCATCGAACCGATGACCATCGCGGTCAGCGTGGGCAGGCTGACCTTGGTGTCCTTGACAGGTGATTCGGTGGTGGTCATCATGCCCCCTCGGATTCTGTGACCGGTTCCGCACGAACGACTTTGAAGCCGGTGTAGCCGTAGAACACACTCAGTGCGGGACTGGCGATGTTGAAGAGCGCGAACGGCAGGTACAACAGCGTCGGAACACCGAGAACCGCCCCCATGAATGCGCCGCACGAGTTCCACGGCACCAACGGCGACGTCACCGTCCCGCTGTCGGCGGCCAGACGGGACAGGTTTTGCGGGGCCAGCCCGCGCTTGGCGAACTCGACGCGGAAGATGCGGCTGGGCAACACCAGCGCTATGTACTGGTCACCGGCTGCGATGTTCAGCCCGAATCCGGTGCAGAACACCGAGAGATACAGGCGGCCGGTGGTTTTGGCCGCCGCGATCATGGGCTGGACCAAGCGGTCGATGAGACCGAATTTCTCCAGCAGCGCGCCGAACGTCACGGCCCCGATGATCAGCCAGATTGTCAGCAGCATGCTGTCCATACCGCCGCGCGACAGCAGTCGGTCGATGTCACCGATTCCGCTGTTGATGCTGAAACCGTTGGCCATCACCGTCCACACGGCCTGCACCGAGCCGATCACGTCTTGCGTGCTGGCCCCGATCTCGGTGACGAAGCCCGTGACGACGTCTCGTTGGAAGACCGCGGCCTGGGCGCCCGCGACCAGTGCCGAGGCCAACAACGCCAATGACGCGGGAACCTTCCGCACCGACAGCACCACCAGAAACAGCAGTGGCACGAGGTTGACGGGGTTGATCCAGAAGATCTCCCCGAGTTTGGCGAGTTCGATGCTTTCCGGCACCGCATCGCGCACCGGCGGTCCCGCGACACCCAGCACGGTGAAGCCTGCCGCCGCGATCAGGAACGCCGGGACCGAGGTCCACGCCTGGCTGCGGATGTGGGTGTACAGGTCGACTTCCACCATCTGCGCGGTGAGGATCGTCGTCTCCGACAACGGTGAGAGCTTGTCCCCGAGGTAGGCGCCCGAGATCACCGCGCCCGCGGTGATCGCCGGTGAGACACCGAGCATCGTGGCGATGCCGACGAGGCCGACGCCGATGGTGCCCGCGGTGGTCCACGAACTGCCGATCGACATGGCCACCGCACCGCAAATCACCGCTGTGGCAACGTAAATCCCGGCGACAAAACGCCGAGACCGTAATACACCAACGTCGGGATGGTTCCGGACAGGTTCCACGTCCCGATCAGGGCACCCACAGCAAGCAGGATGAACAACGCGCTGGTGATCGACGCAAGCGCACCCTGCCCGGCCACCTGCACCGCGCTCCACGGGTTGCCGTTCTTCAGCGCGATCAGTGCCGCGACGGCACACGCCAGGATCAGTGCGACCTGTATCGGTCCGTCGAGCGCTTTGAGCCCGAAAAGCGCGACGGAACCGCCGATCAGGACGGTGAGTGCGACGAGCGGGATGACCGCGTCGGACAGCGAGGGTGACCGAACCTCGTGTGAAACCACCGGTTCGGACATCGCTCAGAGTTCCCGTGACGAACTCGCTCGCACGCGGTGGACGTTACCACCGTAGGGTGCCGGTATTTACAGATCAGCAATTATCTGCTGACGTTTGGCCGTGTACTCGGCCTCGCTGATTGCGCCGGTGGCACGCAGGGTTTCGAGCTCCTGCAGCCGCTGCGCGGTCGACATCGACGGTGCCGCGTACGGCGCCGCCGCAGCGGGTTGCGGCGTCGGCTGGCCGGCCGGCTGTGGCACGCCCTGCGGTGCGTTGCGTTGCGCGGCTGCACGGCGGACCACTCTCTGAACCTGTTCGCGGGCAACTGGGTTGGCGCGCAGATCGATCATGTTGTTCATACCGATGTTGTGCGCCTTGAGGATCTGCAGGATCTCCAGCAGGGGTTCGGTCTGCCCGGTGAGGTCGTAGGTGGTGTTGTCCTCGGCGATGGTGAACGTGGCAGGCATCAGACCGCTGACCAAACTGCTTCTGTCCCAGTCGATCCGGTACTCGTGTGTGGTGGGGTCGACGACGGCCACGAGCTTGCGGTTGGTGATCATCGGGAGCCGCGCCACCGATGCCAGCACGCGGTCCTGGCTCGCGAACGGCGCGATCCCCGGCCCGGAGATCTGCAGGTCGAGCTTCACCAGTGGCCGCTCGTTGATCCGCGTGTTGGTCTCATGGATGCCGACCACCTGCGCGAGTGCGATCACCCCGTTCTGTTCGAGATCCTGGTGCTTGGCGGCCGACCGGGTGCCCATGGCCGTGATCGCCAGGGCGATCAGCACGTCGAGGGCCGTGATGAGCAGACCTGTCCAGAACATCCACTTGATCAACGGGCTGCCGCCGCTGCCGAAGTAGATCACCAGGAAGATCGGCCCCACGATGCCGCAGAGCAGAACGAAGGCCTGGATGCGGAGATAACGCCACAGGGTCGACATCCTCTGCTCCTCTCGGCCTGGGCGAGATAGATCAGCCTAACGTCGGAGCGGGCTCTTCGGCGGGCTGAACAGAGGTTTCGGTGCCGGTCAGCGGGTTCTGCGGTGATGCCTGCAGCGTCGGCGCCTGCGGTCCGGGCACCGGCCCCGTCGGGATGGGCACCGTCGGGTTGGGCACCGCCGGGTTGGTCACCGTCGGCATCAGCAGCTGATACAGCGGCCAGGTCCACGGCTGTGAGGCGCTGCGGGCGTAGCTGGTGTGCACGGCGATCGCGGCCGCGGTGACCTCGTCGGCGTCGGGGTCGTAGTCACACACGGCATCCCCGCGATCGCACACGCTGATCGTGCGGCTGCCGACGGTCGGCGGCAGCGGCGCCGGCGCGTGGGCCAGGATCGGCCAGTCCTGTGCCACTCCCTTTCCGGCGCCCGGCACCATGGTCGCGGTGCCGAGGTTGATCGTGGGGTCGGTGGGCAGCCGGTCGCCGTCGGCGACCAGCAGCGCAGCCGCCAGGTTGGGGCTCGTCGCAAGTGCGTGCAGGTTGCGGTGCACGACCATCGCGCCCTGCGAGTAGCCGGCCAGGACCACCTTGCTCTGCGGGCAGCGCTGCGTGAACGCGGTGTACTGGTTCGCCAGCGCCGCGACACCGGTGTCGACACTGCTCATGAACCCGCCCCAGCCGAGCAGATCACCGTCGGCGGGCACCTCGACCGCGGGGTAGACGACGGGTTCTGCGGTCATGGTCCGGCCGTCCTGGGCCACGAGCCGCGAGATGTCCTGCAGGGAGCGGTAGACCACGCGGCCCATGCCGCCGTTGAGAGTGGGATTGTCGCGCTCACCGGAGCCCGCGACGCCGATCCAGTGCAGGTCAGGGCAGTCCGGAGCGGCCGAGGCAGGCCCGGCCAGTCCGATCACCGTGCTCCCCAGCACGGCCGAGGCGGCCAGTGCCCACATCCGTCGCAGCATTCGTTTCCCCCAACCCGTGTAACAGACCTACGCCAAAGACGTCGCCTCAGCGGCCTCAGGTGTTACACGCCGGACGGTCAGAACGGGAGCCCGATGGCCCGGGTGATGCTCGGAAGCTGGGCGAACGGGTCCTGGAACTGCGGGATCTGAGGCGGCGGAATCTTGGTCCAGTCGATCGGCGGCAGCTGGGGCGGCGGGATCTTGGTCCAGTCGATCGGCGGCAGCGCCGGTGGCGGAACCATAGACCAGTCCACCGTGGGCAGGCCCGCGCCTGCCGCAGCCGTCGGCCCCAGCAGCAACGCCGCGAGCCCGTCCGCGGGAGGCACCGCGGGGTTCTGGCCGGGAATCTGTCCGTTCTGGTTCACCCACGCGACGAGAAGTTCCCCCAGGATGTTCATCGCTCCGTTGCCGACCCACCCGGTCGTGCCCGTCACGGTGCCGACCACCGCGTTGACAGCGGGCTGGGCGTTGGCGACCGCGACGGCCTGCTGCCACTGCGAGTTGACCTGTCCGAGGTCGAGCGCCGGCCAGGCGGGATTGGTCGCCGACGCCGGACCTGACGCGGCCGGCGCCGGTCGCGGAACCGCCGGCTGGCGTGCCGGTGCGGCCGATCTGGCGGGCGCCGTGAAGATGTCGCCCAGTCCGCCGCTGAGATCGGCAGGAGGTGCCGCGGCCGGTGTGGGCGCCGTCGACGGCGACGCCGGCATGAGCACCTCGGGCGCCAGCGAGCGGGCCGCGATCGGTTGTGCGGGAGCCGGAGTCGTCGACGCGGCCGGGGCCGGTGTGGACGGCGACGCGGCAACCGTGTCCTCGAGCGGGGCGGTATCCGCCTGCTGTGTGGTCACGGTGACCAGCGCTGCGACCGCGACCACGGCGACCGTCGTCGAGATACCGGCGAGGATGCGCGAAGGAGTGAGTTGACTGCGGATCAGCTCGACGCGCCCTGGGGTTGAATCGGCCACCGACGGAATCGGTTCGGTCACATCGGCGTCCACGCACTACCTCAACTTCTCGGAAAATTCGTTAGTCACGACAATAGTCGCCATCGGCCGATGGCGCGAAATCGCACCGGATGTGCTGCACCGGCGTCGAGCGTGCGACGTCATCCGCACGACGCGGCGCGTCGCGTATGAAACCGCACGCTCGGCAAGGGCGTTCGGCGACGCGTTGCCGAAAAAGCAAGCGGCGCCCACCCTTTCGGGTGAGCGCCGCTCGTTTTGGCTGAACCTAGATCACTTGATGATCTTGGTGACGCGGCCGGCGCCGACGGTACGGCCGCCCTCGCGGATCGCGAAGCGCAGGCCCTCGTCCATGGCGACGGGCTGGATCAGCTTGACGGAGATGTCGGTGTTGTCACCGGGCATCACCATCTCGGTGCCCTCGGGCAGGGTCACAACGCCGGTCACGTCCGTGGTGCGGAAGTAGAACTGCGGACGGTAGTTGTTGAAGAACGGCGTGTGGCGGCCACCCTCGTCCTTGGACAGGATGTAGACCTGGCCCTCGAACTCGGTGTGCGGGGTGGTGGTGCCGGGCTTGACCACAACCTGGCCACGCTCGACGTCCTCGCGCTTGATGCCGCGGAGCAGCAGACCGACGTTGTCACCGGCCTGGCCCTGGTCGAGCAGCTTGCGGAACATCTCGACACCGGTGACCGTGGTCTTGGTGGTCTCCGGGCGGATGCCGACGATCTCGACTTCCTCGTTCACGTTGATCACACCGCGCTCGACACGGCCGGTGACGACGGTGCCACGACCGGTGATCGTGAAGACGTCCTCAACGGGCATCAGGAACGGCTTGTCGGTCTCGCGGACCGGATCCGGGATGGACGCGTCGACGGCCTCCATGAGCTCCTCGACCGACTTGACCCACTTGGGATCGCCCTCGAGCGCCTTGAGCGCCGAGACGCGGACCACGGGGGCCTCCTCGTCGAAGTCCTGGGCGGCCAGCAGTTCGCGGACCTCCATCTCGACGAGCTCGATGAGCTCCTCGTCGTCCACCGCGTCCGACTTGTTCAGCGCGACCAGGATGTAGGGCACACCCACCTGGCGGGCCAGCAGCACGTGCTCGCGGGTCTGCGGCATCGGGCCGTCAGTGGCGGCGACCACCAGGATCGCGCCGTCCATCTGGGCGGCACCGGTGATCATGTTCTTGATGTAGTCAGCGTGACCGGGGGCGTCGACGTGTGCGTAGTGACGCTTGTCGGTCTGGTACTCCACGTGGGAGATGTTGATGGTGATACCGCGCTGACGCTCTTCAGGCGCATTGTCGATCTGGTCGAATGCGCGCGATTCGTTCAAATCGGGGAACTTGTCGTGCAGAACCTTGGTGATAGCCGCGGTCAGCGTGGTCTTGCCGTGGTCAACGTGACCGATGGTCCCGATGTTGACGTGCGGCTTCGTCCGCTCGAACTTCGCCTTCGCCACTGTTGTGTCCTCCTGGACTTGTTGGTGCTTTGGTTAAAGCAGATGTTGATGTGTTCAGTTGTGCGGTCTCGCTGGGCCGACGGGCCAGATTACTGGCCAGTCGCCTTCGCGATGATCTCCTTCGACACGTTCGCCGGGACTTCGGCGTACGAGTCGAACACCATGGAGTAGTTCGCCCGGCCCTGGGTCTTCGACCGGAGGTCGCCGACGTAGCCGAACATCTCCGACAGCGGCACCTGCGCCTTGACGACGCGCGCACCGCTGCGCTCCTCCATGGCCTGGATCTGACCACGGCGGGAGTTCAGGTCACCGATCACTTCACCCATGTAGTCCTCGGGTGTGGTCACCTCGACCGCCATGATCGGCTCCAGGATCACCGGCTGAGCCGCCTGAGCGGCCTTCTTCAACGCCTGTGAACCCGCAACTTTGAACGCCATTTCCGAGGAGTCGACCTCGTGGTAGGCGCCGTCGAGCAGCGTCACCTTCAGGTTCACCAGCGGGTAGCCGGCGAGCACGCCGTACTGCATGGCGTCCTGGGCGCCCGCGTCCACCGAGGGGATGTACTCGCGCGGGATGCGGCCACCGGTGACCTTGTTCTCGAACTCGTAGGTGGCACCGTCCTCGCCGACGAACGGCTCCAGATCGATGAGCACCTTCGCGAACTGGCCCGAGCCACCCGTCTGCTTCTTGTGGGTGTACTCGACCTTCTCGACCTTGCGCTTGATCGTCTCGCGGTAGGCCACCTGCGGCTTGCCGACGTTGGCCTCGACCTTGAACTCGCGACGCATGCGGTCCACGAGGATGTCCAGGTGCAGCTCGCCCATGCCGCCGATGACGGTCTGGCCGGTCTCCTGGTCCAGGTGCACCTTGAAGGTCGGGTCCTCTTCGGCGAGCTTCTGGATCGCGGTGCCCAGCTTCTCCTGGTCACTCTTGGTCTTGGGCTCGATTGCCACCTCGATGACCGGATCCGGGAAGGTCATCGACTCGAGCACGATCTGCTCGTTCGGATCGCACAGCGTGTCGCCGGTGGTGGTGTCCTTCAGACCGATCACGGCGTAGATGTGGCCGGCGGAGGCCCGTTCGACCGGGTTCTCCTTGTTGGCGTGCATCTGGAACAGCTTGCCCAGCCGCTCCTTCTTGCCCTTGGTCGAGTTGACCACCTGGGAACCGGATTCCACGACACCGGAGTACACGCGGACGTAGGTCAGCTTGCCGAAGAACGGGTGCACCGCGATCTTGAACGCCAGCGCCGAGAAGGGCTCGTCGACCGACGGCTTGCGGCTGATGACCTCGTCTTCCTTGCCGGGCACGTGACCCTGCACGGACTCGACGTCCAGCGGCGACGGCAGGTAGTCGATGACCGCGTCGAGCATGGGCTGCACGCCCTTGTTCTTGAACGCGCTGCCGCACAGCACCGGGTACAGCTCGCTGTTGACCGTCAGCTTGCGGATCGCGCCCTTGATCTCGTCGACCGAGAGCTCCTCGCCACCGAAGTACTTCTCCAGCAGTGCCTCGTCGCTCTCGGCGACGGTCTCGAGCAGCTTGGTGCGGTACTCCTCGGCCTTGTCGGCGAGGTCCGCGGGGATGTCCTCGACCTCGTACTTCTCACCGAGGGCGGTCTCGCCGCGCCACACCTTGGCCTTCATCTCGACCAGGTCGATGATGCCGATGAAGTCGTTCTCGGCGCCGATCGGCAGCTGGATCACCAGCGGCTTGGCACCGAGGCGCTCCTCGATGGTGCGCACGGTGAAGTAGAAGTCCGCGCCGAGCTTGTCCATCTTGTTGACGAAGCAGATACGCGGCACGTCGTACTTGTCGGCCTGCCGCCACACCTGCTCGGACTGCGGCTCCACGCCTTCTTTGCCGTCGAACACGGCGACCGCACCATCGAGCACGCGCAGCGAGCGCTCCACCTCGACGGTGAAGTCGACGTGGCCCGGGGTGTCGATGATGTTGATCTGGTTGTTGTTCCAGAAGCAGGTCACAGCCGCAGAGGTGATGGTGATACCACGCTCCTGCTCCTGCTCCATCCAGTCGGTCGTGGAGGCACCGTCGTGCGTCTCACCGATCTTGTAGTTGACGCCGGTGTAGTACAGGATGCGCTCGGTCGTCGTGGTCTTGCCGGCATCGATGTGCGCCATGATGCCGATGTTGCGGACCTTGTTCAGGTCGGTAAGCACGTCCTTCTGTGCCACAGAAGTCTTCTCTCTCGCTTCGTAGATGTGTGGTCATTGCGCCGGCGGCAACACTGCTCGCCGGCGGCTATCACCAGCGGTAGTGCGCGAAGGCCCGGTTCGCCTCGGCCATCTTGTGGGTGTCCTCACGCCGCTTGACGGAGGCGCCGAGGCCGTTGCTGGCATCGAGGATCTCGTTGGCCAGACGCTCGACCATGGTCTTCTCACGACGCTGACGGGAGAAGTTCACCAGCCAGCGCAGCGCCAGCGTGGTGGAACGATCGGGCCGCACCTCGACCGGGACCTGGTAGGTCGCGCCACCGACGCGGCGGCTACGGACCTCGAGGGCAGGCTTGACGTTGTCGAGTGCGCGCTTCAGGGTGACGACCGGATCGGTGCCGGTCTTCTCGCGGGCCTGCTCGAGCGCGCCGTACACGATGCGCTCAGCCAGCGATTTCTTGCCCTCGAGCAGGACCTTGTTCACGAGCTGGGTGACCAGCTGCGAGCCGTAGACGGGGTCGTTGACCAACGGACGCTTCGGCGCGGGTCCCTTGCGCGGCATTAGCTCTTCTCCTTCTTCGCGCCATAGCGGCTGCGGGCCTGCTTGCGGTTCTTCACACCCTGGGTGTCGAGCGAACCGCGGATGATCTTGTAACGGACACCGGGCAGGTCCTTCACACGACCGCCACGCACCAGCACCATCGAGTGCTCCTGAAGGTTGTGGCCTTCACCCGGGATGTAAGCGGTCACCTCAACCTGGCTGGTCAGCTTCACGCGCGCGACCTTCCGGAGCGCCGAGTTCGGCTTCTTCGGAGTGGTGGTGTAAACGCGCGTGCACACGCCGCGACGCTGCGGGCTGCCCTTGAGGGCCGCGGTCTTCACCTTGGCGATCTTGTCGCGGCGGCCCTTGCGGACCAGCTGCTGAATGGTTGGCATGTACCGGCTTTCTCTGTGTTGCTTCTCTTGTTCTTAAGTCTCTGTACTGCTGTTTTCACCCGTCTGCGTCCCCCGCGTCCGGGCGTGTCGCACGCGTCCGCATCGGTTCGGACCGATGCGTGATAGACATGCGAATTGGCCCGGCGTGCGGGCACGCTTGCGTACAGGATCAGCCGCAGGCGCCTTTCGGGCCAGGCACGATCCACCACAATACCAGGGCCGACCGCGACGAAACAAACTCGTGCACGGCGGTCTAATCGCAGGTCAGACAGTGAGGTCCACCCTACGCTTCGCGACGCTCCATCCCGGAGGCCAGGCGCAGCAGCATATCGGTGAAAACCGCGTCGGTGTCGACGTCGTCCATGACGCCCGTCATCTCCAGCAACACGAAGCCGTGCAGGGCTGACCAGAACTCCAGCGCAGCGTAGAAGGCCTGCTCACCTTCGAGCCCGAACGACGCGAGCACCTCGATGACCGGTGCCGCGGCCGCCTTGGTGGCCGCCGAGTACTCGGGGTCGTCGTCACCGAACGGCATCCGGGTGAACGCCGAGTACCGCCCGGGATGGTGATGTGCGTAACTGCGGTAGGCGCTGGCCATGGCGATCACGGCGTCGTCGCGCGTGCGGCCCTCCCCCACCCGGTTGAGCATCGAGATGATGTCGTCGATCACGCGCATCCGTACGGTGCGGCGCAGATCATCGAGGCTGTGCACGTGGTTGTACAGCGACGGGCCCTTGGTGCCGAGCTGGTTGGCCAGTGCGTTGATGGTCAGCGCGTCCCAGCCCTCGCGGTCGAGGAACGTCAGTGCGGCGTTGACGATGGTGTCGCGGCTCAGGCGAGTGGTCCGGGTCGCGCGCACGTGGCCGCGGCGGCTCCCCGAGGAGGGTTCCGGCCGAACGGACATGCGCACTACCTTCTCTTCTGGCTTTCTTCCCGGACCTGTCGTCCGGGCGGCACCGGTTTCGGGTCGCCGTGAAACTCTAGCCCCTGGCGGTTGGTGTGACGGTGTGGCGCGCGCGGCGGATCAGTTCACCCGGTCCTGACTCAGCTGCGCCAACTGCTCGATCACGGTGCACAGGTCGGGCAGCGCCGCGGGGTTCATCGTCTGGATCGACCAGGTGATGACGTCGCCGCCCTTGGCCACGTAGATGCTGCAGACGTTGGTGTCGGCCGCCTTGAAGCCCTTGTTGCCGTCGAGCGACAGTTCGGTCAGGGTGCGTCCGGCGTTCTGTTCCAGGGTGCGCTCGGTGTCCATGTCGCTGCCCCGGTACCACCACGTCGAGATGCCCATGCCTGCCCCGAACGTGCCGAGCATGGTGTTCTCCTGCCAGAAGCATCCCGTGTCGCTGACCACCGCTTTCTCGAACATGCCGGATCCGACGGCCTTGTCGATGTCGGCGTCGGTGACGCCGTTGCAGTCGACCCCGCGAAAACCCGGGGCCGCGGTGGGTGACTGTTCGGCCGGCGCCGGGTCGTGCGTGCCGCACGCTGCGATCAGCACCGGGAATGCGGCCACTGCGGCCGCCAGACGGACCTGGCGACGCATGTCTACAGTTCCGACTGCAGGGTCCGCGACAGGAGCTTCTCGGCGTCCTTGCACGGATCACCGTCCTGCTTGCCGCGGAACTGCACCCACCAGCTGAGCACTCCGGACCCGGCGGCCGCGGTCGCCGAACAGGCCGCGCCGGTCACGTCACGCCGGGCCAGGAACGCCTGCTGCCGCTCGATCACGGTGTCGGTGATGGTCGCCTCGCGCTGCTCGGCCACCTCACGTTCACGCTGCAGGGTTCCGGTTTCGAACCAGGAGAACACCACGTCGATCATCGCGGGCCCGGCCCCCGACTCCTGACCTTCATCGGGTCCGGGCTCGGGCTGGGTCTTGCGGGAGAGCACGTACTGGCACACCGCGCCGCTGTAGGGGCGGACGACGTTGTCGGCGCCGAGGATCTCCTGGACCGTGCTGTCGACGAGGAGGCCGCAACGGTCGTCGACGTATCCGTAGCTGCGATTGGGGTCCGCTGGGTCGGACTGGGCGCGCTGCGCCGTCCCGGTGACGGTGTGCGAACACGCCGCAGCGGTCACAACGGCTGTGACCGCGACGGCAGCAGCCTCAACAACACGCCGGCACATCGCTCATCACGCTACCGAGCACCGCCGATCCCCGCGACCCTTCGCCTCACGCGGCGTCCAACTCGGCCCGGGGGTGGCGGGACTCGCGAGGGAACTGCCCAACCGCTGCCGGGTTCCTGTGACGGCCACGTACTCTTCGTTGCAGCAGACTTCTGGTCTGGAGCGGATGGAGGAAACACCGTGCATTGGATCGCCGTTGGCCGAATCGCCGTGTCCTGCGTCATCGCCCTGCCGATGGCCCTGGCCGTCGGGCTGCCCACGGCCGGTGCGAAGAACGGCGACACCCACATCACCGGACAGGGCGTGGAGCGGACGCTGGACTGCAACAACGCCACCCTGTTCGTGACCGGCACGGGTAACCACATCAACGCGATGGGAACCTGCTGGGCCGTCACGGTGCAGGGGTCGTCGAACGTCGTCGTCGCCGAGAACGTCATCAACGACATCACGGTGTACGGCTACGACCAGACGGTGTTCTACAAGAACGGACAGCCCGCCGTGATCGACCGCGGCCGGGAACTGCAGATGACCAACGTCATCGACCGCGTTCCCGCCTGAGGCGATCCGACGGAGAAAGCAGAGAAGCTCATGCGTGCGCACACCACCCGGATCCTCGGCACCACCGCCGCAGCGGTCGCGGTCCTGGGTCTCGCGGCCTGCGGTTCGGAAAGCTCTGACACCAACACGCCTTCGGCGACGGCCGGATCGTCCGGTGTCAACGTCGAGATCGGCAACACCATCAACTACATGTCGGTCGGCACCACCGCCGACATCGACTGCGCCGACGGCAAGTCCCTGACCGTGGGCGGGGCCAACAACACGCTGACCGTCAAGGGCACGTGCGCCAACGTCAACATCGGCGGCTCCGACAACAAGATCACGTTCGAGAAGATCGACAAGGACCTCACGGTCGTCGGCCTCAACAACACCATCACCTACCGCGA
>Ga0182740_1000629_pt1 | contig 33633 bp, 31 predicted proteins | sample eDN5th37CKraftBY_FD_128872 | JGI IMG/M metagenome (GOLD analysis project Ga0182740, IMG submission 128872) | Enriched backyard soil microbial communities from Emeryville, California, USA - eDNA 5th pass 37_C Kraft BY (version 2) (version 2) | ecosystem: Environmental > Terrestrial > Soil >...
CAAACCGGCCAAGGTCGCCTTGGTGGCATCCATGCGCAAACTGCTGGTCATCCTCAACGCCCGCATGCGGGACCATCTGAACGCTTCCCACTGCGCCTGAATCAAGACAGTTGCTCTCCCCGCTGGCGCAGGGAGAGGGGAAAGAGCATCAGGCCCGCAGCGCCGCGATCGATGCGTCCTGCGCCTGTTGATACAGCGCGAACGGGTCGTGGACCTTCGCGCCGAGGGCGGCCTCGAATGCGTCCTGGTTGGCATGCGCGTCATACGCGCGCTGCTCGCCGCCGCCCAGGTTGGACTGGAAGATGCCCGCTGCGCTGACCGGCAGGAAGTCCTCGTAGACGATGGGGTCCACGACGGCGTAGCCGGCGTCGACCAGCGCGTCGGGCGTCATCGCCGCGCGCTCGGCGGCCGGCAATGCTGCGCCGGTGTCGGTCAGGCGGTAGCGGAAGTAGCCCAGGCCTTCGCGGCGCAGCGTGATCTCGTCATCCGGGAATTCCGCGAACGCCGCCGCCAGCCGCTGCGGATAGTCGGCCGACGTGTTGCCGGCGCCGCCGGCCTGGCGCACCTGCGCGAGCAGGCGGTCGTAGAGCGCGCGCCCGGCCGGCGTCAGCGCCAGGCCGCGCTGCTCGATCTCGCCGAAGCGCGCGCTGTGGCTGCCGGGTACCAGCGTGCCGGTCGCGTCGGGGAAGGCGACTTCCTCTTCCAGCGCCTTGAAGCTGGTCTGGCGCAGGAGGATGGGCACGGCGCGGCGCGGCGGGCCCTCGATCAGCGCCTTGGCCTGGAGGCCGCGTTCGAGCATCGCGGCCTGCGCGGCGTCGATGTCCAGCGTGCGCGGGGTGAGGTGATTGATGTGCGGGCCGCGGAAGCTGACTACGTCGGCCACCAGCCGGTGCAGGCCGTGCAGCGCGCGGTAGGTCTCCAGCGTGACGGTCGCATCGCCGTGCCAGCGGAAGGTTTCCAGCACTTCGGCGACGAAGCGCTGTGCATCGGCTTCACCCAGCCCGCCGTCGCGTTCGGCCTGCGCCAGCAGCGTGCGCGCATCGGCGGTGAAGATGTCGCGCTTGGCCAGGATCGCCTCGGCCTTGGCACGCAGCGCGGCATCGGCGATCAGCTCCAGCCGCAGCAGCGAGGTGAAGATGCGGAACGGATTGGCGGCCAGCGCCTCTTCGGTCAGCGGCCGGAACGCAGTCGCATGCACCGGCACGCCGGCCACCGTCAGGTCGTAGTAGCCGACCGGATGCATGCCCATCACCGCGAACACGCGGCCCAGCATCGCCAGTTCCGCCGGCGTGCCCACGCGGATCGCGCCATGGCGCTCAAGGTCCAGGCGCTCGGTCTCGCCGGTACGCTGCAGGCGCTCGGCCAGGGCGGCGTCGCGCTGCAGCGTCGCGTTGTTGATGTCGCCGACCAGCGTGATCAGGTCGCCGTACAGCGGCACCTCGGCGCGGTACATGTCGGACATGGCCTGGGCGAACAGGCCGCGGATGCGGTCGGGCGAAACGAAGGCGGTCATGGGGCTCGGCGGGCGGGCGGCGTGGGGGCCGCGGGGGGCGCGTATTGTCGCCGGCCGAGCCCGCCCGGGCCACTCTCAGTGCCCCGGGCGGACCTTTTTCGCGCTTCCCGGGATGTATCCAGGCGGCCCAAACAGCGTCATGGCGACCTGCCTGACGCCGCGCGCGCGGCGCAGGTCGCGCCCCAGCTTCACCCAGGCGTGGAAGGCGATGGTCACCGGGTTGTAGCTGTCGACCGGATCCACCAGGCCGTAGCGGATCGGCACGTCCGGGCGTTCGTCGCGACAGGTGCCGAACAGGCGGTCGAACACGATCAGCACGCCGCCGTAGTTGCAGTCCAGATACTCCGGATTGCTGGCGTGGTGCACGCGGTGGTGCGACGGCGTGTTGAACACGAACTCGACGGGGCGCGGCAGACGCGGCACCAGTTCCGTGTGCAGCCAGTACTGGTACAGCAGGTTCAGCGCCAGCGCGCCGACCACGTACGGCACGGGGAAGCCCAGCCACACCAGCGGACCGAAAAACACCGCCGCGCCCGTGAGCTTGCCGGTCCAGCCCAGCCGGTACGCGGTGGACAGGTTGTACTGCGTGGCCGAGTGGTGGACCGAATGGTTCAGCCAGAACCAGCGCACGCGGTGATCGGCACGGTGCATCCAGTAGTAGCAGAACTCCTGGCCGACGAAGAGCGCCAGCCAGTGCCAGGGGCGGTCCATCGCGATCGTGGTCAGGCGGAACTCCCAGATCGCGAACAGCAGCACGGCGACCACGCCACCCTGGATCAGCACGCCCAGCAGCGCACGGCCGGCGGCATCGCCGAAGGACGCCCAATAGCCCTTCCAGTCGTAGCGGACGCCGCGTCGCATCAGCCACGCGGCCTCCACGGTGGCGACGGCGACCAGCACCAGCAGGGGCAGGCCGGCGAACAGGCGGAAGCCGTCCATCCTGCCGCCTCAGCGCGTGCGACGCGCGGCCATCTTTTGGCCGGCCGCACGCATCTCATCGGGCGACAGCTTGCCGTCGCCGTCGGCGTCCAGGGTGTCGAAACGCTTGGCGAGGCGCGGCAGTTTCGCGTCGGCCTCGGCTTTGTCGATCAGGCCATCGCCATTGGTGTCGGCGGCCTTCAGGCGTTCCTGCAGCGTGGCTTTCTGTTCGTCGGTCAGGGTGCGCTGCTGCGCGTGGGCGGGCGCCACCAGCGCGCATACGGACAGGGCGGTGGCGAGGGGAAGCAGGATGGATCGGGACATCGGGAATCTCCGGGTGAGGGAAGGAACAGGTGCAGGCGCGGCGGGTCGGGAATGCGTCCTTGCGGCAGGGGAGGTGCGAGGCCGCCGCGCCTGCGGGAAAGGGTGCAGCCGGTCGGTCAGTGGCCGCGCGGACAGGCGATGGCGTCACCGGCGGCATTGGTGCAGTTGCGCGTATGCACCAGCGTGCCGTCCGAGACGGTCGTACTGCCGGTGTAGCTATTGCCGTTCGCGCCGGTGGCGGTGGTGCTGCGTGCGCCGGTCACGTTGCCGTCCGCGTCGCGGCTGATGCCGCCGCTGGTGCTGGCGGTCCTGCCGTTCGGTCCGTTGGCGTACGCGCTGCCCTGGCGGCCGGCACTGCCGTCGGCGTTGCGGTAGGCGCTGCGGTCGTAACCGGCATTGCCGCCGTTGGCACCGCTGATGCTGCCGCTGCGCGCGGCGCTCGCATTGCCCTGGCCATCGGCCTGCCAGCCCCGTTGGCGCTGGCTTTCGAAGCGGGCATTGCTGCGCTCGACGGCGACGCTGCCGCCCTGGGCGGTGCGCTGCACGGCGCGGCTGCGTTCGCGCGCTTCGGCCTGGTCGGCGATCACGGTGGTGGCGCACACGGCGAAAGCGGTGGCGATCAGCAACGGGGTCTTGCTCATGGCGGAATCCTCATCGGGGTGGGGGGGTGGCCGCACGGGGAAGCGGCGGCAGGGCCAAGGTAGGGCGGGCAACGGCGGCAGGTGTGTCGCGGTTGACAGCAGATGTGTCTGCCGCCCGCGCCGGAAACATCTGCTTACAAACCGGCCGGAAACGGGTTTGCCGGGTGTCGCGGCGGCGGGCGATAGTGGCCGCATGGACGAGACCCTGCCCCGCGTGCTGCTGGTGGACGACGACGTGCGGTTGCGCGAGCTGCTGCAGCGATACCTGCAATCGCAGGGCTTCGAGGTGCGCGGCGTGGGCGATGCCGCGCAGATGCGGCAGTCGCTGGATCGCGGCCACTTCGACCTGATCGTGCTGGACCTGATGCTGCCCGGCGAGAACGGCTTGGAGATATGCCGCCGCCTGCGCGGCCAGGGCGACGCCACGCCCATCGTGATGCTGACGGCGAAGGGCGACGAGATCGACCGCATCGTCGGGCTGGAAATCGGCGCCGACGACTACGTGCCCAAGCCGGTGAATCCGCGCGAGCTGCTGGCGCGCATCCGTTCGGTGCTGCGGCGCACGCGCCCCGCGCCCGGTGCGCCGCAACCCGACGGCGGTGAGGTGGTGTTCGGGCCTTTCACGCTGGACCTGGGTCGGCGCGAGCTCACCCGCGACGGCGCGCTGCTGCGGCTGACCAGCGGCGAATTCGCGGTGCTGTCGGTGCTGCTGCGGCATCCACGCCAGCCGCTCAGCCGCGACCGCCTGATGAGCCTGGCGCGTGGCCGCGAGCACGAGGCTTTCGAGCGCAGCATGGACGTCACCATCGCGCGCCTGCGCCGCCTGCTGGAGGACGATCCGCGCCAGCCGCGCCTGATCCAGACGGTCTGGGGCGTGGGTTACGTGTTCGTCCCGCCGGAGGCCGCGCCATGAGGGCGCCGTTGCCGCGCAGCGTGTTCGGCCAGCTGGCGCTGGTCATCGCCCTGGTGTTGGTGGGCGCGGGCGTGCTGGCGGTCCTGCTCGGGCGCGAACTCGCCACGCGGCCGGCGGCCGAACAGCTGCTGCGCGCGATGCAGGGCTTCGCCGAAGTGGTCGAAGCGCTCGATCAGCACCAGCCGCACGCACGCACGGTCGCGCAGCTGCGGGATGCCGGGCTGGAAGTGCGCAGCACGCCGCCCGCCGACGCCCGTCCGCGTTTCGCGCCCTTGCTGCGCGAACTGCGCGAACGGGCCGCCGGCACGCTGGGCGCCGGGCGCGAACTGCGGATGGAGGCAGGCCGCGGGCTGCGGGTGATCTGGCTGAAACCGGCCACGCGCGAACCGCTGTGGGTGTCGTTCGCCTACGACCGCCCGGGGACCGGCATGCGCCGCTTCTCGGTGTTCATGCTGATCGGGTGCGTGGCGCTGGTGTGGTTGGCCGCCGCGTACTTCGCGCGCCGGCTGGTGCAGCCGTTGCGCCAGCTCGCGGCGGCGGCACCGGCCATCGTGCGCGGCGACGCCCCGCCGGTCGTCCCGGCGCGCGCGCCGCGCGAAGTCGCCGGCCTGGCACAGGCGCTGGGCGAGGCGAGCCGTGACGTGCGCGCGGCGGCCGAAGAGCGTGCGCTGCTGCTGGCCGGCATCTCGCACGACCTGCGCACGCCGCTCACCCGCCTGCAATTCGCGCTGGAGATGGTGCCCGACACCGATCCCGACCTGACCCGCAGCATGCAGCGCGACATCATGGAGATGGACGCGATCCTGGGCCAGTTCATCGCCTTCGCCCGCGATGGCCGCGACGAAGGCAGCGAAACGGTCGACCTGGCCGCGATCTGCCGCCATGCGGTCGCCGCGGCCTCGAAAGGCTGGCGTGTGGAACTGCCGGAGCACGCGTTGCTGCCGGGCAAGCCCATGGCGCTGCTGCGCGCAGTCGAGAACCTGCTGGTCAACGCCGAGCGGCATGGCGCGTTGCCGCTGTCGTTGCGGCTGTGGGCCGAAGGTCCGGCGTGGGTGGTCGAGGTGGCCGACGGTGGCCCTGGTCTCTCGGCAGATGCGGCCGAGCGCGCACGCCAGCCGTTCGTCCACGACCAGGCAGGCGGCGGCAGCGGCCTGGGCCTGCCCATCGTCGATCGCGTGGCCCGCCAGCACGGCGGCGAACTGCGCCTGCTGCCGAATACGCCCCACGGCCTGCGCGCGCAACTGTGGCTGCGGGCCGGTTGATCTCCCCCAACAAGGTGATGCGATGAAGACGATGCTGTTCCGCACGGGCCTGCTGGCCTGCATTCTGACCATGGCGGTACCACCGCTGGCCGCACAGACCTTCCGCGAACGCCTGCAGCAGGCGCGCGACGCCTCGCGCCAGCCGGCTGCAAGCCCACCGGCGTTGCCCGCCGGCGCCCGTGCGCTGCGCGATGTCGCCTACGGCGACGATCCGCGCCAGCGCTACGACATCTACCTGCCGGCGCAGCCGCAGCACGCGCCGGTGATCCTGTTCGTGCACGGCGGCGGCTGGGCCAACGGCAACAAGGACAATCCCGGCGTGGTCGAGAACAAGGCCGCGTACTGGCTGCCGAAAGGCTACGTGCTGGTCTCGACCAACTACCGCATGCGACCGGACACCGCGCCCATCGACCAGGCCCGCGACGTGGCGCGCGCCCTGGCCGACGTGCAGAAGCGCGCACCGTCGTGGAACGCCGATCCCGCGAACGTGCTGCTGATGGGCCACTCCGCGGGCGCGCACCTCGCCGCCTTGGTCGGCGCTTCGTCCACGCTGTGGCGCGAGGCGGGCGCCGCACGGCCGCGAGGCGTGGTCTCGCTGGACAGCGGCGCGCTCGACGTGCCGCAGACGATGAAGAAGCCCCCGCTGCCGCGCATCTACGACGCGGCGTTCGGCAGGAATCCGGCCGACTGGATCGCCGCTTCGCCTTACCATCAACTCACCCGCGACGCGGTGCCGATGCTGTTCGTCTGCTCCTCGCGCCGCCAGGATGCCTGCCCACAGGGTCGCGCGATGGTGGAGAAGGCGAAGACGCTGGGGGTCGAGATGGAGGTGCTGCCGGAAGACCTCTCGCACGGCGAGGTGAATCACCTGCTGGGCGCGCCGTCGGCTTATACCGAAGCCGTGGACACGTTCGTCCAGCGCCATCTGAACTAGTTCCCATCACCGTGGGAGCGACGTAAGTCGCGATGAGGCGTTACCGACAGCCGATCGCGACTTGCGTCGCTCCCACGACAGCCTCAATCGCGCGGTATGCACCGTCCGTTGCGCACCGAGCGATAGGCGTCGACCGACTGGTAGTGGCTCCTCCTGTGTCGTTCATTCCAATCGAGCATGCCGAGGTAGACCTACCTGACGGACGAAGGAGGTGGGGGAGGCGGTGGGGGTTCACCCGACGTGCGGTAAGCAATCCAAGAGGGGGGATAGGTGTCTGGAAGCGGCTTGGTGCCGTAGATCGCCTGGATGACCGGGAGTATCTCGGGACCGCGCAAGTTGCTCTTCAAGTTGTCGGGATCATAGAGGCCGTCGAGATCAAGCAGTGATCCATCCGCGGCCGCGAGAGGAATCGTATCGCCCTTCGCATTGGTGGCAATCAGGTAGTGGTGTCCGACAACGAGGTTGAGCCCTCCGCACCATGTGCTCTTAAAGGTCAGATTCCGGTATCCCGATGCATCCCCAAAAAGATTCTGCACGGGCGTGATGGTGCCTTCAGACCACACTTTATGAGCAGAGGCTCCAACCTTCTGCTTGCGATATCTTGTTTCATCGAGCCGGAAAACGAAAACTGCCGTTGCGCGCTTGAGTGCGGATCGAAATGTGGGAGGGTCGGGGTAAGAACATGCGCGCGCCATCAATGGCGTGCACGAAAGGGATGCGCCGAACAACAAGACCGCAATCCACTTGGACATGACGTTTCCCTCCTCACTGATGGCAACTATCGACCCGTCAACGAGGAACGGTCAATCGAGTGCGATACTGAAAGCTGGGGCAACGCCTGCGCTGCGGTCGCCCGCCAGACGTGGTCCGCCTCCGCGGACAGCGCGGTCAGCTCCGGATTGATTTCCACCACGGTCGCGCCGTGGCGACGGGCCAGCCCGGGCAGGCCGGCAGCCGGGTAAACCAAGCCCGATGTCCCCACCACCAGCATCAACCCACAACGCCCGGCAGCACTCACCGCGGATGCCCATGCAGCCTCCGGCAGAGCTTCGCCGAACCACACCACGCCCGGGCGTATGCGGTCGCCGCAGGCCGCGCAGCGCATCGGCTCGATACGCTGCACGCCGTCGACGTAGTCCTCGAGCGGGCCTTCATGCGCGCGCCCGCAGGCGAAGCAGCGCAACGCGAACAGGCTGCCGTGCACATGCGCGTCGACGACACTGCCGGCACACTCGTGCAGGTCATCGACGTTCTGGGTGACCAGCGACAGCGGTACGCGTTGCGCCAGCGCCGCCAGCGCACGATGACCGGCATTCGGCTGCGCATCGCGGACGAGTTGCATGCGCCAGCGGTACCACCCCCACACCAGCGCGGGATCCTCGCGCCAGGCCTCGGCGGTCGCCAGCCGCATCGGATCGAAGCGCGACCACAGGCTGTCGTGCGTGCCGCGGAAGGTGGGGATGCCGCTCTCGGCCGACATGCCGGCGCCGGTCAGCACGCAGACATGGCCGCCGTTGTCGATCGTCCGGTACAGCACATGGTCGATCGCAGCCGGCACCACGTCCATTCGCTCAAGCCTTGTGCGGCGTGGCCAGGTACTCGGCGCTCTGCATCTCGATCAGGCGCGAGGCGGTGCGCTCGAACGCGCCCTGCAGGCGCGTGCCGGTGTACAGCGCCGTCGGCGCGTCCGCCGCGGTGCACACCAGGTTGACGTGGCGGTCGTACAGCTCGTCGATGAGGTTGACGAAGCGGCGCGCAGCGTCTTCGTTCAAGGCATCGAAGCGAGGGACGCCGCCCAGCAGCACCGTGTTGAACTCGTGCGCGATCTCGATGTAGTCCGTGGTGCCGCGCGGGCCCTCGCACAGCGCCGCGAAATCGAACCAGGCGATGCTCTTGCCGCGGCCGCGCACCGGGATTTTGCGGCTGTCGATCTCGATGTTGCCGCCGTGCGCGGCTTCGCCGCCGCTGAGTTCGCGCCAGCGCATCGCCAGCCAGTCGTCGGCCGCGCCGTCCAGCGGCGTCCGGTACACCGGCGAGCGGGTCAGCGCGCGCAGGCGGTAGTCTTCCTGGCCGTCCGAGCGCAGCACCACGCAGTACGTCTGCAGCAGGTCGATCGCCGGCAGGAAGCCCGCGCGCTGCAGGCCATCCTTGTACAGGTTCTGCGGTGCGGTGTTGGAGGTCGTCACCAGGGTGATGCCTTCGGCGAACATGCGTTCCAGCAGGCGCGCCAGCAGCATCGCATCGCCGATGTCGGTGACGAAGAACTCGTCCAGCACCAGCACGCGCAGCTTGCCGCGGACGTCGCGCACGATCTTCGCCAGCGGATCGCTCTCGCCGGCGTGCAGGCGCAGGCGCTCGTGCACGCCGCGCATGAAGCGGTGGAAGTGGGTGCGGTACTTGCCGCCGCCTTCGCCATGCGCCTTGTTCTGCGAAACCGAGTACGTCGGCAACGGCAGGCTGTCGTAGAACAGGTCCACCAGGAAGGTCTTGCCGCGTCCCACCTCGCCCCAGTAGTACAGGCCCTTGACGGTTTCCGGTGGCTTGCCGAACAGCCTGCCGAACAGGCCGGGCGACGGCGGCTCCGCCAGCAGGGCCGCATGGATGCGGTCGAGTTCGGCCAGCGCGGGATGTTGAGCCGGATCGTTCTGCCATTGGCCTTCCAAGGCGCCGCGTGCGTAGACCTGCGACGGCATGGACGCCGTAGTGCCTGCTTGGACCGCCATCACGCCGGTACGTAGGCTTTCATCGCATGCTTGATGGCGCCGCGCAGGTCCATCAGCTTGCGGTGGAAGAAATGGCTGGTCTCGGGCATGCGGATCAGTTCGGGCGGCTGTTTCAGCGTGTCGATCCAGTCGTACACGGCCTGCGGTTCGACGATCTCGTCCTCCTCGCCCTGGATCACCAGCCACGGGCACGTGGGGGGCGTGATCGACGCGAAATCCCACCGGCCTGCCGGCGGCGCGATCGACACCAGTGCATCCGGCTGCAGGCTGTCGCTGGCGCGCAGCGACACGTAGGCGCCGAAGCTGAAGCCCGCCAGCCACAGCTGGGTGCCGGGACGCTGGGCGCGCACCCAGGCCACGACCGCGCGCAGGTCGTCCCCCTCGCCGTCGCCATGGTCGAACAGGCCGGCCGAAGCGCCCGTGCCGCGGAAGTTGAAGCGCACCGTCACCGCACCGAGTTCGCGCAGGCTGCGCGCGGCCATCACCACCACCTTGTTGTGCATGGTGCCGCCTTCCGTGGGCAGGGGATGGCAGATCACCGCGGTGACCGGCTTTACCGGCTCGCCGTCTTCCGGCCAGTCGACATGGGCTTCCAGCGGCCCTTCGGGGCCGTCCAGGGTGATCGGGCCGGACGCGGTGGGAAAGGCGGGAGTTGTCATGCCGCCCATGATAAGCCCTGCGCCGACCTGGCCCCGTCGTTCCGGCGCAAGCCGGAACCCCGTGCCTCTCCTCCGGATGCATGAAGTCGCTGGGTTCCGGCTTGCGCCGGAATGACGGGACTATGCCTACGACGATGGTCCGGCGGCGTGGCGCACCCCCGTGTGCGATCCTGCGCAGCCCCACGCCGCTCCCGCCGCACCATGGCATTCGATGCCTTCGCCCTGATCCTGACCATGCTGGCCCTGGGCATGGTGTTCGCGCGCCTGCGGGTGTTTCCCGACAACGCGGCGGACGTGCTGAACCGCGTGGTGCTGTATGTCTGCCTGCCGGCCGCGGTGCTGACCTACGTGCCGCGCCTGCACGTGGACGCGTCGCTGCTGGGCGTGGTCGTCACGCCCTGGGTGCTGACGGCTGCGACCATCGCCCTGGTCGCCCTGGCCACGCGCCTGTTCGGCTTCCGCCGCGACGAGCACGCGGTACTGCTGCTGTGCGTGGCCCTGTGCAACAGCAGCTTCATCGGGTACCCGATGGTGCGTGCGCTGCTGGGCGAACACGCGCTGCCGTACGCGGTGGTGTACGACCAGTTCGGCACCTTCGTCCTGCTGTCCACGTTCGGCCTGTACGTGCTGGCGCGCTATGGCGGCGATGCGCCCCCCACCGCACGCGAGATCGGCCTGCGCATCCTGAAGTTCCCGCCGGTGTGGGCGCTGCTGGTCGGACTGACGCTGATGCCGGAGCAGCCCCCGGCCTGGATCGGCGGGGCCCTGCAGAAGCTGGCCGATGCATTGCTGCCGCTGGTGATGCTGGCGGTGGGCCTGACCATCCAGCTGAAACTGCCGCGCGACGAGGTGAAACCACTGGCGGTTGGCCTGCTGCTGCGCCTGCTGGTGATGCCGGCGCTGGCGTTGCCGCTGTCGCTGGCCTTCGGCATGTCCGGCGAGATGCTGCAGGCCAATGTGCTGGAGTCGGCCATGCCGACCATGATCACGGCCGCCGCGCTGGCCATTTCGCATCAGCTGGCCCCGCGCCTGGCCGCCGCGCTGGTCGGCTACGGCATCCTGCTGTCGCTGGCGACGCTGCCGATGTGGGCGTGGGTGGTGGGGCGCCTGGCCGCATAGGCGGGCGCTGGCGCGCGGTGCGCCGGTCGTGCGAACGTGGTCGCAGTTCCCGACAGGAGTGGGCAATGCGCATGACAATGCAGGTGGGCATGTGGCTGGTGCTGATGGCGTCGGTGCTGGCTCCATCGCTCTCTCTGGCGCAGGACGGTCCGCCCCCGGAGGTGCCGGGCCGGGTCGAATCCGATCCGCAACTGGCCGCTGCCAGCCGGGCCTGGCACGACGCGTGGCGCGCCAACGTCGAAGCGCATCTGCGCACCGTCGCCGCGCGTGGCACGGCGCGTGACCTGCTGGTCGCCGGCTGGCTGTGGCCGCGGAGTGACGATGACGCGGACACCCAGGCGCGCGCATGGCTCCAGGGCGCCCACGCCGCGTCCAGGGGCGACGATCCGCTGGTGGACTGGGCACTGCTGGACGCCTGCGCGACGAACGACGCCCGCTGCGACCGCAGCCTGCTGCTGCAACGCCTGATGGCCGCCGATCCGGGCAATGCCGAACGCCTGCTTGCGGCCTATGCCGACGCCGTCCAACGCAGGGACATGGCCGCCGCCGAGCGGTACTGGCAGGCGGCCGCCGCGGCGACCCACTACCGCGCGCACTTCAGCGACGTCGGCCTGCTGATGGCCACGACGCTGCGACAGGTGCCGGCACCGCCGCTGGATCCCGCGCTGGCAGCCGCCATCGGCGAGGATCTCGGGATCGGCCGGGCTGCCACGCCGCAGGACATGGCGGATGTAGCGGTCATGGCCATCACTGCGGCCATCGCGATCCCGACCCTGCAGCCGATCATGCAGCGCTGCCGGGCCCAGGTCGGTGCGCTGCCCGCCGACGCACGCACCGCCTGCAAGCGGATCTACACGCTGCTGGCCGCCGACGACTCGATCGTGATCGGGCCGGCCATCGCGTTGCCGCAGCTGGTGCAGTGGGCCGACGGTGATGTGGAGCGCGAGGCGGCGCGGGAGCGCCTGCGCCAGTTTGCGTGGGTGTACGAAAACGTCATGCAGCTGTACCAGCGACCTGCGGCCGCGCGACATCTGCCGGCCGACTACGTCGATATCTTCCTGCGCGACGGCGAACTCGCCGCCATGCGTCATCAACTGCAGGCCAACGGCATTGCGGGCGAGCCGCCCGCCGGTTGGTTGCCCGACAGCCCGGAACATCGTGCCCTGTTGACCGGCGAATCGCCCACCGCACCCTGAGCTGCCTTCGCATCGCGTTGACCGCGCCGGTGGAAGCATCGGCGCAGGAGGTCATGCCATGTTCGACGGATGGGAAGCACAGGCGCCGGTGGTCGGGCGCATCGCGTTCGCGATGCTGCTGGGCGGCGCCATCGGGCTGGAGCGCGAGATGAAGGACCGCCCCGCGGGCTTCCGCACGCACATGCTGGTGGCCGGTGCGGCGGCCATGCTGACCGGCATGGGCGACATGATGCTGGCGCTGGCGCAGCACGAGGGCGACGAGCGCGTGCAGATCGATCCGTTCAGGCTGGTCGAAGCCGTGATCGCCGGCGTCGCCTTCATCGGCGCCGGCACGATGATCGCCCACCGCGGCCGCGTGGTGGCCGGCATCACCACGGCGGCGTCGCTGCTGATGGTGGCGGTGATCGGCGTGGCCGTCGGCTTCGGCCATGGCTGGCTGGCGTTGCTGGCAACGCTGCTGACGTTCGCCGTGCTGTCGGTGCTGGCATGGCTGGAGCGGCGTGTCGCCAAGCGCCCCGACGACGGCTAGCGCCTCACGCGATCAGGCGCCGTGCCGCGTCGCGGTGATGACGTGCACCGTGCGGATGCGCCTTCCAGGTTTCGGCCATCACCTGCACCGCCTGCACCAGCAAGTCCTCGGGCTTGGCATAGGGAATGCGCAGCCACTGGTCGTTGCCGCCTTCCACGCTGAAGACCGGGCCCGGCGCGAGGTACACGCCCTTGCGTTCCACGTCCGCCGCCAGTGCGGTGGCGCTGCCGTGCGGCATCCGTACCCACAGCGACAGGCCGCCTTCGGGCAGGCGGAAGCGCCAGTCGGGCAGGTGCTCGCGCAGGGCCTGCGCCAGGGTGTCGCGTCGTTCCCGCATCTGGGCGCGTCGCGCGGCGAGGGTGCCGTGCGCGTCCAGCATCTCCGCCACCACCAGCTGGTCGAACAGCGAGCTGCCCAGGTCCATCTGCACGCGCGTGGCGATGAGACGTTCGATGTGTTCGCGCGGCGCACGGATCCATCCCACGCGCAGACCACCCCAGCAGCGTTTGGAGGCGCTGCCGATGGTGAACGCATCGGCTGCGAACGCGGCGAACGGTGCCGGCATCGGCGCATCGGACAGGCAGGTGGATTGCAGGGTTTCGTCGACGATGGCGAGGGTGCGCGTGGCGCGCAACGCGGCGGCATACCGCGCACGTTGCGTTTCACCCATCAGGAAGCCGGTGGGGTTCTGGAAATCCGGAATGAGGTACGCCAGCCGCGGCGAGGTCTGCCGCAATGTCGCCTCGATGGCGGCAAGGTCCCAGCCGTCCTCGCCCAGCGGGTCGCCCATCGGCGCGCTGACCAGGCGCGCGCCGCCGAGGCGCAGCGCCTCGATCGCATTCGAATACACCGGCGACTCGATCATGAGGCGGTCGCCCGGGCGGGACAGCGCGCGGGCGATGATCGCGATGGCCGACAGCGCGCCCGAGGTGATCACGATCTGCTCGGGCGTGGTGGGCAGGCCGCGTTGCGCGTACATCGCCGCGACGCGGGCGCGCAGTGTGGGCAGCCCCGAGGGCAGGTAGCCATCGCTGGCCAGGTAGGCGGGCAATGCCTCCAGCGCGCGCGCATACGCGGCGGCGACGCCGGGCGTGGCCGCGCCGGCCGCGCAGTTGAGGTCGATGGCGACACCCGATGAAGGTGCCGTGCCGACGGCGTGCAGTGCGTGGTCGTGCGCGCGGCGGCGATCGAGTGGCACGGTAGCGAACGTGCCCGCGCCCTGCCGGGCGGTGGCGAAGCCGGCGGCCACGAGATCCGCATAGGCGCGGGTGACGGTGTTCCTCGACACGCCGAGCGCTTCGCTGACCGCACGTTCGCTGGGCAGGCGGGTGTCCAGCGGGATGCGGCCGTCGCCGATCAGCTCCTGCAGCGCCTGGCGCAGCCCGCGGTAGGCGGGCGACCGGGGGAAGTCGCCGACCAGCGTGGCGAGGCGATCAGGGGCCAATACGCGGTTCATGAGGCCACTATCGCACGATTGGCTCTATCGAAAAGAGCCAATTGAAGGGAAGGTGGCCCCATGAAACCTGCCTCTCCCATCGGCCTGGCCAACCTCGGCCCCCTCGCCCAGCTCAAGGCCGGGCGCCTGCCCGAACGCGTGCTGCGCCTGCTCGTCGGCCTGTGGCTGTACGGCCTGGCCATCGCCCTGATGATCGAAGGCGCCGTGGGCGCCTCGCCCTGGGACGTGTTCCACCTGGGCGTGTCGCGCCACCTACCGCTGTCGTTCGGCACGGTGATGATCCTCGCGGCGGTGGCCGTGCTCCTCGCGTGGGTCCCGCTGCGGCAGATGCCCGGCCTGGGCACGCTGGCCAACACGCTGCTGCTGGGGCCGTTCGCCGACCTCAACCTCGCCTGGCTGGCGACGCCCGAGGGCTTGCCGCTGCGCTGCGCCTACCTGCTGGCCGGCGTGGTGCTGTGCGCCGTCGCCACCGCGCTGTACATCGGCGCGCAGCTGGGGCCGGGTCCGCGCGATGGTCTGATGACGGGGCTGGCGCGCCGCACCGGCTGGTCGATCCGCCGCATCCGCACGCTGATCGAAGTCACCGTGCTGGTCATCGGTGTGCTGCTGGGCGGCGTCGTGGGCGTGGGCACGCTGGTGTTCGCCTTCGGCGTGGGGCCGCTGACGCAGTTCTTCCTGCGCCATCTGGTGGTGCGCCTGGACGCGCCTGCGACCGTTGCGCTGAGAGGAGAAACACGATGACGCCCGCGGTCCTGCGATACAGCGCGTTCACCACCGACCCGAGCGGTGGCAATCCCGCCGGCGTGGTGCTGGATGCGCGCGGTCTGTCCGACGACGCCATGCAGCGTATCGCCGCGGACGTGGGCTATTCGGAAACCGCGTTCCTGCCGCCACGCGCGGATGGCGAGCTCGACGTGCGCTACTTCAGTCCGCTGGCCGAAGTCAGCTTCTGCGGCCACGCGACGATCGCGGCGATGGTCGCGCACGCGCGCCGGCAGGGCCCGGGCGACTTCGTACTGCACACGCAGGCGGGGCGCGTGCGCGTGACGGTCGACGCCGGTTTTATCGCCACCCTGACCAGCGTGCCGCCGCGCGTGGAGGCATTGGATGCCGCTGATCTGGATGGCGTGCTGGCGGCGCTGCGCTGGCAGCGCGACGATCTCGATCCCGCGCTGCCACCTGCGGTCGCCTATGCCGGTGCGTGGCATCCGGTGATCGCCGTCGCCTCGCGGGCGCGCCTGGCCAATCTGCACTACGACTTCGATGCGCTGGCCGCGCTGATGGCATCGCGCGGCTGGACCACGGTCAATCTGGTGTGGCGCGAAGACGCGCACACGCTGCACGCGCGCAATCCGTTCCCACCGGGCGGCGTGGTGGAAGATCCGGCCACTGGCGCCGCCGCCGCCGCGTTGGGTATGTATCTGGCATCGCAGGACCGGTTGCCCGACGAACGCAGGTTCACGATCCACCAGGGGCACGATCTCGGGCGACCGAGTGTGTTGCGGGTGGACGTGCCGGTGGATGTACGTGATGGCGTCCGGGTGAGTGGGACGGCGGTGGAGATTGGGGCGGGGGATTGGGTCGACCGCCGCCGATGAGCGTGTGCGACTCTTGGACATGCGGGTGCAGACCCATGCCTTCCTCAAGGTGGCCGACCAGCGTGACGACAGGGACCTGAGAAAGAGGGAACCAGCACTCGGGTTTGGGGGTGATAGCCCACGGGCGATACATGCCCCTGACGCTTGCGCATCCTACGCCCCGTCGTGCCTGCAAGGCTTTGTACGGCAACGCAGCGTCTGTCTTGACGCATGCTGGGCGGGGCGCAAACATTCGCGTTATCACCCCAGAGATGGGGTCTACCAGGCGTTAGGCATTTCACTAGCCATGATCGAGATCCCCAAAAATTCCTTTCAGCGCATCAGCGGAATCGAGCTTGACTATTTCTTCAAGCACGTAATGAACGGCGATGATTGGGCAATTTTTCTAAAACTAGTGACTATGCTTGAGGCCGCCTCAAAGAGAGCCATAGGCATAAAGCTCGGGATAGATCCAGACCTCGAAGCTGTCGGTAAACTCGAGTTTTTTGCAGCGCTTCGGCTTTGCAGAGAGGCAAATCTAATCCCCGAAGATGCCTTCAATTTTGCAAATCGGGCTCGCCTTCTTAGAAACGACTTGGTCCATAGCGGCGCGGTTTTAGAGCTGACCGTGGAGACAGTCGTCGCACGGACCGACGGATCAAAGTACCTAAAAGGTTTGGACCAATTTGTTCGTATTGAACAAGAGAGCGCAACTGATAGTTCAAAGTCTCATCGGCATGCGCTCTTATTCGCATGTGTTGTTTTCGTCGGGCATTTAGCGCATGCGCTTTTCGATGAGCGCTGGCTGCCGGAAGGCATTGCCTAACAATTCATTCAAGCCGACGCCGCTTCGCGGCACGGATCATCGGAAGGCATAAGGCGTCGGGAGCAGTGATACATCCATGAGTCTCAATGCCATTTCTGGCTTGGCATTTGGGCTTCTGCCCCTCTTGCCCCTTCTGTTGCCCGTGCCCTTCTTGCTACACGGTGCTCGCCAAGACCGTAAGCTCATCGCAGCATCACCCGGCTTGCTTGGCGCGGCTGTTTACATCGCTACTGTTCTGGCATCGTATTGGCCACAGCCACCCGTGTCTGACTCTATCCTGTGGTTACATGCAGCGGCTTCGGCCGTGCCTCTGCTGCTGTTGGCTCCTTCTGTTGTAGCCTTGCGGAGCAAATGGCTATCCATCCTGCATCTGATTACTCTGACCGGCGTAATAGGATCTTGGCTATTCGGCGGCATCCTGATCGATGGAACGTCATAGGTTGCTCCGTTCTCGGAGACTCGTCCCCTGACTTCTTAGTTGAGCGGGGTGGCGGTTGGTCAGCGAGTAGGATGGGTTGAGCCGCAGGCGATACCCATCACCTTCGTTCGCGTTCGTGGGGGCGGCGCGTTAGAGCGGTGCGATGCGGGAGCTTCATTCGCACTTGGCCTTCCGGGTAGCGCGTGATGGGTATCGCCTACGGCTCAACCCATCCTACTTCTGGTGTGAGGTTTCGGGCGGGCTCTTGTATCGCGGTATGCGCTTGCGTGTCCATTGGGTGATGGGCGCGAGATCGCGCTTCCCAAGTGCGGAACCTGGTGCCTCAGTGCACGGCCCGACGGCTCAATCCGCCGGCACCGTCCGCTCCCGCGCCCAGTCGCGCAGCGCCTGCACCTGTTCGCCCATCAGCACTGACAGCGGGCGGGTGCTGCGGATCTCGTGCATCACCAGCTCGGTGTCCAGCGGCTTCTGTTCGGCATGAGCGGCGTACAGCGCCGAGACGATGGCCTGTTCCAGCTCCGCGCCGGAGAAACCGTTCGCCGCCGCCGCGAGTGCGGGCAGGTTGAATACATCCGGGTCCAGCTGGCGGCGTGCCAGGTGCACGCGCAGCACCTCCACCCGCGCTTCGGGCGACGGCAGGTCGACGAAGAAGATCTCGTCGAAACGGCCCTTGCGCAGCAGTTCCGGCGGCAGGTCCTGCACCTGGTTGGCGGTGGCGACCAGGAAGACTTGCCCACTGCCCGCGCCGGCCTTGCGCTCGGCCATCCACGTGAGCAGGTAGCCGAGCACGCGGCGCGACACCCCGCCATCCTCGTCGCCGCCGCTGGCCAGGCCCTTCTCGATCTCGTCGATCCACAGCACGCACGGCGCCAGCTGCTCGGCCGAGGCGAGCGCCGCGCGCAGGTTCTTCTCGGTCTCGCCGTGGTACTTGTCGTACAGCGTGCCGAAATCCAGCCGCAGCAGCGGCACGCCGAAGCCGGCGGCCGTGGCCTTGGCCAGCATCGACTTGCCGCAGCCCTGCACGCCGAGCAGCAGCACGCCCTTGGGTAGATCCAGCCCCGGTGGCGGATTGCCGGACACGAACACCGCACGCCGCTGCTCGATCCAGCGCTTCAGCCGCGACGCACCGGCCACATCGGCGAACTTCGCGGTGTCGTATTCATAGTGCAGATGCCCGCTGCGGTTGAGCAGCTCGAACTTCAGTTTGTTCAGCGCGGGCAGGTCGCTGGCGGTCAGGGCGCCGTCGGCGAAGATCAGCTGCCGCGCGATGCGGCGGGCGTCGACCAGGCTCAGGCCCTGCAGGTTGCGCACGATCTGCTTCACCGCCTCGCCATCGGCCTCGACGCGCCGGCCGCCGTGCTCGCGGGCGTAGTGCTCGGCTTCCTCGCGGACCATCTTCAACAGGGCATTGCCGTCGGGCAGGCGCGGGCTGAAACGCACCGCCAGCGCGTCCAGTTCGGCCGGCAGTTCGATCTTCGCGCCCACCAGCACCACCACGTGCGGCAGGCTGTGCCGGCGCTGCAGGATGTCGCGCAGCTGGCGCTGGCTGCTGGCGTAGCCCAGGTAAGGGTGGAAATCCAGCAGCAGGTAGATGCCGCGCTGCTCGGCCTGCTTGATGGCCTGCAGGGCGGCACTGGCGTCGGGCGGGCCGACGGCGTCGTCCTCGCGGTCCATGTCCAGCCGGCGCAGGCCCTCGGTGATGCTCCAGCGGAACAGCGCCCGCCACACCTGGCCCAGGGCCTGCCGGAACAGGTCGACCACGCGTGCCTCGTCCTGGGTCTCGATGACGATCAGCGGGGTGTTGGCGCGGATCAGCGCGGTGAGGTCCTGCAGCTCGTTCATGGGGCGTCCGGTCCGTGGGGACGGGAAAGATAGCAGGGGGCGGCACAGGGAATGGGGATCGGGGAATGGGGATCGGGGAATGAAGATGTCCGGTGCCGGCCCCTGCGAGGACGTGCGGAAACATGCGGTGCCTGGTGAGCGCCGCATCAGGATGCGCATGGACCCGCGGTGACCACGCTCCTCCGTTCCCCGTTCCCGCTTCACCTCCCCCGGTGTACCCTGCGGGCTCCCCGGGCAACGAGGTGCGCGCATGAAGACGATTCTGGTCGCCAGCTCCAAGGGCGGCGCGGGAAAGACCACCCTGGCGACCAATCTGGCCGCGTATTTCGCACTCGATGGCAAACGCACGGTGCTGGTGGACGCCGATCCGCAGCACTCCTCCACCCGCTGGGCCGAGCGCCGGGCGGAACTGGAGTCGGCCGTGCTGCCGATCGACGCCAGCGGCCGGCGCGCCTGGCGCGCGTGGCTGCCGGAGGACGCCGAGCGCGTGGTGGTGGACGCCCCGGCGGGCGCGATGGCCGACGACCTGGGCAGCTTTCTGGAGCATGCCGACGCCGTGGTGGTGCCGGTGCTGCCGTCCGCCCTGGACATCGAGGCCACGGTCGGCTTCCTGAACACCCTGGCCAAGGTGCCGCGCGTGCACAAGCGCAAGCTGCCCGTGGGCCTGGTGGTCAACCGCAGCAAGCCGTGGACGAATGCGTCGCAGCAGGCGGTGGAGATGCTGAAGACCTGGCCTTACCCGGTCATCACCCAGCTGCGCGATACCCAGGCCTACGTGGTGATGGCGGGCCTGGGCCGCAGCCTGTTCGACTACCGTTCGGCGCAGGTGCGCGAGCATCAGGCCGACTGGGAACCGTTGTTGAAGTGGATCAAGAAAGCCTAAGGAGCAAGCGTCCCATGCGTGAACTGATCCTGCTGCGCCATGCCCATGCCGAACCGGCCACCACCGGGCAGTCCGACCTGGACCGTCCCCTTTCCCCGCAGGGCCTGGCCGAGGCCGAGGCCGTCGCGCGCTGGCTGAAGGAGCAGGGTCTGGTGCCGGACCGCGTGCTGTGTTCGCCGGCCCGCCGCACCCGCGAGACGCTGGAAGCGGTCATGGACGCGATCGGCTATGTGGAGCAGCGGCTGGAAGAGCGCATCTACGAGGCCACGCCCGGCACGCTGGCCGACCTGGCCGACCAGCACCGCGAGGCCGAGCGCCTGCTGCTGGTGGGACACAACCCGGGGCTGGAGCAGCTGGCCGCGCTGATGTACTCCGGCGTGACCAGCGAGTACCGCGGCATGCCGCCGGCCGGCGTGGTGGTGCTGACGCTGCCGGCCGATGCCTCCTTCGAACCCGGCGTGGCGCAGCTCTCCGCCTTCTGGTGGCCATGACGCAGGCGACGGCCGCCGGCCTGCGCCTGGCCGCGCTGGCGGTGGGCGTGCTGTTGGCCGTACCCGTGCTGGCGCAGGGGCGCAACGACTTCGACCCGGACAATACGCGGCTGGGATTCGAACTGCGCACGCGCTGGGGCCAGGTGCTGGACGGCGTGTTCCGCCACTACGAAGGCTCGGTGGAGCACCTGCCGGACGGGCGCCAGCAGGTGCGCCTGCGCATGTATACCCGTGATGTCGAGATCGTCGGCCACCCCCGTTACAGCGAGTGGGCGCGCAGCGAGCAGTTCTTCGATGCCGACCGCTATCCGGTGGTCACGTTCACGTCCAGGCCCTACGATCCGCTGCTGCTGTACGACGGCGGCAAGCTGGAGGGCGAATTGAGCATCAAGGGCATCAGCCGCCCGCGCAGCCTGGAGGTGGCGCCGGCGACCTGTCCGCGCCCGGCGGTCGGCTGCGATGTGGTGGCCACCGGCGCGGTGCGCCGCAGCGACTACGACATGGACGACTGGATGCTGGCCGTCAGCGACCGCGTGGTGTTCGTGCTGCGCGCGCGCATCAGGAGCGCAAGGACGCCGTGACCCGTCGCAGTGCCGTGATCGCCGCGCGCTGCGCGGTCCTGTGGCTGGCGCTGCTGTGCAGCGCCTGCGCCAGCCTGTCCGACCGCCAGCGCGATCGTGCGGCCGGCATCGCCGCGGGCGCCCGTTCAACGGTGATCGAGTGCGAACAGGCCGATGCCTGCGCGCTGTCATCGCCGCTCTACGACCTGGCCGGACAGGCGCGCGCGGCGTCCACGCCGGCGGCGCCGCGCCACTACGCGGTGATCCTGGATCAGGGCTCGGACGCGCTGCTGGCACGGTTGAACCTGATCCGCAGCGCGCGCGAACGCATCGACCTGCAGACCTACATCTTCGACAAGGACGACAGCGCGCGGCTGGTGCTGGACGAGCTGCTGGCCGCAGCGCGGCGCGGGGTGAAGGTGCGCGTGCTGATCGACCAGCTGTCGGCGATCGCCGACCTGCAGATCCTGGCCGCACTGTCCGGTGCGCACCAGAACTTTTCCATCCGCATCTACAACCCCAGCTTCGGCAAGGCCAAGCTGAACTACCTGGACTACGCGGGCAGCGTGCTGTGCTGCTTCCGCCGCTTCAACCAGCGCATGCATACCAAGCTGCTGCTGGTGGACGACCGCATCGGCATCAGCGGCGGGCGCAACTACCAGGACGACTACTTCGACTGGGACGCTGAATACAACTTCCGCGACCGCGACGTGCTGGTCGCGGGTCCGGAGGCGGCGGCGATGGCGGCCAATTTCCAGGCGTTCTGGGAGGCGCGGCGCAGCGTGCCCGCCGAGCGCCTGAACGATGTCGGCCGCACCCTGCTGCGCGAGGGCGTGCCGGCGATGCCGGTGCCGCGCTACCTGCGGCCGGAGCGCGTGCAGGCGGCGAGCGCCGAGGCGAGCGATGCGGACCTGGTACGGGCGCGTTTCGTCGAACCCGCCTTCGCGGTGGGCGCGGTGCGCTACATCGCCGACCTGCCGCAGAAGCACCGCCGCGAACGCCGCGACGACGATGCACCCGCCGCCCCCGAACTGGAAGCGCTGATCCGCGGCGCGCAGAAGGAGGTGCTGCTGCAGACGCCGTACCTGGTCATGTCCAAACAGGCGCAGGCGATGTTCCGCGACATGCGCAAGCGCGAGCCGCCGCCGCAGGTGGTGGTGTCCACCAACAGCCTGGCGGCGACGGACAACCCGGTCGTCTATTCGATGTCGTTCAAGTACAAGCGCCGCTACCTGCGCGAATTCGGTTTCCGCATCCACGAGTACAAACCCTTCCCGGAGGACGCGCCGGTGGACTACGCCGCGCTGATGCCGGAAGGGCCGCCGGTGGCGCTGTCGGAAGACGGGCGTGCCGCGGCAGGCAGCGGCAGCGGACGCATCCGTGGACCGTCCGGATCGATCGGGCCCTCGGCCGGTTCGCAGGGCGAGACCACCCGCCGCCTGCAGCGTACCGAATCGCGGCCGTCGTTCCTCAGCAGCGGTGCCGCGTCCGAGCCGCTGCCGCTCAAGCGCGCCGGCGTGCGCATGGGCCTGCACGCCAAGTCGATGGTGATCGACGGCGAGACGGCGGTGATCGGCACGCACAACTTCGACCCGCGCTCGGAGAACTACAACACCGAGGCGGCGGTCGTGATCGACGACCCGGCTTTCGCGCAGGCGCTGGCCGACAGCATCCGCCGCGACATGTCCCCGGAGAACGCATGGGTGATCGCCCCGCGGGCCAAGCCGCCGGTGTTCTCGGGGCTGGACTACAGCCTGGGCAAGGTGTCCGAGGCGTTGCCCGTGTTCGATATCTGGCCCTGGCGCTACGCCACCAGCTACGAGTTCCGGCCAGGCCCCGACTGCCCGCTGCCGGTGGCCCCGAAGGATCCCGCGTTCCATCGATGCTATGTGGCGGTCGGCGATTTCCCCGAGGTCAACGTCGGGCCGAAATGGCTGTACACGCGGGTGCTGACCGCGTTCGGTGCGGGACTGGTGCCGATCCTGTAATGCCGGAGTGAGCGGAGAGGCGGGTGAGGAGTGAGCGAAGCTCGCGCCCTGGCCCTCCCGCACACTCACTTCTCTCTCCCCACTCCTCGCTCCAAGGACTTGCCATGGCTTTCCGCGCTCCCGTCGATCTCGCTGCCGTCAACGCCCATGCGGCCGACACCCTGGTGTCGCACCTGGGCATCGTCATCACCGAAGCCGGCGACGACTGGCTGCGCGGCACCATGCCGGTGGATGCGCGCACGGTGCAGCCGTACGGCATCCTGCATGGCGGGGCCTCGGTGGCGCTGGCCGAGACGCTGGGCAGCGTGGCCGGCAACCTGTGCGTGGATACGACGAAGGAGATGGTGGTGGGCCTGGAGATCAACGCCAACCATGTACGCGCGATGCGTGGCGGCAGGGTCACCGGCACGGCGCGCGCGCTGCATGTGGGCCGCAGCACGCAGCTGTGGGAGATCCGCATCGAGAACGACGAGGGCAAGCTGGTCTGCGTATCGCGGTTGACGCTGGCCGTCGTACCGCTGCCGAAACCCTGAGACCCGCACGGACGCATTCCGCTGCGGCGATCCATCCGGTATCGTGATGGGATGACGCCGCCCCCTGTTCATGTTGCTGGCGGCAGCGGCGTGGCGCGGGTCTTTCGCTACCTGTACCGCGTGCCGCTGCTGCTGGTCCATCTGTTGGTCTTCCTGCCGGTCACGCTGTTGTGCCTGTCGCCGCTGCTGGTGTGGATCCGCGTGGGCGACGAGAACGCCGGCGATGTCGCCGTGCGCTGGTGGTCGGGGGGCCTGATGCGCATCTTCGGCTTCCGGCTGCGGCGCGTGGGCAAGCCGTTGCCCGGCCCCACGCTGTTCGTGGCCAACCACGTCAGCTGGATCGACATCGAGGCGCTGCACAGCCAGCGCATGATGGGTTTCGTCGCCAAGCACGAGATCCGCGGCTGGCCGGTGGTCGGCTGGCTGGCGGCGCAGGGCCAGACCATCTTCCACCAGCGCGGCAGCCAGGAATCGCTGGGAGGGGTGCTGCAGGCGATGATGCGGCGCCTGCGCGAGGGGCGCTCGGTGGGTGTCTTTCCCGAAGGACGTACCCGGGACGGGCATGCGGTCGGGCCCTTCCATGCGCGCATTTTCCTGGCCGCCGTCGAGGCGGGCGTGCCGGTGCAGCCGGTGGCCCTGCGCTACGGCCCGCGCGGCAGCGCGCAGCCGGTGGTGGCGTTCGGGCCGAAGGAAAGCTTCTTCGCCAACTTCGTGCGTCTTCTGGGCGAACCCGCGCGCACGGCCGACATCTGCTTCCTGGAACCCATCCAGGTGACCGATGTCGAAGGCCGTCGCCGCATCGCCGACCTGTCGCGAGAGCGCATCGTGCAGGCCATGGCACAGGCCTGACGGGCGACGTGATGGCATGGTGACGGATTCGAGGGAATACTCGAGCCACCGGTGCCACCCTCGCCCGGACGCTGCCGCGACGACCCCATGATCACTGCCGCCGACTACCGACCGCCACGCTGGCTGCGCAATCCGCACCTGCAGTCGGTGCTGGGTTCCAGCGCACTGCGCCGCCGTCGCGGCCTGCGCGCGCTGCTGGCCAGTGGTGCGGTGACAGTGGAACATATCGTCGATGGCGGCGACGGCGTACGCCTGCAGGGGTTCCTCAGCCGCATGCCGGACCGCGCGCCGCGCGGGCTGGTGCTGCTGCTGCACGGATGGGAGGGCAGCGCCGATTCCAGCTACATGCGCCTGACGGCCGCGCAGCTGCTGCGGCGCGGATTCGATGTGTTCCGGCTGAACTTCCGCGACCACGGCGACACCCATCACCTGAACGAAGACCTGTTCCACTCCAACCGGCTCGACGAAGTGGTGCACGCGGCGCTGGACGTGTCGCGACGCTTCGCCGGCGACGTGCCGATGCGGGTGGCCGGCTATTCGCTGGGCGGCAACTTCGCGCTGCGGCTTGCGCTGCGCGCACCGGCCTCGGGCCTGGCGCTGGCGCATGTGGCCGCCGTTTGCCCGCTGCTGGACCCGGCCACGACGATGGACCGTATCGAAAGCGGCCTGCCGCTGTACGACTGGTACTTCGCCCGCAAGTGGCGCCGCTCGCTGCAGCGCAAGCGCAGCCTGTTCCCGCAGCGCCATGATTTCGACGACACCGTGCTGGCGCTGGACATCCGCGCGCTGACCGACTGGTTGGTGCAGCGCCATACCGCCTTCGGCACGCTGGAGGCCTACTTCGACGGCTACGCCATCGCCGGCGACCGCCTGGCGGCGCTGACGGTGCCGGCGCACATCCTGATGGCCGAGGACGACCCGGTCATCCCCTTCGACACCTTCCGCGACTGGGCGCTGCCGGCGCACGCCACGCTGGAAATCGCCCCGTGGGGGGGGCATTGCGGCTTCATCGAGAACGCCGCCTGCGATGGCTACGCCGAACGCTGGGTGGCGGAGCGGCTGTCCGGCGGCGACGCCTGAGCCCGGGGCGGCCGTTACAATCGGGGTTTGCCCGCAACCGGTAGTCCCATGTACGACCCGATCCTCAACGACCTCCGCCGTGGTGCGGTGGCCGACGCCCTGGCCGCGGCGGAAGCCCTGGCGACCGAGCGCCCCGACGACGCCCAGGCGCTGCGCTGGCTTTCTGCCGCCCAGCTGCAGAGCGGCCAGGCCGAAGCGGCGCTGGCCAGCATCGACCGCGCCATCGCGCTGGCGCCGGAAGACGCCGAACTCCACCTGGCACGCGCGGGCGTGCTGGTGGGCAGCCGGAAGCCCGATGAAGCGCGTGCCGCGCTGGACCAGGCCACCGGGCTGGACCCGAACCAGTTCACTGCCTATGTCGTGCAGGCCCAGCTGGCCCTGGCCCGCGGCGACCTGGACGAGGCGCAGCGGCTGAACCGGCTGGCGGCACGTGTGGCGCCCGAGCACCCGCGCCTGGCATTCGTCGAGGGCATGGTGCTGTTGCGACAAGGCGATGCGGAGGCTGCGCTGAAGCAGCTGTCGGCCGCGCTGCAGCGTGCGCCGGACGACCTGCAGCTGATGCACGCGCTCGGTTTCGTCTACATGGCGCGCGGTCACCTGGCGTTCGCGGAGCAGACCTTCCGCAATATCGCGGCGAAGGTGCCGGCCGCCACGGATCTGACCCTGCTCATCGCCAGCCTGGCGGGCCGTCAGGGGCGGCCGGAGGAGGCGCTCGAGATGCTCGATCCGGTCCTCGCAGACGCACAGCGGGCGACTGCCGGCGTGCGCAGCCTCGCGGGCCGCCTGCACCTGCAGGCGGGCCGGCTGGAACAGGCGGCGCCCCTGCTGCAGGCCGCGCTTGCGGGAGGCGTGCAGGATCGCGAACTGCTTTCGTCCCTGCTGGAACTGTGGCACCGGCAGGGACGGCGCGAAGAGGGACGGCAGGCGCTGGAGGCATGCCTGGCATTCGCCTCGGGCAACGCCGATCTGTGGTTGGCGCGCCTGGCGCTGGAGGACATCGGCAGCAGCGATGCGCTGGAGGTCTCCCGGCGCTGGGTGGAAGCCCAGCCGCAGTCGGTCAATGCCCTCGGAGGCAGGCTGGCGGCGTTGGAGCATGCAGGCCGCCTGGACGAAGCAGACGCCATCGCCGACCGGATCGTGGCGTTGCAGCCGGGCCATGGTGCGGCGCAGGCGCGCAAGGTGAATGCGCTGGTGGCACGTGATCCGGCCGCCGCCGTGACGCATGTCCAGGGATTGCTGGCGCAGGCACAGGGTGGCGATGCGCGCGCGCTGTTGTACGGTTGGCTGGGCATGGCGCAGGACCGCGCGGGGCAGGCCGCGGAAGCCGTGGCCAGCTGGAGCGTGCGCGCACAGCAATCGCCGTCGCTGCCCTTGCCCTTGCTCGGCCCGCCGGCGCAGGCCTGGCCTGCGCTGGCGGCCGTGCCGGAGGGGAACAACGAGTGGCCGCTTCTGCTCTGGGGGCCACCGGGTTCCGGTGTGGAGCGCATCGTCGCCGTACTCACGCAGGCCCGCGCGGCGCTGCTTGTGGACCGGTTCGGCACGACGCCGCCGAAGGACCCGTTGCAACCGTTCGCCACGGTGGAACAGCTGTTGTCCGGGCAGGCCGACGCGGCGACGCTCGTGGCGAGCTGGCGCAGCGCGCTGCCGGCGCGCGGCGCGCGCAGCGGCAACGTGATCGACTGGCTTGTGTGGTGGGACAACACGCTGCTGCAGGCGTTGCGTCCGCAGTTGCCGCAGGGACGTCTGCTGGCGATCCTGCGCGATCCGCGCGACATGCTGCTGGAATGGCTGGCATGGGGAGCGCCGTCGATGATGGATATCCCGTCCACGGAAGTGGCGGCCACATGGCTGGCCGGCGTGCTGGAGCACCTGGCCGGCCTGCTGGAACAGCAGTTGTATCCGGCCGTTGTCCTCCGTATCGATGGCATGGAGAACGATCCGCAACGGCTCGCATCGGCGCTGGGCCAGGTGCTGGGCGGTGCCTCGTTACCGGCGCCGGTGCGCGTGGGCAGCGTGGGCTTCCCGGCCGGTCACTGGCGCCAGTATGCGCAGGCCCTTGCCGGCCCGTTCGCCACCCTCACCCCGGTCGCCGTGCACCTGGGATATCCCGAGGCTTGATCATCCCCTTTCGACAGGAGCCGCACATGCGCCTTTGGAGCGACAGTTTCGAGAATGCCCGTCCGATCCCGGCGGAGTTCGCGATGGGGCAGCCGGACGGGTTCGCGCCCAACCGCAACCCGCATCTGGCGTGGTCCGACGTACCGGACGGCACGCGGTCGTTCGCGCTGCTCTGCATCGACCCGGACGCGCCGACCGTTCCCGAAACGGTCGGTCGCGACGATGTGCAGATCCCGGTCGAACAGCCGCGCGCGCACTTCATCCACTGGGCCATGGCGGACATCGGCCCCGACGTGCGCGTGATCGCCGCCGGCAGCTGCAGCGATGGCGTCACCGCGCGCGGCAAGCGGCAGCCGGCGGGCCCCGCCGGCGCACGCCAGGGACTGAACGACTACACCGGCTGGTTCGCGGGCGACGCGCAGATGGGCGGCGACTACTCCGGCTACGACGGCCCGTATCCGCCGTTCAACGACCTGCGCGTGCACCGCTACTTCTTCCGCCTGTTCGCGCTGGACGTGGCAGCCCTCGACCTGCCGGAGCGCTTCACCGCGGCCGATGTCGAACGCGCGATGCAGGGTCACGTACTGGCCGAGGCGGCGGTCCACGGCACCTACAGCCTGAACCCTGCGTGCGCGGCTTAGACGCGTAGTGCGGAGTGGACGGCGCCCGATCGGGCACCGTCCACCTGCCTTCTCACTTCTTCTCGTTCGCCGACTCCACCACCATGTCCAGTACGTAGGCGCTGGACGATGCGTCGGCAGGCGGGTTCTTCACGGTGTAGCGGTCCACGCGCAGCACGTTGCGGATGCCGGGCTCGTGCGTGTAGCCCTCGATGCTGTCGTAGAAGTGCTCGAATGCGCCGGGCGTACCGATCTTCAGGCCCTTGTCGTCGTACTGGATCTCGCGCACCTGCAGGCATTGCTTGTCGGGGATCAGCGGGTGGCTGCAGGGCTTGGTCTCGGCCGCCACTTCCAGGAACACGCGCTCGCCGGGGCCGCCGTAGCGGGTTTCGGCGGTCGGGTCGCCGGTGAACACCAGCGTGTCGCCGGTCGCCGTGGTCAGCGTCAGCCGGGCCGCATCGTCCTGCGTCGCGGCGAGCTTCAGCGTTCCTTCCAGCCGCTTGCCCACTTCCTGGTCCAGCGCCATCAGGGCGCCGTCGGTGCAGGCCATCAGGGTGGAGGCCAGGCGGCCGATGGTGAGGCTGGTATCCGACAGGGTGTAGCTGCCCCCCATGCGGTTGCAGGTGTTGGACACGCCCAGGCGGCCGCCCCTGAAATCGAGCTGCACGGGCTTGTCGCTGCGCGCGAACAGGGCGTCGATGCGCTTGCCCTGCACGTCGTTCGCATCCGTGAGTCGCCAGTGGTACTGCGGGAGCAGCGCAGGCGCGTCGACGGACGAGGGTGCGGGTGTTTCAGGTGCCGGGGCCGATGCCGGTGCCGCCGGGGCGGCGGCCTGTTCCGCGGGCTTGGGGCAGCCGGCCAGGGCCAGGGGAAGGGCAAGCATCAGCAGTCGTTTCATGGCGTCCTCCGTCAGGGGTGGCTTATGCAAACGCGCGAGGGGTCGGAAGGGGGTGAAGACCGGGCCGGGCTCAGCTGCCGGCCGGCATCAGCAACAGCAGCAAGGCGCCCAGCACGATGCGGTAGAGCGCGAATCCGGTGAAGCGGTGCGCCTTGATGAAACCCAGCAGCCACTTCACCACCACGAAGCCGGTGGCGGTGGCGGCGACGAAGGCCAAGGCCACTTCGCCCCAGTTCTCGCTGCCCAGCGCATCGTCCTTCACCAGTTCGAGGAACGCATAGCCACTGGCCGCGAACATGGTGGGGATGCCGACCAGGAACACGAACTCCGCCGCCGACGAGCGCCGGCTGGTGCCGGCCAGCATCGCCATGAAGATGGCCGCCGCCGAGCGCGAGGTGCCCGGGAAGACGCCGGCCACCACCTGCGCCAGCCCCACCAGCACCGCCACTTTCCAGGTGATGTCGGCCACGTCGCCGCGCTTCTCGGCGAAGTGCTCCGCCGCCAGCATCCACACGCCGCCCAGGATCAGCGCCCACGCCACCGGGGTGACGGTCTCGGGCAATTCCCAACCGGCCAGCCGCACCGGCAGGCCGACGAGGGCGGTCACCAGGAAGGCCACCGCCAGCTTGAGCGCATAGTCGCGGGTGGCGGCATCGCGCCAGCCGGTGGCCAGTTCCCAGATGCGCCGGCGAAACACCAGCGTGGTGGCGAGGATCGCGCCGGCCTGGATGACGATATTGAAGAAGTCCGAGCGCTGGCCCAGCCAGTGCTGCGCGATCAGCAGGTGGCCCGTGCTGGAGATGGGCAGGAATTCGGTCAGGCCTTCGAGGATGCCGAGCAGCAGCGCGGCGAGCAGGTCGGTCATGGGCGGGCTTCGGACGGGGGACGGGCAGGATAACGGAAAGCCCGTCCGTCCCCTGCCCGCCCAGCGCCCTCCGCCGGCGTGGGCCCGGCCTCAGCCGCCGCGGAACAGCGTGCTGGCCTCGCTGGCCGCACGCAGGCCCGATAGCACCGCGCCTTCCATGAAGCCCTGCCATTCGTAGAAGCTGCTGGTGTGGTCGCCGGCGAACAGCAGGTTGTCCACGGCACCGGCTTCCGCGTGCGCGATGCGGGTGAAGTAGCCCGGCTGCGGCCGCGGGAAGGCGCCGCGGCTGTTGGGATCGGTGCTCCAGTTCTGGCTGGTGGCGAGGATCCTGCCGCGGCGATCGCGCGAGACCGCCTGCATCGCGCCGGGCAGCACTTCCTCCAGCGACGCCACGAAGCCCACCGCATCCATCTGCAGGCTGGCGGGCAGCAGGCTGCGTGCGGCCTGGCCGCCCACCTGGTGCGCGATGACGGCACCGGCACGACCGGCACGCGAGGGATTGGTTTCCCACGCATTCTGCAGGTTCGGCAGGTCCGCCTTGCCGCTGCCGCTGGCGCCGGCTTCGCGCCAGTACGGGCGCGAGAACCCGACGAGCAGCCGGCTGCTGTCGCCCATCTCCGATTTGTCGATCGCCTGGCGCTTCCACGCCGACATCTCCACGCCACGCATTTCCACGTCGCGCAGCACGCTGAAAGGCATCGCCAGCACCACGGCATCGAAATCGCGCTGCACGTACTTGCCGCGCAGGTCGAACGTCAGCCGCACCGTGCCGCCCAGGCGGCGGGTCACGGCCACCAGGCGGTGGCCCAGCTGCACCGGCTGCGGCAGCTTCTGCGCCAGTCCGGTGGCGATCAGGTCGTTGCCGCCGACCACGCGCAGCGATTCGCCGCTCCCCTGCAGGGCGAACTTGCTGCGCCGGTCGCCGTAGACGAAGCGCAGGAAAGCCAGCGCGCTGACTTCGTCCAGGTCGCTGCCGAACTCGCTCAGGAAGGCGTTGCCCAGCACGCTGCGCAGCAGGCCGCTGGCGCCGTACAGCGTGAGGTATTCGTCCAGCGTCATGAAGTCGAGCGCTTCGGCGCGTGCGCAGAAGCGTTCCGCGTGCGGCGCGCCCAACGGCTCCAGGTCTTCGCGGATGAAATCGGCGAACGCACGGAACTCGTCCGCGATCTCCGCATCGCTATGACGCTGGCCGGCGAAGTGGTGGAAGGCACTGCGGCCACGGTCCCCGTCGACCGCCTCCAGCGGCAGGCCCAGTGCGCGCGCGTAGCCCAGCATGGCGTGATGGGAGCTGCCGATGAACTCGGCGCCGCGTTCGGCCACCTGGCCCGGGAACACGTTGCGGGCCGACCAGCAGCGACCGCCGACGCGTTGGGCCGATTCGAACACCTTCGCCGGCACGCCAAGACGGGTCAGTTCGGTCGCGCAGGCCAGGCCGGCCAGGCCTGCGCCCACGACGGCCACTCCGCGCGTGTTGGTCAGGCGCGCATACACGGCGCGCGCGTCCTGTGCGGTGGCGGCGAGCAGGGGCGGCGCCATCGCGCCGAGCCCCGCTGCCGCGACGCCGCCCACGGCCGCCTGCATCAGGCGGCGGCGGTCCTGGCTGTCGGGCGTGCCGCGGGCCACGGCTTCGCCCACCTCGTCGCCGGTGCGTGCGCATGTCTGGCCGATGCGGGCCAATCGCAGTACCTGGGCCATCCAGTCAGAACGTGTCATGTCCGTCTATTCCTTGGTCAGGGTTTCGCGGGCCGGTGCGCTCAGCATCACCGGCCTGCCTGGAACATCACCTGCAGGGCGTTGTCGCGCTGGTCGCTGCTGCCCACCACGCCGCGGTAGTCGACCTGCAGCGAATACGCGCCGAAGTCGAACAGCACGCCCAGCCCCAGCATGAACCGGCTGCGGTCGTAGCCGCTGACCGATGTCGCATAGGTCGGGCCCAGCAGGTCGGCGTACTGCATGAACGTGCGGCTGTCCGCGGTGAAGTCGTGCTGGTACTCCAGGCGCGCCTGCGGCGAGAACGCACCCCAGGTCGCGTTGCGGCGGAACGCCATGCGCAGGCCGATGTTGCCGGTGGTGGTGTCCACGTCCTGCTCGCCATAGGTCAGCGCATAGATGGCGTCGCCACGCTCCGTGTACGGATCCAGCGTGGCCCGCATCGCGTCCACGCGCGCATAGGGCGTCAGCTGCGCGGCACCGCGCGTGAGGTCGGTACCGATGGACAGCGACGCGAACCACTGGTCGCCATCGCGCGAACCGCGGACACGGCCGTCGTTGGCGGTGACGAAGCGTTCCAGGTCGTACGACAGGCGCTGGTAGCCCAGCAGGCCATCGACGAACAGGCGCTCGCCGGGGTGATAGCTGCCGTACATCGCCAGCGTCCACGCCTTGCCATCGAGCTGGGTGCCGTTGTTGCCGATCGCCGTGCTGTCCTGGCCGTAACCCAGGCCCAGGCCGGCCACGAAGTCCGGACGGAAGCGGCGGTCGGCGCCGGCGCTCACGCCTTCGGTTTCGAAATCCAGGCTGTTGCTGCCCGCGCGTCCGTCGAAATTGCCCGAGCGCAGCGTGCCCCCGGTCCAGAAGCCGAATGCGGCGGCATCCGCCTGCGAGGCCGTCCCTTCCTCATCCGGACTGGCGCCGCCGGACAGGCGCTGCTCGCCCGCCGCGTTCCGCCTGGCATCGGCGGCGCGCGCGCTGGCGCCGCAGGCATCCAGATCCGTGTAGGCACGGTTGTCCTGGCACCGTTCGCGGGTGGTGAACGACACGCCGTTGCGCATGCCGTCCGCCGTCGCGCCGCCATGCAACTGCTCCAGACGCTGCTGGAAGTTGGCGATCTGGCCGGCGGCGAAGCGACGCGTCGCTTCGGCCTGCGCTTCCAGCAATCCGCGCACTTCCGGGTCACGCGTCGGGTCGGGGCGCGCGATCACGGTGAGCGCATAGGTCCGCGTGCCGCTGAAACCCAGCGCATCGGTGGCGCGGATGGTCACATCGAAGCTGCCGGTCGCGCTCGGCGTGCCCGACAGCGCACCCTCCGCAGACAGCGTCATGCCGGTCGGCAGCGTGCCCGCATCCAGCGTGAACGTGTACGGCGCGGTGCCGCCGCGGGCGGACAGGGCCTGGGTGTACTCCACCGACTGCAGCGCGGTCGGCAGCTTGTCGGGATCCACCACGATCACGGGAGCCGAAACGGCCAGCGTGTATGCGCGCACCGTGGTCGCCGCGGTGCCGGTCGTGCTGTCGGTGGCGGTGACGCTGAAGTCGAAGCTGCCCGCCTGCGTCGGCGTGCCCGCAAGCTGGCCGGTGGAGACGTCCAACGTCAGGCCTGCCGGCAGGGTGCCTGCGCTCAGGCTGTACTGGTAAGGCGCAATGCCGCCCGACGCCACGAACGTCTGCGTATAGGCGACACCGGCGGTGGCGTTGGCGACGGCATCCGGGGTCAGCGACAGCGTGGGCACCAGCACTGCCAGCGTGTAGGTCGCCGTGGTGGTAGCCGGAATGCCGGTGGTGCTGTCGGTCACCGTCACGCCCAGGGTAAACGTACCCGATTGCGTGGGCGTGCCGCTGAAGCGCAGCGTGGCCGGATCGAAGGTCATCCCCGTCGGCAGGGTACCCGTCAGTGTGGTGGTGTAAGGCGCGATGCCACCCGTCATCGTCAGGGCCTGGCTGTAGGCGACCCCTGCACTGGCATTCGGCAACGCACCCGCGGCAGGCGACAGTGCCAGCGTGGGCGTGGCCACGACCACCGCGTAAGTGCGGTTGACGGTCTGGCCATGGGCATCGGTCGCCGTGAACGACACGTTGAACGTGCCGGCTTCCGTCGGCGTACCCGAGAGCACACCGGCAGCGGACAACGTCAGGCCGGTGGGCAGGGTGCCTGAGGTGA
>Ga0182740_1000635_pt1 | contig 33389 bp, 32 predicted proteins | sample eDN5th37CKraftBY_FD_128872 | JGI IMG/M metagenome (GOLD analysis project Ga0182740, IMG submission 128872) | Enriched backyard soil microbial communities from Emeryville, California, USA - eDNA 5th pass 37_C Kraft BY (version 2) (version 2) | ecosystem: Environmental > Terrestrial > Soil >...
TCTGCCTGGCACGACGGCGCACCAACGTTCTCTACGCCCTCATCCGCGACAACCGGACCTGGCAACCTGAATCACCCCCAAACATCGCGGCGGCTTGACTTCTTCATTGAGAGTCCTTTCGGGAGGATGGGCGGAACGCACACTTCGGTGGTTCCTCTTGGGGGACAGCGGGATCGGTGGTGTCACAGGACCTCGGTCGGTCGACTTATTGAAAATCGTTTTCGACAAGGGCTCCGCAGCACTGTAGCGTGAGACCCGCCTGTTGAAAACCGTTACCGATTAGGGGTGCGATGCGTACGCCGGTGGTGCTCGTCTCGACCGGCTGCGACGACAGCGCGTTCCGTCGCACCGATCAGGAGGGTTTGTGAAACCGGATGGGTGTCCGACCGCCCGGCCTTTCACCGTGGCGGTCTGCACGGGCTGCACCACCTCTGCGGTCTCCTCGTTGGTCCCGACCTTGGCGGGGGTGATCGGCGATTGCCCTCATGGCGTCTTGGTGGTCACCGGCTGCCTGCTCGGCGGGCTGACGTGTGCGACGCGCCGCCGCGAACACGGGGTGATCCTGATGCTGCAACCGTGCACCGCGGACCGAAGGCCAATTGGTCCGGCGAAATGGATCGGCCCCGTCGCGACCGAAAGTGACCTTCGGGCCGCGTGCGATTGGATCACCGACGGGTCATGGCACAGCCAGACGCTGTCGCCGCGGCTGCGCGCCGATGTCAACCTGACCAGGGCGGCTCGACGTAACTGAACTCCTCCGGTACGTCACCGGCCGGTTTCGGACCGCGCCCCGGTGAACGAGGCCAGCTCGACCGGCTCGGCCTCAAGGCGCTCGCGCACGGCCTTGGCGATCCGCACCGCGCCGGGTGAATCGCCGTGTACGCACACAGATTCCACGGTGACGTCGATGACCGTCCCGTCGACCGCCGTGACGCGTCCGTCGGTCACCATGGCCGCCACACGCTCGGCGATCTCGTGTGGATCGTGCAGCACCGCACCCGGTTCGCGCCGGGACACCAGTGTTCCGTCGGGCCGGTACGCCCGGTCGGCGAACGCTTCGGACACCGTGCGCAACCCGAGGCGTCGTGCTTCGGCGAAAAACGCCGATCCGGGCAGGCCCAGCACCGGCAGGGCCGGGTCGACGGCGTGCACCGCGGCGGCCACCGCGGCGGCCTGCTCTTCGTGACCGACGATCGTGTTGTACAGCGCGCCATGGGGTTTGACGTATCCGACACCTGACCCGGCGACGTGTGCGATGGCCTGCAACGCACCGATCTGGTAGATGATCTCGGCTTCCAGGTCCGTTGGATCCACGTCGATGAAGCGCCGGCCGAACCCTGCCAGATCCCGGTAACTCACCTGTGCGCCGATCGCCACACCGCGCTGCGCCGCGGTGCGGCAGGTCCGCAGCAGCAACGCAGGATCACCGGCGTGGAATCCGCACGCCACGTTGGCACTCGTGACGAGACCGAGCATCGCCTCGTCGTCACCGAGCTGCCACACGCCGAAGCTCTCACCCAGGTCTGCGTTGAGATCGACTGTCGACGGCACAAATCCAGCTTAAGCGTCCGGCCTTACACGGACGCGTGCTCGGGCCAGCCGTTCTCCGATACGAACTCCGGCAGGGGACGGCCTGTCGTCCAGTGCTCGATCTCCAGGACCGGCCGGTCCGGAAATTCCGGCACCGGGCCGAGGCACAGGATGGCGACGGGTTCGGCGCCGTCAGGCATACCCAGCAGCTCGGCGAGCGGCTGCGGCTCGAAGATCGACACCCACCCCATGCCGAGCCCTTCGGCGCGCGCCGCCAGCCACATGTTCTGGATCGCGCACGACACCGACGCGAGATCCATGTTGGGCAGCGTGCGGCGGCCGAACACGTGCCGTTCGCGGCCTTCGCCCAGCGCGACGACGAACAGTTCCGCGCACTCCCGGATACCCTCGACCTTCAGCGCCAGGAACTCCTGCGCGCGCGGTCCGAGTGCGTCGGCGGTGTTGACGCGTTCTTCGTCGACGAGCGCGTGGATCCGGCTGCGCAGGGTGTCGTCGGTGATGCGGATGAACCGCCACGGTTGCATGAGGCCCACGCTGGGCGCGGCGTGCGCGGCGTGCAACAACCGGCTCAGGACCTCATCGGAGACCGTGCTGCCCGGGACGAACTGGCGCATGTCACGGCGTTCGGTGATCGCTCGGTATACGGCTTGCCGTTCGCTGGGGCTGAACGCATGTCGAGGCACGACCCGAGCCTAGCGTCGCGGCGTGTCCGCTCAGGCCGGTAAGGCTCAGGTGGTGCTCGAATTGGTCGAGTGCATCGCCGTCGTGGGTGGCGGCGACGATGGTGGTCCCAGAGCTCGCGAGTCGGCGAAGCTGCCGGTAGACGGTCTGCGCGCTGTCGGCGTCGAGGCTCGCGGTCGGTTCGTCGAGCAGCAGGATCGGGGCCTGCTGGGCGAATGCCTGTGCCAACAGGGTGCGTTGCCGCTGACCGCCGGACAGCTCGGTCATGCGGCACGTGCGGAGATCGTCGAGGCCCAGTTCTGTGAGCCAGAAGTCGACGATGTCGCGGTCGGCGCGCGATGGGCGGCGCAGCAGACCCAACCGACGCCAACGACCCATCATGACCGCCTCGGCGACGGTGATCGGGAACGTCCGGGCGACCTCGTCGCGTTGGACGGCGAGGGCCACGTCGCGGGCGCACAGCTCGACCGTCCCGGAGTGTGGTCGTGACACACCTGCGATCAGGCTGAGCAATGTCGACTTACCGCAACCGTTGGGTCCCGTCACCGCGGTGCAAGCCGCCCGGGGAAACTCGACCGTCAGATCGGTGAACACCGGATTCCTGTTGTAGCCGAAGGTGATTCGGTTCAGCCGGACGGCACTCACCACGTACTCCTTTTGAAAACGATTATCATTAATGATAAGAGTTTACCTGTGAACTGGTTGGTTGCTCCGTTCGGCTCGGAGCTCGTCGTGCGCGGTGCTGTCGCAGGGTCGCTGGTGGCGTTGATGTGCGCGATCGTCGGGACCTGGGTGGTGTTACGCGGCTCGGTGTTCCTCGGCGACGCGATGTCGCACGGCATGCTGCCGGGCGTGGCCGCGGCATCGGCGCTCGGCGGCAATCTGCTGGCCGGCGCGCTGACCGCCGCGCTCGCGATGGCCTACGGCGTGTCTGTGCTCAGCCGAACCGCGCGGTTCTCTTCGGATACGAGCATCGGCCTTCTCCTCGTCGGCATGCTCGCGGTCGGGGTCATCGTGGTATCGCATTCGAACAGTTACGCGGTCGATCTGACCGCCTTCCTCTTCGGCGACGTGCTCGGCGTGCGGCTCGGTGACATCGCTGTGCTCACCGGCGCGCTCGTGCTCGTCGCCGTCATCGCCTTCGTCGGACGCCGGGCGTTCATCGCGGCCACCTTCGATGTGCGGAAAGCCGCGACGCTGGGGCTCAGCCCCGCATCGGCCGGCATCGTGCTGACCGTTCTGATCGCCGTCGCGATCGTCGCGTCCTTCCATGTGGTCGGCACGCTGCTGGTACTCGGCCTGCTGGTCGCACCGCCCGCGGCCGCCACGCTGTGGGCGCATTCGATCGGCCGCATCATGCTGCTGGCCGCAGTCGTCGGGGTGGTGTCGGTGTGGCTGGGCCTGCTGCTGTCCTGGTATGCCGCAACCGCAGGCGGCGCGAGCATCGCGGCCGTCGCGGTCGCACTGTTCTTCTGCTCGGCGGCAGCCTCCGCGGTGATCCGGCGGGCGGCGGCATGAGGGCGGGTATCGCACTCGTGGGCTGCGTTCTGCTCGTGGCGGGCTGTGGCGTCGAGCAGAAGTCAACCACGCCAACGCCTTCGGCACCGACTTCGGCCGACGATACCGGCATCGATGCGCACGAGAGCTCGGAGCCGGTGACCCGGCTGGTCCTTGTCGATCCGGATACCGGTGCCACTGTGGTGTACGACGTGAGCGAGGAATCCGAGTCACCGCTCGGGGCATTCGGGCCGACGCGAGGTGTCAGCGGCGATGGGCGGTTCGCCTATCTGCGCGGCGAGAACGCGCTCACCGTCGTGGATGCGGGATCCTGGACGTTCGACCACGGCGACCATTCCCACTTCTACGTCGAGCCGGCCGCGGTCGCGGGCCGGGTCGATGGCCGGTTCGTCGACGCCAAAGGTGGTCGCGAACTCACGACCGTGCAGCGCGAGGACGGCACCGTCGAGGTCCTGGATCGCAACAGCGTTGCGCGCCACAGCATCACCGAGGCCGACGGGTTCAACGTGTTGCGTGACGTGGCGGCCGCCGCGCCGATGGGTGACAGTGTGGTCGCGGTGTCCCGGGACGGCGCGGTCGTCGAGGTCAGCTCGGAGATCAGCGCAGAAACGCGCGAGCTCGGCCGGTGCCCTGGTGTGACGGGCGCCGTGACGATCGGCCGTGAGGTGGTGTTCGGCTGCGCCGACGGCGCCGTGCGGATCGTGAAGAAAGCAGGCCGGGTCACCGCGGTGCCGATGCCGTTGCCCGCTGGTGTGCCGCACCCCGGCCCCCTCGTGTATCGCTACGGGAGTTCGACTTTGGCCGGAATCACGGCAGACACGGTGTGGGTTCTCGACGCTCGCCGCGGCACGTGGAAGTCGGTGGACGTGGCCGAGGTGGTCGCGGCGAACACCGTCTCGGGCGATTCGGTCCTGGCGCTCACGGCAGACGGCCGGCTGCGCGCGTTCGACACGGCCGACGGTCGGCAGACGGCCGCGGTCGAGCTCTTCGGCGGCCGGCTGCCCGAGGACCAGCCGGCACCGGTGATCGAGGTCGATGCCGACCGCGCCTACGTGAACGACATCGCCGGGCGGGCCGTGTACGAGATCGACTACCGCGACGGGCTACGGGTGGCGCGTACGTTCGAGACCTCCATACCGCCAGGGTTCATGGTGGAGGCGGGCCGGTGACGCGGCGGTGCATCGCGGCGTGCCTGGCGATCCTGCTGCTCGCCGCGTGCGGTGCGCCCGACGGCAGCGACGGCAGGCGGCAGATCGTCGTCACCACGACGATCCTGGGCGATGTCGTCTCGGAAGTGGTCGGTGACACCGCCGATGTCAGGGTGATGATGAAACCCAACGCCGATCCGCACTCCTATGGGCTCTCGGCAGCCGACGCGGCCGAGATGGCCCGGGCCGACCTGGTGATCTACAACGGGTTGGGCCTGGAGGAGTCGATGCAACGCCATGTCGATGCGGCAGCCGAAAACGGTGTTCGCACATTGCCTGTCGGTGACCACGTCGATCCGTTGCAGTTCTCCGCGGATGAGCACGGTGCAGCCGATCCGCATTTCTGGACCGATCCGCAACGCATGATCCTCGCCGTCGATGCGATCACCGGCCGCGTGGCCGAACTTCCCGGTATCGATCGGGCCGCGGTGGCGGCAAACGCCGCGCGCTACCGCGATGAGCTGAACAACCTGTCGGCTCACATGACGGACCGGTTCGCGGCCATTCCGGCGCAGCGCCGCAAGCTCGTCACCAACCACCACGTACTCGGCTACCTCGCAGACCGATTCGGGTTCACGGTGATCGGCGCGGTGATTCCGAGCGGCACCACACTGGCCTCACCGAGCGCATCGGACCTTGAGTCGTTGGCCGGCGCCATCAGGGATGCGGGTGTGAAGGCCATCTTCGTCGACTCGTCGCAGCCCGACCGTCTCGCGCGCGTGCTCGCCGAGCAGTCCGGGGTGCGGGTCAACGTCGTCTCGCTGTACAGCGAATCGCTCAGCGCACCGGGAACCGAGGCGGACAGCTATCTCGGGATGATGCGCACCAACACCGAAACCATTGCGAACAACCTCATTTGAGAAGAAGGAGATTCACCACATGGCAAGACCCCTGCCGCTGACCGCTGCGCTCGGCGCGTTGGCACTGATATCCACGCTTGCGGGATGTAGCGGTGAAGCCGAGCGGTCGACGGCAGAACCCATCGCCGAGCCGCTGGTCGCCACCTATGACGGCGGCCTGTACGTGCTCGACGGCACGACGTTGGATGTGGTCGCCGACATTCCGATGGAGGGATTCCTGCGCGTCAATCCAGCGGGTGATGATGCGCACGTGCTGGTGACCACGAACGAAGGCTTCCGTCTGCTCGACGCGAAGTCGGGCGAGTTGACCGAGACCACGTTCACCGCTTCCGAACCCGGTCACGTCGTTCCGCACGGCGAGCGCACCGCCTTGTTCGCCGACGGGTCGGGCGAGATCACCATTTTCGATCCGCACGAGCTGGCTGACGGCAAGCCGGAGGTCACCACGCTCTCGTCGCCGAAGCCGCATCACGGGGTGGCCGTGGTGTTGTCGGACGGTAGCTTCATTCGCACCGAAGGTGACCCGGACGAGCGCTCCGGGGCGGTCGCCTTCGACTCGAATCAGGCCGAGATCGCCCGCAGCGCCGAATGCCCCGGAATTCACGGGGAGACGGTGGTCGAGGGCGAGACGGTGGTGTTCGGTTGCGAGAACGGCGCTTTGACGTACTCGGACCGGGTCTTCACCAAGATCGCCGCCCCCGGCGAATACGGCAGGATCGGCACCATCAAGGGCCATGACGACTCCGCGGTCGCCCTCGGTGATTTCAAGGTGGATCCGGATGCCGAGCTGGAGCGGCCGAATCAGTTCGCGTTGATCGACACCGCGGGTAACCGACTGCAGCTCGTCACGCTTCCGCCGTCGGTCAGCTACTCGTTCCGCTCATTGGCGCGCGGTCCCCACGCCGAGGCATTGATCCTCGGCACCGATGGCAAGCTCTACGTCATCGATCCGGCGTCCGGGGACACCGTCAAAACCATTGCGGTGACCGAACCGTGGACCGAACCCGACGACTGGCAACAGCCCCGGCCGACGGTGTTCACCCGGGACCACGATGTCTACGTCACCGACCCGGCGACCAGGCAGCTGCACCTGGTGGATATCGAGTCCGGTGCGGTGACCAAGACCGCCACACTGGAGAACGCGCCGAACGAACTCAGCGGTGCCGTCGGGCACGGACACTCGTAGCCGTGCGAACAACCGGCGCCCGTCCATCCGGACGGGCGCCGGATTCGTATCAGTGTGCGTGCACGTGGGTGAGGTCCCAGGCCGGCAGCGGATCGGGGTAGCGCAGCCAGGCGTGTTCGCCTTGGGCCCATTCCGAATCGGTGAGCAGGGCCGAGCACAACATGTCGCCGATCGCATCCCGGTCTATGTGAACGCCGATGAACACGAGCTCCTGGCCGGGGTCCAGTTCTGTCGATGACCAGAGCTGTGCCGGCTCGATCACCAGGTTGGGACCCGCCTGCGACCAGATCGCGGCGACCGACGGCCGGCTCGCGATCCAACAGAATCCCTTGCTGCGCAACAATCCTGTCATCTTCTCGAGGGCATCGGCGAGCCGTTGCGGGTGAAACGGCCGGTCGGCCAGAAACGTCAGCGAGCCGATGCCGTACTCCTCGGTTTCGGGGGTATGGCCCATGGCGATCTCCTCGTCCCAGCCGGGCGCCTCTGCCGCGGCCACCGGGTCGAACAGTCCGGTGTCGAGCACCTCGTCGAGCGCGACCACGCCATGGTCGGTGTGCAGCAGCCGGGCGGTGGGGTTGAGCCGGCGCACCACCGCCTCGACCGCGCCGAGACGCTCGGCGGTCACCAGATCGGTCTTGTTGAGCAGGATGACGTCGGCGAACTCCACCTGGTCGACCAGGAGATCGGCCACGCTGCGCGCGTCGTTCGGTCCGGCCGTCATCTCACGCTCTGCGAGTGCCTCGCCGCGTGCCAGTTCGATCAAGAACGTCGAGACATCGACCACGGTCACGAGCGTGTCCAGGCGGGCGAGCGCACCGAGGCTGAACCCGTCATCGAACTCCCAGCTGAAGGTCGCGGCGACGGGCATCGGCTCGGAGATCCCGGTCGACTCGATGACCAGTTGATCGAACCGGTTCTGGCGGGCCAGTGCGCCGACCGCCTCGACCAGATCCTCGCGCAGTGTGCAGCAGATACAGCCGTTGGTCAGCTCGACGAGTTTCTCCTCGGTTCGGTCAAGGTGGCCTTGTCCGGCGATGAGCGCGGCGTCGATGTTGACCTCGCTCATGTCGTTGACGATCACGGCAACCCGCTTGCCGTCCCGGTTGGCGAGGATGTGATTGAGCAGGGTCGTCTTGCCTGCGCCGAGAAAGCCGGACAGAACGGTGACGGGCAACAGATCGGGCATCGCACTCCTTATCGAAAATGATTTTCAATAAGAGATCATGCGGATGTGCGTCAAGTAATGCAAACGGTTATCGTTATCGGCGTGATCTCGCCTCTCAGCGTGCGTACCCTGGCCGTCTCCGTCGCGCTTGCCGCGCCTTTTGCGCTTGCCGCATGCGGCTCCGACGAATCCTCGACGGCCGAGCCGGCGGGCGACTGCCCGACGACACCGGTGAACGTCGTCGTGAGCGTCGACCAGTGGGGCGACATCGTGTCAGAGCTCGGCGGGGCGTGCGCGAAGGTGACGACCGTGCTGGCGGGCTCTTCGGTCGACCCACACGACTTCGAGCCCTCACCATCGGACGCGGCGAAGTTCGAGGGGGCCCAGCTGGTGGTGATCAACGGCGGCCACTACGACGAGTGGGCCGGCAAGCTCGCACGAAGCTCGGCCCCGAATGCTCCTGTCGTCGCAGCCGTCGCGGACGCCGGTGCGCACGAAGACGACGCCCATGACCACGGGCACGACGAACACGGCCACGCGCACGCGGAAGAGGGCGTCAACCCGCACGCCTGGTACAGCCCGGCCGCGGTGACCACCATCGCCGACGAGGTGACCGCGAAACTCGGTGATCTGGCGCCGGAGGCCAAGGACTATTTCGCCGAGCGGCGCGCGGCGTTCACCGAATCGATGAAGCCGTACAACCAGCTCATCGACGACATCAAGGCCAAGGCCTCCGGCAAGACATACGCGGCAACCGAAGCGGTGTTCGACGACATGGCGGCGGCCGTCGGCCTGACCGACCGCACCCCACCCGGTTACCAGGTCGCCTCGTCGAACGAGACCGACCCGTCGCCCGCCGATTTCGACGCGTTTTTGACCCTGCTGGAGAACCGCGGTGTGGACGTGCTGATCTACAACGTCCAGACCGAGGGCTCGGTGCCGCAGCAACTGCGCGCCGCGGCCGAGAGCGCGGGTGTCCCGGTGGTCGAAGTGACCGAAACGGTGGCGCCTGGCGCCGATTCGTTCGAGGCTTGGCAGGTGGACCAACTCACCGCACTGGCCAAGGCGCTCGGTGTCGAGTCATAACGCGGAGTCCGAGCCGGCGCTGGTGTTCGACGACGTCAGCGTCGTTCGTGGCGGCCGTCTGATCTGGTCGGAGGGCACGTTCACGATCCCCTGCGGCGGCATCGTCGCGCTGATCGGATCCAACGGCTCGGGGAAGTCGACGATGCTGCAGGTCATCCTGGGCCTGCTGCCGGTCGCGTCGGGATCGGTGCGCGTGCTCGACGGCAGGCCCGGCGAGCACAACGACCAGATCGGGTACGTGCCGCAGGACTACGTCGCGGGCGCGGGCGAGGCGATCCGCGCGCGCGACGCCGTGACGCTCGGGCTCACCGGTCACCGCTGGGGGATGCGCCGGGTCACGGCCGAGGAGAAGGCCAGGGTCGACGAGGCGCTCGCGGCTGTCGAGGCCACCGAGTTCGCCGACCGCCGCGTCTCGCAACTGTCCGGCGGACAGCGTCAGCGCATCGCACTGGCCAACGCACTGGTGTCACATCCGCGGATGCTGATCCTCGACGAACCGCTCGCGGCGCTCGACCTGCGCAGCCAGCACGAGATCGTGCGGCTTCTCGCGCGTGTCAACGCCGAGTACCAGGTCACCATCATCGTCGTCGCGCACGACCTCAACCCGCTGCTGAGCGTGCTCGACAGCGCGATCTACCTGCTCGACGGGCACGCCCACCACGCGGCCATGGACGTCGTGAACGCCGACCTGCTCACGCATCTGTACGGCACCAAGGTGCAGGTCGCCAACACCCTGCAGGGGCAGATGTACATGAGGAGTGAGTGATGCCGCCGGGCGCGCAGACCTATCTGGCGATCGGCTACCAGCACAACTGGGTGCACATCCTCGGCTCGGCGTTCATGCGCAACGCGTTGATCGGCGGCACCCTCGTGGCGCTCGCGGCCGGGCTGATCGGCTACTTCATCATCGTGCGCAACACGACGTTCGCCGCGCACGCGCTCGCCCACATCGGCCTGCCCGGCGCCACGGGTGCCGTGCTGCTGGGGTTACCGTCGGCGCTCGGACTCGGCGTGTTCTGCGTCGCGGGTGCGGTGGTCATCGGGTTCCTCGGCAAGCAGGCGCACGACCGGGAGGTCGCCACCGGGACGGTCCTCGCGCTCGCGACCGGCTTCGGTTTGTTCTTCAACTCACTGGCCACCAAGAACTCCTCGACGCTCACCAACGTGCTGTTCGGCAACCTGCTCGCGATCACCCACGACCAGCTGCTGACGTTCACGGTGCTGCTGCTGGTGCTGGCCGCCGCGGTCGTATTCATCTACCGCCCTTTGCTGTTCGCTTCGGTCAACGCTCAGGTGGCCGAGGCCAAGGGTGTTCCGGTGCGCACACTGTCGGTGGTGTTCATGGTGCTGCTGGGCGTCGCGGTCACGATGGCCGTGCAGGCGGTCGGCACGCTGCTGTTGTTCGCGCTCGTGGTCACCCCGGCCGCGACGGCGATCATGCTGATCGCCCAACCGCGCCTGGCGATGGCGGTCTCGACGGTGATCAGCCTGTTCTCGGTGTGGGCGGGCCTGGTGGTCTCGGCGATGTTCAACCTGCCGCCGAGTTTCGTGATCGTGACCATCGCGTGCGTGTTCTGGTTCGTTGTGTGGGCGGCGAACCGCGCCAGGCGGTCGGCGGTGGCGCGCCCGTAAACCCCTCGGTCACGGGCGGGGACGGGCCATCTACTACGCTCAGAGGGCATGCCACGGAGTCCACATCCGCCCCGGCGGGCCACGCTGGCCTCTTTGGCAGCCGAGTTGAAGGTTTCGCGTACCACGATCTCCAACGCGTACAACCGCCCCGATCAATTGTCGGCGGATCTGCGCGAGCGCATCTTCGACGCGGCCAAGCGGCTCGGATATCCGGGCCCGGACCCGGTGGCACGGTCACTGCGCACCCGCAAGGCCGGTGCGGTCGGTCTCATGATCACCGAACCGCTCGACTATTCGTTCAGCGATCCCGCCGCACTCGATTTCGTTGCCGGTCTTGCCGAATCGTGTGAGGAAGCCGGGCAGGGCCTGCTGTTGGTCGCCGTCGGGCCCAACCGCACCTTCGAAGAGGGGTCCAATTCCGTGCTCGCGGCGGGTGTCGACGGGTTCGTGGTCTACTCGGCGTCCGACGACGATCCGTATCTGCCTGTGTTGCAGCAACGTCAGTTGCCGATGGTGGTGGTCGACCAACCGAAGGACGTGCCAGGGGTCTCTCGCATCAGCATCGACGATCGCGGGGCCATGCGCGAACTCGCCGAGTACGTCCTGGAACTCGGTCACCGCGACATCGGCCTGCTCACCATGCGGCTGGGACGCGACTGGCCCCACGGTGATCCGCGTCCGGCACTCGCCGACCCGGAACGGGTGCTCTCACCACATTTCCACGTACAACGCGAACGCATCCACGGCGTGTACGACGCGATGTCCGCGGCCGGTTTGGACCCGTCGTCATTGACCGTCGTCGAGAGCTATGAGCACCTGCCCACGTCCGGAGGCGCGGCTGCCGAGGTGGCGCTGGAGGTGAACCCGCGTATCACGGCGCTGATGTGTACGGCCGACGTGCTGGCCCTCTCGGCGATGGATCACCTGCGGTCGCGCGGCATCTACGTGCCCGGCCACATGACCGTGACGGGCTTCGACGGGGTGCGCGACGCGCTGCGTCGCGGGTTGACCACCGTGAAGCAGCCCAGCATGGAAAAAGGCCGTCGCGCCGGGCATTTGCTGCACAATCCACCAGGATCGGGTCTGCCGGTGATCGACGTTCTGGAGACCGAGGTGGTGCGCGGCCGGACGTCCGGTCCGCCGGCGTGACTATGCGCCGCGGCGCACGGCGAGAAGGTGATCAAGCGCTGCGGCAACGTCTTCCGGTGAGTCGACACGGTACGCCGCGAGGCTCTCACCCGGTCCGACCTTGACGCCGACGTCGTCGCCGCGCAACCGGCGGAACGCCTTCTCGTCGGTGACGTCGTCGCCGAAAAACACCACTGCCGTGGCGTTTTCCTGTTGCCGCAGGATGTCGACCGCCTCACCCTTGTCGGTCTGGATAACCGCGAATTCGAGCACTGCCTTGCCCTCGGTGAGCTGAGCGTCCCACTCCGCGGCGGCCGTGCGTGCCTCGGTCAACGCGGCCGCGCCGTGTTCGGGCGAGGCGTTACGCACGTGCAGCGCAACGCTTGCCGGTTTGGTCTCCACGGTGACACCGGGCCTGCCCGATGCGATCGTGTGGAGCCGATCGGTGATCCGTTGCAGCAGAGCGGTGTCGATGTCGTGGCCGAACCCGGAGGTGAACTCCGCGCCGTGGCTTCCCACCAGGTGCACCGTGTCCGGCATCCCGGACAATGCGCGCAGCACCTCGAGGGCACGTCCGGAGATCAGCGCCGAGGCGGTCTGCGGCAGTTCCGCGAGTGCGGCGAGGGCCTCGGCGGCATCGGCGAGCGGCCGCGCGTCGGCGGGGTTGTTGACGATCGGCGCGAGTGTGCCGTCGAAATCGGATGTGACCAGCAGGTGCGGTGTGGCAGCGACCGCGGTGAGCGCGCGCTGCAGATCCCCCGAAAGACTCACCCGCTAGATCTTAGGTTGCTCCTCGGTGCCGATCAGCAGGCGCACGGCGAGGTCGAGGCGCTTGCTCACGTCGGTGGCCGAGGCGCGCCGGGTGAGCCAGGCCAGCAGGTTCGACAGCCACACATCCGAGATCACGCGGGCGATGTGGTACTGGTCCTCGGTGGGTTCGCCGTCGCTCATGGCACGCGCGAACATCGAGTCCATGAGCTTGCCGACGTGATCCACCTCGCCCGCGGCCGAGGCGTCGGCGAACACGAACGCGCGGGTCATGGCCTCGGTGAGCAGGGGATTGCGCTGCATGGCGCGGTTGAGCTTGCCGACCATGAAGTTGAGCCGCTGATACGGCGTGCCGCCGGCCAGCGCGGCGCGGTCGGTCTTGGCGTCGATGCGTTCGAATTCGCGTCCGAGTGCCGAGACGAGCAGGTGCACCTTCGACGGGAAGTAGCGGTACAGCGTGCCCACCGCGACATCGGCGCGTTCGGCCACCGCGCGCATCTGCACTGCCTCGTAGCCACCCTTGGAGGCGATGGCCAGCGTCGCGTCGAGAATGCGCTTGCGCCGTTCGCGCTGAGCTTCCGAGCCCAGTTCGGACTCGGAGAGAACCGCCACGTTGGTCACCTCACGTGGTTTCGAGTCCGACCCGGACGACGGCTCGGGCCGTGTTGGCTGTGAGTTTCCGGCCATGGGACGGGCGGCTCCTTCTCGATGCGGGCTTAACGAGAACGATAAGCACGCAGCTCTCTATTCCTACATTCCCAAGCTGGTGAACGGCGACGTACTCAGCCTGGATGCGGGTCGACTTGACGGTCGAACGCTGTCACTATTAGAACACGTTCTAGTGAGAAGCACGGACTTCTCGCACTACGGCTAGGAGTTGACTGTGTCACTGTTGTCGGCGGGGGCGGGCACCTCCGAGGAGTTCGCCGCCCGCGATATGGTCCGCAGCTGGGCGGCGGCGTCCGGCGCGGTCGCGGCCGTGCGGGAGTCCGAGACCGACCCCGGGGCGTGGCGGGCGGCGTATCAGGGTTTCGCCGAACTCGGCATCTTCGGCGTCGCGGTGCCCGATGAGCTCGGCGGAGCCGGCAGTACGGTCGCCGACCTCGCCGCGATGATCGACGAGGCCGCCGCGGCGCTGGTGCCGGGGCCCGTGGTCACGACCGCGCTGGCGACCCTGCTGGTCACCGACACGGGGCTGCTTGAGGCCCTGATGTCCGGAGAGCGCACGGCCGGTGTCGCGCTGAGCGCCGATGTCACCGTCGTCGACGGACGTGCTTCCGGCACAGTCGAATTCGTGCTCGGCGCCGATGCGGCCGGGGTGCTGCTGCTGCCCGCGGGCGACGATGTGCTGCTGCTCGACGCGGGTGCCGACGGGGTGAGCGTGGAACCGCTCACCGCGACGGACTTCTCGATCCCGCTGGCACGCGTCGAGCTGGACAACGCACCCGCCGAGGTGCTGCCGGTGTCGCGGCAGCGCTTCTCCGATCTGGCCGCCACGCTGCTGGCGGCCGAGGCGGCCGGATTGGCGCGGTGGACGCTGAACACCGCGACCGAGTACGCGAAGGTGCGCGAACAGTTCGGCAAGCCGATCGGCAGCTTCCAGGCGATCAAGCACATGTGCGCCGAGATGCTGCTGCGCTCCGAGCAGATCGCGGTCGCCGCGGCCGACGCCGCGAAGGCCGTGGCCGAGTCGGACGGGTCCGACTCCGGGACGCAGTTGTCGATCGCGGCCGCGGTGGCCGTCGCCACCGGCATCGACGCGGCCAAGGCCAACGCCAAGGACTGCATCCAGGTGCTCGGCGGCATCGGCATCACGTGGGAGCACGACGCGCACCTGTACCTGCGGCGTGCCTACGGCATCGCGCATTTCCTCGGCGGCAGCCGCCGCTGGGTGCGACGCGTCGCGGCGTTGACGCGGCAGGGCGCCCGCCGGGACATCGACATCGACCTGGAGTCGGTGGCCGATCTGCGGCCCGAGATCAGCGCCGCGGTGGCCGAGGTCGCTGCGCTGCCGGAAGAGAAGCGTCAGGTCGCGCTGGCCGAATCGGGCCTGCTGGCGCCGCACTGGCCGAAGCCATACGGCCGCAACGCCTCGCCGGCCGAGCAGTTGCTGATTGACCAGGAACTCGCCGCGGCCGAGGTCGAGCGGCCCGATCTGGTGATCGGGTGGTGGGCCGTGCCGACCATCCTCGAGCACGGCAGCCCCGAGCAGATCGAGCAGTTCGTGCCCGCAACGCTGCGCGGTGACCTGTTCTGGTGCCAGCTGTTCTCCGAGCCGGGCGCGGGTTCGGATCTCGCGGCGCTGCGCACGAAAGCGGTTCGCGCCGAGGGGCCGAACGGTGAGCCGGGATGGAAGCTCACGGGTCAGAAGGTGTGGACCTCCGCCGCGCAGAACGCGCACTGGGGTGTGTGCCTGGCACGTACGGACCCGGATGCCCCGAAGCACAAGGGCATCACGTACTTCCTCGTCGACATGAAGACCCCGGGCATCGTGATCCGCCCGCTGCGTGAAATCACCGGCGACGAGCTGTTCAACGAGGTCTTCTTCGACGACGTGTTCGTGCCCGACACCATGGTCGTCGGCACGGTCAACGACGGCTGGCGGCTCGCGCGCACCACGCTGGCCAACGAGCGCGTGGCGATGGCAGGCGGTACCGCGCTGGGCAACCCGATGGAGGAGGTGCTGCGCGCGGTGGAGGCGCAGCCCGAGTTCGACCCGGCCGACCAGGACCGTCTGGGCGCGCTGATCGTCACTGCGCAGGTGGGCTCACTGCTGGATCAGCGCATCGCGCAGCTGGCCGTCAGCGGCCAGGACACCGGAGCGCAGGCCAGCGCACGCAAACTGATCGGCGTGCGGTACCGGCAGGCGCTCGCGGAGTTCCACATGGAGCTCACCGAGGGTGGCGGCGCCGTGCGCAACCGCGAGGTCCACACGTTCCTCAACACCCGCTGCCTGACCATCGCCGGTGGCACCGAGCAGATCCTGCTGACGTTGGCCGGTGAGCGGCTGCTGGGCCTGCCGCGCTGATTTCCTGCGCCGAGCGTGGGGCCTGTGCACGGATTCCGGCCGACAACCGTGCACAGGGCCCACGGTGACCGTTTGCCGCGTCAGCTGAACTTGGTCTGGGCGCAGGCGGGGGGAGTCGTGACGTTGGACCCGCCGCGCACCACCTGGATCACCGAGCACGCGATGAACGTGGCGTCGGTGTTGGGGTGGCCCTTGTACCAGTCGATCGGTGTCGAGTCGCCGTCGACGGTGAACCGCTCGATCGGTCCGCCGCCGAAGTAGGTCACCGAGATCTCGACGGTGTTGAGCGACTTCTTGAGCGCCGACAGCACGTTGTCGTGGTTGGCGCCCTTGTCCTCGCGCGGCATGCCCGCGGGCGCGCTGTAGAAGGCCTCCTGCCACACGGCGCGGTCCGAGCTGCGCAGCGTGATGGTCTGCCGCGCCCAGGTGTCGCCGGGGAAACCGGTCGGGGCGCCCCCGGCGAGCAGGTTGGCCCACGTCTTGAACGTGCAGCGGCTGGTGGCCAGCGTGCAGTTGGCGTCGACGTGCATCTCCACGGCGGTGGCCGGGTCGATCGGCACCGAGGTGTGGCCCGAATCGGAGGCCGCCGACGCCGGCGCCGACGTGAGTGTCCCGGTCACCAGCGCTGCGGCAGCGCAGGCAGCGAGTCGCCGCATGGCGGTCCCTGTCGAAGTCATCGTCAAGAAACTAGCCTCTCGCTATTCGTCGTAGGTGACTTCGACGGAATCGGACACGGGTGTCGCCTGGCAACCCAGGATCAGACCCTCCTCGAGATCCGACGGCTCCAGCACGTCGTTGATCTCCATGTGCACCTCGCCGGATTTCTTGAGCACCGCGCAGGCGCCGCAGTGTCCCTCGCGGCACGAGAACGGCGCGTCGAGACCCTTGTCCAGCAGTACATCGAGCAGCTTGGCCGAACGCGGCCAACGGATCTCGTGTGTGGTGCCGTCCAGCGTCACCACAGCGGTCGCCGGGCCCTGGTCGTCCCCGTCGTCCCCGTCGTCCTCGGGGATCACGACCGCGGCGAACGGATCGGACTCCAGCGACTTGAACACCTCGATGTGGATGTGGTCGTCGGGGGTGCCCGCGGCGCGCAGCGCGTCCTCGGCTGCGGTCATGAACGGACCGGGCCCGCAGATGAACGCCTCACGCCCGGCGAACGGCTTGGCGAGCGCGCCGAGGCCGGCCGCCGTCGGCAGGCCCTGCACGGTCTCCAGCCAGTGCACCACGGTCAGCCGGTCGGGGTATTTCGCGCCCAGTTCGCGCAGTGCGCCAGCGAAGATCACCGAGTTCTCGTCGCGGTTGGCGTAGATCAGCACCACGTTGCCGGTGCCCTCGGCGAGCGCGGATTTGCAGATCGCCATCATCGGCGTGATGCCGCTGCCCGCGGCCAGAAGCAGGAAGTCGGTGTCGAGGTCCTTCGGCACGAACGTACCCGAGGGCGCCAGGACGTGGATGCGCATGCCGGCGTGGGCGTTGTCGCACAGCCAGTTCGAGGCGTAACCGTCGGCGGTGCGCTTGACCGTCACCGTGAGCCGGTCGTCGGTGGTCGGCGACGAGGACAGCGAGTAGCAGCGTGCGACCGACCCGGTGCGGTCGCTGGGGACCCGCAGCGTCAGGAACTGGCCGGGGGAGTACCGAAGCCGGTCCGCGGCGATCTCGGCGCCCTCGGGCACCGTGAACACCAGGGAGCGGGCGTCGGAGGTCTCCTCGACGACCTCGGCCACCTGCAGTTCGAGCACGTGGCTGCCCAGGGGCTCATCAGTCACGGGGTGACCCTTTCTCTTCTGCAAATCAGCCAGAACTAGAACAGGTTACAAAACTACAGTTGCGCAGGTCCAGCCGATGTTTTGCAGCGCTACTCGACACAAATCGTAACGTGTTCTAATCTCTGTCTAGTTGTGGATCTCGATCCGGGAGGCAATTCAGTGACGTCCATTGAACAGCGTGACGTGCAGGCGGTCCTCGCCGGCGTTGATGATCTGCTGCCGAAGCTGCGGGAACGCGCCCAGGCCGCGGAGGAGCTGCGTCAGATCCCGCAGGAGTCGATCGACGAACTCGATGAGCTCGGCTTCTTCAAGCTGTTGCAGCCCGAGCAGTGGGGTGGCCTGCAGGCCGATCCGACGGTGTTCTACGAGGCCGTTCGCCGGCTGGCCAGCGCGTGCGGTTCCACCGGGTGGGTCGCATCGATCATCGGCGTGCACAACTGGCACCTCGCGCTGTTCGATCAGAAGGCCCAGGACGAGGTGTGGGGCGACGATCCGACCGTCCGGGTGTCCTCGTCGTACGCGCCGATGGGCGCGGGCGTGGTCACCGAGACCGGCGACGGCTACATCGTCAACGGCGCCTGGCAGTGGTCGTCCGGCAGCGAGCACGCCACGTGGGCGTTCCTCGGCGGCCCGGTGATCAAGGACGGCCGCCCGGTCGACTTCGGCAGCTTCCTGATCCCGCGCACCGAGTACACGATCGACGACGTGTGGCACGTGGTCGGTCTGCGCGGCACCGGCAGCAACACGATCGTGGTCAAGGACGTCTTCGTGCCGCGCCATCGCTTCCTGTCCTACAAGGCCATGAACGACGGCACCGCGGGTGGATATGCGACCAACACCGCGCCGGTGTACAAGATGCCTTGGGGCACCGTGCATCCCACGACCATCTCGGCACCCATCGTGGGCATGGCCTACGGCGCGTACGCGGCCCACGTCGAGCATCAGGGCAAGCGTGTGCGTGCGGCGTTCGCCGGTGAGAAGTCCAAGGACGATCCGTTCGCCAAGGTCCGTATCGCCGAGGCCGCCAGCGATATCGACGCCGCGTGGCGTCAGCTGATCGGAAACGTGGGCGAGGAATACGAACTGCTCAAGGCGGGCAAGGAGATCCCGTTCGACCTGCGCGCCCGTGCCCGCCGCGATCAGGTGCGTGCCACGGGCCGCGCCATCGCCTCGATCGACCTGCTCTTCGAATCGGCCGGCGCCACGGCGTTGATCAACACCGCACCGCTGCAACGGTTCTGGCGCGATGCGCATGCGGGTCGCGTGCACGCCGCCAACGAACCCGAGCGTGCCTACCTGATCTTCGGTAACCACGAATTCGGTCTTCCGCCCGCGGACACGATGGTCTGATGGTGACTGCCACACAGGAGATCACGTTCGAATCCACCTCGCGCTTCGCCGATGTGCAGGCCGGCGAGCTGGCCATGCGGTTGCACTACCACGAGGCCGGTGACCCGTCCGCGCAGACCATCGTGCTGCTGCACGGCGGCGGTCCCGGTGCGGCCAGCTGGTCGAACTTCGGCCGCAACATCGCGGTGCTCGCCGAGCATTTCCACGTGCTGGCCGTCGATCAGCCCGGTTACGGGCTGTCGGACAAGCACACCGAACACGAGCAGTACAACCGCTACAGCGCCAAGGCCGTGCGCGGCCTGCTTGACCACCTCGGTGTCGAGGGCCGAGTTCCGCTGCTGGGCAACTCACTCGGCGGCGGTACGGCGGTGCGGTTTGCGCTCGACTACCCCGACCGGGCCGGCAAGCTCGTGCTGATGGGTCCCGGTGGGCTCAGCGTCAACCTGTTCGCGCCCGATCCCACCGAGGGCGTCAAGGCGCTCGCGAAGTTCAACGTCGAACCGACGCGCGAGAATCTCGAAGCCTTCCTGCGGATCATGGTGTTCGACCAGAAGCTCATCACGCCGGAGCTGGTCGAGGAGCGGTTCGCGATCGCCAGCACGCCGGAATCGCTGGCCGCCACCAGGGCGATGGGGAAGTCCTTCGCCGGAGCGGACTTCGAGCTCGGCATGATGTGGCGCGAGGTCTACAAGCTGCGTCAGCCGGTGCTGCTGATCTGGGGCCGCGAGGACCGCGTGAACCCGCTCGACGGCGCGCTCGTGGCCGTCAAACAGATTCCACGGGTTCAGCTCCACGTGTTCGGGCAGTGTGGACACTGGGCACAGGTCGAGAAGTTCGACGAATTCAACAAGCTCACCATCGACTTCCTGGGAGGCTAGATGAGCATCAAGTCGTTGGGTTATCTGCGCATCGAGGCCACCGACGTCGCGGCCTGGCGCGAGTACGGCCTCAAGGTCCTCGGCATGGTCGAGGGCAAGGGCAACACCGACGGTGCGCTCTATCTGCGTATGGACGAGTTCCCGGCGCGGCTGGTGATCGTCCCCGGTGAACACGACCGTCTGCAGGTCTCCGGCTGGGAAGCGGCGAACGCCGCCGAGCTGCAGGACATCCGCAGCCGTCTGGACGCCGCGGGCACTCCGTTCAAGGAGGGCACCTCGGCCGAGCTGGCCGAGCGCCGCGTCGACGAGATGATCGTGTTCGACGACCCCTCGGGCAACACCCTGGAGGTGTTCCACGGCGTCGCGCTCGAGCATCGCCGCGTCGTCAGCCCCTACGGGCACAAGTTCGTCACCGAGGAGCAGGGTCTCGGCCACGTCGTGCTGACCACCAAGGACGACCGCGAGACGCTGCACTTCTACCGTGACATCCTCGGTTTCAGCCTGCGCGATTCGATGAAGCTGCCCCCGCAGCTCGTGGGCCGCCCGGCCGACGGCGAACCCGCGTGGCTGCGGTTCCTGGGCGTCAACCCGCGCCACCACAGCCTGGCGTTCATGCCCGGCCAGACCCCCAGCGGCATCGTCCACCTGATGGTCGAGGTCGAGAACTCCGACGACGTCGGTCTGTGCCTTGACCGTGCGCTGCGCCGCAAGGTGAAGATGTCGGCGACGCTCGGCCGCCACGTCAACGACAAGATGCTGTCGTTCTACATGAAGACACCGGGTGGCTTCGACATCGAATTCGGTTGCGAAGGACTGGAAGTCGACGACGAAAACTGGGTTGCGCGGGAATCCACCGCGGTCAGCCTGTGGGGCCACGACTTCTCCGTCGGGTTCAAGTGACCTGCACGTGACCGCCACGCAACCGATCGACCCGCGCACGTTCCGCAATGTGCTCGGCCAGTTCTGTACCGGCGTCACCGTGATCACCACGGTGCACGAGAACGTGCCGATCGGCTTCGCGTGTCAGTCGTTCGCGGCGCTGTCGCTGGATCCGCCGCTGGTGCTGTTCTGCCCCACCAAGCAGTCGCGGGCCTGGAAGGCGATCGAGGCCACCGGGCGGTTCTGCGTCAACATGCTGCACGAGAACCAGCAGCACGTGTCGGCGCAGTTCGGCTCCAAGGCCGCCGACAAGTTCGCCGGGATCGACTGGCACCCATCGAAACTCGGATCACCGGTGATCGACGGGACGCTGGCGCACATCGACTGCACGGTGCATTCGGTGCACGACGGCGGGGACCACTTCGTGGTGTTCGGCGCGGTGCACTCGCTTTCGGAGGTGCCGAAGACCAAACCCCGTCCGCTGCTGTTCTACCGCGGCGAGTACACCGGCATCGAGCCGGACAAGAACACCCCCGCGCAGTGGCGTGACGACCTGGAGGCCTTCCTCACGGCCACCACTGACGACACCTGGTTGTAGAGGCCACACAACGAGAACCGGGCCCCTTCCGCAAGGAAGGGGCCCGTCTTCGGTGCGGGCAAATTTTCTGAAGCGTTAGTGAGGCCAGCCTTGCCTATTGATATTTAGGCAACGCTAAGCTAATTTCTGGTTGTTCCTCAGTCAATTATCAGCTTCAGGGAGATCCAGTTGCACCATCCTGCCCTTGCTTCCTCCGGTGATGCCCCAGCGGTTAGCCGGAAGGACAAGTTCCTTCTCGGTGGCGTTGCCGTAGTGGCCGCCAGCGCCATGGCCGTGACGCCGGTCGTCCATGACTCACCGGTCGTGCACCGAGCTCAAACCATCGCCTACGACCTCACGGCGACGATGGATGCCACAGCTTCTCCGCTCTCGGTCTACGGGTCGCTGATCAGCACCACGATCGACAACCTCAGCCTGCTGGGCTCCGCGGTCGCGGCGAATCCGGCACCGCTGCTGCGCCAGGTCGTGGAGAACCAGCTCGGATACGCCGCTCAGTTCGGCGCCACGTTCGAGGCGATTCCGACGTCCCTTCAGAACTGGTACAACGGCACCAACGGCAAAGTGCTCCTGGACCGGGCTCAGGCCGAACTCGAGGCCGGCAACGTCGGCGAGGCCTATCGGTGGTTCAACCACTCCATGCTGTACGCCTTCCAGGGCGCCTTCGGTCCCCTGATCGCTCCCGGGTTCATCCTTTCCGGCATCCCGCGAGGCGGAACCGAGTACTTGGTCGGCATCCCCGAGCAGATCGCGCAGAACGTCACCAATCTGGTTGCCGCGACCTTCACCTCGAGCGTCGTCGTCAGTGCCCTGTTCCAGGGTGCATTCGCGACCGTCAGCGGCCCGGCGTTCGAACTCGCCCGCATCGCCGAGTCACTCGTGACCAGCGTCTCCAGCGGGGAGGCGCTGAACGTGGTCAACATCCTGGCGAACACGCCGGGCATCCTCGTCAACGCCGCGCTCAACGGGTTCGACTACGCCGACCCCGATCCCGAGACGGGTCAGGGCGGCTTCTCCGAGTGGCCTGCGCTGCTGACGTTCGCCGAACCCGGCGAGCAGGGCGGCGTCCGGGTTGTCGCGGGCCTTCTGCAGAACCTGCTGGTGAACCTTCCCAAGACCTTCGCTGACGCGATCGACAACACGCCGGAGGTCGTACCGGCCGCTGTCACGGTTCAGCGGATCGCCGAGGACGTGACTGTTGCTCCCGTGGCGGAGCTGACCGAGTCGGTTACCGAGGCTCCGGCCGTCGCCGGGCCGGCGGTCGAGACCGCGAAGCTCGTGTCGACTGTCGGTACCGTCGAATCTGAGGCCAAGGCCCCAGCGGCCGAGGTCGAGGCCGTGAAGGCCGAGGTCGAGCCGGCCAAGGCTGAATCTGTGCCGGCCAAGGCTGAAACTGCGCCGGCCGAGGCTTCGCCGGCCGAGACCGGGCAGGCTGTCGTGGACTCCACCCCCGCCGCCTCCACCGGGGCCGGCGCCGAGGGTGCGGTCAAGAGCAAGACCAAGGTCAAGGTCACTGATCGGATCAAGGCCAAGATCAGCGAGGCCAAGGAAGCTCGGCAGGCCAAGCTCAAGGCGGCCAAGGAGGCCAAGAAGGCCAAGGCTGCGGCCAAGGCCGAGGCAAAGGCAGCCAAGGCCGCGGCCAAGGACACGAAGTCCAACACGGGCAGTGAGTCCAAGGGCAGCGGCGAATCCAAGGGCGGTTCGGACTCTTCCGAGTAGTCGGCGCTTCATGGCACTGGGCCCCATCCGGAAGGGTGGGGCCCAGTTTCGTATCTGCCGCGCGAGAGCGAGCTGACCGGTCGATCAAGAATCTGATTGACAAGTTCCCAGTTCGATGTCAGTGTTTGATCGTTCGATCAAATTAGGCGCGAAAGGGTTGCGATGGCAGGCAGGGTTGAGGGCAAGGTCGCTTTCATCACGGGTGCGGCGCGCGGGCAGGGCCGCAGTCACGCCGTGCGGCTGGCTGAGGAGGGCGCCGACATCATCGCGGTCGACGTCTGCCGACGGATCAGCTCCAATGAGGACATCCCGGCGTCGACACCCGAAGACCTGGCGGAAACCGTCGAACTGGTCAAAGGCCTCAATCGCCGGATCGTCGCCGAGGAAGTCGACGTGCGTGACTACGACGCGCTCAAGGCCGTCGTGGACAGCGGCGTCGAACAGCTCGGCGGCCTCGACATCGTGGTCGCCAACGCCGGCATCGGCAACGGCGGTGCGACGCTGGACAAGACCAGCGAGGCCGATTGGGACGACATGATCGGCGTGAACCTGTCCGGCGTCTGGAAGACCGTGAAAGCCGCTGTGCCGCACCTGATCTCCGGCGGCAACGGCGGGTCGATCATCCTCACCAGCTCGGTGGGCGGACTCAAGGCCTATCCGCACACGGGCCACTACATCGCCGCCAAGCACGGCGTGGTGGGCCTGATGCGGACCTTCGCGGTCGAACTGGGGCAGCACTCGATCCGGGTGAACTCGGTGCACCCCACGAACGTCAACACGCCGCTGTTCATGAACGAGGGCACCATGAAACTGTTCCGTCCGGATCTGGAGAACCCGGGTCCCGACGACATGGCCGTCGTGGCGCAGATGATGCACGTCCTGCCGGTCGGCTGGGTCGAGCCGCGCGACATCAGCAACGCGGTGCTGTTCCTGGCATCCGACGAGGCGCGCTACGTGACGGGTCTGCCGATGACGGTCGACGCGGGGAGCATGCTCAAGTAGCCGGCTCGGTGGGTGTGAAGCGTTGCAGTATCTGATCGACGAAGGCGCGGAACTCGGCGTGGCCCTGCGTCACGCCGACCGCCTCCTCGTTCGACAGGCTGCGCGCCGACTGCGTGAGCAACATCGACATCACGACCGGCGGGTACTGCTCGGTGTCGATGCCGTGCGTGCGCATCACCATTGCCACGGCCGTGGTCTCGATGTCGCGCACGCGCTCCGAGTACGCCTTGAGTTCGGCCCCGATCGTCTTGCGGTGGTTGGCAAGTGCCATGAACTCGGTGTTGAGCACCGAGAGGCGGGCGTCGGAGTTCAGCAGCCACAGGGCACGCAGCGGGTCGTCAGCCGCGACCGCTTCGCGCATCCGCTCCAGCGCGACGTCGGCACCGTTGCGCAGCACCGCGATGTAGAGGTCGTCGAGAGTGTCGAAGTAGTAGTACACCAACGCCGATCGGACGCCGGCCTGCGCGGCGATGCGGCGCGTGGTCGCGGCCGCGTAGCCCTCGTCGCGGATCACCTGAGCGGTCGCCTCGATGAGACGCTGCCGCGTGCCCGCGTCCTTGTCCTTGGCGGTCCTCGGACCCGCCTTCACCACGCGGGCCACCGAGAGTCCTTGCGTGCCAGTCGATGTGAACCGACTACGACTCTTGACCGCTCGGTCCGAGGCGTGATAAGCATGACCCATCCTAACAGTTTGATCAGTCGATCAAACTACGCGTGTCCGGGCACGAAAGGCCTTTCAGCATGACCGATCTCGCCTCTGTCGACTACTTCTCCGACCCGGCCGTCGCGCAGGATCCCTACGAGTACTACGACTTCCTGCGCAGCCGCGGACCGGTGACCACCGAACCGCACTACGGCGTCGTCGCGGTCACGGGTTATCAGGAGGTGATGGCGGCCTTCAAGGATCACGACTCGTTCTCGGCGGTCAACGCGATCGGCGGGCCGTTCCCGCCGTTGCCGTTCACGCCGGAAGGTGACGACATCACCGAGCAGATCGAGGCGCACCGGCACCTGTTCCCGATCCACGAGCACATGGTGGTCATGGATCCGCCTGCGCACGAACGCGCTCGCTCACTGCTCTCCAAGCTGCTCACCCCTCGTCGCCTCAAGGAGAACGAGGATTTCATGTGGCAACTCGTGGACCGCCAACTCGATGCGATCATCGGCAACCAAGCGGACGAGGGCCGCTGCGAGTTCCTCTCCGAATACGCCAAACCCTTTGCCACGTCGGCGATCATCGACCTGCTCGGCGTTCCCGACGAGGACCGTGCGGAGTTCCTGGAGGCGCTGGGCGCCGCGCCGCGCGAAGGTGCGCGCGTGGGCGCGCTCGACGGCGAACCCGTCGGCCTCGACCCGCTGCAGTACCTCGACGACAAGTTCGCAGGCTATCTGGCCGAGCGCCGCCGCGAACCGCGCGGCGACGTGCTCTCCGGCATGGCCACCGCGACGTACCCGGACGGTTCGACGCCGGAGTTGATGGAGGTCGTCAAACCCGCGACGTTTCTGTTCGCGGCCGGGCAGGAAACCGTCACCAAACTGCTGAGCTCAGCCGTGCAGACGCTCGCCGAACGTCCCGAGTTCCAGGAGCGATTGCGCAAGGAACCGGACCTGATCCCGGTGTTCATCGAGGAGGCGCTGCGCACTCAGAGCCCGACCAAGGTCGACTTCCGGTTGGCGCGCAAGACCACGACGCTCGGCGGCGTGGAGATCAAGGCCGGCACGGTCCTCATGCTGTGCCTGGGTGCGGCCAACCGCGATCCGCGCAAGTTCGAGGATCCGCACGAGTTCCGCATCGACCGGCCGAACGTCCGCGAGCACATCGCGTTCGGCCGTGGCATCCACACCTGTGCCGGCGCGCCGCTGGCGCGTGTCGAGGGCCAGATCACCGTGCGGCGCATGCTGGATCGTCTGCGGGACATCAGGATCGACGCCACACGGCACGGCCCGGCCGACAGCCGCACCTATGCGTATGAGCCGACGTTCCTGCTGCGCGGTCTCACCAAGCTGCACATCGAGTACACGCCGGCTTGACGGAGCGTCTGACTCAGCCGATCTGTGACGAGATGAACTTCACGACCGTCGCGGCCACCTCGCGGTGCACCGACTCGTTGAGAACATCGTGGCGGGCGCCGTGGAACTCCTTGAGTTGCAAGGGCTCTATCTGCTCGGCGTAGGCACGCACGGCGTCGACCGGCGCGATCACGTCGGCCGAGCCGTGCACCGCGAGCGTCGGTACCGTCAGTTGGGGCAGCTCCAGCCCGAACCGGTCCCAGGCGCGGTCCAGTTCGCGCGTCAGTGGTGCGGCGTCGGCGTCGGAGAACGCCAGCGGATCGTTCTCGAGCGAGTCACGGTAGAACGGGTCGCTCGACAGCCAGTTCAGGTCCAGGTCCAAAGACGTGTCGGCGTCGAGCATGTCGGGAATCGGCACCAGTGGTGCGCCGGAGATGATGCCGGCCCGGTACCGGTCAGGCTCGGCGAGCAGGCGGAACAGGGTGACCACCGAGCCGAACGAATGTCCCTGCGCGATCAGCGGCAGCCCTGGATTCTGCTTCTCGGCCAGCACGGTCAACGCCTCGGCCAGCGCCGAGCTGTCCTCGATCTTGCCGAAGTCCCCACGCGTACCCGGCGTGAGACCGTGCCCGAACTGGTCGACGACCCACAGGTCGATACCCGCGGCGTTCAGCGTGAAGCCGTAGCGGTGGTACAGACCCGTGTGCTCCCCGAACCCGTGCAGGAAGATCACCGCCGCGCGCGGTTCGGGAGCCGGCCAGTGCCGGTAGTAGGCGCGTCCGCGCGGGTGCTCGACGAAGGGCATGTCATTACTGCAGCAATGTCGCGCCGCGACCGCAAGGGTTTCGAGGCGTCCCGCGGTGTGGTACGAGATCTCATCCGGCATGTGGTGAGAAACGTTATCGGACGCCCAGAAGTACATCGCGCTGATCGGCCATCCGGTCGCGGATCGCGTCGACCACAACGGCGACCACCGGGCGGCGCAGGGTCTCGGCGCGCGCCACCAGCCAGTAACTCAGGCGCACCGAGACGGTCTCGGGCAGGACGCGTACCAGATCGTCGTGGCGGTCGGCCATGAAACACGGCAGAAGTCCGATCCCGGCCGACGCACGGGTGGCCTCGACGTGGACGAACACGTTGGTCGACGTGACCGACTCGTGCATGGCCGGCGCGAAGGCGGGCGCCAGGTCGAGGTCGTCGACCTGCAGCATCGAGTCGATGAAGTAGACGAGCGGGTACCGCTCGAGGTCGGCGACGCTCTCCGGTGTCCCGTGCTCGGCCAGGTAGTCGCGCGCACCGTAGAGGCCCAGGCAGTAGTCGCCGAGCCGGATCGCCTCGGCGCGGCGCACCTGTGGCGCGCCCACCACGATCTCCAGATCGAGGCTCGTGCGTTGCTGTGACGCGCGGCGCGTCGTCGCCACGAGTTCGACGGCGATGCGCGGGTGTTCACGCTGCACCTGCGCAGCGGCCGGCGCGGCGATGTAGGCGCTGAACCCGTCGGTCGCCGAGATCCGCACGACGCCCTCGAGCTGCCGACGCCGATCGGCGGCCAGGGAGGTCACGGCGGCCTCGACGGTCTCGGCGGCCGCAAGGGCGTCGCGCCCCAGATCGGTGAGCTCCCAGCCGCCCGCACCGCGGGTCAGCACACGGCCGCCGAGTGCCTCCTCGAGCGCGGCGATGCGTCGCGAGATGGTCGTGTGGTTGATGCCGAGTTCGTCGGCTGCGGTGGTGTAGCGGCCCGTGCGCCCGACCGCGAGCAACACCAGGAGGTCATCGGCGCTGGGACGGCGCGACGCAGGCGCATCAGCCATTTCTGCATTTTTGCAGACAGAAGGTGCATCGGTGGGCATTGCGGGCAGGTCTCCCGTGCAGGAATACTCACGAGAGCTGTCGTGGGTGTCACAGCGCCCACGTGGCATGACCCATGCCATAGCCCGCCGTATTCACGCCGAGGAGTCGCTGATGAGCGCACCCGTCCCGACCGGCCTCCGCCGCGTCGTCGTCGCATCGATGGCCGGCACGGTGGTCGAGTGGTACGAGTTCTTCCTGTACGGGACTGCTGCCACGCTGGTCTTCAACAAGGTGTTCTTCGCGCAGGGCGGCGACGCCCTCGACGCGATCCTCGCGGCCTTCGTCACCTACGCCGTCGGCTTCATCGCCCGCCCACTCGGCGGCATCGTGTTCGGCCACTACGGCGACAAGTTCGGCCGCAAGAAACTGCTGCAGTTCTCGCTGCTGCTGGTGGGCGCCGCGACGTTCCTGATGGGCTGCCTGCCCACGTTCGGACAGATCGGCTACCTCGCGCCGACCCTGCTGGTGATCCTGCGGTTCATCCAGGGCTTCGCGGTCGGCGGCGAATGGGGCGGTGCGGTGCTGCTCGTCGCCGAGCACAGCCCGAACCCCAGCCGCGGGTTCTGGGCGAGTTGGCCGCAGGCCGGCGTGCCGGTCGGCAACATGCTGGCCACCATCGTGCTGCTGGTGCTCAACGGTCTCCTGTCCGACGCGGCGTTCCTGTCCTGGGGCTGGCGCGTGGCGTTCTGGCTGTCGGCCGTGGTCGTGCTGATCGGCTACTACATCCGCACCAAGGTCACCGACGCGCCGATCTTCGTTGCAGCGCAACAGGAGGCCGAGCGCATCAAGGCCAGCTCGTTCAACGCCATCGAGGTGCTCAAGCTCTACCCGCGTGGCGTGATCACCGCGATGGGCCTGCGGTTCGGCGAGAACATCATGTACTACCTGGTGGTCACGTTCACGATCACGTATCTCGCGCAGCGCGTGCACGTGGATACCAACCGGATCTTGTGGTACTTGCTGATCGCGCACGCCGTGCACTTCCTCGCGGTCCCCACCGTGGGCCGGCTCTCGGACCGCTTCGGCAGGCGTCCGGTGTACTTCCTCGGAGCGGTCCTTGCGATGGTGTGGGGTTTCTTCGCCTACCCGATGATGGACACCGGGCAGTACGCGATCGTCACCCTCGCGGTGATCCTCGGCCTGGTGATCCACGCCCTCATGTACGCGCCGCAGCCGGCCATCATGGCGGAGATGTTCCCGACGCGCATGCGGTATTCGGGTGTGTCCCTTGGCTATCAGGTCACCTCGATCGTCGCGGGATCGTTGGCTCCGATCATCGCGGTGTGGTTGCTGAAGACGTTCGACTCGTCGGTGCCGATCGCGATCTACCTCGCGCTCGCCGCGCTCGTGACCCTCGTTTCGGTGATCGCCGCGCGTGAGACCAAGGGCATCGACCTGGCCGACATCGACGCGGCCGACGTGGAACGGGTGCGCGCGTGACGGATCTGGCCGGTCGCAAGGCTCTCGTGACAGGTGCGGCCAGTGGCATCGGTGCGGCGTGTGTGCGTGAACTCGCCGCGCGCGGTGCCGCGGTCACCATCGCCGACATCGACGCCGAACGTGCCGACGCGCTGGCCGCCGAGGTGGGCGGAACGGCGTGGGCCGTGGATCTTCTCGACGTCGCCGCGCTGGAAGACCTCGAACTCGATGTCGACATCCTGGTGAACAACGCCGGTGTGCAGAGCATCAACCCGATCGAGGAGTTCCCGCCGGAGCGGTTCCGGATGCTGATGACGCTGATGGTGGAGTCGCCGTTCCTGCTCATCCGCGCGGCGCTGCCACACATGTACCGCCAGCGGTTCGGCCGCATCGTCAACATCTCGTCGGTGCACGGCCTGCGCGCCTCCGAATACAAGGTCGGCTACGTCACCGCCAAACATGCGCTGGAAGGGCTGTCCAAGGTGACCGCGCTCGAAGGCGGCCCGCACCAGGTGACGAGCAACTGCATCAACCCCGGGTATGTTCGGACACCGTTGGTCACCAAACAGATCGCTGATCAGGCCCGCATCCACGGCATCCCAGAGGATGACGTGGTGGCGCAGGTACTGCTGAAGGAGAGCGCGATCAAGCAACTGGTCGAGCCAGAAGAGGTTGCCGCGCTGGTCGGTTGGCTGGCCTCGCCGTCGGCACGCATGGTGACCGGCGCGTCGTACACGATGGACGGAGGATGGAGCGCGCGATGACCGCACCGCAGTGGGAACCGACGCAGAGTGACATCGATTCGGCGCGGGTCACCGACTTCGCGCGCTACGTCGAATCCCGCACAGGGGTCTCCTCGCCCGACTACCAGGCCCTGTGGCGGTGGTCGGTCGAGGATCCGGGCGCGTTCTGGGCGGCGGTATGGGACTATTTCGACCTCGGCGAGCGCCCGGACCAGGTGCTCACGACCGACGAGATGCCGGGGGCCCGGTGGTTTCCCGGTGCCAAGCTCAACTACGTCGACCAGGTCAAGCGCAACGCGCGCACCGACCGGCCCGCGATCCTCTACGTCGCCGAGGGCGGAGCAGTCACCGACATCTCCTGGAAGGAACTGTTGGGGCGCACCGCGGCATTCGCCGACGCCCTGGTGTCGCTCGGGGTCAAAACGGGCGACCGCGTGGCGGGCTACCTGCCGAACATCCCCGAAGCCATCATCGCGTTCCTGGCCACCGCGAGCATCGGTGCGATCTGGAGCGGCTGCGGACAGGACTACACCGCCAAGGCCGCGCTCGACCGCCTCGGCCAACTCGAACCCACGGTGCTGGTGACCGCCGACGGCTACCACTTCGCCGGCAAGACCCACGACAAGGCTGACGACATCGCCGCGCTGCGCGACGGACTGCCCACGCTCAAGGCGTCGGTGCTGGTGTCGCGGATCGGCGAGGCCCGACCCGACTGGCTGGACTGGGCACAGCTGAGCGCGCCCGGCCCGCGCGAACTCACCACCACCGCGGTGGATTTCGACCACCCGCTGTGGGTGTTGTACTCCTCGGGCACCACCGGCCTGCCCAAGGGCATCATGCACGGCCACGGTGGCGTCCTCATCGAACACCTCAAAGCCGTTGCGCTGCAGAACAACATCGGCCCCGCCGACACCTTCTTCTGGTACACCAGCCCGAGTTGGATGATGTGGAACTTCCAGGTCGCCGGGCTGCTCGTGGGTGCCACCATCGTCTGCTACGACGGCAGCCCCACCTACCCGAAGGCCGATGCGCTGTGGGACGTCTCGGCCAAGATCGGGGTCACGGTGCTCGGCACCAGCCCCGGCTACGTGCTGGCGTGTTCGAAGGCCGGCGCCGTGCCGCGCAAGGAGCACGACCTCTCGGCGCTGAAAGTCGTCGGCATCACCGGATCCTCGCTGCCGCCGTCATCGGCGTTGTGGTTGCGCGACAACGTCGGCGAACGTGTACAGGTGTCGTCGATCAGCGGCGGCACCGATGTTGTCTCGGCGTTCATCGGCGGGGCGCCCACGGTCCCGGTGTGGCCCGGTGAGCTTTCTGCGCCCTACCTCGGAGCCGCCATCGACGCGTGGGACGAGAACGGCAAATCCGTGCGGGGCGAGGTCGGCGAACTCGTGATCACCAAACCGCTGCCCTCGATGCCCATCGCCTTCTGGAACGACCCTGACGGATCTCGTTACCGGGCCGCGTATTTCGAGATGTTCCCGGGCGTGTGGCGTCACGGCGACTGGATCACGCTGACCGAGCACGGCAGCGTCGTGGTGCACGGCCGCTCCGATTCCACGCTCAACCGCCACGGCATCCGGATGGGCAGCGCCGACATCTACCAGGCCGTGGAACGCATCCCGGAGATCGTCGAGGCCCTCGTGATCGGCGCCGAGCAGCCCGACGGCGGGTACTGGATGCCGTTGTTCGTGGTGCTCGCCGACGGCGTCGAACTCACCGACGAACTGCGGGATCGCATCAAGTCGACCATCCGCACCGAGGTGTCGCCGCGGCACGTGCCCGATGAGATCATCGCCGCACCCGGTGTGCCGCACACCCGTACGGGCAAGAAGCTCGAGGTGCCCATCAAGAAACTCTTCCAGGGCGCGGACCCGGCCAAGGTCGTGGACCGCAGCGCCGTGGACAACCCGGATCTGCTGCAGTGGTTCGTCACGCAGCGTCGAAAGTGACCAGGTCGATGGTCAGACCGGTCTCGACCAGGCTGAGCGTGTGCCGCACCGGTCTGCCCGGTAGCGGGGGCGCGGTCGAGCGGTAGACCGCCCCGGTGGGGGTGACGTACTCGGCGATGTGCTCCCCGTCGGAGGTCTCGGTGATGATGACGCTCCACCCAGGGGCTTCCTTGGCGTAGTTGCAGGCTTCGCAGGTGCCCAGCCCGTTGTGCGCGGTGGTGGGTCCGCCGTCGTGGTGCGGGACAGCGTGGTCGCGGTGGCGGATCAGGGCGTCGCAATACGGCGTACGGCAGGTCTGATCCCGTAACCCGATGAACGTGGCCAGCCCCTTCGGGAAGATCCGGGAGCGGGACTCCATCGCGACCAGTTGTCCGGACTTCGGGTGCCGGAAGAGCCTGCGCACAGCGGCTTTGGTGTTCTCGTCGAGCGTGGCGTCGGCGACCATGCGCCGTGCGACCTCCGCAGGCACGGGGCCGTACCCCTGCACCCAGCCCGGTTGGTCGTCGTCGCCGAACAGGGTGGTGTCGGCCATGACGAGATTGAGGTTGACCGGCACAGGCGCGTGTGCGGGACGACCGGTGACGCGTTCGACGAGGGTGTCGGCCATGACCTGGCCGCGGTTGCGGTCATCGGCGTTGACCATGGCGGCCTGGTGCAGCGCGGCATAGACCGCGACCCCCTGTTTGAGGGGCAGCAGCACGGTCAGTTTCGTCATGGCGTCCGGGGCGGGGCGGATGGTGACACGGCGGTCCTTCTCGGCCTTGGCCGAGCGGTCGAGCACAGCGTCGATGTTGAGGCGGCAGGCGATCTTCTTGGCTTCGGCGGCCACGCGGGCATCGCCCCAGCCGTCGAACCGGGATGGGTCGGCCGACAGTTCGGCATCCAACTCGCGCCGCAATTCTGGTGACAGGCACGCGGATTCGCGGGCGATCAACGTCGCACGCCATTCCGAGAGCGCGCCGCACCGCAGTGCGGCCAGGGTGTGGGGCAGTTCGTCGACGAGGGCGTGGGCCAAACCGAGGTGGCGTCCGCCGGCGTTGGGGGATTCACGCCGTGCCAACGCCACCTCGGTGGCCAGGCCTCTGCCGCGTCTGGACGCCGGGATGCCCGCCGCAGCCTCCGCGGCGCGGCGTTTCTGTTCCCACAGCACCGAGGCGGTGGCCTGGGCGGCGGCCGCGGCAGATTTCATACGTTCGAATTGCTCGATGCGATCACGCAGTTCGGCCTCCGAGGCCTGCGGATCGATATCGAACAAACTTTCGAACATGTGCCAGACGCTACACCCGCGCACCGACATTGATGTTGTTCAGCCGATCGCGGTTGACAATGAGGCAGCCCGTCCGCTGCTGGTGGTGACCCTCGCACTGACTGACGCCCTACTGGGTTGTCCTTGACTTGATCTGTCCCACCA
>Ga0182740_1000639_pt1 | contig 33224 bp, 20 predicted proteins | sample eDN5th37CKraftBY_FD_128872 | JGI IMG/M metagenome (GOLD analysis project Ga0182740, IMG submission 128872) | Enriched backyard soil microbial communities from Emeryville, California, USA - eDNA 5th pass 37_C Kraft BY (version 2) (version 2) | ecosystem: Environmental > Terrestrial > Soil >...
CGAGCTCTCCGGCGCCGTCCTGCAGAACTGGGTGAGCAAGACCGTGAACCTGCTCGTCGAGGAGTTCGACGCCGCGCCCGGCACGGTCGTCACGCTCGACCTGCCGCCGCACTGGCGGGGCGTACTCTGGGCGCTGGCGACCTGGCGCAGCGGCGCCACCGTGCGGCTCGCGGGCGACTCCCCCGCGACACCCGGCGACGTCGTCGTCACCTCCCGGCCCGCCGCCTGGGCCGACGCGCTGTCGGGCCCGGGCGCCGCCGACCTCGTGGCCGTCGCGCTGCCCGCCCTCGCGCGGTCCTTCGACGGCGACCTCCCGCCCGGGGCCGTCGACGCCGCCGGCGCCGTGATGACCTACGGCGACGTCATCGGGTGGGCCCCCGAGACCGACCCGACCGCCGTCGCGCTGGACAGCCCCGACGGCACGGTCGCGTTCGCCGACCTGGTGCCCGCCGACGGCACGCAGGGAGCCCGCGTGCTCGTCGACGGCGCGCGCCCGCTGGGCGTGCTCCTGCGCGAGCTGCTCGCCGTCTGGGCCGCCGACGGCTCCGTGGTGCTCGCCTCCGCCGCCACCGCGGCCGAGCTCGCCGCGGACCCGGCCCGCCTCGACCGCCTGCGCGAGACGGAGCGGATCAGCGGCTGACGCCGCTCAGGGGCGCCCGAGCCCGCGGTAGGTCCACCCGGCCTCCCGCCACTGCGCCGGGTCGAGGACGTTCCGACCGTCCAGGACGTGGCGTCCCGCGACGTGCTCGGCGAGCACCTCCGGGTCGAGGGCCCTGTACTCGGCCCACTCGGTCAGGAGCAGCACCACGTCGGCGTCTTCGACGGCCTTCTCCCAGGAGTCGACGACCTCGAGCTCGGGGTGCGCGCGCCGCGCGTTGTCGACCGCCTCGGGGTCGGTGATCCGGACCAGCGCACCCTGCCTCTGCAGCTGCACCGCGACGTCGAGCGCCGGCGAGTCCCGGATGTCGTCGCTGTTGGGCTTGAAGGCCGCCCCGAGCACCGCGACGCGCTTACCCTGGACGGTCCCGTCGAGGACCTCGCCCGCGAGCTCGACCATGCGGCTTCGCCGACGACCGTTGATGTCGTCGATCTCCTTGAGGAAGGCGACCGCCTGGTCGACCCCCAGCTCGCCGGCCCGCGCCATGAACGCCCGGATGTCCTTGGGCAGGCATCCTCCGCCGAAGCCGAGGCCCGCGTTGAGGAACTTTCGTCCGATCCGCTCGTCGTGCCCGATCGCATCGGCAAGCTTGGTCACGTCCGCCCCGGTCGCCTCGCAGAGCTCCGCCATCGCGTTGATGAAGGAGATCTTCGTCGCGAGGAACGAGTTGGCCGCCACCTTCACCAGCTCCGCCGTGGCGTAGTCGCTCGTGATCCGGGGCGTGCCTTCGGCGAGCGGCGTCGCGTAGACCTCGTCGAGGACGGTCACCGCGCGCTCGCCCGCCGCCCCGGCCGGGACACCGTAGACGAACCGGTCCGGGTGCAGGGTGTCCTTGACGGCGAAGCCCTCACGGAGGAACTCCGGGTTCCATGCCAGGACGGCGCCCGGCGCGCCGTCGGCGACCCGCTGGGCGATCGCCGACGCCGTCCCGACCGGCACCGTCGACTTGCCGACGACCACGTCCGTCGCGCCCAGGTGCGGCAGCAGCGACTCCACCGCGGCGTCGACGAACCGTAGATCGGCCGCGTACTCACCCTGACGCTGAGGGGTGCCCACGCACACGAAGTGCACGTCAGCCCCGGCGACCTCCTCCATGGACGTCGTGAAGCGCAGCCGACCACTCTCGACGTTCGCGAGCAGGAGCTCGGGCAACCCGGGCTCGAAGAAGGGCGCCTTGCCCGCGGCAAGCGACTCGACCTTGGCCGCGTCGACATCGACGCCCACGACCTCGTGGCCGAGCTCCGCCATGCAGGCGGCGTGCACGGCACCGAGGTACCCACAACCGATCACGGAAATCTTCACGTCAGTCCTTCGTCGTCGGATCGTCCGTCGTCCCATGGTGCGTGCCGGAGACGGACAGCAGGAACTCGAGGAACGCTGGTGCGTCCCGTTCCCAGCTCAGGTGCTCGAGCGCTGCGGCATGGGCCTTCGCCCCGAAGCGCTCACGCAGCGCGGCGTCCTCCTGGAGGCGCCGCACCGCCTGTACGGCCGCAGGCACGTCGCCGAAGTCTACGACGTAGCCGCAGTCGGCCTCCTCGACCAGCCTCGCCGATGCGGGGTTCGGCGTGGTGATGACAGGAAGGCCCGCGGCCATGTACTCCATGACCTTGGTCGGCCTGGAGTGCGCGTAGTTCGGCTCGTCGTGCAGGAGTGACACCCCGGCGAGCGCTCCCGGCAGATGCCGGAGGGCCTCGTCGTTCGGGACGAAGCCCCGCCAGTCAAGCACGCCGTCACGGTGCGCCGCAGCCAGCACGGGCTCCATGTCGCCCACGGCCGGGCCGAGCACCTCGACGGTGACGTCGGGCAGCCGGCGCGCGAGCTCGACCAGTTCGTGGCCGCCGCGCGCGGCGGTGACCTTGCCGAGGTAGACCAGCCGCGGCTCGACCTCCGTCGACCGGGCTGCCGGCACGCGGACGCTGTTGGGCACCACCGGACGCCCCTGGCTGAATCGCGCGCGGTACGACTCCTCGGCCAGCATGATCGCGAGGTTCCGGTCCGCCCACCGCTCGGCGAGGCGGACGCCGGCCGCCGCAACCCGGCGCAGCGGCCGCGGGAGCCACTCCCGCATGCGGAGAGCCCCCGCAGTGTCCTCGTGGACGTCCCAGACGACGGTCGCGCCCCGCGGACGTCGGCCCGCGACGGCGAGCAGCAGATCGGGATCGTGGAGCAGGACGACGTCGTGCTGCGGCGCGAGACGCCGGATCTCGCGCCGCGCGGCCCGGAGCGCCCGCAGGCGTCGCCGGCCGTGCGCGCGTGGCAGGTCCACGACGCGCACCCCGGCCGGCGGGTTCCGCCGGTACGCGTGGAAGGGAGCCGCGTAAGTCACCTGGAAACCGGCATCGAGCATTGCACCGAGCTGCCGGTGCCGGATCCTGGCGTCCTCCGGGTCGTGCACGATCGTCACGATCAGCACCCGCAACGGCACCCTCGAAGTCACGCCCCGCTCCCCGAAGGCTTCTCCTGCATCGCGCCCGCGGACTTCTTCTTCGGCCCCGCGGCGGCGGGCTTCTTCTGCCCCGAGCCCGTCGGCTTCTTCGTGCGCCCCGCCGACCGGTAGGCCTCCACGACCTCCTCCGCCGGGCCGTCCATCACCAGGCGGCCCTGCTCGAGCCAGAGCGCGCGGTCGCACAGCTTGGTGACGGTCGCCGACGAGTGGCTCACGAGGAACACGGTGCCCGCCTGCTCGCGGATCTGCTCGATCCGCCGCTGGCTGCGCGCCCGGAACTCGGCGTCGCCGGTGGCCAACGCCTCGTCGATCATGAGCACGTCCGGCACGGCGGCCGTGGAGATGGCAAAGCGCAACCGCGCCGCCATGCCCGAGCTGTATGCCGACATCGGCAGGTCCACGAACTCGCCGATGTCCGCGAACTTCACGATCTCGGGCATCCGCTCACGGACCTCCGCGGCCGAGAGCCCGAGCGCGAGGGCGCCGATCATGATGTTGCGCTCGCCGGTCATCGACCGCATGAGCGCGGCGTTGACGCCGAGCAGCGAGCTCGTGCCGTCGACGTACACCTGCCCGGACGCGGCGGGGATGAGGCCGGCCAGCGCACGCAGCAGCGTGCTCTTGCCGGCACCGTTCCGGCCGACGATACCGATCGACTCACCGTGGTGGGCGACGAACGACACGCCCTTGACGGCGTGCACTTCGGTGACCGCGCCGACGTGCGCGCGGCTGCGGTTCAACGCGCGGCCCAGCCACCCGCGCGAGACGTCGTGGGTGCGCGGCCGGCCGCCGTACACGCGGTACTTCACGTGCACGTCGTCGGCGATCAAGGACGGTCGCGACGTCGTCGCGGGGCCCGGGGCGGTGACGTCCTCGAGGCCGTCCTCCGCGTCGTCGCCGTCGACGTCCTCGATGCCCTCCACGCTCTCCTGCTCCGAGTCCGCGGACTCGTCGACGTCGCGGAACTCGCCGGATCGGATCTCAGCCACGGCCGTAACGCTCCTCCGCCTGCCAGAACACGAGGTAACCGAGCGCGAGGGCGACGAGCGCCCACGCTCCGCCCGCAACCCAGAGATCCCACGTCGCGTGGAACTCCTCGAGCAGCGCCGATCGTGCCAGATTCAGGTACACGGCGGCGGGCTGGTAGTACATGAGCGCGCCGAGCAGGCCCTGGGAGGCGTAGTGCGCGATCGAGAAGAACACGCCGGACACGTACCGCAGGAGCCGGATCGCCACCGGCACGATGTTCCGCAGGTCCCGGGCGTCGGCGACCAGGCGGGCGAGGATGAGAGCCGCGCCGGTGTTGAACAGGTGCGTCAGGGCGAGGGCGGGGAGCACCAGCAGCCACTCCCACGAGATCGGCTCCCCGGTGATCAGCACGAGCAGCACCATGACGCCCAGCGCGGGCAGCAGCGTGACCAGCTCGGACAGCGTCACCGAGAACGGCAGGGCCGCCCGAGGGAACTTCAGCGCGCGGATCAGGTTGACGTTGCTCAGCACGCTGTTCGAGCCGGCGGTGAGCGAGGACGAGATATACGTGAAGACGAAGATCCCGATGACGAGGAAGCCCGGATAGTTCTGAACGCCCCCCGTCGTACCGAGCAGCAGCCCGAACACCAGGTAGTAGACCGCGGCCAGTAGGAGGGGGTTGAGGACTCCCCAGAGCTGACCGAGGTAGTTGTTCTGGTTCTTGCTGTAGGACCTCGACGACGCCATGACCCAGATGAACCCGCGGCGGCGCCACAGGTCTCGCGTGTACTGCACGAGACCAGGACGCCCGCCGAGGGGGTGCAGCCCGTGCCGGGCGGCGAGCTTCGCGAGCTCGGTGGACTCGAGCGAGGGTGCGGAAGTCACAGACGCTGTGCCTGCGGGGTCGTCGTGACCCCCTTGGTGTCAAGGAAGCGCTTGGACATCGTCGCCAGCGAGTCCGCGTCGTAGGACGAGTGGTTCTGCACGAGCACCGCGACGTCGGCGGAGGCGACCGACTCGTCGAGGTCGGCCACGCGCTCGAGCACGGTGCCGTTGAGGCGCCACGACTCCACGTTGGGGTCGTGGAAGCGAACGTCCGCGCCCTGGGCGATCAGCGCCTGGGCCAGCGGCACGGCGGGCGACTCGCGCTGGTCGGCGATGTTCGGCTTGTACGTCACGCCGAGCATCAGCACCGTGGAGCCGCGGAGCGCCTTGCCGTCCTCGTTCAGCAGGTCCTGGACCCGGCGGGCCACGTAGGCGGGCATGGTCGCGTTGATCTCCTGGGCCAGCTCCACGAACCGGAACGGGTAACCGAGGCGCGAGCGCACGTTGTAGCTGAGGTAGTTCGGGTCGATCGGGATGCAGTGCCCGCCGACGCCCGGACCGGGACGGAAGGCCTGGAAGCCGAACGGCTTCGTCTCGGCGAGCCGGATGACGTCCCACAGGTCGATGCCGAGCTCGTGGCAGAAGCGCGCCATCTCGTTGACGAGGGCGATGTTGATGTGGCGGTACGTGTTCTCGAGGAGCTTCGCGGTCTCCGCCTCGCGCGCTCCCTTGGCCGGCACCACCGTGTCGACGAACCTGCCGTAGAAGGCGGACGCGGCCTCGGTGGCCTCGGGCGTGAGCCCACCGACCACCTTGGGCGTGTTCTTCATGCCGTAGACCGGGTTGCCCGGGTCGATCCGCTCCGGGGAGAACGCGAGCTGGAAGTCGGTGCCGGCCTTGAGGCCGCCACGCTCGAGGATGGGCTGGAGGACCTCCTCCGTCGTGCCCGGGTAGGTCGTCGACTCCAGGACGACGAGCATCCCAGGAGCGAGCTGGCGGGCGACCGTCTCGGTCGCGGAGATCACGGCCCCCAGGTCCGGTCCACCGTCGTCGGACAGCGGGGTCGGCACGCAGATCACGGCGACCTTCGCGTCGCGGATCTCGTCCTCGTCACGCGTGGCCCGGAAGCCCCCGGCCAGCATCGACGCGACGGCGTCATCGGACAGGTCGTCCACGTGGGAGCGGCCGGAGTTCAGCCCGTCCACCACCCGCGGGCTGACGTCGAACCCGAGCACCTTAAGACCGGAACGGACGGCTTCCTGGGCCAGCGGCAGGCCCACGTAGCCGAGCCCCACTACGACAACATCAACGGACACGGCGAATTCTCCCTCTGGACGACGGCTCGGCATAGCATAACTGCCACACGGGACGCCTTCGGCACACCCTGTTCGGGCAAGCAGAGCACGACAGGAGTCGCCTGGAGCGGCCCTTCCGAGCCGGCTGACCCGCGTTCCCGCCTTCGCTGGCCGAGTACAGTTTCGTCGTCTCGCGAAGGCGCGTCCCGCTACGGGCCCGCCCGCCCACCCGCGCGGGGGCGACGAACCGACCTCGAAGGAGCACCTCATGACCAGCCGACCTGGTGGGCTCGGGCCCAGGGTTCGACGTCACGGACGGCGTCTGGCGGCCGTCGTTTTGGTAGGGGGTGTCGTCGTCGTGACGGTCGCCGCGGTGCTCGAACTCTGGCCCCTCGCGCTCGGCGTGCTCGCGGCGATGCACGTCGCACCGGTGCTGTACGTCGCGACGCTCGATCGCCCCGCACCCGCTCGTCGAGCGCGCGACGGAGACGCGACAGCGGCCCTCCGAGAGCTGCGCAAGCAGATCCAGAACCTCGACGTCCGTACGACGAGCAGCATCGAGCGGCTCCGTGGGGAGCTGCTGGACGAGGCGGAAGAGCTGCCGGACGACCGCCCTGTCGGCGCGGCGCGCGAGGACTGACCGTGTCCCACGCTTACACCTCCGCCGACCTCGCCCGAGCGCACCTGCTGGACCGCGCGGAGCTCGACGCCGAGGCATTCGGTGCGTTCGTCCTGCGCACCCGGTCAGAGGCCGGCCGCGAGCTGATCGCCCGGCGCGCGACGCTGGAGCGGCTCGACTGGGCGGGCCTGCGTGCCGCTGCTCGCGACCAGGTGCTCCCCGAGGCCATGGACGAGGCCTGGTCGCTCGTCGCCGCCCGGACGATGGCACTCGACCCCGAGGACACCGACGACGTCGCGGGAGCCCGCACGCTCTACGCCTGGTGCGCGGACCGGACCGAGCTCCCCGCGACGCACGCCGAGCTGCTGGCCCAGCTTCTGGTCCAGGTCGGCGACCCGAGGCTCGACGAGGTTCTGCGCGCGTACCCCGCGATCGACTCCCACGTGCGGTGGGCCGTCCGGGCGGACGCACTGCGCCGCGCTGACGCCGCCGCGGACGTCGGCGCGTGGTCGGCCGTCTTCAACGAGGTTTTCACCGCCCAGGGCATTGAGCCCGTCGAGGTCGAGGCTGGGACCGGCACCGGTCCGACGTTCGCCGGCTTGCGTGCGGCACCGACCAGCATCGTGCCGGACGGGCCGCTCGTCTCGGTCGTCGTGCCCACCTTCCGGCCCGACGACGACATCTTCGGCGCGGTGGCGTCGATCCTCGCGCAGAGCTGGCGCAACCTCGAGGTCATCGTCGTCGACGACGCCTCACCGCAGGAGTTCGACGAGACGCTCGCCCGGGTCTCCCGGCTGGACCCGCGCGTGCGCGTCGTCCGGCAGACGACGAACGGGGGCACCTACGTGGCCCGGAACGAAGGCGTCCGACAGGCCGCCGGGGAGTTCGTCACCTTCCAGGACGCCGACGACTGGTCCCACCCGCGACGGGTCGAGCTCCAGGTCGCCCCGCTCCTGTCCGACGAGTCTCTCCTCGCGACACGCAGCTGGGCCGTGCGCGCGTGGGGCGACCTCCGGCTCACCTACCTCGGGTACACCCCCCGACGCGTCAACGCCTCGTCGCTCCTCATGCGGCGTGAGGAGGTCCTCGACCTCGTTGGTGGTTTCGACGAGGTCCGCAAGTCGGCCGACGTCGAGTTCCCGAAGCGGCTGCGCGCCGCGCGCCCGGGCAGCGTTCGTGATCTCCCCTCCGAGGCCGTGCTCGCGGTCGTCCAGCTGCGGTCGGGGTCGCTCTCCCGTGCCGACGCCCGGCCCGGGTGGACCCGCGGGGACCGCATCTCGTACCGCGACTTCTACACCCAGTGGCACCGGCAGATCAGGAGCGGGGTCGCCGACGCGCGACCGACCGCCTCCGGGAGGCTCCCGTTCCCCGCCCCCGACCGCGGCTGGCTCCCGCAGCGCGCCGAGGTGACGACGCCCGCCGAGCTCGACGTCGTCGTGCTCGGCGACTGGCGCAGCCAAGCCGCCGACAACAGGGCGATCATCGACGAGATCTCGGCGCTGCACGCGTCCGGTCTCCGCGTCGGCCTCCTGGACTGGGAGGCCCCGCTCCCCCAGACGAACGTCCGGCGACCGCGGGACAGAGCCGTCCAGGAGATCCTCAACGAGGGTCGGGCGACCTTGCACTTCGTCGATCAGGACGTCCGGGCCACGACCGTCCTCGTGACCGACCCTGGACCGCTGGCCTTCGCCCGCTCCCAACCGGGCGCGGTGCGGTGCGAGCGGGTCGCCGTGGTGACCGATCCCGCGCAGCCCACGGACGACTGGACCGTCGCCGCATGCACCGAGGCGTCCCGCGCCATCTTCGGCACCGAGCCGGTCTGGCTGGAGCGCGGCCCCGTCGACGGCTCCGTCGACGGCGGTGCGCACGCGCTGCTGCCGAGGCTCTCCGCCCGCCCGCCCGTGCGCCGGCGTGCGACCGTCGGGCCCCGGCCCGTCCTGGGGCACGACCTGCCCAACCGGGCCGAGCGGTTTCCGGCCACGCGCTCGGAGGTCCTGCGCGCCTATCCCGACGACGACCGGTTCGACGTACGGTTCCTCAATGGGAGCCTCCACGCCCGCGGCATGGTAGGCCGAGGGCTGCGCGGACCGGAGAACTGGCTTTCCCTCGCGACGACCGGAGTGAGCAGGCCGGCGTTCCTGGACCAGCTCGACTTCTACGTCTACTTCGGCGTCCCCGACGGAGCCGCCCGGGAGGCCCTCCGCGCGGCGATGGCCGCCGGTGCCGTGCCCGTCGTGAGCCCCGAGCTCGAGGCGACGCTGGGGTCGGGCCCCCTCTACGCCGACCTGACGGACCCCGGCCTCGATCTTCCCCGGACCCTGCTCACGACGTGGAGTGACCGAGTGGAGATGCGCGCCCGCGTCAAGGCCGTGCAAGAACGGGCGGCGGAGCTGGCTCGCGCCGACCTCGCGACGTACGTGGGAATCCTCGGCCTGGGCAGCGGCAGACACGCTGAGAACCTGTTCGGTGTGCGTCCCCGGCCTTCCGTGCGCCTGCGCGGCCTTGTCCGATCGCGTCTGCGTGACCACCGAGCGGCGTCGTCGATGCGCGCCCGGGTCGCGACCCTCGCCTCTCTCACCGAGCAACGCCGCCACGACGAGGCGATCGAGCTCGGGCGGGCGACGCTGCAGCAGTTCGGTCTCACCCGGGACGTCGTCCGCCAGGTCCGGCGCAGCGGCGCCGCGGCCGGCGAGCTGAGCCTGCAGATCGCGGCCACGCAGGTCGAGCTCGACGGCTGGCCCAACCCGATCGCGAACCGGCTCCTCGCCTCGCAGCGCGCGGCCTGGCGCGAGACCACCCCCGGATGGCTCCCCCGGGTGACCGGTACCACCAGGCCCGTCGCGGAGCCCGTGACGGGCCGGGTCGTGCACGTGCTCAAGATCTCGGTGCCCTACCGCCAGAGCGGCTACTCGGTGCGGGGTCACAACGTCCTGGTCGCCCAGCGGCGGTCCGGCATGGACGCACAAGGGATCACCGCGCTGGACTACCCCGTGTCCTCCGGGCACGAGGACGCTCCGGGGAGCGACGTCATCGACGATGTCCCCTATCTACGCCTCTTGCGGTCGACGGCCCCCGAGGGTGAGCGCGTCGACGGCTACCTGTCCGCCTGGGCGACGGCGCTGACGGAAAGGGCCGCCGAGCTGCGGCCCGAGATCCTGCACGCCCACTCGGGCGCCCGGGGATACGACGGCGCCCTCGTCGGGCTCGCGGCCGGCGAGGCACTCGGCCGGCCCGTCGTCTACGAGATGCGCGGGTTCTTCGAGTCGCTGTGGTCGTCCGATCTCACGCGGGCGGAGACCTCCGAGGTCTTCCAGCGCCGCTGGGCGCAGGAGACGTGGTGCATGTCCCACGCCGCGGCGGTCGTCACCCTGAGCGAGACGATGAAGAACGACATCGTCTCCCGCGGGATCCCCGCGGAGAAGGTGTTCATCGCGCCGAACGGCGTCGACCTCACGGCCTTCCCCCGGACCGAGCGCTCCGCTGCCCTGCGCAGCGCGCTTGGTCTCGACGGCAAGCTCGTCTTCGGCTATGTGAGCAACGTCGACCACGTCCGCGAGGGCCACGAGCTCCTCGTTGACGCGGCCGTCGCGCTGCGCGACTCGGGGGTCCCGGTCGCCTGCCTGGTCGTGGGCGACGGAGGACGCCTGGAGGCGCTGCGCGAGTACGCCGCGGCCCGGGGCGCGCAGGACGTGGTGCACCTTGTGGGCCGGGTCCCGCACGAGCGAGTGCTCGACTATTACGCCCAGCTCGACGTCTTCGTCGTGCCGCGCATCGACGAGCGCGCCGCCCGGCTGGTCACGCCGCTGAAGCCGTTCGAGGCGATGGCGGTGGGCGTCCCCCTCGTCGTCTCCGACCTCCCGGCCCTGCGCGAGGTCGTGGGCGACGGGGCGCGCGGCGAGCTGTTCCGCACCGGCGACGCGGCTTCCCTCGCGTCGACGCTCGAGAAGCTCCTGCGCGATCCGGCCCGGCGGGCGCAGCTCGCGGACGTCTCGGGCGCGTGGGTCGCCCGGGAACGTCAGTGGCAGTCGGTCGGCCCCCAGTACGAGGCGGTCTACGACTATGTTCGAGCGACCTGGAGCCGCTGACGGCACACGGCCGGGACCCCGCCACCTGCGCGTCTGCACCATGGCGGGGTCCTACGTTTCCAGGCTCTGCTACACCGGGTCGGACGGCGCCGCGCCGGGCACGGCGTCGGGGAGCCACGAGCCGGCCGTGCCGAACTCGTCGGCCAGCTCCCGATAGGTCTCGTCGACGGTGCCGACGACGACCTTCCAGTCACGCTCGCGCACGACCCACTCCCGGCCACGCGCGGCCACGGCACGACGTAGGGGCTCGTCGTTGACGAGCCGCTCGAGGACGGACACGAGCGAGGCGACGTCGTCCTTGACGAACACCATCCCGTTCTCGCCATCCGTGATGATCTCCGTGAGAGCGGCGACCGACGAAACGACGACCGCGCGCTCCATTGCGAGCGCCTCGAATGGCTTGAGCGGCGACACAGCCTCGGTCACCGGCGACGACGTCCGCGGGAACGGCGCGACGTCCACAAGGGAGTAGTAGCGCTCGACCTCGTGGTGCGGGACGCGGCCGGTGAAGACGACGACGTCGCCCAGCCCCTTCTCCTCGACCTCCCGGTGCAGCCGGGGCGCGACCTCGCCGTCGCCGACGACGAGGAGCTTGAAGCGCACGCCGCGGGACTTGAGGACGTCGGCGGCCGCCACCAGCATCTCGAGGCCCTCGTAGAAGACCATCGAGCCGACGTACCCGATCACCGGGTAACCGTCGACCCCCAGCTCCCGCGCCAGCTCGGTGTCGCGCGGCAGGGCGCCAAACCGGGACGAGTCGACGGCGTTCGGCAGGACCCGGATCTTCCGGCCGTCGGCACCGCGCTCGATCATGAGGTCGCGGACCGCCCGCGTGATCACGAAGACCCGGTCCGCCTCGCGGACCGCCGTGTCCTCCAGCATGTGGAACAGGCGCCCGCGGTCGGTGGCCGCCCAGTCGGCGTCCCTCGACGTGTTCAGCAGGTCGTGCGTGCCGCGGACCTCGTAGACCGAGGGGATGCCCAGCCGGCGCGCCGCGCGGATGCCCGCGAGACCGTTGTGGAAGAAGCTCGCGGCGTGGATCACGCCGTACCTCGCGTCGGTGTTCCGGGCAACGAGCGCGTCGGCGTACGCCTCGATGTAACGGTCGAGCGGGCCGGGCAGGCCGGCCGGCCCGTCCGAGAGCCGCGCGTAGGGCACGCCGTCGATACGCTGCGCGGGCACCACCGCACCGCCGGTGCGCGCCAGCGAGCGAGGGCGGTCCCACGGGTAACCTGGCCGGTTGAGAGCGTCCACGTCCCAGCCCGTCGCCGTGAGCGCGGTGAGGATGCCGTGGGAGCGCGTTGCGTAACCGCCCGAGTCGAACGGCAGCGAGTTGTGCAGCAGGTAGGCGGCCCTGCGGGGCGCCGGATCATGAGCGCGCGGTGCTCTCGCGCCCCCCCGCCAGCCGTCCTGCAGCAGACGCAGGTCGCGCCGGCCCGTCTCGACGAGGCCGTCGAGCACCGTCGGGTCGCCGAGGGCGGGGCGGACGCGCTGCGCGAGGCGCACGGCTCGTTCGATCTCTCCGTAGCGGTCGTGCCGCTGCGCGACGGCCGCGGCTTCCTCGGGGTCGTCGATCCCCTCGTCGGCCAGCATCCCGAGGGCGCGCCCGAGGCCACGGTCGTTCGTGCGCCTCGCGTGCGCCTCGAGGCCCCTTACCGCCTCGGCCAGGGGCGCTGCCGCTGCGACGACCTCTTCGGCGGGCCGGTCGCGACGCAGCGCGTGCAACGTCGCCATCATCTGCTCGACCTTCTCGCCGGTCTTGCCGCGCACCCGGGTGCGCCCCGCCTCGACCGCCTCGTCGAGGGCGTCGACGAGCTCGGGGCGGACGTCCCGCAGCACGTACCGCGCGGCGCCCAGCACGCCTGCACCGCCGCGCGGGTCGGCGAGCGCGCCGAGAAAGACGGCGTCCGCCTCCTCGACCAGCGTGTGGCGCGCCAGCAGGTGGGCCGCTTCCAGCTGCTCCGACGGTTCCAGCGCCGGGGCGTCGGCGGCGAGCTGCCGGAGCGCACTCAGCGCGTCCTCACGCCGTCCGAGCCGCAGCAGCGCGACGACCCCGCGGTACCGCTCGGCCGGACGCCCCTCGCGGGCGAGCCGGTCCGCGAGGGCCCGCAGCGACGGGTCGGGCACGCCGCCCTCCTCGAGGCTGGACTCGAGCCGCCGGCGGCGCATGGCCTCGACGGATGCGCTCCGGAACGCCGTCGGATGGCGCACGAGCCAGTCGGCGACTCGCCGTCGCAACAGTGAGGACGGTGTGGTCTGGCGCACAGATCAACCTTCGTGAGATCGGCAGGAGCACGCCGATCCTATCGACAGCCGCCTTACGAGGCGCACGGCGGCTCAGCGCGAGGCTCGCGCGTAGACCTCCTCGTACACCTCCGCGGCGCGCGACCAGGTCCGCTCCGCGGCCACCCACTGCCGCGCGGCGGCTCCGCGGCGGGCGAGCTCCGCGGGGTCGCCGACCGCCGCCGCCAGCACCGCCGCCAGGTCGTCGGCGTCGCCGGGCCGCGCGAACCACCCCGTCTCACCGTCCCGCACGATCTCGCGCAGGGGCGGGAGGTCGCTCGCGACCACGGGCCGCCCTGTGGCCATGGCCTCGAGCGGCTTGATCGGCGTGACGCGCGCCGTCACGGGCAGGTCGAGGCGCGGGACGCAGAACACGTCGATCGCGGCGAACCATCGCCGCACCTGGTCGTGCGGGACGCGTCCGACCACGTGCGCCCGGTCGCCGAGGAGCCGCGCGGCCTGCGCAGCAAGCGCCGCCCGCTCGGGTCCGTCCCCGACGACTGCGAGGTGGACAGGCCGGCCCCCGTCGGCGAGACGGGCAACGGCGTCCACCAGCACGTCGACGCCCTCGTACGCGTTGAGGGTGGTCACGATCCCGACCATGACGTCGTCGTCCCCCACGCCGAGGGCGGCACGGACCTCCGCGGCTCCCTCGGCGGGGCGCAGGAACGAGTCGTCGACGGAGTTGGGCACGACGGAGACGCGGTCGGCCGGCACCCCGCGCCCACGGATCTCCTCGGCCATGCCCTCCGAGATCGTCACGACCTGGTCAGCCGCGAGCATGGCCTGCGTCTCGCTCGCCCGCGCCTGGGCGAACCGAGGCGATTCCGCGACACCTCCACGCGACCGCCACGTCTCCTCGAGGAACCCTCGCACCTCATAGACCACCGGGACACCGGTCCGGGCGCGCACCTGCAGGGCGACGCGCGCGTTCACGTACGAGGAGTGTGCGTGGAGAACGCGGGGTCGCCTGGTCCGGACGAAGGCCTCGAGCGCCTCGACCTCGCGGTCGAGCCGTACGTCGCGCCGCACCGGCAACGACCACGGGAGGTGCCGGACGACCCGCACGCCGTTGATGTCCACCTCGTCCGGGGCCGAGAGCGCCCCGACCAGGACCGGGAAACCCAGCCTGGGGACGACCACGACCTCGGCGCCCGTCTGCACCTGCGCGCGGGCGATGCCTTGTGTCCGTACCGTGTAGCCGGCCTGTACGTCCGGTAGCGCGTTCGTCACGACATGCACGACCGGGCCGTCTCCCGACCAGGGCGGTCCTTGGCGGTAGGCGACGTCGTCGACCGGCTCCAGCAACGCCGCCTCCCCCTCGAGCAGCCGACGCACGGCACCGGCACGTCGCCCACGGACGGCGCCCAGGAGCCGGGCACCCTGGCCAGGCTCCCCTTCGGCGGCGACGAGGCGCGCCTCCAGTACGACGTCGCCGACGCACGCCGACTCCCACGCCCTCCGGGCGCCCGCGACGTCGTGCACGGCGAGCCCGATCCGCGCCCGCCGCCGTGCCCGTGCCCCCTCGACCGCTGTGGCCTCGACCGCGCCGTCCCGCAGCGCCCGCGCGAGCTCTCCTGGGGCGCCGCTCACCCGTTCGACGGCCCCCCGGAACCGACGCGGCAGCGCACGCAGGATCCGCGCGCCCACCACATACGTGTCGTCCGTCCACTGCGCGCGCAGCACGGATGCCATGAGCGCGCAGTTCCGGGTCAGGAGCCACGCCCGCCCCACAGATTTCTGCACAGTCAAATCCCCATATAAGTTCGGTCACGACGCCGGGCGTTCTCGGGCCCGCAGGGCGACTACTACTACTATCGCCGTGCGTCCGACGACGGCAGGGCCCTCGGAGGCCCGCCCAGACCCGCACCTGCGCACGGCGCGAGGTGTGCTGCCAACGTAGAGGAAGAGTATGTCCGCCAACATCCTGCACGTGACCGGTGCACGCCCGAACTTCCCGAAGGTGGCGCCCGTCATGCGGGCGCTCGACGCCGCAGGCTTCGAGCAGATCCTCGTCCACACGGGACAGCACTACGACGACAAGATGTCGGAGATCTTCTTCCGGGAGCTCGACCTCCCCCGCCCCGACGTCAACCTCGGGGTCGGCTCCGGCGCGCACGGCGAGCAGACCGCCCGCATCATGATCGAGCTGGAGCGTGTGCTCACCGAGCGGCGGCCCGACCTCGTCGTGGTGTACGGCGACGTGAACTCGACGGTCGCGGCGGTCCTGGTGGCGGCCAAGATGCAGATCCCGACGGCGCACGTCGAGGCGGGGCTGCGCAGCTTCGACCTCTCGATGCCGGAGGAGATCAACCGGATGGCCACCGACCGGTTGTCCAGCCTTCTCCTCGCGACGAGCCCCGACGCCCTGTCCCACCTCGGCAACGAGGGCGCCGACCCCGGCGCCGTGCACCTCGTCGGCAACCCGATGATCGACACGCTGCTCGCGCAGCTCGACCGGATCGACGCTGCCGCCGCGCGTGCGGCCCACGGCCTCCCCGCGGCGTACGTCGTCTCCACGCTGCACCGTCCGGGCAACGTCGACGACCCCCAGGACGTCAAGGACATGGTCGCCGCCCTGCACGCTGTCGCGGACCTCGCGCCCGTCGTGCTGCCCCTGCACCCGCGCGGCCGCGCGCGCCTCGAGGCCGCCGGTCTGACGGACCACCCGGACCTCAAGGTGCTCGACCCGCTGGGCTACATGGACTTCATGGGCCTGGTCCGCGGCGCAGCAATGGTGGTGACCGACTCGGGCGGCGTGCAGGAGGAGACCACGGTCCTGGGTGTGCCCTGCCTCACCCTGCGCCCGAACACCGAGCGCCCGGTGACCATCACCGACGGCACCAACCGCCTCGTCACTCGCGAGAACCTCCCCCAGATCGCCAAGGAGGTCCTCGCCGCAGGCCGGCCGGCGACGTGGGCCGTGCCCCCGCTCTGGGACGGCCACGCCGGCGAGCGGATCGCGACGGTCGTGACGCGCTTCCTCGCGGAGCGCGGCAAGGAGACCGCTCGGTGACGCACCGCGTCGTACGGACAGCACGCAGCGCGCTCGGCATCCTTCTCCGGCCGCAGATCTGGTCCGAGGCTCGGCCGCGGCTCGCGCGCGCCTGGCGCGGGGCGGGAGGTGCCGAGCCGGGGACGTGGTCCAGGCTCGTGACCACCAGCGGCCCGTCGCGTCGGGCGGCCCAGGCGGTCGTCCTGCTCGAGGACGACGCCGCACAGCGGCTCGCCGCCGAGTGGCACCAGACGTCGTGGACGCCCGGCCAGGCCTTCCCCTCGACCGCGTCGCTCGCCGTCGCGCAGTGGCCCGCCGCGCGCGACCAGCTCGTATCCTTTGCCGACGCGGCGAGGGCCGCGGGCGTCCCGCTCGTCGTGTGGGACACCGACCGCGTCGGCGCGCCCGCTCCCCCGGAGGTGGGCGCCCCCCGGGTCGCGGCCGACCACGAGCGAGCACGCGAGATCGGCGCCGTCGGGACGGCGAGCGGCCTCGTCCAGCCTCGCCTGTTCAACCCCGTGCGATCGGGCGGCAGGGTGGGTGAGCGCCTCGAGGTGCGGCCCGGCGCCGTGGGCTCCAGGCTCGCGCCCGGCACCCGACGGCACGACACGGTCGTCCTGGCGGGGCTCGGTGACGGTGCCCGCTGGGCGGCCGCGACGGCCGCCGCCACGGGCGCGGTCGTGGTTGCCACGGACCGCGCCGACGTGACCCCCGGTCTGACGATCGACGGCACAGGGGACGACCACGTCCTGCGGGCGCTGGCGCGCCACCCGGAGCTGCGGGGGCGCCACGCCCACCCCTCGCAGCGCGAAGCCCTCGGCACCCACTCCGCGGTCACGGCGGCCGAGAGCCTCCTGCGCGCGGCCGGGCTCGCGAACCTCGCTGCCGACCGATCGGTCAGCGCCGTGGTCCCCACGATGCGGCCCGGGCAGATCGACCACGTCATGGAGTTCGTCGCCCGCCAGGTCGACGTGCCCGTCCAGCTGGTGCTCGTGATGCACGGGTTCGACGCGAGCGCGGAGGCGAAGGCAAGCGCACGCCGGCACGGCGTCGAGGACGTCGTCCTCGTGCCCGCCGACTCGGCCCGGACCCTCGGCAGCCTGATGAACCTCGGGATCGACGCCGCCGACGGCCGGTACGTCTCCAAGATGGACGACGACAACTACTACGGGCGCCACTACCTCGCCGACCTCGTCCGGACGTTCGACTACACGGACGCCCAGGTCACGGGCAAGTGGGCGCACTTCACGTACCTGGAGAGCACCGGAGCGACCTTCCTCCGGTTCCCTGGCGCGGAGCACCGGTACACGCCGCTCGTGCAGGGCGGCACCCTCACGCTGCCGCGCGAGGTCGCCGTCCGTCTCCGGTTCGAAGACCTGCCCCGGCGGGTCGACACCACATTTCTCGAGAAGGTCGCCGCCGACGGCGGGCGGGTGTATTCCGCCGATCCCTACAACTTCGTCTCCGTGCGATCGGCCTCGACGGACGGTCACACTTGGAAGATCAGCGACACCGAGCTGCTGGCGAAGCCGTCCACCCAGGTGTTCTTCGGAACGCCGTGGCACCACGTGGAGGTATGAACGATGACGGCCGCAACCCAGGTTGAGCGCCCGACGTCCCCGACGCCGACCCCCAGCCGCGCGCTGCGTACCGACATCGAGGGTCTCCGTGCCCTCGCCATCGGTCTCGTCCTCGTCTACCACGCCGGGATCCAGTTCCTGCCCGGCGGGTTCATCGGCGTCGACGTCTTCTTCGTCGTGTCCGGGTTCCTCATCACCGGGCTGCTGGTCCGCGAGGTGGAACGGACCGGACGCGTCTCGCTCGGCCGGTTCTACGCACGACGCGCACGGCGCCTGCTCCCGGCGGCGTCGCTCGTACTGGTCGTGACGGCGATCCTCACGTGGCTCACCTCATCCGTCATCGACTGGCAGACGTTCGGCCTGGACATCGCCGCTGCCGCGGTGTACGTCATCAACTGGCGGCTTGCCGACCGGTCGGTCGACTACCTCGCCGAGGGCGTCAGCGCCTCCCCGGTCCAGCACTTCTGGTCACTGGCGGTCGAGGAGCAGTTCTACATCGTGTGGCCGCTGCTCCTCATCGTCGTGGCGGCCGTGGTCCGTGCCCGCCGAGTCCCCGTGCGCCGGTCGATGGGCATCGGTCTGTCGATCATCGTCGTGCCGTCGCTGATCTGGTCGGTGATCGCGACCGCCAACACCCCCGAGTCGGCGTTCTTCGTGACGACGACCCGCCTGTGGGAGCTGGGGATCGGCGCGTTCGTCGCCGTTGGCGCGGCGCTCTGGCGCCACATCCCTCGAGCCGCGGCGCTCGCGATCGGATGGGCGGGCCTCGCGACCGTCGTCGCGGGCGGCTTCCTCCTCGATGGGACCGTCGCCTGGCCCAGCGCCTGGGCGCTCGTCCCGACCCTCGGCACCGCCGCCGTCATCGTCGCCGGGTCGGCGGGCGCCGGCGTCGGGCTCCTGTCGTGGAAGCCGTTCGTGTGGATCGGTGGCCTGTCCTACTCGCTCTACCTGTGGCACTGGCCGCTGCTCATCGCCGCCCAGAACGTCTGGGGCGATCTCGGGCAGAAGAAGGGCCTCCTCGTCATGCTGGTGTCCATCATCCCGGCGTGGCTGTCCCTCAAGCTCCTCGAGAACCCGGTCCGCCACTCGAAGCGGCTCGCGAAGTCCAACTCGCTCACCTTGTCGCTGGGTCTCAACCTGTCCGTCCTCGGGGTCGTCGCAGGCCTCGTCCTGGGCCTGGCCACGCCGACCACCGGGGGCGCGTCGAGCTCCCCGGCGGACACCAGCAAGCTCGGGGCGAACACCCTGGAACGGACGGACGAAGGCACCTCGGGGGTGGAGGTCGTCGACCAGTCCCCGATGTCGCCGTCGCCCACCGACGCGGCGCAGGACGTCCCGTCCGCCTATGACAAGGGCTGTCAGGCCGATCCCGAGGTGACCGAGCCCAAGTTCTGCGAGTACGGCGTCGAGGAGGGTTCCCGCACGGTAGTGCTTGCCGGCGACTCGAAGGCCCTCCAGTGGGTGGACGCGCTCGACCAGGTCGCGAAGGAGAAGGACTGGACCCTGCTCGTCGCGACGAAGTCCGCCTGCAGCTTCTCCCAGGCCCGGCTCACCACCGACGGCCGCGACTACGCCGCGTGCCGCGAGTACAGCGAGAAGCTCCTCGACGACGTCCTGGAGCGACAGCCCGACACCATTATCGTGTCGCAGGGTTCCAAGACCGCCGAAGGCCCTGACGGGGACCGGACGACCGAGGCGATGGTCGACGCCCTCGCCGATACCTGGCAGCCGTTGGAGGACGCCGGGATCGACGTCGTCGCACTGCTCGACAACCCGTCACCGAACGGGCTCGACGACTACGACGGTCAGGTCTACGAGTGCGTGGCCGAGAATCCCACGAAGCTCAGCAACTGCGCGTTCGGCGTGCAGGCCGGCCTCGACGAGAGCGGGTCGCCCGCGCTCGAGGGCGCCGCGAAGAAGGTCGAGGGAGTGGATGTCGTCGACCTGACAGATGTCCTGTGCAACGATACGAAATGCCCTGCCGTCGTCGGGGAGGTGCTGGCCTACCGCCAGGGCTCGCACCTCACGAACACGTTCGCCATGACGACGACCGGCATCCTGGAGGACGAGATCGCTCCTCTGGTCGAGGCTGCGGGGACACGACCCGACGAGGAGAACTGATTCATGGCACGTACCTTCAAGTCGGCCGCGCTGGCCCTGGTCGATCGCGTCCCGGTGGCTCTCGTGCCACCGTCCCTCCGCAGCCGACGGGCCCGGGCGCACCGGCGGTCGCTCCGCAAGGCCCGCCGCACGGGTCGCCTGGCGCAGCAGACGCGCGCCGCAGAGCTGGTGCTCCACTACGAGCCCCGCAACGAGACCGCCGCCGCGGCTCTGGCGCGCGCACAGGACGCGCTGCACGTGCTGGAGCACGGGATCGTCCTCCCCCCGCGGGCCGCCGAGACGCCGTACGTCCCGGACCCCGCGAGCGTGCTCTCCGTGCTGTCGCAGTCCCTGCCCCACCGCAGCGGCGGGTACGCCACCCGAACCCACGGGGTGCTGACCGCCCTCCGCAGCCGCGGCTGGGACGTCGCCGCCATCACGCGCCTCGGGTTCCCGTACTTCCGGTGGCCGCAGGACGACCCCCGCATCGTCCCCTCCGAGGACGTCGTCGACGGCGTGCCCTACATGCGCGCCCTCGACGACCGACGTCGCTACCCGCAGCACCCGCTGCAGGCGTACGTCGACGAGTTCGCGGACCATGTCGAGAAGGCCGCGCGGGAGCGCCGGGCCGCCGTCATCCACGCCTCGAGCTTCTTCCAGACCGGGCTCGCCGCGGCGATCGCGGCCCGCCGGCTGGGCCTGCCGTTCGTGTACGAGATGCGAGGCCTCGAGGACCTCATGCGCAGCGCCGAGGAGCGCAAGCACCGGTGGTCGCCAGAGCACGACTTCCTCAGCAAGGCAGAGCTGGAGGTGTGCGCCGCCGCCGACGCGGTGCTCGTCATCACCGCCGCGCTGCGCGAGGAGATGATCCGCCGCGGGGTGGACGGCGCCAAGATCTCCGTGCTGCCCAACGGCGTCCACGCCGCCGACTTCGACCCGCGCCCGCGGGACGAGGAGCTCGCCGCCGAGCTCGGCGTGCAGGGCAAGCCTGTCATCGGCTACGCCGGGAGCATGGTCCCCTACGAGGGGCTCGACATCCTGATCGACGCCGTGTCGATCCTCCGAGGGTCCCGCGGGGACGACTTCGCCGTCCTGCTCGTGGGCGACGGCAGCGCGAAGTCCCGCGTGGAGCGCCGCTGCGCCGATCTCGAGCTCGGCGACCTCGTCACCTTCACGGGCCGGGTGCCGCACGACACGGTGCCGCGGTACCTCTCGCTGTTCGACATCACGCCGTTCCCCCGCAAGCGGCTCGAGGTCTGCGAGCTCATCTCCCCGATGAAGCCGTACGAAGCCATGGCCAACGGCCGCGCCGTCGCCGTCTCGGACGTCGCTGCGCTGACAGAGATCGTCCAGGACGACGCGACCGGCCTCGTCTTCCGGGCCGACGACGCGCAGTCGCTGGCAGAGACGCTGGGCCGCCTGCTCGACGACCCTGACCTGCGCGCCAGGCTGGGGGCGGCCGCGCGGGAGCGCGCGCAGCGGTCCGACTGGAGCCAGGTCTCCCTCGTGGTCGACCGAACGTACGAGACGCTCGGCCTGCGCGCCGCCCCGGCGTCGCCCACCGTCGACGCCCTCGAGACCGCCCAGGAGCAGGCATGAGCACGATCCTCCACCGGTTCGCCCGCCGCGTCCTCCCAGCACGCTCCCGCTCCGGCAAGCCCGCCGGCACGGTGGGCACGGGGACGCCGCCTCCCGCCGTCGACGCCGGACCGGCGCCGGACCGCAGCGCCACATCCCCGGCGCCCCTCGAGACCCACGTATGGCTCGTCGCGGGGCCCCGGACGTCCGCGGCCCTCGCGAAGGAGTGGCGCCAGACGGAGCCCGTACCCGGCTCCTGGCGCGCCGAGCTCGGGCGCGAACTCCCCGACCTCATGGTGGTGGGCGACGACGTCCCGGCCACGTGGGCGACGGGCGAGCTCGCCGCGCTGCTCTCCGCCATGGGCGAGCGGTCGGTGCCCCGCGTCGGCTGGTTCAGCACGACGACGCCGGGTGCCGACGTGGTGAGCCTCCTCGACGCGGTCCTCGCCACGGCGGACCGAGCGGAGGCACTGCGCCGCCTCGGGGCCGACCCCGTCGAGGTCGCCGCCTCCGCGTCCCCGCACCAGCTCGTGGCCGCCCCGCCGCGGCCGGCGCGGCTGCGCACGACGGGCATCGTGCACACCGAACCGTCGGCGCTCCCGGACGAGGTCGCGCGCCGACTCGCCGCCCAGCCCACGGTCAAGGTGCGGCCGGTCGTCCCCGACACGCTGGGGCTCGGGTCCGCCCGCGGCCTGGTCGCGCACGACCGCACACCGGCACAGACGATCGCCGAGGCCGCGCTCGCCGCGACTCCCGTCGTCCGGCTGCTCACCGACGGTCCCGCGGCCTCCGGAACACCGGTCGTCCGCGACGTCGACGACGTGAAGGCTCTCCGCTCGGAGGCCGTCGCGCTCCTGAACCAGGACGAGCTCGTGGACCGCGAGGGGCATCTCCTCCGACGTGCACTGCTGCGGGGCGGAACGTACCGCGACCGGGCGGCCGACATGCTGCGTGCTGGTGGCCTCGACCTTCCGCCGGCCGACCGCACCGTGTCCTTCGTCGTGCCCACGAACCGCGTGCACGAGCTGGACAACGTACTCGCGAACGCGGCGCGGCAGCGCGACGTCGACCTGGAGCTGGTCCTGGTCCTGCACGGCGTCGACGTCGACGAGCCCTCGCTGACGGCCCGTGCCCGCGACCTCGGGCTCGCCGACGTCACCGTGGTCCGCGCCGACCCGCAGCTGACCCTCGGCACCTGCATGAACCTCGGCGTCGACGCCGCCTCGGGGCGCTGGATCGCCAAGGTCGACGACGACAACTACTACGGCGCCGAGTACGCCGCCGACCTCGTCGACGCGTTCCGCTACACGGAGGCCCAGATCACGGGCAAGTGGGCGCACTACGTCTGGCTGCGCTCGACCGGGGCGGTCGTGCTGCGCTACCCCGACTCGGAGCACAGCTACGAGCGGCGCGTGCAGGGTGGATCGATGATGTTCGACCGCGACCTGGTCAAGGACGTCCGGTTCTCGGACATCCCCCGAGCCGTCGACAGCGACATCCTCGACCGCGCGGCCGCGGCTGGCGCCCGCATCTACTCCGCGGACCGCTTCAACTTCGTCAGTGTGCGTGGCTCGGACCGCATGAGCCACACGTGGACCGTCGACGACTCGACGTTCTTCACCGCGAAGGGCGACCTGCGCTTCTTCGGGGACCCGCGGGAGCACGTCGAGGTCTGAGGGCGCTCCTCGCGACGACGGCCCGCGCATCCGCTCGAAGCGGAGGCGCGGGCCGTGACGCGTCGTGAGTTGTCGGGGCGCGAGTCTCCCGGCTCTCAGGACCGCGTGACGCCGAGGCTCTCGTAGACCGCGGAGATGCCCTCCGCGACCACCCGCCAGTCCCGCTCGGACCGCACCCACTCCAGGCCCTGCCTGGCCAGCCCGGCGGCGGAGCCCGGCTCGTCGAGGATCTCCCGGAGGACGGTCGCCAGCGCCTCGGCGTCCCCCTTGGGGAAGAGCCGCCCCGTCTCGCCGTCGTTCACGATCTCCGCGAGAGCCGCCACGTCGGACGCCACGACCGTCTTGCCCATCGCCATGGCCTCGAACGGCTTGAGCGGCGACACGAGCTCCGTCACCGCGACCGCGGCCCGGGGGAACGGGGCGATGTCGACGAGCGAGTAGTAGCGCTCGACCTCCGCGTGCGGCACCCGGCCCGTGAAAATCACCGTGCTCTGGAGCCCCAGCTCCGTGACGCGAGCCTCCAGGGCAGGGCGCGTCCGGCCGTCGCCGATGATCAGGACGGCGAAGTCGTCGCGACGCCCGCGCAGCCGGGCGGCGGCGTCGACGAGCAGGTCGAGGCCCTCGTAGTCCAAGAGGCTGCCCACGTACCCGACGACGGTACGACCCGCGACCCCGAGCTCCTCGGCGAGCGCTTCGTCGCGAGACCGTGGCGTGAACCGGGTGGTGTCGACCCCGTTCGGCACCACCGAGATCCTCGCGGCGTCGACCCCGCGACGGACCAACTCGTCGGCGAGGGCCCGTGTGATGGCGATCACACGGTCGGCGTTGGTCGCCGCCGCCGTCTCCATGGTCGCCGTCAGCCGGAACGAGTCCGTGGTGTCGAACCACGGCTCCCGCGCCAGCCGCGTGAACTCCCAGAGCCCTCGCACCTCGTACACCGAGGGCACCCCGAGCCGCCGGGCGGCGTGCACCGCCGCGAGGCCGTTGCGGAAGTTGCTCGCCGCGTGCACCAGCGGCACGTCGGTGCCGTCGTAGAGGTCTCGGACCGCCTGCGAGAAGGCGGCCGCGCTGCGTCCGACAGGCAGGAGTGGCGCGGGTCGACGGGTCTCCTGAAGGACGTGGCGGTAGGGGACGCCGTCGACCACGTCCGTCGCCGGTGCGTCGGTGACCGCCGGGTCGTCGAGCGGGAAGCCGGGGCGCGTCACGCCCTCGACCTGCCAGCCTGCCGCGCGGAGAGCCACGAGCAGACCGTGGCTCCGGGTGGCGTACCCCATGGACACGTGCGGCAGGGCGGAGTGCAACAGGTACGGGACGGTACCCGTGGTGGGCGCGGGCCCCGCCCCCGGGTCGTGCGCAGGCGGCTGCCACCCTTCCTTGATGGAGGCGACGGCCGAGCGCCCGTTGTTGCGCAGGGACCGGGCGGTCGCGCTCGAGGGACGCGCGGCCAGGACGCGCCGCGCCAGGCTCGTGCTCACCGTGTAGTCGCCCGCGTCCCGCAGCGCCTTCGCCACCAGCAGGACCGCGTCGGGGTCGAGGCCGGGCCTGTGCTCCACCGCGGAAGCGAGCTCGAGGAGCTGCCCGTGCGTGAGCTCGTGCGCACGGTGCGCGACAGCGAGACACGTCGCGTCGTCGAGCATCGCCGCGCGGACCACCTCGTCGACCGAGCCCGCGTCGACCAGCTCCCACGCCGACACCATCGCGTCGACAGTCTGGCGTCCACGCTCGTCGAGGCCCTTGCGCACCGTCGCGAGCACCGTCCGCCGGGCTGCGTCGTCGAGATGCCGGACCTCGGCGACGAGCCGGCCCAATGTGACGGCGTCGAGCTCGGCCGGACGGATCCTCGACGCCCAGTCCGCCACCGGCGCGTCAAGCTCACGCACGCGCGCGTAGCCCAGGGCCGCGACGAGCAGGCTGCCGCTCACCCGGCCGTCGAGCCGGCGCCGAAGGGTGGCGGCGTCCACCGACCCATCCCGGGACTCCATGGCGAACCGCAACCCCACCTCCGCAGCGGCGTCGTTGGGCGACGCCACGAGCTGGGCCACCCGCGCTGCCGGTCCGGGTCGAGCGAGCTCACGCCGGGCCAGGTCGCGGGCAAGCCTCCCGCGGATCGCCGCAGGGAACGCGACCAGGGCCCGCCCCGCCGCCTGTCCCGCTCGTCTCGTCAGTACCTGCATCGCTCCGGCCTCCCGCCGTCGTCCCAGGGCCCGCGACCATCCCTGGCCCCGCTCGGCGGGCGTCCCCATGCCACGGGCCGACCGTGCCTCGTCGGCGGCTCCGTCGCGACAGTCTAGGCGTTTCCACAGGGCCGCCGTCCGCGCGTGGGGGGCGCTCGTGGGCGGTTCGCCCGCTCGAGCCTGCCGAGGCATCGCTGGCGCGCGAGATCGCGAGCGTGGTGTTCTCATGGTCCGAGGGGTCTTGGCGGCCCACGGGGGGATTGCGATGCAGCAGGTCGGGCGGTTTCGATGGGTCAGCTGGCTCGCGGGGGCCGTGATCGCGTTCACGAGCATGTCGAGCGTCCCGGGGGCGGCCGCGGCGCAACCCGTGGCGGAGGGCGTCACCACGGCCACCGGAACGCCTGGCGGCTACCTCAAGATGTCGGCTGCACGATATGCCCGCCCCGGGCACCGCATCTACCTCGCCGTCACCTGGACGGTCTCGGGACGCGAGGTCGACGGCACAGTCAACCTGCAGCACAAGGTCGACGGGCGCTGGACGCACGTGCGCAAGGTCCGCGTGGTCGACGGCGCCGTCACCACCGCGATCACGCCGGGCAGCACGAGCGACTGGCGGATGCGCGCCAGCAGCACCACCACGAGCGGAGTCTCGACGAGCGACCCGGCGGGCACGAGCAACACCGTGCGCATCACGAAGGTCGACGACTGGGACCGCAGCTCCGCGCCGCAGCTGGCCGCCGCGCGGGGGGCCGTCCACGACGGCCGTGCGGCGTTCGTCGTCCGGTGGGCGCGCGCCACGACGGCTCTGGCGGGCACGGTGAACCTGCAGCGCCGCACCGGGTCGAGCTGGGTCCACCTCAGGCAGGTATCCGTGTCGAGCGGCCGTGCCGAGGTGACCGTTCCTGCCACGACGGGCGGGGTGTACCGGCTCCGTGCCTCGCAGGCACCCGGCTCGACCGTGACGGCCGACCCGTACGGGACCAGCGGGTCGGTCACGATCGCGGGAAGCACGCCGGCACCGTCGACGTTCCGCGTCGCGGGGTCCGGCTGGGGGCACGGCGTCGGCATGTCCCAGTACGGCGCTCGATCCCTCGCGGCAGCCGGTTCCGGATCCACCACGATCCTCACGCACTACTTCACCGGCACGCGGGTGACCACGCAGGACCTGAGCCGGAGCGTGCGCGTCCAGGTGCTCGGGGGCGCGAGCAGCACGTCGATCCGGCCGTCCGGCGGGCCGGCGCGAGTCCGCCTCGGAGGCTCGATCGTCACGACGGTCCCCGCGGGCACGAGCTTCTCCGTCGCGGCGGTGTCGAGCGGGCTCCGCGTGACGGTCGGGAGCAGGACGTGGACCACCTCCTCGCCGACGGGCTCCGTCCACGTGGAATGGGCGGCCACCCGCTACTACCGCCCGTCCACGACGGCCGACGTGAACGTCTCGGTGTCCGGCGCCCAGGGGAGATATCGGCACGGGCGGCTGGAGCTGAGGAGCATCAGCGGCCGCGTGAACGCGGTGAACGTGCTCCGGCTGAACGACGAGTACATGTACGGGATCGCCGAGATGCCGTCGTCATGGCCCGCCCACGCCCTGCGCGCACAGGCCGTCGCGGCCCGGTCCTACGCCTACGCCAACGCCTCGAGCACCAAGGCCTCGTGCGACTGCCAGCTCTACGACGACACCCGCTCGCAGAACTTCACGGGCTGGCTGAAGGAGAACGAGACCACGTACGGCGCGCGCTGGGTGGCCGCCGTCGACGCCACGACCTCGTCGAGCACCCAGGGCCAGGTCGTCACTTACAGGGGCTCGGTCATCCCGGCGTACTACTTCTCGTCGTCGGGCGGCCGCACGCAGAACAGCGAGGACGTGTGGGTCACCGCGCTGCCGTGGGCCCGCTCGGTGAGCGACGCCGGCAGCCGGGACTCCGTCAACCCCAACGCGTCGTGGAGCACGACCGTGCGCCAGGCAACGATGCGCTCCGCCTTCGGCCTGTCCGACGTCGCATCCGTCTCGATCACCTCGCGCACCGCCGGTAACGGCGTGGCTACGGCCACGGCCAGGTCGACGAGCGGGGCCACCGCACGCATCACCGGTGAACAGCTGCGCACCCGGCTCAGCCTGCGCTCGAGCTGGGTTTCGTCGATCCGTTGACGCCCGTTCAGTCGCGCCGGAGCAGTCGCGCCTCGAGGGTGGGGGCGCCGAGGTCGGCCAGACGGTGGTCCTCCTCGAGCCACCGGGCGATGGCCGTCTTCTCCCCCTCGCGCCGAGCGTCGTCGACCAGGATGTGCGCCCCTGCGCTGAGGCGTCCGGAGAGGATGGGCAGGGCCGGGTAGCGCGCCTCCGGACCCGTCGCGGCCGGCGGCCCGTCCACGAGGAGCAGATCGATCTCGCCCAGCGTGTCGGGGTCCACGTCGTACCAGGGAAAAGTCCCGCGCGGCGTCGCGACCTCGGTGAGTGGCGCGAACCGGACCTCCGCCCAGTCCGCCAGACCGTGGTCGCGCAGCATCGCGCGGGTCTTCTCCGCGAACACGGACTGGTGCTCGATGGCGACGACACGGCCGCGGCCGTGCTCGCGCATGGACTGGGCGAGCCACAGCGTGGACGTGCCACTTCCGCACTCGACGACCAGGTCCGGGCGGACGCGGTCGACGAAATCGACGAGCCAGAGCAGTCCGGTGGGCGACACCGCCCAGCCCCCGACGACCGGGAGCGGGGACCGCGGCGAGTAGCGGCTCAGGAGCTGGTCAAGCGCCTGGACCTCGGTGAGCAGATGCCCGGGTAGGCGTTCTAGCGTCTTACGCATCGTCTGCGCGTGCGCACGCGCCATCTTCGCCTCCGCTGCCGAGGCCTCCGCCGCCTCGACCTGGATCTGTCTCGAGTGCCGGAGCGAGTCCTGGAGCGCGGACAGCTCCCCGCGTACCGACGTCGCGTCGAGCGCACCCTGGCGGACCTCGGCGCGGAGGGCGTCGAGTCCTTGCCGCGTCTCATCCGACGTCGAGGACAGCCGCCCCGCGATCATCCTGAGCTGCTGGGCGGCGACCTGCTGGCGGCGACGCATCCCGAGCAGGAGGAGCAGGGCGCCCGCGAGCAAGAGCCCTGCAGCCGAGCCGGCCACGCTCCAGAACGTCAGCAGGCTGCTCACCACCACGGTGCCTGCCAGAAGGCACGCGAGGACGGCGCCGGCGAGGTGTCGGGGGGTCGGTCGGGGCATGGCACGCTCCTCAGTCGGGTCTGTCGACCGTAGTACGTGGCGCCGGCCCGATCCACGGCCGCCCCACCGCGGGGCCAGGTGGGCGCCCCGACCTCGGCGCCCTGGCGTCGCTCCTCAGCCTTGGTGCGACCGGGCCGAGAGGTCAAGCGACCGTGACCTTGAACCCGTTCGACGTGCCGTCGCGGCCGCCGAGCGGAACGCCCGAGGGCGCCGACGCGCTCGACGCACGCAGACGAAAGGTGTTCGTCGCGCCGGGAGTGATCACCGTGGAGGCGCGCCCATCCACCACCGTCAGCTGACGCACGTGCTCCCATCGGGCGCCACGGCGGCGTTGGAGGTTGACCTTCCCCGTGACCCGCCGGCCGCCTCGGGTCAGCCACACGACCTCGAGACGTGTCCGTGATCCGCGGGGTACAGGGCTCGTGCGGCCCCCGAGCCGCAGGTAGGGGAAGTCGCCGTCGTGGACGTTCATCCGGAAGGTGTTGCTCGTGCCGCGAGGATGCGTGAGATCGATCTCCTCGCGGGTGCACGACGACGCGCGCAGCCGGTATGAGTTCGTGCCGCCCGGCGTGATCACGGTCGAGGCGCTGCCGTTCGTCACGTCGATCTTCCGGACGTGCACCCACCTGCTGCCCGTGTACCGCTGCAGGTTCACCGTGCCGGTCAGCGCCACGTTCGAGCCGACGGCACGCCAGGTGACCGACAGCGTCGTCCGCTCCCCGGGTGCCACGAGCGACGGCCCGGCGATCCGCAGCCGCGACCCTATGGTGAGGCGCTTCGTCACCTCGGCCCGCAGCGCCGGCAGCTTGCCATAGAGCCTCGCGCCCGGGCATGCGGTCTGCTTGGTGTCACGGTGTCCAGCGATGCGCGGCTTCGGCCCGGCGTTGGACCCCGAGTACCAGGCGGTGTCGCTGCCGGAGCGGATGCCGTGCACGGCCAGCTTCCAGGAGATCGCGGCGGCCAGGCCGCGCATCACGACCGGCTCCACTGCCTTCGAGGTGTATGTGCCGATCGCGGAGATGCCGAACGACGACGAGTTGTAGTACTTGGTGTGCGCCGCGACGACCGCCTTGTCCAAGCCGCCGTAGGCACCCTCCCACAGGCGTCCGAACCGGTCGATCAGGATGTTGTAGCCGATGTCGTAGAAGTTCCGGGAGACCACGTGGTAGCGGTAGATGCCCCGGATGATCGACGCCACCTCCCAGGAGGCGTACGAGTTGGTCCCCGCCGTGTGGTGGACGAACGCACCGATGACCCGGCCGTACTGGATCGGCTCGCCGTAGTTCTGGCGCAGCTTCTCGTCAGCTCCCCAGCGGGCACGGCTGCGGATGGTGGGACGCAGGATCGCGGTCCCTGCGGCGGACGCGGCGGTCGTGGCGACGGACACGTCGGCGGCCTGCAAGGCCTCCAGGGACTCCCTGTCCTCAGTGCCCTCGGGGTCCTTGTCCTCCACGCCGGACGCCGCGCCGTTCGTCGCGGCGACCTCCTCCGCCGCGTCCTCGGCTGCGAGCCGCGCCCTCTCCGTCTCGGCCGCCTTCGGCAGCTCGTCGTCGACCACCAGGTCCAGGCGGAGGCCGGATGGCAGCGTTCCCCCGGTGCCGGGGTACGCCCGGACCTCAACCACGTCGGCGCCCGGAGCGACGAGCGGCGTCGTCCCCGGCCGCACGGACGTCACGTCGCCGACGTCCGGGTCGACCGCCAAGGATTGCCAGGTGCTCCAGACGCCGCGGGTGCGGGTCCGTGCCATGACCGACGACGGCGCCTCGCCGCCCCGGAGCCAGGTCAGCCCGGCGAGCACGAAGGTGCCCTTGTCGAGGTGGCGACGAAGCTCGATCGGAGCGTCGTCGGATGGGGTCAGGCCTAGTCGGACGACCCCGTCGACGACCTTCTCCTCGACGTCCGGCTCCACCAGGCCCCGACGGGGCGTGAGCCCGATCGCCGCAGCCAGCGCGCCGCCGGCGACCAGCCCGTGGAACGTTCGCCTGTCGAATGGCTCGAGCTCGAAGTCACTCACGGATTCCCCGCTTCCCCGCGTCGGCGTCGTCCGGGGTACGCCGCCGTGGCGCCCCGGACAATCGTCCGACGGACCCGGCGCAGGGGCAAGGGGAACCGCACGGGGTCCGCGAGGAGGAGACGCCGCCAGGCGTCAGCGAGGTGTCTCGCGCCCTCGAAGGAAGCCTGCGCCCCACGACAGGTGCATCATCATGACGACGCCCGGCAGACGGACAGCCGCCCCGGCGGGGAGCCCGCGCATCTCGGGCACGAGCGCCGCCACGACTCCGAGCCCGTACGCGCCCGGGACCGCCAGGGCCCACGGCAGCCAGGCCGGACCTGTGACCAACCCGATCGCCCCAGCGACCAGGCCCACCGCTGAGACCGCGACAGCGACGGGCGGTGCGAGGTAGCGCAGGTTCGCCGTCTCCGGATGCTCGGAGATGACGTGACGGCGCCACCGGCCGCTGCGGAAGAACTGCTTGGCGAGTGCCTTCCACGAGCCCCTTGGCCGGTACGTGACCACGAGGGACGGGTCGAACCACACCACGTGCCCCGCGGTACGCAGGCGGTAGTTGAGCTCCCAGTCCTGGGCCCGCAGGTACTCCTCGTCGAACCCTCCCACCGACTCGAGGGGAGCCCGCCGGAACGAGCCGAGGTAGACGGAGTCCGCCGGGCCCGGCGCTCCCCCCGTGTGGAAGGGCGCCGCGCCGATCCCGACGGGGCTCCCCATCGCGCACGCGATCGCCTGCTCGAGAGCGGTACGCCCCTCGGGCCGCATGATCCCGCCGACATTCGCCGCACCGGTGTCGGTGAGGACCCGCACGGCGCACGAGACGTAGTCGATGGGGATGGCGCTGTGGCCGTCGACGCGGACCAAGAGGTCGTGCCGCGCGGCCTCGACCGCGGCGTTCAGGCCCGAGGGCGTGAACCCGGACGGGTTCTCCACGACGATCACGCGGGAGTCGCGGCGAGCGATCTCGTCGGCGATCTCGCGGGTCCTGTCGTCCGAGGGGCCCACGGCGACGACGACCTCGAGCTCGCCCGGGTAGTCCTGCGCGAGAATCTGCGCGAGCGCCTCACCGAGGTGCGCCTCCTCGTTGCGCACCGTCAGGAAGACGGACACCCCTGGGTGGTCAGTCACGGTCCTCTCGAGCACTCGCCGATCCTAACGGCTCGAGAAGTCGTCCTCGTCACCGCTCGGAGCCCTGCCCAGGCTGCTGCCGGGCGCGGATTCATCCTGGCCGGCGGGACGGGCAGCCGCTTGCACCCGATCACGCTCGGCGTGAGCTCGCAGCTCGTGCCCGTCTACGACAAGCCGATGATCTACCAGTTCCGCCGCCTGCTGGGCGACGGGTCCCAGTTCGGGGTGTCCCCGACATCGCGCGGGGCCGCGAGCCGTCCGCCCCGGCGAGCACGAGATCACGGACGTCGACCGCGAGTACCTGAGCCGCGGCACGCTGCAGGTCGAGGTGCTCCCCCGCGGCACTGCCTGGCTCGACACGGGCACGTTCGACTCTCTGCTCGAGGCGTCGGACTACGTGCGCACGGTCGAACGACGCCGGGGCCTGAAGACCAGGGCGCCCGAGGAGGTCGCGTGGCGGCGTGGCCTCCTGTCCGACGACAAGCTGCGCGTCCGGGCCGAGAAACTCGTGAAGTCCGGGCTGCGGCGCCTCTCTGCTCGGCCTCCTCGACGCCTGATATACCTGCCGACCCGTCGACCGCCGGCGCTCAGCCGACGGCTCGGCCCCAGGCGACGAGGCCGGTACCGGTCCTGGGGCAGGCTCGCTGCGCGACGCGGAAGGGCCAGGTCGCGGCAGCGACGAGCACGCCGTGCATGTCTGAGGTCGGTTGGAAGAGGCGCCCGCTGCGGGCAGTGCGTTCGGCGGTGCTGCCCTCCTCGCGGAGGCCCGGGCGGCGCCGCGCGATCTGGTTGCGCGCGGCCTCGAGGGCATAGCCGAGCGGGACGCCGTACAGGCGCAGGCCGACGTCGACGAGCCCGGCGCCGCGCAGCAGCGCAACGAGCGTCGCCGGGTCGTAGCGGCGGAAGTGCCCGACGGCCTCGTCCATCGGGCCGTACCGGCGCTGCCAGGCCGGCGTGGACAGCAGCAGCGTTCCCCCGGGCCGCAGCCGCGCGGCCCACTCGCGCAGCGCTGCGGCGTCGTCCTCGATGTGCTCGAGCACCTCGAACGCGCACACGAGGTCGAAGCGCTCGGCGGCGGGCAGGGAGTCGAGCGGGCCGTGCACGACCGTGCCCGGGACCCGCGCCTCGACGAGGCGCTGCTCGGCGGTGCGCGCGCTGTCCGCGTCGAGCTCGACCCCCGTGTACGCCGCGGCACGGGCGGCGAGGCGGACGCCGACCGCGCCCTGGCCGCAGCCCACCTCGAGCACGCGGCCGGCGGCCCCCGGCAGCAGCGGTTCCACGACGTCCCACCGCAGGCTGCCGTACAGCGTGAGCGGGGGCAGGGCGGGGCTAGGCACGGGCGCTCCTTCGTCCTCGACGGCTCGGGCGGCCTCCGGCGGTGCCGTGGTCGGCCGGGGACAGCCTGCCAGCACCGCCGCCGGCACGGCACCACGCCCCGCCGCACGCGCGGCGTCTCCCGGTCTTCCGCCCGGGCCTGCTACCGCGGCCGGGCGAGCGCCCCGAGGCCGGCGAGGGCGAGGTCGGCGAGCGTCACCAGCACGCGGCTGACCAGCACCAGCAGCAGCACCGCGGCGTGCGGCAGCGCCCCGGCCAGCACCG
>Ga0182740_1000640_pt1 | contig 33205 bp, 30 predicted proteins | sample eDN5th37CKraftBY_FD_128872 | JGI IMG/M metagenome (GOLD analysis project Ga0182740, IMG submission 128872) | Enriched backyard soil microbial communities from Emeryville, California, USA - eDNA 5th pass 37_C Kraft BY (version 2) (version 2) | ecosystem: Environmental > Terrestrial > Soil >...
ATGACCATCCACAACATCCAGCCGGGCCCGCAGGTCATGACCAGCCACCCCGAGCTGTTCTGGGGCCTGATCGCCTCGATGTGGATCGGCAACCTGATGCTGGTGGTGCTGAACCTGCCGCTGATCGGCCTGTGGGTCAAGCTGCTGAAAGTGCCCTACCGCATCCTGTTCCCCGCCATTCTGGTGTTCTGCACGATCGGCGTGTACTCGTTGAACTACAACACGTTCGACATCTTCATGACCGCGGCCTTCGGCGTGGTGGGCTACGTGTGGGCCAAGCTGAAATGCGAAGGCGCGCCGCTGCTGCTGGGCCTGGTGCTCGGCCCCATGATGGAAGAGAACTTCCGGCGCGCCCTGCTGCTGTCGCGCGGCGACTTCGGCACCTTCGTGACGCGCCCGCTGTCGGCGACCCTGCTGGCCGTCGCGGTGTTCCTGGTGATCCTGGTGGCGCTGCCGGCGATCCGCAAGAAGCGCGAGGAGACCTTCGTCGAGGAAGAATGATCCCTCGATGCGGCCGGCGCCTGCCGGCCGGCGCGAACCGGGCCCGCGGGCCCGGTTTTTTTTTGCCTCGGCTTCGCAGCAGCACCGTATGCCTGTCCTGCCCCGACGCGCATGGCGCCTGTCCCCGCAGGGACAGGCGCCCTTACGCCACGGGCACCGGGCCACAAAATTTCAAATCGCAACCAATCACGACAAATTTGACATGAATCGGCCGCGCGTGCGTTAAGCTACGGGTTTACCCGTGTCTGTCGGCTTGTCATGAAGTTCGATTGGAACAACCCCTACCCCAGCACCCGGATTCCTGTTTTCGCGCGCAACGTGGTCGCCACTTCCCACCCGCTGGCGGCACAGGCCGGGCTGCGCATCCTGGCGCAGGGGGGCAACGCCGCGGACGCGGCGGTGGCCAGCGCCGCGACGCTGGCGCTGGTCGAACCAGCCAGCAATGGTCTGGGATCGGATTGCTTCGCACTGGTCTGGGATGGCGCGCGCCTGCATGGCCTGAACGCCTCGGGCAGCGCGCCGGCGGCGTGGAGCCCCGCTTATTTCCGGCGCAAGCACCAGGGCAAGATCCCGTTGCGCGGCTGGGACAGCGTGACCATACCGGGCTGCGTGGCGGGCTGGGCCAGCCTGCACGAAAGACTGGGCAGCCTGCCTTTCGCCGACGTGCTGGCGCCCGCCATCGAATATGCCGAGCGCGGCTTCGCGGTGCCCCCGACCGTACAGCGAAGATGGGCTGCCCAGGCGGACCCGCTGCGCAGCCTGCCCGGATTCGCCGAACACTTCCTGCCGCATGGACGCGCGCCCGAGGTGGGCGAACATTTCGTGCTGCCGGGCGCGGCCGCCACGCTGCGGCGCATCGCCGCCAGCGGCGGGCGCGATTTCTACGAAGGGGAAACGGCCCAGAAGCTGGTGGCGCACGCGCAGGCGCACGAGGCGGCGCTGACGCTGGGCGACCTGCGCGACTATGCGCCGCAATGGGTCGACCCCATCAGCCAGGCCTACCGCGGCCACGCGCTGCACCAGCTGCCGCCCAACGGGCAGGGCCTGGCGGCGCTGATCGCGCTGGGGATCGTCGAACACTTCGACCTGGCATCGCGCCCCATCGAGCATCCGGACACCCAGCACATCCTGATCGAAGCAATGAAACTGGCGTTCGCCGACGTCTATGCGCACGTCGCCGACGCGGCGCACATGCGCATCCGCGTCGAACAGCTGCTGGACCCGGCCTATCTGGCCGAGCGCGCGCGCCTGATCGACCTGCGCCGCGCGCGCGTCTACAACGCCGCGCAGGCGCCGCGGGGCGGCACCGTCTACCTCGCGTGCGCCGACCGCAACGGCATGATGATCAGTTTCACCCAGTCCAATTACATGGGATTCGGATCCGGCATCGTGGTGCCGGGCACCGGCGTCAGCCTGCAGAACCGCGGCTCCTGCTTCAGCATGGACCCCGATCACCCGAACGTCGTGGGCGGCGGCAAGCGTCCGTTCCACACCGGCATTCCCGCCTTCCTGACGCAGGATGGTGCGCCGCTGATGAGTTTCGGCATCATGGGCGGCAACATGCAGCCGCAGGGGCACTTGCAGGCGCTGGTGCGCATGCTCGATTATCGACAGCAGCCGCAGGCGGCGTGCGATGCCCCGCGCTGGAAATGGAACCGCGGGCTTTCGGTCGATGCCGAGGCCGCCATGCCCGCGCAGGTGACCGACGCCCTGCGCGCCCGCGGCCATATCGTGGACGTCACGACGCCGGCCGACAAGGATTTCGGTTCGGGCCAGTTCATCTGGCGCCTGGGCGATCCGGCGGTCGACGGCTATGTGGCGGCCAGCGACAGCCGCCGCGACGGGCTCGCCGCGGGCTTTTGATTGCGTTAAGGTTACTGTCCTGTATCCCAACAGCGCCTTTCAACGGAGATCCGGCATGGCCACCATCGGTTCGAAGACGTACGACACCATCACCCCGCGCAACGTCGCTTTCCTGGGCCTGGGCGTCATGGGCCTGCCCATGGCTGGCCACCTGGCCCGCGCGGGCCATCAGGTCACGGTCTACAACCGCACGGCGGCCAAGGCGCAGGCCTGGGCCGCCGAATTCGGCGGCAAGGCCGCCGCCACGCCGCGCGAAGCCGCGGCAGGCGCGCAGATCGTGTTCTGCTGTGTCGGCAACGACGACGACCTGCGCAGTGTGGTGCTGGGCGCGGACGGCGCCTTCGCCGGCATGCAGGCCGGCGCGGTCTTCGTCGACCACACCACCGCCTCGGCCGACGTGGCGCGCGAACTCTACGCGGCGGCCCGCGAACTGAAGCTGCAATTCATCGATGCGCCGGTCTCCGGCGGCCAGGCCGGCGCCGTCAATGGCGCGCTGACCATCATGTGCGGCGGCGACAGCGCCACGTTCGAAGACATCAAGCCGGTGGCGCATGCCTTCGGCCGCGCCGTCACGCTGGTGGGCCCGCCGGGAGCCGGCCAACTGGCCAAGATGGTCAACCAGGTCTGCATCGCCGGCGTGGTGCAAGGCCTGTCCGAAGCCATCGCTTTCGGCCAGACCGCGGGACTGGACATGAAGCTGGTGCTGGATGTGATCAGCAAGGGCGCCGCGCAAAGCTGGCAGATGGAAAACCGCGGCGCCACGATGGTGGACGACAAGTTCGATTTCGGTTTCGCGGTGGACTGGATGCGCAAGGACCTCGGCCTGGTACTGGCCGAGGCGCGCAACAACGGCGCCCGGCTGCCACTGACCGCCCTGGTGGACCAATTCTACGGCGATGTACAGAAAATGGGCGGCAACCGCTGGGATACGTCCAGCCTCATCAAGCGGCTGCGCGACTGACGCCACGGCGCCGGCCGCTCGTTGCCCAAGCGGCCGGCGCCCGTTCTATCAGGCCGCCGCCAGGCCCTGGCGCGCATCCAGCGACAGCGCATCGATGCGCTGCCTGGCCAGGGCCAGCCCTTCCTGGGCGGCCAGTTCGCCCATCGCCATGCCTTCGGCGGCGATGAACGTCACGTCGGTCATGCCCAGGAAAGCCAGCATCTGCTTCAGGTAGGGCGTCATCGTGTCATCGGGCGTACCCTCCGACTTGCCGCCACGGGCGATCAGCACCAGCACCTGCTTGCCCTGCACCAGGCCTTCGGGCTTGCCTTCGGCCGTATAGCGGAAGGTCACGCCGGCACGGGCGATATGATCGATGTAGCTCTTGAACTGGGCCGGCAGGTTGAAGTTGTAGACCGGCACGGCGAAGACGATGCGATCGGCGTCGAAGAGTTCGGCGACCAGTTCGTCGCTGAGCGCCGCGATGCGCTGCTGTTCGGCGTTGCGCGCCTCGGCGGGCGTGAACAGCGCCCCGACCGTCGCACCGTCGAAATACGGTACGGGATTGGCGGCCAGATCGCGGATCTTGACCGTACCGCCGGGTTCGGACTGCTTCAGGCGGGCCAGCAGATGGTCGGCCAGTTGCTTGGAGTTCGAGCGATCGCCGAGGATCGAGGACAGGATGACGAGGGTTTTCATAAGGTGGGCCTCCAGTGGTACGGCGTCGTGCCGTGTAGCCATGGCGTAACTTTAAGAGGCTTCATTGCTTACATAAACCCGGTTAAGATGAACTGTACGTTCTGAATTTAGAACAATTTTCATGCAAGACCTCAACGATCTCTACTACTTCGCCCAAGTCGTCGAGCAAGGCGGCTTCAGCGCGGCATCGCGGGTGCTCGATATCCCGAAATCCCGCCTGTCGCGCCGCATCTCACAACTGGAGGACCGCCTGGGGGTGCGCCTGCTGCAACGCACGACGCGCCGCCTGCGCCTGACCACGGCCGGCGAACGCTACCTGCACTACTGCCAGGAAATGACGGCGTCGGCGCGTGCGGCCGAGGACGCCATGCGGCAGCTGCAATCCGAGCCCGCGGGCCCGGTGGTGGTCAGTTGCCCGGTATCGATTGCCCAGCAGATGCTGGCGCCGCTGCTGCCGGAATTCCTCGACGCCTGGCCGTCGGTATCGGTGCAGTTGCTGGTGACCAACCGGCGGGTGGACGTGATCCGGGAGGGGGTGGACCTGGCCTTGCGCGTGCGCACCAGGCTGGATACCGATGCCGAGCTGGTGGTCAAGCATCTGGGCCTGGCCAGCGGCACCCTGGTGGCAAGCCCCGCCTACCTGCAGCGCCATGGCGCGCCCGAAACGCCGCAGGAGCTGGCTTCGCACCGCACGCTCAGCTTCAACGACCCGCAGAACGAAGTGCGCTGGCCGCTGACCAACCAGCGCGGGGAATCGGTCGAAGTCGCCGTGCAGCCGGTGCTGGCCAGCAACGACTTCATCGTGCTGACCCAGGCCGCGGTGCGCGGGCGCGGCATCGCGCTGCTGCCGTCGATGGCCAGCGAGGCGGAACTGCGGCGCGGCGAGCTGGTGCGGGTACTGCCGGACTGGCGCTCGCCGGAAGGCATCGTGCATTGCATCTATCCGTCGCGGCGCGGCATGATGCCCGCGGTGCGCGCTTTCCTGGACTTTCTTGCCAAGCGCGTGCCCCCGCTGGTGCGCCAGAGCGACACGGCCCGGCCATAGGGCCGGCCTCAGGCCTTGCGGCCGGCGACCTCGGCCGTGCCCTGCGGCGACGCTGGCGGCGCGGCGTCCGGGGCCATGAGGGCCGCTGCGCGCGCCGCCAGCCGCGCCAGCAACGCGTGCAATTGCTCGGCCGTCAGGCGGCCGACATGCTCGCGCGCCCACAGGATGGCCTCGCCCTGCTCGGACAGATCCAGCAGCACGGGCGGCCACTGCGCCAAGCTGTTGGCCAGCGCCGTGCCCGGCAGTGGATCGGGCGCCGGCCCGAGCGGCAGCAGCACGGTCACCATGTCGTCCTCGCATCCGATATGGACGACCCATTGCTCGTCGATGGCCAGGGAGGTGACCGGCTCGTCGGCGCCAGCGGGCAGCCCCAGCAGGTGGCGCAGATTGCGGATGAGCAACGGGAACATGGCATCTCCTGGGCATACATGCGGACGGGGCCACATATGTTGGCCTGCCCGGCGCCCGGCCTTAATCAGGCGAACGCTGCCCGCCATGGCGGAAAGCGGCCTAACGGGCGCGGACTTCTCCGCGCCGCGAGGGGCGCGGAGAACGCCGGACAGACGGCGGTTACCAACACGGCATCCGGCGGACTTGCCGGCGCCTGCGCCGTATCCAGCCATCGCCCCCAAACCACGGAGGACCCGCACATGTTGAGCAACAACGTCAATCCGGTCGTCGGCCTGTCGTACCGGCCCCTGCCCGAGACGCCGCCCAGCGGCCAGGCCGCCGCACATCCCTCCATGCGCCTGCTCGAGCCGAACAACGACGAATTCGTGCGCAGCGTGGCCAGCCCGCGCCTGCGCCACAGCAGCGAGGCGCTGCGCGAAGTCAAGCACGATGTCAGGCAGTTCCAGGCCAGCGGCGACCGCTCGCTGCAGCAGCTGCGCGACCTGGAAGTGGCGCTCGACCACTGGGAGGCCAGCCAGCCCAGGGAGTTCGCCAAGCGCGGCGGCATGGTGGCCGAATTGCGCACCGCCATCGATGCCTACAAGCAACAGCTGCGGGAGCATGCGCCCAGCCATGCCAGCCTGGACGTGAAATGGCTGGATGGACTGCGCGCCGGGTCGATGGCGCTGCAAAGCGACGTCAAGGTCTGGATGCAGAACCTCGAAGACCTGCGCACGCGACGTCCCGACGAATTCGCCTCCCGCCTGCAGCAATCCACCGACGCGCTGTACAGCCACCTGGAGGCCCAATGGGCGACGCAGCACGGAGCACCGCCCACGGCGAGCGACGTCGCGGGCATGCCGCAATGGCGCGAATACACCGCCATGCTGCGCGAGCGCTTCGCGGGCCTGGACACCATACGCCCCAACCTGACGGCCGAGGAAAACGCCGTCGCCATCCTCAAGACGCAGACGCAGCTGCTGGCCTTGCAGCGGGCGCAGGAAGCGCTGCAGGCGAGCCTGGCCGACGGCGTCTCGCACCAGGGCGACGTCGGCCTGCTGCGCACCCAATTACTGGCCGGCATGGTCGAAGGATTGATCGCCCTGCAGCAGTCCGACGACGACAGCGCGCTATGGAGCCGCCCTCCCGCCGCCGATAGCGGCGGCCGCCTGTCCGTCGAGACCGGCACCAAGGCCAGCACCGATTTCGAGGCGCCGGCCGGCAAGGCCGAGTGGCTCAGGGGCAAGGGCATCAGCGGCGAGGCCGTGCTGGAGGCGTTCGCCAACATCGAGATGAGCGTGAGCGGCTCGCGCGCCGGCGCCGCCGGCGAGGCGGAAGGCTCGCTGCGGCTGTACGGCGAGTCCACGGCGCGCGCAGAGGTATCCGGGTCGTTCGAACCGTTCGCCCTGTCGGGCACCATCGGGCGCGAGGAAGCCGACGGCGACACCGAGACCAGCTCCAACGCCGTGCTGTCGCTGAACGTGAGCGCCGAACTGTCGAGCAAGCTGGGATTGGAGACCCAGGGCTCGGTGACGTTGGGCAGCCTGCTCAAGCTGGACGCCGAAGGACGCGCGGAAGTCGGCGCCAGCGCCGAGGTCTCGGGCACGGCGGCGATCGAAAAGCGCAGCGACGGCGTCGGCGTGCGCCTGGAGGGCCAGGCCGAAGCCTTCATGGGCATGAAGGCGGAAGGAACGTTGACGGCCAACCTGCTGCACAGCAAATATGCCGAAACGCACGGGCTGACCGCCTCGGTCACCGGCAGCGCCAATGTCGGCCTGGGAGCCACGGCAGAGGGCAAGCTGGTGGCCAGCCCCGGCCAGTTCGAAATGGGCGGCGAGGTCGGCACCACGCTTGGCGTGGGCGGCAATATCGGCTGGAACAGCAAGGTCGACGTCAACGCTTCGGCCGCCTACGCCTACGAACTGGCCTCGGCGGCCATGGCGCGCTTTGACGCCTTGCGCGCCAGCCAGCTCGACCATGACGCGAAGACCAGCGGCAACGATAGCCAGCTCAACCGCCTGGCGGACAACCTGCAATCGCACATCGACGCGACCAGCCACAAACTGGATGCGCTGAACAGCGCCGGGATCGAAAACCGGATCCGCAAGGTGGACGGGGCTGCCGCCGGCGACGGCGCCCAGGCGGCGGCCGGCCTGGCGGCGCAAATGGCCTTGGTGGGAACGGGCGCGGACCTCAGCCACGACATCAAGATCACGGCGCTGAACCTGCGCGCATGACGGCGAAACGCTCGGAGCGAGGCGCTCAGCCGTAACGCCGGGGCGCCTCGGCCTCATCGGCCGGGGCGCCCCGGTCGTACAGGGGAATCCAGAACACGGCGCACAATCCGACCCCGCCCTGGGCGTTGGGCTCGCCGTCGCGCAATTCGATATCGCCATCATTGCGGCGCGCATAGGCGCGAGCGATCGACAGCCCCAGGCCCGACCCCGACGACGACGCATGGCGGTCGCCCGCCATGCGGTCGAAACGGGCGAACGCGCGGGCCCGCAACAACGGCTCGATGCCGGGGCCGTCGTCGGCGACCTGCACCTCGGCGCGGTCGGCGTAGCGCACGACCGATACCGTGATGTGCGCCCCCGCCGGGGCATAGTTGATGGCGTTGTGCACCAGGTTGGACAGGGCCTCGTGCAGTTCGACCTCGCTACCCCAGACCGGCACCACGGCGGTGTCGCTGGCGCCTTCGGCCTTGTCGCCGCGCGCGTCGACCCAGCCCAGGTCCTGCTGCTTCTCGTGCGCCAGCGGCAGGTACTGCAGCACGACGTCGCGCGCCACGTCGTTGAGGTCGAGCTCCTGCCGCGGCGGCGCATCGGCCTGGCTGGCATGCGCCAGAGACAGCAGCTGCTCGGTCAGGCGGCGGGTGCGGCCAAGCTGGTCGACAATGGCGCGCAGCCCCTCCTGGGCGCGCACCGGATCGCGCTCGCGCAAGGCATATTGGGCCTGGGTCAGCATGATGGCCAAGGGCGTGCGCAACTGGTGCGACGCATCGGCGAGGAATTGCGACTGTTCGTCCAGCACGCGGCGATGGCGCGCAATGTGGTGATTGACGGCCTCGACCAGCGGCGCGACCTCGCTGGGCACCCGCGTGGCGTCCAGCGGCGTCAGGTCGTCGGGCCGGCGGGTGCGGATATCGTTGCGCAGGCGCACCAGCGGCCGCAAGGCCCAGTTCACGCCCCACCAGACCAGCAAGGCCACCAGCGCCAGCATGCGCGCATCGCGCAGGACCTCCTGGCGCTGCGCGCTGGCTTCGGCCTCGACGCGCTTGCCGATGCTTTCGGCCACGACGACCAGCACCTGGCGATGCTGGTTGCGGTAATAGAGGTCGCGCACCACGGCCACGGCACGCACGGGATCGTTGCGATAGACCGCGTCGAAGAAGACCGGTTGCCCGTTGCTGCGCGGCCAATAGGGAGGACGCGGCATCTCCGGCATGCCCGACAGCGCCCGGCCGGGCTCGCGCGGCATGCCGGGCAGGTTTTCGGGCCAGGGAGGGTCGATTTCCTCGATGCGGTAATACTTGCGCATCCCGGCCTTGGACTCGAGCATGACCTGGGCGTACAGCGGCGTCGCCACCTGCAGCGTGCCATCGGCCGCGAACTCCAGGCTGCTCTCCAGCACACGCGCCGGCTCCAGCAGCGCCGAGTCATAGGCTTCGTTGGTGATGGCCGCCAGGGTGCGATAGTCGTTCCAGCTGTCGATGACCAGCAAGACCACCACGCCCGGCAGCAACAGCGAGATCAGCAGCGCGCGGATGCCCACCAGCGGCGTGCGCGACGATGCGCGCGAACGCTCAGCTTTCGGAGGATTCACTGACGGTGCTTTCCAGCATGTATCCCAGGCCGCGCACCGTGACGATGCGCACATCGCTGCCCGTCAGTTTCTTGCGCAGGCGGTGCAGCACCACTTCGATGGCGTCGGGATTGGCCTCGCTTTCGTGCGTGAACACTTTGCCGAACAGCTGCGACTTGTCGACCGGATAGCCGCTGCGGGTCAGCAGCGCCGCCAGGGCGGCATGCTCGCGCGGCGTCAGGAACAGCAGCGCCCCGTCCAGGGTAAAGGCGCGGCTTTCGCCGTCGTACGACAGCGAGCCGCATTGCAGGCGGGGGGGCTGGCGGCCGCGGCTGCGCCGCACCAGGGCGGTCAGGCGGGCCTCCAGCTCTTCCAGCGCGAACGGCTTGGTCAGGAAATCATCGGCGCCGAGATTGAGCCCGCGCACCCGGTCCTGCAGCGCGCCCTGGGCGGTCAGCAGCAGCACCGGCGTACGGTCGTCCCGGTTGCGCATTTCGCGCAGCAGCACCAGCCCGTGCTTGTCGGGCAGGCGCAGGTCCATGACCACCGCGTCATATTCGTTGCCTGCCATCAGGCCTTCGGCCGTACGGGCGTCCGGCGCATGGTCGGGCATGAACCCGCTCTGCGCCAGCGCCCGCATCAGCCAGGCCGCCATGTCGCGCTCGTCTTCAACCAGCAATATGCGCATGGTCGTCCGTCTCGGAGGACGGGTTGTCGGTCGAGCGCGGCCCATGCACCCGCTGGCGCAAATAGCGCGTTTCGTGGTGCCGGCGGAATAGAATGACGGCCAGTTCGTTCAAGGCCTGCGTATAGACGTCGCGCTTGAACTCGATGACCGCGTCCAGCGGCACCCAGTACTGGCTCCAGCGCCAGGCGTCGAATTCCGGGTGCTGCGTGGCGCGCAGGCATACGTCGCTGTCGCGCCCTACCAGGCGCAACAGGAACCAGATCTGCTTTTGTCCTTTATAGTGGCCACGCCACTCTCGCCGGACGAAGTGATCCGGTACGTTATAACGCAACCAATCACGTGTACGCCCCAAAATGCGGACATGCTCGGGCTTCAAGCCCACCTCTTCATGGAGTTCGCGATACATGGCCTGCACCGGGCTTTCGCCGTACTTGATGCCACCCTGCGGGAACTGCCAGGCATGTTCCCGGATTCGCTTGCCCCAGAAGACCTCGTTTTTACCGTTTACGAGAATGATGCCGACATTGGGACGGTAGCCTTCGCGATCAAGCATGGGCCACCCCCACCGAATTCAATACAATTACGGTCGATTATACGTATCTGCTGCCACCTTTAACTATGCGCGCCTCCAAGTACCACCTGAACACTCTGAAAGAAGCCCCGGCCGAGGCCGAGATCGCCAGCCACCAGTTGATGACGCGGGCGGGCATGATTCGCAAGCTGGCGGGCGGAATCTACACCTACATGCCGCTGGGGCTGAAGGTCATCCGCAAGATCGAGGGCATAGTCCGCGAGGAAATGAACGCCGCCGGCGCGATCGAACTGCTGATGCCGGTGGTGCAGCCGGCCGAACTCTGGATGGAGTCCGGCCGCTGGGAGCAGTACGGCGCGGAATTGCTGCGCATCAAGGACCGCCACCAGCGCGATTTCGTCCTGCAGCCGACCTCGGAAGAAGTGATCACGGACATCGCGCGCAACGAGATCCAGAGCTACCGCCAGCTGCCGCTGAACTTCTACCATATCCAGACCAAGTTCCGCGACGAACGCCGCCCCCGCTTCGGGCTGATGCGCGGGCGCGAGTTCACCATGAAGGACGCCTATTCGTTCGACCGCGACGAGGCCGGCGCCCAGCGCAGCTACGACATCATGTACGCCGCCTACCAGCGCATTTTCCAGCGCCTGGGCCTGGAATTCCGCGCCGTGGCGGCCGACACCGGCTCGATCGGCGGGTCGCGCAGCCATGAATTCCAGGTCATCGCCGACACCGGCGAGGACCTGATCGTGTACAACCCCGAGTCGGACTACGCCGCCAATATCGAGCTGGCCGAAGCGCCCGCCCTGCTGGCCACCCGCCCGGCCCCCGCCCAGGACCTGGAAGCGGTCCCCACGCCCGGCGCGGCCAAGTGCGAGGACGTGGCCAAGCTGCTGGGCCTGCCGCTGGCGCGCACCATCAAATCCATCGTGCTGGCCGTGGACCAGCCCGAGGGGCCGGCGCAGGTCTGGCTGCTGCTGCTGCGCGGCGATCACGAGCTCAACGAAATCAAGGCGGGCAAGCTGGCCGGGCTGGCCGGCTTCCGCTTCGCCACCGAAACGGAAATCACCGACCATTTCGGCTGCAAGCCCGGCTACCTGGGTCCGATCAAGACGGCCAGGCCGGTGCGCGTGGTGGCCGACCGCACGGTCGCCAACATGGCCGACTTCGTCTGTGGCGCCAACCGCGAGGATTACCATTACCAGGGCGCCAACTGGGGCCGCGACATGCCCGAACCCGAGCTGGTCGCGGATCTGCGCAACGTGGTCGAGGGCGATCCCTCGCCCGACGGCAAGGGCACCCTGTCGATCCAGCGCGGCATCGAGGTCGGCCACGTATTCTTCCTGGGCACCAAGTACTCGGAAGCGCTCAAGGCCACCTTCCTGGATGACAACGGCAAGCCGGCCGTGCTGCAGATGGGCTGCTACGGGATCGGCGTCACCCGCATCGTGGGCGCGGCCATCGAGCAGAACCACGACGCCCGCGGCATCATCTGGCCGCGCGCCATCGCCCCCTACGAGGTGGTGATTTGCCCGGTGGGCTGGGGCAAAAGTGAAACCGTTCGTGACACCGCGGTGGCGCTGTACGAGGCGCTGCGCGCGCGCGGCGTGGACGTCATGCTCGACGACCGCGACAGCCGCCCGGGCGTCATGTTCGCCGAATGGGAGCTGATCGGCGTCCCCCTGCGCGTAACAGTTGGAGAACGCGGGCTGAACGAGGGTGTGGTGGAATTGCAGGCCCGCCGCGAAGCCGAGGCGGCCAAGGTCCCGGTGGACCAGGCCCTGGCGCAGACGCTGGCCAAACTCGACTTGCTATAGTCCCCAGGGCGGGCGCCAGCCCGCCCCGCGGCAGCCACAGGGCTCCTATCGATCGTGACCGACCCGAAGTTCTCCGAATCCGTGCTGGACATCCGTGTCTACTATGAAGACACGGACGCTGGCGGAGTCGTCTTCTACGCCAACTACCTGAAGTTCCTGGAACGGGCCCGCACCGAATGGCTGCGCGGCCTGGGCGTGAACCAGTCGGACCTTGCCGAGCGCGAGCACCGCCTGTTCGTTGTCCACTCCCTGGACATGTCCTACCGCAAGCCCGCCCGGCTGGACGACCTGATTACCATACGCAGCCGGATTACACGAATCGGCCGCGCTTCGATACACTTCGCGCAGCGCGCCGAGCGCAACGGGGAACTGCTTGCCGAGGGCAACATCCAAATCTGCTGCGTCGATTCGCTCCGTATGCGTCCGGCCGAACTGCCGGACAATATTCGCGCAAAACTGAAATTCATCCAGATTCAGGAATAAACATGCAAGTCACCAACGACATGTCGTTGCTTTCGCTGATCTCCCACGCCAGCGTGCCGGTTCAGTTGATCATGCTGCTGCTGCTGGGCATCTCGATCATGTCCTGGACCTATATTTTCGCCAAGCGCCTGGCAATCAAGCGGGCGCACCAGCAGACCCGCCGCTTCGAGGATGACTTCTGGTCGGGCGGCGACCTGGCCATGCTGCAGCAGGCGGTCGCCACCCGCCGCGACGAACAGGGCGCCCTGGCGCGCATTTTCGACGCCGGCATGACCGAATTCCTCAAGGCGCGCCGCACCAGCGCCGCCGGCGACGTCAACGCGGTGCTCGACGGCCCGCGCCGGGCCATGCGCGCGGCCTACCAGCGCGAAATGGACTCCCTCGAGTCGCACCTGAACTTCCTCGCCTCGGCCGGCTCGGTCAGCCCGTACATCGGCCTGCTGGGCACGGTGTGGGGCATCATGCATGCCTTCATCGGCCTGTCGAACATGCAACAGGCCACGCTGGCCGCGGTGGCGCCCGGCATCGCCGAGGCCCTGATCGCCACGGCCATCGGCCTGTTCGCGGCCATCCCGGCCGTGGTGGCCTATAACCGCTTCACCAACGACATCGACCGCCTGTCGATCCGCTTCGACAGCTTCGTCGACGAGTTCCTGAACATTCTGCAGCGGCAGGTGCGCTAATGCCTTCGGTACGCTCCAACGGCCGGGCCGGCCGCCGAATGAAGGCCGACATCAACGTCGTGCCCTATATCGACGTCATGCTGGTGCTGCTGGTGATCTTCATGGTCACCGCGCCCCTGATCACGCCCGGGCTGATCGAGCTGCCCTCGGTGGGGCAGGCCTCCGATGTGCCGGCCAAGCCGCTGGAAGTGCAGATTTCGGAAGACGGCAAGATCGCCTTGCGCATGCGCGAGCCGGGCGCCACGCCCCAGGACATCGCACGCACCGAACTGGTCAACCAGGTCCGTTCGCGCATTACCGCCGAAACGCCGGTCGTGATCGCCGCCGACGGCAAGGTGCCGTACGAGTCGGTGGTGAAAGTCATGGACGAATTGCGTTCCAGCGGCATCACGCGCCTGGGCCTGCTGGTCGACCAGGGCGCCGGCGCCGAGACGCAGCAACCTGCCCGGAAACGCTAACGCGCCGCTTGCGGACAAGCCGGCACAGCAAGACACATGACCCCACCCCTGATTCGAAACGACCGTTCGGCGCCCCCCTCGCCCGCCACCCAGGACAATCGCAAGGCCCTGGGCCTGGCGGTACTGGTGCACTTGCTGCTGTTGCTGGTGCTGATCTTCGGCGTGAACTGGCGTTCGGAAAACCCCGGGCCGGTGCAGGTCGAACTCTGGGCCGACGGCGACTCGCCGGTCGATCCGCCGCCCGACGACGTCAAGCCGCAGCCCACGCCGCAGCCCGAGCCCGAGCCGGAACCTGAGCCCGAGCCCCCCCCTCCGCCGCCGCCGCCCCCGCCGCCGCCCCCTCCGCCGCAGCCGGAAGTCCAGCCCAAGGAACAGCCGGACCCGGAAATCGCGCTGGAAGAGGCGCGCAAGAAGCGCGAGCAGGAAGAAAAGGCCCGCCAGGCGGCCGAAGCCGCCAAGGAAAAGGCGCGCCTGGATGAAGAGCGCCGCGCGGCCGAGCTCAAGGAAAAGCAACGCCTCGAACAGGAGCGCCGCGCGGCCGAGAAAGCCGCGGCGGAGAAGGCGGCCGCCGAGAAGCAGGCCGCCGAAAAGAAAGCCAAGGAAGAGGCCGCCAAGAAAGCCGAGGCCGAGAAGAAGGCCGAAGCGGAGAAGAAAGCCGAGGCCGAGAAAAAGGCCAAGGAAGAGGCGGCCAAGAAGGCTGCCGCGGAGAAAGCCGCGGCCGAGAAGGCGGCCGCCGAGAAGAAAGCCAAGGAAGAAGCCGCCAAGAAGGCGGCCGCCGACAAGGCCCTGCGCGATGCGTTCCGCAACGACGCCCTGGGCGCGGCCGGCATCCCGGGCGGCACGGCCGACCGCAACCAGGCCGGCGGCGGACGCGACAGCGGCTACGGCGCCAAGGTGCGCGCCTGCGTGCAGCCAGGCGTGGCCTATCCGCCGCCGCCGCGCGCCGGCTCGGCCAATCCCACGGCACAATACCGGGTACAGTTGGGTTCTGATGGGAAGGTCAATGGTGTCACGCTGACCAGTTCTTCCGGCAACCCGGGTTTCGACCGGGCGGTCGAAACCGGCATCCGCCGCTGCAACCCTTTCCCCAAACCATCGACCGGCCGCTACGAGCCCATTATCGATGTTGTGTACCGCATGTACGATTGACAGGAGATTGCCCGCTATGACACCCGCCTTCCGCCGCGCAGACCTGACGGGGTTCCTGCGCACCTACGGCGCCGCGCTCATTCTGCTGCTGGCAGCGATGCTGGCCTGGCAACCCGCCCAGGCGCAGCTGCGCGTGGACATTTCCGGCACCGGCGCCACGCAGTACCCGGTCGCGATCGCCGACTTCGCGGTCGATGACACGCACGGGCGCGCGCTTGCCGAGGTGATCCGCGCCGACCTGACCCGCACGGGCCAGTTCCGCCTGATCAACGCGGCCGGTTCCGGCCTGAATGTGGATTCGCAGGTCGCCCACGATGACTGGCGCGCCAAGGGCGCGGACTTCCTGGCCTACGGCAGCATCACCCGCGGCCCGGATGGCCGCTATGACGTGCGCTACCGCCTGGCCGACACGGTCAAGAAAGGCCAGCTCGACGGCGTGGCGTTCTCGGGGACGGAGCAGGAGCTGCGTCGCGTGGCGCACCAGATCGCCGACCGCATCTACGAGAAGATCACCGGCGTACGCGGCGTGTTCTCGACCCGCATCGCCTACGTGCTCAAGCGCGGCAGCACCTACGAACTGCAGGTTGCCGACGCCGACGGCCAGAATCCGCAAGTCGCCCTGCGCTCGCGCGAACCCATCATTTCGCCCAGCTGGTCGCCCGACGGGTCCCGGCTGGCCTATGTGAGTTTCGAGTCGGGCAAGCCGGTGGTGTACGTGCACACGCTGGCGACCAGCGCGCGCATTCCGGTGGCCAACTTCAAGGGCAACAACAGTGCGCCCGCGTGGTCGCCCGATGGCAGCCAGCTGGCCGTGGCGCTGACCCGCGATGGTTTGTCGCAAATTTACATCGTTAGCGCCGGCGGCGGCTCGAATATGCGCCGTATTACGCGCTCTCCGGGCATCGACACCGAGCCGAACTTTACGCCCGACGGCCGTTCCATTATCTTTACCAGTGACCGTAGTGGTGGGCCGCAAATCTACCAAACCGGCCTGGATGGTGGAGATGCCCGCCGCCTGACGTTTAATGGTGGTTACAACATTTCACCCCGAATTTCCCCCGATGGATCGACGCTGCTGTACGTTGCAAGACGCGACGGCGCGTTTCGTATCGCTTCGCTCAACCTGTCCTCAGGATCCGAAACGCTGCTGACTGACGGTCGTGACGATCAGTCTCCCAGTTTCGCGCCCAACGGCATGCAAGTGCTCTACGCCGCAATCCAGAATGGTCGTAGCGTACTTGCCGGTGTCTCGAGCGATGGGCGCGTGCGGCAGACCTTGTCCGTCCTGAACGGGGAAATACGTGAACCAACGTGGGGCCCTTTTACCCGTTAACACGTGTGACTCTCTTTGCAAAGGAACTATCATGAAGTCGCGCATTGCCAAAAGCCTAACCATAGCTGCGCTGGCCGCCACGCTGGCAGCCTGCAGTTCCGTCCCTCTCGACGACAAGGCAGGTCAAGCTGGAGGCTCCGGCCAGGGTTCGGCCACCGGCCAGATCCTGGATCCCTTCAACCCGCAAAGCATTCTGGCGCAACAGCGCTCGGTATACTTTGACTTCGACAGCTATACGGTGTCGGATCAGTATCGCGGCCTGGTCGAAACCCACGCCCGCTACCTGGCTTCGAACAACCAGCAGCGCATCAAGATCGAAGGCAACACCGACGAACGCGGCGGCGCCGAATACAACCTCGCACTGGGCCAACGCCGTGCCGACGCTGTCCGTCGCATGATGACCCTGCTGGGTGTGTCGGACAACCAGATCGAAACCATTAGTTTCGGCAAGGAAAAGCCGAAGGCGACGGGTTCGAGCGAGGCTGATTTCGCCGAGAACCGCCGCGCCGATATCGTTTATCAGCGCTAAGTCCTCGCGACGCCAAGCAGCCCCACCACGCGTCGGGACGGTCATCCGGCCGTCCCGACGTTTTCGTTTCAGACCTGGATATTTTCATGCGCGATCAAGCCCTGCCCCTGCGTACTCTGGTCATTACCGCCAGCCTGGCCCTTGCAGCCATGGCAGCCCCCGCCCATGCCTTTGCCGACGATGAAGCGCGCCGCGCCATCCTGGATCTGCGCCAGCAGGTGCAACAGCAGAATGAGCAGAACCAGCGTGCGCGGCTGCAATTGGCCGATCAGTTGCACGCCATGCAACAGGAAATCGCCCAATTGCGCGACCAACTGGAACTGATTTCGCGCCAGCAGCCCAATGCGCAGGGCGGCCAGCCCCAGCACGCCGGCAACCCGCCGGGCGTGACCGCGGTCGACCAGCAGGAACAGGCCGCCTATGACGGCGCAATCGACCTGTTCCGCAAGGGCCAGTACAAGGACGCCGCCGAATCGCTGGCCGCCTTCATCGCGCTGTACCCGAACAGCCAGCTGGCGCCGACGGCGCAGTTCTACCTGGGCAGCAGCCGCTACGCCATGAAGGATTTCAAGGGCGCGATCGAGCAGCTCAACAACCTGGTGCAGAATGCGCCGACCAATGCTCGCGCGCCCGACGCCCTGCTGGTGATCGCCGGCAGCCAGATCGAGCTGAACAACCGCGCCGGCGCCAAGACCACGCTGCAGCGCATCGTGCGCGACTATCCGACCACGCCGGCCGCCAACACGGCCAAGAGCCGCCTGCAACTGCTGCAGTAATGGCCGCGGCCGCCCCCGACGCGGTGCGGGCCTACGGCCGCCTTCTGCGGCGCCGCCGGTGGCTGATGGCCGCCCTGGCGGCGGCAGCCTGCGCGGCGCTGGCCGCCGACGCCGCGCTGGGGCCCGCCGGCCTGACGCTGGCCGAACTCTGGCGCGCCCTGCTGCAACCCGGCGCCGCCGATACGGCGGCCCGCGTCATCGTCTGGGACATCCGCCTGCCGCAGGCCGCCATGGCCGCCATCGTGGGCATGGCGCTCGGGCTGGCCGGGGCCGAGATGCAGACCATCCTGAACAACCCCCTGGCCAGCCCGTTCACGCTGGGCGTCTCGTCCGCCGCGGCGCTGGGCGCTTCGCTGGCCATCGTGCTGCATGTCGGCCTGCCCGGCGTGGCCGGAGCCTGGCTGGTGCCGCTGTACGCTTTCCTGTTCGCCGCGCTGGCCGGCCTGCTGCTGGACCAGGTGGCGCGGCGCCGGGCCATCGGCGCGCCGGCCATCGTGCTGTTCGGCATCGCGCTGGTATTCACCTTCAATGCGCTGATCTCGCTGATCCAGTTCACCGCCAGCGCCCAGGCGCTGCAGAACCTGGTGTTCTGGACCATGGGCAGCATGGCGCGCGCCGATTGGGCCAGCGTGGGCATCCTGGCGGCGGCCTGCGCGCTGGCCCTGCCGCTGGCGCTGCGCCACGCCTGGCGGCTGACCGCCCTGCGGCTGGGCGAAACGCGCGCGGCCAGCTTCGGCGTGGACGTGCGCCGGCTGCGCCTGGCCGCCCTGTGCCGCATCAGCCTGCTGGCCGCGCTGGCGGTGGCATTCGCCGGCACGATAGGCTTCATCGGACTGGTGGCGCCGCACATCGCCCGCCGCCTGTTCGGCGAGGATCACCGCTTCTATCTGCCCGGCAGCGCGCTGACGGGCGCGCTGATCCTGTCGCTGGCCGCCTCGGTGTCCAAGAGCCTGGTGCCAGGGGTGATCGTGCCGGTGGGCATCGTGACCTCGCTGGTGGGCATTCCCTTTTTCGTGGCGGTGCTGCTGCGCCGCCCGCAAAGCCTATGAACGCGCCGGGGCTGGCCATCGAAGGACTGGGCGTGGCCTATGGCGCCCGCACGGTCATCGCCAGCCTGGATCTGGGGCCCTTGCCGCACGGCACGCTCACCGCGCTGCTGGGCCCCAATGGCAGCGGCAAATCCACCCTGCTCAAGGCGGTGGCGGGGCTGCTGCCCGCGCGCGGCGGCGCGATCGCGCTGGACGGACTGAGGCTGGACCAGGCCGGGCTGGCGCAACGGGCGCAGCATGTCGCCTATCTGCCGCAAGGCCTGCCGGCCGATGTCCACCTGCGCGTGTTCGAATCGGTGCTGGTCGCGGCGCGCGCGCATGGCGAAGCGGCCGGACAGGCCGGGCCGCCGGCCGTGGCCGCCCTGCTCGAGCGGCTGGGCATCGGACACCTGGCGCTGCAGTTCCTGGATGAGCTGTCCGGCGGGCAGAAGCAGCTGGTGGGGCTGGCGCAGGCGCTGATACGGCGCCCGCGCGTGCTGCTGCTCGACGAGCCGCTGTCGGCGCTGGATCCGAACTACCAGTTCCATGTGATGGACCTGCTGCGCCAGGAAACCCGCCGCCATGGCTTGATCACCATCGCGGCGCTGCACGATATCAATGTCGCCCTGCGCCACGCCGACCAGGCGCTGCTGATCCGCGCCGGGGAGCTGGCCGCGGCCGGCGAGCCAGCCGCCGTGATCGACGCGCCGATGCTGGCGCGCGTCTATGGCATCCAGGCGCGCGTGGAACGCTGCTCGCGCGGCCATCCCCATGTGCTGGTGGACGGCGTGGCCGGCCCCGTCAGGTAGCGGCAAGCCGAACGTCATCGACGACGCATGGCCGGCCGCGCGCCATCGCATAAAACGTTGACATAGCAACTATATGCTCATAGGATGAGCACCTCGCCCGCCGCCGGCCCGGCCGCGGCGCGCTTCCCGTTGACTTCCCCGCCCATATCCGCCCAGGAGATGCATTCATGTCCGGTTCCCGCTGTTTTACGCTGGCGCGCCTGATCGCGCCCGTCTTCGCGGCCGCAGCGCTGGCCGCCGCGCCCGCCAGCGCCGCGGATTTTCCCAGCCGTCCGATCAAGCTGGTGGTGCCGGCGCCGCCGGGCGGCGCGGGCGACATCAGCGCGCGCGCCATCGCCGAAGGCATGGGCGCCAAGCTGGGCCAGCCGGTCATCGTGGAAAACCGCCCCGGCGCGGCCACGCTGCTGGGCCTGCGCGCCGTCGTGCGCGACCAGCCCGACGGCTACACCATGGCGCTGCTGCCAGTCACGGGCGTGGCCATCGCCACCACCATGTACGACAACGTCCCCAGCCTGGAAAAGGACTTCTCGTATGTCGCCGGCGTGGTCAACGCGCCGCACATGCTGGTGGCCCCCGCCGGCCAGCAGTCGGCCACCGTGACCGAGCTCGTCGCCCGCCTGAAGGCGGCCCCCGGCCGCTACAACTACGCCTCGCAGGGCGTGGGCTCGCTGTCGCACCTGGAGTCGGCGCTGTTCCTGGACGGATCGAAGGCGCAGGCCGAGCACGTCCCGTACAAGGGCAGCGCCGAAGCGCTGCCCGGCCTGATGAGCGGCGAGACCGCCTTCATGTTCGACAGCGTCGCGTCGGTCCGCACCCACGTCGCGGCCGGCAAGCTGGTGGCCCTGGCCACCAGCGCCAGCGGCCGCGTGCCGCAGTTCCCCGATATCCCCACGATGGCCGAACTGGGCGTCACCGACCTGAAGGCCGACAACCCGTTCGCGTTCGTCACCCCGGCCGGCACGCCGCCGGCGGTGGTGGCGGTGCTGACCGATGCGGTGCGCGCCGCGCTGGAAGACCCCAAGATCATCGAGACGCTGACGCGCGCCGGCATGGTGCCGGCGTTCCATCCGCCCAAGGATATCGCCCGCATCGCGGCCGACGACCTGGCGTTCTGGCCCGGACTGGCGCGCCGCGTCGGCGCCAAGAAGGAGTAATCGCGTGACCGCATCCCACCCCCTCGACTGGACCTTCCCCTACGTATCGCAGCGCATGCCCGCGCTGGGCGAGAACATGGTCTGCACGGAGCAGCCGCTGGCCAACCAGGCCGCCATGCGCATGCTGGCCGCCGGCGGCAACGCCGTCGACGCGGCGATCGCGGCGGCCATCACCATGACGGTGGTGGGACCGTGCATGAACGGCATCGGCGGCGACCTGTTCGCCATCATCTGGGACGGACGCCAGCTGCATGGCCTGAACGCCTCGGGACGGGCGCCGCAGGCCTGGACCCGGGAATACTTCTCGCGCCATGACGCCATGCCCGCGCGCGGCTGGGACGCCGTGACGGTGCCGGGCGCCGTATCGGGATGGGTGGCGCTGTCGCGCAAATTCGGCAAGCTGGATTTCGCCCGCCTGTTCGAGCCGGCCTTGCACTATGCGCGCCATGGCTTTCTGGTGACGCCCATCACCGCGCGCCAGTGGGCCGACCAGGCCGAACCGATCATGCAGGGCCCGGGCTTTCGCGATGCCTTCGCGCCCAACGGCCGCACGCCCCAGCCCGGCGAACGCTTCATCTGCCCCGGACAGGCCGATACGCTGCAGGATATCGCGGACACACACGGCGAATCGTTCTACCGCGGCGCGCTGGCCGCCCGCATCGCCGCGTTCGCGCGCGAGACCGGCGGGGCGCTGACCGAGGCCGACCTGGCCGCGCACCAGGCGGATTGGGTGGACCCGATCGGCGCGCAATACGGCGAGCTGACGCTGCACGAGATCGGCCCCAGCGGCCAGGGCATCGGCGCGCTGATGGCGCTGGGCATGCTCGATGGCCTGTCGGGCAAGCTGGGCCAGCCCGACAGCACGGACTTCTATCACTACCAGATCGAGGCCATGAAACTGGCCTTCGCCGACATCAACCGCTACGTGGCCGACCCCGCCTCGATGCGCGAGGTCTCGGCCGAGATGCTGCTCGACCGCGCCTACCTGGCCGCGCGCGCCGGCGCGATCAGCCCGACCGAAGCGCGCTACCCGGGGCCCGGCAAACCGCACAACGGCGGCACGACGTACCTGACGGCCGCCGATGCCGACGGCATGATGGTGTCGCTGATCCAGTCCAACTTCAAGGGCTTCGGCTCCGGCGTGGTGGTACCCGGCACCGGCATCGCCCTGCACAACCGCGGCTGGGGCTTCAACCTGATCGAAGGCCACCCCAACGAAGTCGGGCCCGGCAAACGGCCGTTCCACACCATCATCCCGGGCTTCCTGATGCGCGGCGGCGCGCCGCTGATGAGCTTTGGCGTGATGGGCGGCTCGCTGCAGGCGCAGGGCCATGTACAGGTGACGGTGCGCACGGCCGCCGGGCAGAACCCACAGGCCGTCGTCGACGCGCCGCGCTGGCGCATCCTGGAGGACAACCGCACCGTCATGGTGGAATGGAACTTCCCCGATGCCGCCGTGGCCGGCCTGCGCGGGCGCGGCCACGCGGTGACCGTGGCGCCGCGCTTCTCTGATGAGTTTGGCGGCTCGCAGGCCATCATGCGCATCGAGGGCGGCTACCTGGGCGCCTCGGACCACCGCAAGGATGGACAGGCCAGCGCGCTCTGAACGCAGCGCCTCAGAGCTCGTCCATGATGGCCTGCGCCTGTTCGGCCAGCTTGTCGAGCGTGGCGTTGAAGGCGGCCAGTTCGTCGGCGGACAGGGCGCGCTTCATGCGCTCGTCGCGCGCCAGGCTGATGCGCAGACCCTGCCGGTACACTTCGATACCGGCAGGCGTCAGCGACGCCAGCACCTTGCGGCGGTCATGGGCGCTGGGCACGCGGTTCACGTAGGCTTTGTCGGTGAGTTCCTGCAAGGCCCGGCTGACCTGGCTTTTGTCGTAGCGGCAGAAATCGGCGATCTCCTGCACCGAGCCGACGCCGTCGTTGGCCAGGAAGAACATGACGCGCCATTGCCGCACCGACAGGCCGAGTTCGCGCCCCATCATGAGTTCGAGGCTGCGGTACAGCAGTTGGCTGGTCGACAGGAAGCGAAAGGCAAGCAGGCGGGATGCCGCCTGGGTGGATTTGTCCATGCTGAACCCTGAGCGGAATGGGAATGGCGGGCGCCAGGCAGGCCCGAGTATACAGAACGCCGCGCGCCCGGCAGGCGCGCGGCGCGCATCACGGAGATGGGATCGATGAGCAAGGAAATCATCGTGCTGGGCGCGGGCATGGTGGGCGTATGCGCGGCCCTGCACCTGCAGCGCCGCGGCCACCGCGTCACGCTGGTGGACCGGCGCGAGCCGGGGCTGGAGACCTCGTACGGCAATGCCGGCATCATCCAGCGCGAGGCGGTCGAACCCTATGCCTTCCCGCGCGGCCTGGCCACCTTGCTGCGCGTGGCGCTGCGCCGCGGCTTCGACATCCGCTACCACTGGGGCGCACTGCCCGCGCTGCTGCCGCGCCTGGCCGCCTACTACGCCGCCAGCGCGCCGCGCCGCTACCGGCCCATCGCACTGGCGTACGGCCAGATCATCGCCCATTGCACCCATGAGCACCAGGCGTTGATCGACGCCTCGGGCTGCGGCGACCTGATCCGGCGCACCGGATTTCGCTCGCTGTTTCGCGGCGCGGCCGGCCTCGCCGCGGCGACCCGCGAGGCGCGGCGCCTGGCCGACGAATGCGGCGTGGCGCTGGCGATCGAATCGGCGACCGACCTGGAGCAGGCCGAGCCGGCCTTGCGGCCCGGCGTGAGCGCCGGCGCCATCCATTGGCAGGAACCCTGGAGCGTGGCCGACCCCGGCGCGCTGGTGGCCGCCTATGCCGAGCGCTTCCAGGCCGAAGGCGGGACGCTGGCGCGCGGCGATGCCGGCACGCTGCAGCGCACCGGCGCCGGCTGGTCGGTACAGATCGAGGAGGCGGCCGGCCCTGCCCGACGCGAAGCCGGCCACGCCGTGGTGGCGCTCGGCCCCTGGTCCGATGGCCTGCTGCGGCGCTTCGGCTACCGGCTGCCCCTGTTCGTCAAGCGCGGCTATCACCGCCATTACCAGTGCGCCGCCATGCCGAGCATGCCGGTGCAGGATGCGGATTGCGGCTTCGTGCTCAGCCCGATGCGACGCGGCCTGCGCCTGGCCACCGGCGCCGAGCTGGCGCGCCAGGACGCGCCGCCCACGCCCGTGCAGCTGGCGCGCGCCGAAACCGCCGCGCGCGACCTGTACGCACTGGGAGAGCCGGCCGAGCCGGATTTCTGGATGGGCAGCCGCCCCTGCACGGTGGACATGCTGCCGGTGATCGGCGCGGCGCCGCGCCACCCCGGGCTGTGGTTCAACCTCGGGCACGGACACCAGGGCTTTACGCTGGGGCCGGTCAGCGGCCGGCTGCTGGCCGAACTGGTGGACGGCGCGCCGACCGTGGTCGACGCCGCGCCCTACTCGCCCGCCCGCTTCGGTTGATGCAACGCGCCGTCAGGCGGCGCGTTGCGCCACATCGGCGACCGGCGCGCCGGTCATGTCGGCCAATTGGCGCGGCGTCAGGCTGAACACCGCGTGCGGATGGCCGGCCGCCGCCCACAGGCTGTCGTACCGGAACAGATCTTCGTCGAGCAGCATCACCGGGCGCACGGCATGGCCGATGGGGCAGACGCCGCCGATGGCGTAGCCCGTCATGGCACGCACGAACTTGGCGTCGGCCTTGGCCAGCCCGCCCACCCGCGCGGCCACCTTGGCCTCGTCGACCCGGTTGACGCCGCTGGCGATGACCAGCACCGGAGCGTCGTCGGCCGCGCGCCGGAAGATGATGGACTTGGCGATCTGCGCCACTTCGCAGCCCAGCCCCGCGGCCGCCTCGGCCGAGGTCTTGCCGGTCTGGGGCAGCATGATCACCGGCCGGTCGTGGCCCATCTCGCGCAGCAGCCGCGCCACGCGCAGCGCCGACTCGGGCAGGGAATTCGGTTCGTCTTCGGCCATGGGTAGCGGATCCTTCGGGAAGTCATCGAAAACGCGATCGGCCACGAGTGTATCAGCCCACGCGCGCCGTCCGGGCTAGAATCACGCCCTGCGGGCCGTCGCGGCGCGCCACACCTGCCATGCGCTCAGAACCTCAACTTTCCCTGCAGACCGCCGCCATCGACGGTTACCCCATCGCCTACGCCGAGGCCGGCCAGGGCGCGCCCATGGTGCTGATCCATGGCTCGCTGTGCGACTGCCGCTACTGGAAACCGCAACTCGGGCCGCTGGGCAGATCCTTTCGCGTGCTGGCGCCGTCGCTGCGCCACTATTGGCCCGAAGAATGGGATGGCGCCGGCGACGATTTCTCGGTGGCCCGCCATGCGCAGGATATCGTCGAGTTCATTGAAAACGAGTGCGGCGAGCCCGCGCACCTGGTGGGCCATTCGCGCGGCGGGCGCGTCGCGCTGGAAACGGCGCTGCGCCGCCCCGACCTGGCACGCTCGCTGGTGCTGGCCGACCCGGGCTTGCCGTTGCCCGGCGGCGACGACTCGCGCGGCGGATTCCGCCAGCGCGCGCTGGCGCTGATCCGCGACGGCGACGCCGACGCGGGCCTGGCGCTGTTCATCGATACGGTGACCGGGCCGGACACCTGGCGCCGCATGGTGCCCTGGTTCAAGGACATGGTGCGCGACAACGCCAACACGCTGCTGGGCCAGGCGCGCGAACAGCCCGGGCCGCTGACGCCGGATACCCTGCGCACGCTGGCGCTGCCGACGCTGCTGATCGGCGGCGCGCTCAGCCCCGCCCCCTACCCCGAGGTGCTGGACATGCTCGAAGGTGCCTGGCCCCACGCCGAGCGCACGGCCATCGCCGGTTCGTCGCACGGCATGAACCTGGGCAACCCGCGCGCCTTCAACGGCGCGATCGAAGCCTTCCTCGCCTAGGCCGGCCCGGCGCGGCGCCCAGCCGCGCGGACTGCGCACGCGATACGCCGGCCGTATTGGCCGAGACAAATAAAGTATTTGTGGAGACCGCCGCACCCTACATAGCATTGCCAGCTGTTGCACCAGTACGCGGCATGCCACGCGGAACGTTCCTGATCCGCGCCATGCCGCCGACAGAACAACCGACAACAGCCTCAGGCAACCAAGGGGGAGCAACATGGCGATTCACAACAAGGCCCGGACATACCTTGCTTCGGCCGTCGGGGCGGTGCTGTGCGCGTTCGCGGCACCGGTTTGCGCGCAAGCCACCTACCCAACCCGGCCGGTCAGCATCGTGGTGCAGACGCCGCCTGGCGGCCCGCTGGACGCCGCCATGCGCGTCGTCGCCAGGCAACTGGAGCAGCGGTTCGGCGGCAACGCCAGCGTCATCGTGGAGAACAGGCCCGGCGCCAACGGCCTGATCGCGACGAAGTTCGTCGCCCAGTCGCCGCCGGACGGCCATACGCTGCTGGGCGTCAGCGTCTCGCATGTGGCCAACCCCAGCATCCACCGGAACATGCCGTTCGATCCCCTGCGCGAACTCAAGGGCATCGCGCATCTGGGCGTGGCACGCAACGTTTTCGTCGCCAGTTCGGTGGCGCCGCCAAAGAGCATCGAGGAATTCGTCGCCTGGGCAAAAGAGAACCCGGACAACGTGACGTTCGGCTCCGGCGGCGTGGGTTCGGGCGGACACCTGATGGCCGCGCTGATCGCACAGTCGACCGGCATCCGCATGACACACGTCGCCTACAAGGGCGGCACCGCCATGCTGCCCGATCTTGTCGCCGGACGCGTGCTGTTCAGCGTGGACACGCTCAAGAACATGGCCCCGGTCGTCGAGGCAGGGTCGGTGAGGATACTGGGCGTGACCAACGCGCAGCGCTGGCCGGACCTGGCCTCGGTGCCGACCTTCGTCGAGTCGGGCTATCCGCAAGTGGCGCTCAACTCGTGGATCGGCATCGTGGCGCCGGCCAAGACCCCGCCGGAAGTGATGGCGCGGCTGGAGCGCGAGCTTGCCGCGATCGCCAGCCTGCCCGAGGTCCGGGAGCAGTTCTCGGGGTTCGGACTCAGCATCCTTCCCGAGCCGCTGGTCGGCGAGCAATTCCAGGCCTTCATGGAATCGGAGCAGGCCATGTGGAAGAAGATCGCCGACGCCGCCGACATCAAGGTCGACTAGGCCGTCCATCACCCGGCCGGCGCGCGCCGCTGCGCGCACGGACCCTGCACAACGACATCAAGGCCCCCATGGCAGACTTCACGCTGGACGAGATCAAGCAACGCCGCATGGCGGAAATCACCGCGATGCAGGCCCGGCGGCATGGCGAGAAGACCTTTCTTCATTTCCTGCCGCGCGGCGAGAAGATCAGTTATGCCGGGTTCGACCGGCGCAGCAGCGATGTGGCCCGGGGCCTGAAAGCCCACGGCGTGGAGACCGGCGCGCACGTCGGGCTGATTCTCGACAATTGCCCGGAGATGATCCTGGCGGTATTCGCGCTCGCCAGGATCGGAGCGGTGTGGGTGCCGATCAATACCGCGGCCAAGGGCAAGCTGCTGGTCTATTACCTGGATTTCGCCGACATCACGACGCTGATCGTGCACGAGAAGTACCTGGCCCTGATCGCGGCGTGCCTGCACGAACTGCCCAGGCTGGAACGGATCGTCGTCGTCGAGGATGGATCCGGACACACCGCGCCGCAAGGCCCCCGGTCCATCCGCTTTGCCGAGCTGGAGCGGGATGGTCCGGCGGACCCAGCATTGGACGTCGACCCCTGGCAGCTTGGCGCGCTGCTGTTCACGTCCGGCACGACGGGGCCCTCCAAGGCCGTCATGTGGCCGCAGGCGGGGCTGAATGTATGGGCGGTACAGAATGCCACGGCGCGCTGGGTCACCCATGACGACGTGGAGTATGTCTGCCTGCCGCTATTCCACGCCAACGCCTTGCTCAACAGTACCTGGACGGCGTTCGTGGCGGGCGCCACCGTGGCGTTGACGGAACGCTACTCGACCACGCGCTTCTGGAACGAGATCCGCCAGAGCGGCGCCACCCGCTTCAATTCGCTGGGCGCGATCGTCAATTTCCTGTGGACCCAGCCGCCCACGCCGCGGGATCGCGACCACAAGGTCCGGCTGTGCTCGATGGCGCCCGTCCCGCCCTACGTGCACGAATTCGAAGCGCGCTTCGGCGTCAAGGTTTTCACCGGCTACGGGCTCAGCGACTATTGCCTGGCGGCCTCTACCCGGCTGGACGATCCAGCCGGGAAGGCCTTCAGTTGCGGCAAGCCGCGCCCGGGTATCGACCTGCGCATCGTCGACGACAACGACATAGAACTGCCCGCCGGACAGACCGGGGAGATCGTGTTGCGCAGTCATGAAACCTGGAGCACGGCGTCGGGCTACTACAAGATGCCCGAGGCGACGCTGCAGGCACGGCGCAATTTCCTGTTCCACACGGGCGACCGGGGCTACCTGGACGCGGACGGCTACCTGTACTTCGTCGACCGCAAGAAGGACTCGATACGGCGGCGCGGCGAGAATATTTCCTCGCAGGAGGTCGAGGCCGTCCTCACGTCGCATCCCGAAGTCGTGAATGCCGCGGTCTATCCCGTGCGCGGCGATCTGCCCGAGGACGAAGTCGGCGCCTCGGTGCTGCTGCGTCCGGGCAGCGCGCTGAGCTACCAGGACCTGACCCGGTATTGCGTGGAGAACATGAGCTATTACATGGTGCCGCGCTTTCTGGAATTCGTCGATGCGCTGCCGCTGACCGAATCCGGCAAGATCGAGAAATTCAAGCTCAGGCAGCGCGCCGAGCAGCGACCATCGCCGCTGTGGGACCGCGAGGCGGCCGGCATTGTCGTCTCGCGAGCAGGCGCCAAGGCTTAGCGCGCCGCGCCCGCCGCCGGGCAGGCCGGCGGGCGGCTCGGCGTCAGACCCGTTCGATGGCGATCGCGGTCGCTTCGCCGCCGCCCAGGCACAGGCCGGCCACGCCGCGGCGCAGGCCACGACGCTGCAACGCATGTATCAGCGTGACGATGAGGCGCGCGCCCGTGGCACCGACCGGATGCCCCAAGGCGCAGGCGCCGCCGTTGACGTTGACCCGTTCGGCCGGCAGGCCCAATTCGCGCAGGGCGATCATCGTCACGACCGCGAACGCCTCGTTGATCTCGAACAGGTCGACCGAGTCGCGGCTCCAGCCCACCCGCTCGAACAGCCGCGCGATGGCGCGCACGGGCGCGGCCGGAAACTGGCCCGGCGGCAACGCCGCGGTGGCATGGCCGACGATGCGCGCCAGGGGCGCCAGCCCCAGGCGCTCGGCGTGCGCCTGCCGTGTCAGCACCAAGGCCGCCGCGCCGTCGGAGATCGACGAGGCGTTGCCGGCGGTCACCGTGCCGTCGGCGTTGAAGGCTGGCTTGAGGCTGGCCAGCCGCGACACGTCGCACTGGCCGGGCGTCTCGTCCACGGCAACCATGCCGGCCGGCGCGCCGCGACGCGCCAGCCCGGCCATCGGCGCGATTTCCTCGGCGAACTCGCCTTCGGCGACGCTGCGTTGCGCCCGCAGTACGCTCTCGTGCGCGTACGCATCCTGCTGTTCGCGGGAAAAGCCGTATTCGCGCGCGGCCAGGTCGGCGTAATGCCCCATCAACCGGCCTTCGTAGGCATCCTGCAGGCCGTCGCGGTACATGTGGTCGAGCAACTGACCATCGCCGAGCCGATAGCCCTGCCGCGCCTTGGGGATCAGATGCGGCGCATTGCTCATCGACTCCATGCCGCCAGCCAGTACCACATCGGCCGATCCGGCGCGCAGCATGTCGTGCGCCAGCATGGCGGCTTTCATGCCCGAGCCGCACATCTTGCTCAGGGTGGTGGCCTGCACCTCGGTCGGCAGCCCCGCGCCGAGCACGGCCTGGCGCGCCGGCGCCTGCCCCAGCCCGGCGAACAGGCAGCATCCCATCAGCGCCTCCTGCGCCGCGTCGGGCGGCAAGCCCGCCTGCCGCACCGCGGCGGCCAGCGCATGGGCGCCCAGTTGCGGCGCGCTGTAGTGCGCCAGCGCGCCCTGGAACGCGCCGATGGGCGTGCGCCGCGCCGCGACGATGACTACCGGATCTGGATTGACGGACATGTTGAACCTCGAAAAAGGGAGAGGGGAAAAAGGCAGGTCCGACGCGCGAACGGCGCTACACCTGGGCGGCGGACACCAGCCCGCGCACCGCGTCCAGCAGCGTTCGCCCGTCATCGGCCAGCACGCGCCGGCCGAGCAGCTCGGCGCAATCGTCTTCGCGCGTTCCAACGGCGCGCCACTCGTGCAGCCGCGCCGTATACAGGCCGAGCGGCAATTCCTCGGTGATGCCGATGGCGCCATGCACCGCGTGCGCCAGCGCGCAGACTACGGGCACGGCCTCGCAGGCCCGGAGCCGGGCGCAGGCGGCAAGCGCCGGATCGGGAAACAGCGCGCCGCTGGCGCAGGCCAGCCGCGCGGCCATGGCCACGGCCGCCACCTGCTCGGCCAGCACGCTGATGTCCTGCTGGACCGCCTGAAACCGGCCCAAGGCCCGCCCAAACTGATGACGCTCCTGCGCATAAGCCACGCAACGATCCAGCACCGCCTGCATGGCCCCTGCCATGCCCGCGGCGTCGGCCGCATTGCGCCAGGCCTGCACCGCCCCGGCGGGCACCGCGGCGCGGCCGGCATGCGCCGGCATGCCGTGCCAGACAGGCGCGCCGCTGGCGCCCGGCCGGAACAAGCCGGGCTGGACCATGTCCGGCGTCGGCCACAGCAACAGGCAGCCATCGAGCTCGACCGCTACCGCCTGGGCCAGCGCCACGCCCGCGATGGGCGCGCAGCGCCAGGCGGCGCCATCGGGCCGTGCCACGCCCAGGGCGATGGGTCCGTCCGGCACGGCCTGCCCGACGGCGCGCAACAAGGCGCGCGCCAGCAGGGTGTCGGCGAACGGAAACGGCAAGGCCATGGCCCCGGCTGCCCGCAACAAACCTTCCGCATCGGCAAGCGACAGGCCGGCGCCGCCGTGTTCGGCGGGCGACAGGGCGTCGCCATAGCCCAGGGCGTCCACCTCGTTCCAGGTATGCGCGGCGGCGGCGCGCGGATCGGCCGCGGCTTCGATCTCGCGCACCCGCTCCAGCGGACACAGGCCGGCCAGCGCACGGGCAAACGTTTCGTATAGATCCTGCTGCATGGTGGACACCCTGCCCCCCCTTCGAAGTAGACCCGCCTCAGCGCAGCCCGAGCTCGCGCGCGATGATGCCGCGCAGGATATGGCGCGTTCCGCCGCGCAAGGAAAACGTCGGATTGATCAGCGTCAGATAGGCCAGCGTACGCATCAGCACCGCGTCGGGCGCGGGCTGCGGACCGGCGCGCAGCGCCTGCCCTATCAGCTCGGGAACCGCCTGCTCGAACTCCGTGCCCAGGTCTTTCACCAGCACGGCGGCGAGGCTGGCGTCGGCGCCCTGCTCCAGCCGCTGCGATACCGCCAGCGACATGGAACGCAGCACCGCCAGCCGCGCGGCCAGGCGGCCCGCCAGGCAGACCTGCGTCCGCTGTGGCGCGGCATCGCGGCGCAGATGGGCCAGCCAGCCGTCGAGCAGGACCATGCTGGAATAGATGCGCTCCGGACCGCTGCGCTCCAGCGCCAGCTCGGCCATCACCTGCCGCCAGCCGCTGCCTTCCTCGCCCACCAGCGCATCGTGCGGCAGCAGCACGTTGTCGAACAACACTTCGCAGAAATGCGCGTCGCCGGCAATATCGCGGATGGGCCGGATCTCGATGCCCGGCAGCGCAAGGTCGAAGATCATCTGCGACAGCCCGCGGTGGCGATCCTCCGGCGTGCCGGAGGTGCGCACCAGCGCGCACATGTAGTGCGAACGGTGGGCGTTCGTCGTCCAGATCTTGCGCCCGTTCAGCAGCCAGCCGTCGGCAACGGGCGTGGCGCGCGTGCGCACGCTGGCCAGGTCCGACCCGGTATCGGGTTCGCTCATGCCGATGGCGAAGAAGGCTTCGCCGCGGATGATCCTGGGCAAGTAGAACGCGCGCTGCGCCGGCGAACCGAAGCGCAGGATCAATGGCGCGGTCTGGCGGTCGGCGATCCAGTGCGCCGACACCGGCGCGCCGGCGGCCAGCAGTTCCTCGCTGAGCACGAAGCGCGCGAAATTGCTGCGGCCCGCGCCGCCGTATTCGACGGGCAGCGTCAGGCCCAGCCAGCCCTGTCGCGCCAGCGCGCGGCTGAATTCGGCGTCGTACCCCATCCAGGAGCGCGCCCGCCGATCCGCCGGCATCTCCCGCAGCGCCTCGTCCAGGAAGGCGCGCACGGCCGGACGCAGGGCCTCGTCGTGCGCGGGAATGGCGGCAAGCTGCAGCGCCTCGATGATAGTGCCCAAGATGGCTCCCGTACGTGCGGCGGCACGGCACCGCGCACGCGCCACGGTCCTTGAAGCTGCCATGAAACCCATGGCCCGCGCGGCTGCGCGGGTATCACGACAATCTACACGGAGCACATATCACGGTCTAATATTAGATGTGGACCGGGCAATACATCATGCATATCGCAAGCCCGGCGCATCACCGGAGGCGCGCCGTGGAGCTACGCCAGCTCAAGCAATTGTTGGTCCTGTCCGAAACGCTCAATTTCCATCGGGCCGCCGAACGGCTACACATGGCGCAACCGCCTCTTTCCACCGCGATCAAGAAACTGGAGCAGGAACTGGGCGTGCAACTGTTCGAGCGGCTGCCCGCGGGCCTGCAGCCCACGCCCGCGGCCGAGGTGGTATTGCGCTATGCGCGCGCCACGCTGTTCTACGCCGATGAAATCCAGCGCGCCGCCCAGGAAGGCGCCAGCGGCAAGCAAGGCATGCTCAAGGTGGGCTTTGTCGGCTCTTCGATCTACTCGCTGATGCCGCAGCTGCTGTCGGCGTTCCGCAAGGACTATCCGCGCGTGGACCTGGTCATCGAGGAGTCCACCACCGTGGACCTGCTGCGCCGCCTGGACGCGCACACCCTGGACGTCGCGCTGGTGCGCTTCCCGGTGCTGGAGCCGTCGACGGCCCGCATCACGCTGCTGCAGGCCGATCATCTGATGCTGGCGGTGCCCGCCGGCAGCCGCTACGCACAGCGCGACGACGTCGCGCTCGACGAACTGGCGGACGAACCGTTCATCGGCTATTCGCGCACCCACGTGCCGGGCATGCATGCGCTGATCATGTATGCGTTCCAGCAATATGGCGTAATACCCCAGATCACGCAGGAGGCCATCCAGGTGCAGACCATATTGAGCCTGGTGGAGAGCGGGCTGGGCCTGGCCATCGTGCCCAAAGTGGCGTGCCGGCAGGCCGGCAGCGGCGTGCGCCTGGTCAACGTGCCCCAGCTGGCCGAAACCATCAAGGTGGGCATCGCGCTGGCCGTGCATCCCGACAACGCCACGCCGACCACCGCCAACTTCGTCGACATGGCGTGTCGCCTGATGCAGGCCGGGCCGGCCGCCGGCCTGCCGCGCTGAGCCTGAAGCGCTATTCCTGCTGGATGTTGGCCAGTTCGGCGATGCGCCGCATGGACGCCAGCTCGTCGCGCTGGAACGCCGCCAGCGTGTCGGGGCCGCCGACGAAAGGCTCG